>Ga0126381_100011088_pt1 | contig 10178 bp, 8 predicted proteins | sample PanSoiMetPlot_28_FD_96465 | JGI IMG/M metagenome (GOLD analysis project Ga0126381, IMG submission 96465) | Tropical forest soil microbial communities from Panama - MetaG Plot_28 | ecosystem: Environmental > Terrestrial > Soil > Tropical forest > Bulk soil | place: Panama | collected 2016-02-17 | reverse complement strand
TAGCATGCCTACCCCTTCGGTGGACCTACGCGCCTATACGCTGGCCTGATAGCTATTCCCAGAACCCTATGAAGAAACTAATGTTTCGCATTCGTACGACGGTGGCCCGCCCGGCCGCCAGAACGTCCCGGTCTACCACGCCACGTGGCTGTGCCACCGGTGCCCGCCATCCGCCGTCCGCCGCGATGCCCGCCGTCTGCTGCGGTGCCCGGCGTCCACTGCGGGCCGGACGGCGCTTTGCCTGGCTTGCGATGGTTCGCGTGGTCGCCGCCAAGGGACGGCGTGGGGGCGGTGGGCCACGGCCCCCGATAGAACGTGGGTGGTGGGCCACAGCCCCCGCTCGCCCACAGCGGCAGGCCCAGCCCTCGCCAAAACCGCGAAACAGTAGTGGAAAATTGGGTACCGATTAACGGCGCCTTTATTTCCGTGTGGCGACAAATCTTCCGCGACGCCGCCCTTCGGGCGGTCTAATTTACGCCGACCAGATACCGGCGTCGTGCCACCGCATGTGTCCGTTGAGTGACGGTACGCGACCGCATCCCCCGCTGATGACTGGCGCAGCTGGTGATGCTAGGCTTCAGCACTTAAGCGTTTTATTGAATATGATCATATATAATAAACGGCGAAAATGTTTCGAAGCTCATTGGAATTCGGTATTTAACCTGCGTGTCATGTTCTCGTCAACCCAGGTATTGAGAGGGGCGCGGCGGGTTGCTATACTGAGACCGCAGTTGCCGCCGGCTAGTGGGTAATTCTGCTGTCGGCCTGGGACTTTGCATCATTCGGGGGGGCGGATGGTCCGGCTACTAAAAAAGTGTGCGGGATTGGGGCGCCGATGAGGTCGAAGGCCTTCACGCTGGATGCTGGCCTCGATGCAGTGCTGTTCCTGCTGGAAACGATACGGAGCGGGTCGGCGAGCCAAGCATCGATACCAGAATAGTCACCCTGTGCACAAGCCCTGATATGGCTTGCGACTAGCTGCACCGGAGGCATATGTGGTAAGAAGTCAGCCTGCCGATTCGCGAAACATCCGAAAACCGGCGGTAGTTGACGATGTGCTCGAAGAATTTCAGCGTCGCATAATAGTGGAACACGATGGAATGGTCCGTGATCCTGGTATATCCAGGGAGCTAGCCGGGCAGTTGCGCTCCATCGTTCAGGACGCACTTGGCGATGAATGGCGCCGGATTTCGCGCGAATTGCATGACAGCATTGGTCATAGCATGGCTTTGGCGCTGCAGCACCTTGACCTGCATGGACACTTCAAGAGCGGTGACCCGGAACGAGCGCAGCGCGAGCTCGATGCCGCCGTGAACTCATTGAATGAGAGCCTGCGGGCGGTGCGGCACCTGTCCGCGGAGCTGCGTCGCTCGGTAAGGAAGACCGGTCTGCGGCGCGCTCTCGAGGATTACCTGGCGACCAGCGTGCCCTGTGAGGTCCGGGTAGATCTCAGCATCGCGGGGGACATCAACGGGCTGCCGTCGAACATATGTGAGGAGGTGTATTTGATATTGCGCGAGGCCATCCGTAACGCGCTGCGGCACGCGCAGCCGACCGAGCTGAGCCTCTCGGTAGCCGCGGACGAGACGGCGGTAACGGCCTCGTGCGCTGACAACGGGCACGGGTTTGATGCTGCGGCGATCGGGGTTCTACCTGGAGGCGGCCTGTCCTCGATGACCGAACGCGCCCGTATTCTTCATGGCTGGCTCGACGTGAAAAGTGCTGTCGGGGAAGGCACCATCATAACTTTCCGCGTGCCTCTGACTCGCGCTGGTGATTCATGACAGGTGCGGTTGTGCGCCCGAAGATCGAAATCATCGTCGCGGATGACCACACGCTGTTCCGTGAAGGAGTCAAGGAGATACTCGGCACGGACCAGGATCTGCAGGTCGTGGCGGAGGCCGCCCACGGGGACGCGGCGGTGGACCTGACGATCGAGCATCGTCCTGACATCTTGCTGCTCGACGTGGAAATGCCGGGACCAGGAGCGGCATCGGTGATCCGCCAGGTGAACCGTAATTGCCCCGAGGTCAACGTGATAGTGCTGACCATGCATGACGATGCCGAAATCGTGCACAGCCTGTTTGACTGCGGCGTGGTCGCATATCTCGTCAAGACGATCCTGCGCGATGAGCTGATAGCGACCATACGCTCGGTCGGGCACGGGTCAGACACCGCCACCCTCTCGGTATCGCGTCAGACGATCGAGCAGCTTGACACGCTGCGGCACGGCAAGCAAAGAGGCCCGCTCACCGATCGAGAGGTAGAAGTCCTGCATCTCACGGCGCAGGCGTTCAGCAACGCGCAGATCGGGAGCCGGCTGCACATTACCGAGGCCACGGTCAAGCGGCACCTGACCAACATCTACAACAAGCTAGGCGCGGTCTCTCGCGTCGACGCCATCCGCAAAGCAGGCCTAGCGGGAATCATCTGCTAGCCCCGCGATCACTCGGATACCTGGGGCGGCCGGGCAGCGTGTCAGTTGCGCAATCGATCCCGCTAGAGCGTGCCGGTTGCGCAACCGGCACGCTGGCCCAGGACACCACGCCTGCCTGGCGTCTCGCACAGCGGCCCCCGTTTGATGCTCAATTACGGTGTTCTGGCCGCGCCGTCCCCGGTCCGGCCAGGACGGGCTCACTCATACCTCCCGCGACCAGCAAAAACGTCCCGATATGACCGCCGGGCATCCGCGGCCGCGATCAGATAGTGATTTAACACTATATGTCCGTCTTTCATTCTTGTTTCATGCGAAAACCGCTGCGAACTGGCGTTGCCGGGCATTCAGGCGGCTACCCGGGACCCGCGTTGGCGCTGCGGGACGCAGGAGCGTAACAATCACGGATATGGCGGGGACCAAAGGGTGGGTTGGAGGCAGGAACGTGAAGCTCAAGCAATTCTTGTGGCGGACGGTACCGGCGGCCGGTCTAGTTGCCGCGGTAGCGGCGGTAGCGCCGGGTGTTGGCGCGTCGAGCGGTCCGGCGGTGCAGGTCACCGTGGACCCGGCTCATTCGCTGGCCGTGGTGCCGGGTACCGCGCTCGGCATCAACGCCTCCACCTATGACGCGAGCCTGCTCGACGCGAAGGTCCCTGGCCTGCTCAGGAACGCGGGCGTGAGCGTGGTCAGGCTGCCTGGCGGCACCGAGTCGGACCAGTACAACTGGAAAACGAACACCGACGTCATCGGGAACTTCACCGAGGCGGTGAACTTCAACCAGTTCATGCACGTGATCCGCGCGGCGGGCGCGCAGGCCATGGTCACCGTGGACTACGGCACGGGCAACACGATCGGGGCCAGTTCCGGCGAGACCGGAGCGCAGGTCGCGGCCGACTGGGTGCGTTACGCCAACATCCAGCACCACTACAACATCAAGTACTGGGAGATCGGCAACGAGGTCTACGGCAACGGGACCTACGGCGCGAACTGGGAGCCCGACGCGCACTGCACCGCGGCGGACGGAACGCCGGTGACGGTCGGCAAGGAGCCGGGGCAGACCTTCAACTGCGGCCCGCAGGCGTACGCGAACAACGCGGCCCAGTACATCAGCGCGATGAAGGCCGTCGATCCGCACATCAAGGTGGGCGTGGTGCTGACCGCCTCGGGGGCGCCGAACAGCTGGCCGGACGGCGTCACGAACCCGGCCACCAGCCCGCAGTCCTGGAACCAGACCGTGATGAGCACGCTGAAGAACCAGATCGGGTTCGCGGATGTGCACTGGTACCCGCAGAACCCCAGCAACGTCACCCCGCCCGGTCCCGCCGACTCCGTTCTGCTCGCCGCCACCCAGCAGATCCCGCAGTCGGTGGCCGCGCTGCGTACGGAGCTCGGGTCCTGGGCCGGCGAACAGAATATCCCGATCATGATCACCGAAACGAACTCGGTCTCCTCGAACCCCGGCAAGCAGATTCTCAGCGTGGTCAACGCGCTGTACCTGGAGCAGGACTATCTGACCTGGCTGGAGAACGGGGTGGCCAACGTCGACTGGTGGCAGACCCACAACGGCATCGTGACCTCGGGCGACAACGGTCCGTCGCTGTTCGGCAACGCCACTTACGGCGACTACGGGGTGCTGTCCGACGGCAGCTGCTCCGGCGCGACCTGCGAGCCGGCCGCGGACACCCCGTTCGCCTCTTACTATGGCCTGCAGCTGCTGAGCCGGTTCATCCACCCAGGCGAGACGCTGGTCTCCGCGACCTCCAGTCAGGGCCTGGTGCAGACCTACGCGGTGCGCACGCGCGACGGTATGCGCGTCATGGTCGTGAACGACGACCCGGCCAACAGCTACTCCGTCGCGCTCTCCGTGCCAGGATTCAGCGCCCATGGCCCGGTCCTGTTCTACGGCCAGACCAGCAGCGCCGTCCAGGTGCTGCCCGCCCCGTCCGCCGTGCCACCGTACTCCGTCACCGTCTACACCCTTCGGCCCGCCCGGTGAACAGCGGGAAGCGGGCCCCATAACCCCTGGCATCGGAACAAAACCCTCGATGTGGGATAAATAACCCCCCTTGCTCGGAGCGCACCATGCAGCACGAACCCTCCCTTCCGGACGCCCCTGCCGGTCCAGCCGGCCCTGACCTTCCGGTCCGCTCTGGGCGGCCGGTCCGCCGGGGCCTGCCGACCCTGTTCGCCGCGTGCGCCGCGGCCGCCCTCGCCGCGTTCGGCATGACCGCGCTGGGCACGGCCAAGGCGGCGCCTAACGCCCCCGCGGCCGGGGTCGGGTCCGGGTTCTGGCACACCAGCGGCAACCAGATTCTCGACGCGAGCGGCACCCCAGTGCGGATCGCGGGGGTGAACTGGTACGGCTTCGAGACCCCGGATGCGGTCGTGCACGGCCTGTGGGCGCAGGACTACCACACGATCGTCGACGACATCAAGAACCTCGGGTACAACACGATCCGGATCCCGTTCTCCAACCAGATGGTGGAAACCCCGGTCGTGCCGCAGAACCTGAGCTTCAACAACAACGCCGGCGCGATCAACAGCGACCTCAAGGGCCTCAACTCGCTGCAGATCCTGGACAAGATCATCTCCTACGCCGGGGACGACGGCCTGAAGGTGATCTTGGACGACCACCGCTCAGAAGCGGGAGAATCCGCAGAGCAGAACGGCCTGTGGTACACCTCTGCGTACCCCTCGAGCGCCTGGGTGAATGACTGGGCCACGCTGGCCAAGCGGTACGCGGGAAACCCGACCGTCGTCGGTTTCGACCTGCGCAACGAGCCGCACACCCCCGCGGGTGACACCTACGCCCAGGGCGCCACCTGGGGGACCGGCGACCCCAACACCGACATCCGGCTCGCTTACCAGCAGGCCGGCAACGCGATCCTCGCGGCGGATCCCGGCGCGCTGATCTTCTGCGAGGGCGACGGCGAGAACCCGACCTCTTCCGGCGGGCTCAACTCCACCTGGTGGGGCGGCGACCTGGCGATGGCCGGCCAGTTCCCGGTGACCCTGAGCAGCCCCGGGCACGTGGTGTACTCCGCGCACGACTACGGGCCGAACCTGTTCCAGCAGACGTGGTTCAACTCCTCGACCACCTCGGCCTCGCTCGACGCGGTGTGGAACGGCAACTGGGGCTACCTGTACAGCCAGAACACCGCTCCGGTGTGGGTCGGCGAGTTCGGCACCGACAACACCGCCACGGACGTGTCGAGCTCGACGCCCGGATCGCAGGGCCAGTGGTTCTCCAGCCTCGTCTCGTTCATCAAGTCCAATCCGTGGATGGGCTGGACTTACTGGGCGCTGAACGGCGAGGACTCCTTCAACCTGCTGGACTCCAACTACGACTCGACCCCGGCATCGGCGGCGAAGCAGTCGCTGCTGGCGTCCATGCAGTTCCCGCTGCCCGGCGCGGTCAACGGCACCCCGCCGGCGACCGGCAGCGCGGGCCCGGTGGCGTGCTCGGTGGCCTACTCGGTGACGAACTCGTGGTCCACCGGATTCCAGGCCTCGGTCACGATCACCAACACCGGAACCTCGCCCATCAGCCCGTGGACGCTGACCTGGACGTTCCCCAGTAGCGTGACGATCAACTCGCTGTGGAACGCCAGCTTCACCCAGTCCGGCGCGCAGGTGACCGCGACGGCTCAGTCCTACAACGCGACGATCGCACCGTCCGGCACGGTCAACATCGGCTTCACCGCCACGGCCACGGTTGACACCGCTCCGACGTCGTTCGCGGTGAACGGCACCACCTGCAAGTAGCCGCGGATGCGTAGGCTGGGCAGCGTGACCGGATCCACGGCGCGGCTGCCCAGCCTCACGTCTTTGTCGCCAGGCGCGGGGTGCGCGTGCAAGCTGCCGCTGGCCAAGCTCGAGGAGCTGTTCAGCTCGCTCGGATCGATCGAACCAGCCTCTGGTGACCTGCTGGTCGGTGCCCTCGAAGGGGACGACGCCGCCGTGCTGCGGCTGGACGGGGACCGGGCGCTGGTGCTGACCACCGACTTCTTCACCCCGATCGTCGACGATCCCGGTGACTGGGGCAGGATCGCCGCCGCCAACGCGATGTCGGACGTGTACGCGATGGGCGGCCGTCCGGTGATCGCGGTCAACCTGGCCGCCTGGCCGGCCGACGGGCTCCCGCTGGACATGCTCGCCGAGGTGCTGCGCGGCGCCGCCGAGGTGGCCCGCGAGGCGGGTTGCCTGGTGGCGGGCGGCCACACCATCGACGATCCGGTGCCGAAGTACGGGATGGCCGTCGTGGGGATGGCCGACCCGGGGCGGCTGATGACCATCGACCGCGCCGTGCCCGGTGACCGGCTCATCTTGACCAAGCCGCTCGGCACCGGTGTGGTCACGACGGCCCTGAAACGAGGAGCGGCCGACGCCGCGGTACTGCGGGCGGCCGTGGCGTCCATGACGCTGCTCAACGCCGGTGCCAGCGAAGCGGCGCTGGCGGCGGACGTGCGGGCGGCGACGGACGTGACCGGATTCGGGCTGCTCGGCCACCTGCACCGGATGCTCGCGGCGAGCGGGGCGGCCGCCGAGTTGTCCGCGGCCCAGGTGCCGATGCTGCCGGGCGCGGAGAGCCTGACCGGCCGCGGCTACGTTTCCGGCGGCACGAGAGCCAACCTGGCCCGCCTGAGTACCGCGGTGTCGGCTGACGCCGGCGTGCCGGAGGATCTCGTCGTACTGCTGCACGACGCGCAGACCTCAGGCGGCCTGCTGCTGTCGGTCAGCCCGGGCGCGGCCAGCCGGCTGCTCGAGGACCTGCGCGGGCGCGGCCTCCGCGCGGCCGCGATAGGGCACGTCGTCGACGGAGCGCCGGGACACGTCGCCGTGCACGCCGGTTGAGCCGTCAGAAGAAGGCGTGCACCACGTCGGTCACATGGCCGTCGTCGTCCACCACGGGCATGACCCGCCACTTGTCGAGTGTGGTGCACGGGTGGGAGATGCCGAAGCAGACCAGGTCGCCAGGGGCCAGCGCGGCATCGTCGCCGATCCGGAGATAGGCGTGCTGGTCCATCAGGCCGGTGACCTCCCAGCCGTGCACATCATGCCCGTCCGCCGTGCGCAGCGGGATCGGCAGGCCCGAGTCGAATCCGGCGTCCCTGCGGCCGAGGCCGAGCAGCGCCAGGCCGGGCTCGGGGCGGGAGAGGACCTGCGCCCAGATCTCGATGGCGGGTGTCAGCGACGGCGCGTCCGCCACGCCGCGGGCCCGCGGCGAGACCCTGCTGTAGATGCCGTGGTCATAAGCCAGGTACGCGCCACTGCGCAGCACCACGCGCAGACCCGACGTGCCGCCCGCGGTCAGCTCCGTGGTGACCAGGTCGAAGTACGTGCTGCCGCCCGCCGTGACGATGAACTCGTGTCCTGCCGGCTCCCGCAGCACGTCGGCCAGGCCGCGCAGGCGGCGGCAGAACGCGGTGACCCGGTCGAGGGCCCGCGGCTTGCCGTCGTGGCCGATGGTTCCCTCGTAGCCGGCCACACCGGCCACGCGCAGGGTGCCGGTCTGGCTCGCGGCCTTGGCGACCGCGAGCGCCTCCTCGTCCGTCCGGCACCCGGTGCGCCCCTCCTCGTGGCCGATCTCTACCAAGACGGGGAGAGGGCGCTCAGAAGTTGAACCACGGATCGTTTTGTCCAAAAGATCGATGTTTTTAAGGTTGTCGATATAGCAGTAGGGCTCGAAGCCGGGATCCGCGGCGAGTCCGGCGGCCAGCCAGGCCATGCCGGTCTCGTCGGTGAGCTCATTGGCTAGCAGCAGGCGCTGGACGCCGAAGTCATGATAAATGCGCATTTGTCCGATAGTTGCCACGGTGATCGCCCAGGCGCCGTGGGCTAGCTGCAGCGCGGCCAGTTCCGGGGACATGGCGGTCTTGCCGTGCGGGGCGAGGTCAACCCCGGCCTCGGCGCAGTAGGCGGCCATGGCCCGCGCGTTGTGCTTGAGCGCGCTTTCGCGCAGCGTGAGCACGGGATAGGTCAGGCCAGCCGCGTGCAGCGGGGGACGGGCCGAGGCGATGCTGGCGGCAGAGCGGCCGTCCGCGAAGGCGAAGCCCTTCTCGGTGGGGTCGATGGGTCGCTCGCGCAGCGCGGCGATCGGCGGGGTGAGTTCGGTTAGCAGCACATCTGCGACGTTACCGGCCGTTCGCAACGGCTGGCCCGGCCCGCCGCCGGGCGAGACGCGTCCCGGTGACGATCAGGCAGGCGACCAGGCCGGGCGGCAGGTACATCATCAGGGCCGACGACGAGATGGCGGTGATCTCGCCGAGATGCCAGATCAGGTCCGACCCCAGCTTGTCCGCCCAGATGTACGCGTACGGAATCAGCGGAATCGCGAACAGCGGCAGCACCCTCCTGCCGACCGAGGAGAACATGCACCCGCAGGCCACGACGGTGAGCACGCCGGCGATCAGCAGGTCCGTGCTGACCCCGGAGACGTCGGCGGGCTGGAGCAGGCTCCACTGGGCAACCGTCCCAGGAAAGGCCGGGCCATAGGTGCCGGTGCGTGCCAGGTAGCCGGCCAGGCCGAACTCGCCGAGGGTGAACCCGCCGAGGATGAGCGCGACCACGCCGATCATGACGACGCCCCACCAGTGAAGCAGCGCGAAACCGCGCGCCGTACCGGGCGACAGCAGCAGCGCGGCCCCCGCCGAGCCAGCCAGCAGCACGGAAAACGCGAGGGTCGGGGAGGCGAACGTCGTGATCGACTGGGCCGGCAGCAGGAACAGCTGGCAGGCCGCCATGCTGAGCGCGATGAGCCCGGCGAGCCGCCGCAGCCGGGCGAAGGCGAGCGCCGCGACCAGCGGCGCCCCGATGGTCAACGGCCAGTCCGGCGCGTAGAACGACCCGCTCAGCGGCCAGTACGGATGCCCGGTGACGGTGCCGGCCGCGGCCTGCGGGATGCCGAACTGAGCCAGCATCGCGACCAGCAGCAGCACCGGGGCGACCACGCTCACCACGGCGAGCGCGTCGCTCCACCGCTGATCCCGTACCGTGCCGCGCAGCCACGACCGCTTGAGCGTGTTCCTCGCGTTCCTGGCCCGGATCCGGAACGCGCCGGTGATCAGGTCGTACACGTCGGCTAGGTGCCCGAACCAGGTCTTGCCGATCCCCTGGCCGTCGGCGTTCACGCTGGCCAGCAGCACGCCGACCATCTCGTCGGCGTGCTCTCGCCGGTGTTCGGCCGGATACAGGAAAAGAATGCGACGGTAACGCCGCTCCAGCCGGCGCTGCCGGCATTCGTCGCGCAGCCGCGCGTGCCGGTCGCAGCTGGAGGGCCTGCTCATGGCGTTCCTCCCGCCAGGCCGAGCCGGAAAGCGGCGGCGGCCACGTTGGCGCGCAGGCGCTCGACCTCCGCGGCGAGCCGCAGCGTGCCCTCGGGCGTGATCCGGTAGTAGCGGCGCAGCCGCCCGTCCACGATCTCCTCCTTGTCGCCTTCGACGAGGCCGTCGGCCCGGAGCCGGTCGAGCGCCGCATATAGAGTCCCCGCCCGCAGCCGGACTCGTCCTTGCGAGATGCGAGCGACGTCAGTCATGATCCCGTAGCCATGCTGGGCCCCCGCGGCCAGCGCGGTAAGTATAAGGAAAGTCGGCTCTTGCATGGACTGATTACGCACACATCCTTTATATGCCGTTCAACGGTACATCTACTACCGCTGCTCGTGCGTGCTACTCCCGCGGTTCGTGCGCACTTCTCCCCAGCCGAAGCGCCAACCTGACGCCCAGCCCGGTGCTCCCGGGTCGCT
>Ga0126381_100011087_pt1 | contig 10178 bp, 8 predicted proteins | sample PanSoiMetPlot_28_FD_96465 | JGI IMG/M metagenome (GOLD analysis project Ga0126381, IMG submission 96465) | Tropical forest soil microbial communities from Panama - MetaG Plot_28 | ecosystem: Environmental > Terrestrial > Soil > Tropical forest > Bulk soil | place: Panama | collected 2016-02-17 | reverse complement strand
GTACACTTGGCAACAACTGGCACGCAAGAGTTCCAACTTTGACGCGACCAGTTGGCTGCGCCGAGACAGGCCCCACTGATGTGATGACCACTGCGAACGCTGCACCAACGCAAACTCGAAGCCTGAGCATGGTGACCCCTGTCACGACGCGTGAAGGGGACCCTTACCATTCACGGCGTCGACGCTCCATCATCCTTGGACCCGTCTGCGCTGGCGGACGCACAGGGCTGATATGTGCCACCGTCCCCAACCTGACCTAACGCAATAGGCCTCAGCATGGAGGCTGGCACCCCATTCAGTGCGTCCCGGTCAGAGCTAATTTCGACCAATGAGCTTGGCGGGCATTGGGCGGCTACATGCGTAAGTGGGGCGTTCTCGTGGCGTCTCCCGCCTTGGCAACCGCTCTCATGCTTGGACAAAACACGTTGCGGCCGTGAAACGCAACCAGCGATGACCATATTTGCCTGAAGGATTGCCAATTGAGGGATCTGGATGCAACCTTCACGCCAATGAATGGAGCGTTCACTGAGCTGTTGATTAACGGCGAAGCCGCCGCATACAAAGCTGCGGATTGCCACACGATGATCACTGAGGTTTTTTACATCGGAAAGCCATCAACCGGAGACATTGGCATGGAGATAAAGCTTAACGTCAGGAATGGCTGGGTTATTCTCCCCGCATCGCTCAAATCACCTGATGGCCGACCTCGATTCCATCTGACCTTTCCAAGCGGATTTACCACTGACGCCGGGGCCAATTATCTGGTAAGCAATGAAGTCAAGCATGGTTACGAGTTGCCGACCCGCAACTTCCTGGAGAAAGTGTTGCGACGCGGCGATCTGTTTGTTGACGTAGGCGCGCATTGGGGTTTTTTCACCCTTCAAGCCGCAACCCATCCGGTCGGGGACGTTAAGGTCATCGCATTTGAGCCAGACCCCACCAACGCTTCCATTCTACATAGGAACGCTTCCAATCATGGGCTCACCAACAAAATCGTGGTGATATGTGCTGCCTGCGGAGATGTCGTGGACATTGCGCCACTCGTCACCAATTCGACCATGATGCATAGCATCCGCGGTATCGGCTTGAAGCCACCGTTCGCCAGAGGACCGTCCAAATGGGTTCCCATCGTGACCCTAGACCACGCTTTGTCGAAATTCCCTGAGCTGACAAATACCAGAATTATTCTCAAAGTTGATGCCGAGGGATTTGAGCCGCAGGTCATTGATGGTGCTCAATCGATGTTGCAAGACGGCAAAGTGGCCGTAGTCATCTGGGAATGCGGACATGCCTTTGCGAACGGGCCTGAGCGCCAAGCGATGCAACGCATGGTCGATACTTTCAGTAACCTTGGGTTCCGTCACCTGCGACCGCCTTCACAAGAAACCGATGGCCCGCTCGCTCCATTCGATGTCAATCAATCCTACCTTGGAAATGTGATTTCTTGTCGTGGCGACCTTGCAATCTGATGACGCATAGTCCGCCAACCACGACGTTGTTGTTTGCCTTCTCCAGCAGTATTAGCCGCGCCTCGCCAGCACTTGGTCGTGAAACTGCCGCATGGCGGCAACGACAACCTCGTAAGTTGCGCCGGGAAAATTGAAGTCAACGGCCGCCACGCCCAGTTCACGCAGCACCCGTAGATCCTCGGCGATATCCGCGTTGGTTCCCGAAAAAAGTTGCCGCTCATCATTATCAGCCTTGGCGTCGACCAGTGTACCATGGCGATGAACGCGATAGGCCAGTGCCACGCTGGAGGGATCGCGGCCAGCTTCTTTGGTCAACTTGCGCAACCGGTCGATTGCCGCTTGGTAGCGCGATAGCGTGTTGAGCCGATATTGCGGATTGCTGCCGATCGGGTACCACCCATCGCCAAGGCGGGCGGCACGGCGCATGGCGGCCCCACTTTCGCCGCCAACCCATATGGGCGGGTGCGGCTTTTGAACCGGTTTAGGGGCAAACAAGATTCCCGCAAACTTGACGAACCGCCCCTCGAATCGCGGCTCCTGTGCAGTCCACAGTTCGCGAAATGCTTGCAAGTATTCATCGGTGGCTATCCCGCGTTCAGCGAAATTCGGGGCCCCAATCGCCTCGAATTCCTCTTTCAACCAGCCGGCCCCAATGCCAACGAATAGCCGACCTGCCGAGAGCACATCGATCGTCGACAGGATCTTAGCGGTAAGCACGGCCGGGCGATGCGGTACGACCATGACAGAGGTCAAAAACCGCAATCGTGAGGTCTTGGCGGCGAGATAGGCTATCGCGGTCAGTTGTTCGTGGCGGTCCCCGCGCGAGCCGCGAGGAAACTCTCCGGATTCGGAATAAGGATAGCGGGCATGTATATCGATCGGCTCGACCAGGTGATCGCTCACTGCCGCGTAGTCGTAACCGATCGCCTCCCCTTCCACGGCTAGACGCGCGATGGTATCGGGTGATGATAGTGGGCCGCTCATCGGCAGATTGAATCCGATCAACATCGTTTCCTCCTAGCGCGTCATGGACAGTTTCCAATATGGCACCTTGGCGCCGAGATTGCACCAACCCACAGCGAGCGGCGCGACAGTAACGCGCGGCGCGCTTGCGAGGGATCGCCTATGGAGTCTCCACTTCATGTCCGCAACGACCGCCCGCGGACGCAGTCCGCGCGCGGCCTATGTTCCGCGAACTGCGCGCGACCAGCCCTGTGTTGAGGCGCGCAAACGCCGAGGGCCGTAGGACGTTTACTTTTTAACGCGCGGCCAGGCCTCCGGGTACAAAATAGGGTACGCCGATCACGCGGGATCGATTGACGATGGCCCGAGACAGGGCCTCCCGATGAGACGAAGCTCAGACATCGAGTTTCAAAAGGTTTGTCGAAAGGTCCTATAGCGGTGGCGCCCGGCGTGGTGACCTTGCCGGCAGCCTGCAATCGTGCTTGTCGGCGACCGAGCCAAGCGGCTCCCTCTTCAGCTCAGGCGGGTGCTCACAACCGGTAGGATATAGGACACGATCCGGCCCTATGAACTAGTTTTCTCACTCTACCAATGACGGAGCGAACGCTCAAAATTCTGGCGCGGGTGCCTCGGCTTTCCCGTGGGCGGCCATTGCCATGATAAGTTGGATCTGTGGAAGACGTACCGCCCACGTCCCTTACTGAACGAGCGAAATGACCTCGGCCTCTGCGATCGAGATTTCAGACCTGGTCGACAAAAGACCGATTGATCGTTGGCTGATCGGGCTGACCGTGCTCTGCGCACTCGTGTTGGCTTTCGAGGGCTATGATACGCAGGCGATCGGCTACGATCACTATCACGTTCTGTGGCTTTTCTATTGGGGCTGCCATCGGCGGCGCGCTGGCCTCTTGGATTGTTCCCCATCTGGGATGGCGTGCCGTGTTCTACATCGGGGGCGCGGGTCCGTTGCTGCTCCAGCCAGTTTTGTGGCTCAAGCTTCCAGAGTCCTTGCGGATTCTCGTCATACGAAAACGCGGCGAGAGGCAGATTGCCGGCATTCTCAGCCGCATGGGTCACCCGACCATCGCCGCCCACAGACTGATTTCCCAGGACCGAGATCTCGGGTTTGCGGTCGCGTATCTGTTTCAGGACCACCGCGCCGCCCCCACGCTGCTGCTTTGGATGGCCTTTTTTATGAACCTTGCCACGCTCTATTTCCTCACGAACTGGATCACCATCATCACCAACGATGCCGGCGTCTCGGTAAGCGAGGCCGTGTTGATTACCGCGATGTTTCAGGTTGGCGGAACCGTGGGGGCCGTCGCCCTTGGTCGGTTGATCGATTGGCTATCAGCGCACGGCGTGCTCGGCACCAGCTTTTTCGGTGCCGCGCTGCTGATCGCCGCCATGGGCGTCGCCGGCAACAGTTTCATCATGCTTGCGATGCTATCCTTTGGGGCTGGCTTCTGTGTCGTCGGTAGTCAGATCGGGGCCAATGCTCTTGCGAGTACATTCTATCCCGCCGCAGCACGGGCAACCGGCATTGGTTGGGCGCTCGGGATCGGGCGCCTCGGCGCAATCGCCGGGCCGCTCCTAGGTGGATTGCTGGTCGCCCGACATTGGTCGACCGCCACCGTGTTCGCGTTGGGCGCGATCCCATCGATTTGCGCTTCGATTGCCATAGTGGCGATGGGCTTGGTCTGGGCGACACACCCGCGCCCGAGCCGGTCGCTTTGACCGATGGATAACGATCGCCGCCTCCCATGAACAAACCGGAGCGGATAGCAATCGTTGGCGCCGGCATCGGGGGGCTAACCGCCGCGCTCGCCCTGCTGCAACGCGGGATCGATGTAGACGTTTACGAGCAGGCGCCGGCGTTGGCTGAAACCGGTGCCGGCGTCCAGGTCAGCGCCAATGGCACACGGATCCTGATGGCACTGGGGCTAGAACGTGATCTTCTAGATGTTTGTTTCATGCCCACTGGAAAGGAAATTAGACTGTGGAGCACTGGAACGACCTGGACGCCGTTCGATCTCGGCGCCGTCTCACTTGAACGCTATGGCGCCCCTTACGTTACACTCCATCGCGCAGACCTCCATGAACTGCTCGCGCGCGCCGTGCGGCGGCTCAAGGGCGATGCCATCACCCTGGGTGCGCGGTGCGTCGACATCCAGCAATCGTCTGCGGGCGTTGTGCTGAGCTTCACGAACGGAACAACAGCGCAAGCCCAGGGCGCCATCGGAGCCGATGGCGTCCATTCTCGCGTCCGCGAGTTACTTTTCGGCACCGAGGCCGCAACCTTCACGGGCTGCGTGGCCTGGCGAGGCGTCGTCCCGGTCGATCGTCTGCCGGCGGGACTCGTCCGACCCGTCGGAACCAATTGGATTGGCCCCGGTCGTCATTTCGTTCATTATCCTCTTCGGCGTGGCGAACTCCTCAACTTCGTTGGCATTGTCGAGCGCCGCGATTGGCAGATTGAATCCTGGAGTGCGCAAGGCAGCTCTGACGAATGTTTGCACGACTTTAAGGGCTGGCACCACGACATCCAGGCAATTATTGCGAGCGTTGCGACGCCATATAAGTGGGCACTGATGGGTCGCGAGCCGATGGCGCAATGGAGCCTCGGGCGGGTCACCCTGCTCGGCGACGCCTGCCACCCCACCCTACCGTTCCTCGCTCAAGGCGCCGTCATGGCGATCGAGGATGCTTATGTGCTGGCGCGAGCCTTGGAGATGTTTGGGGATTGCACGCTAGCGTTTGAGCGCTATGAGGCCGTCCGCAAACCGCGCACATCGGCGATCGTCAAGGGATCAGCGACCAATACCCAGCGCTTCCACAACGAGCGTCTGTCCGACGCTTCGACCGCCCATGAATATATCAACACGGAATGGTCCGAAGAGCGCGTCAGGGAGCGCTACGAATGGTTGTTTGTCTACGATGCGACGACTGCGAGGATTTGAATGCGCTTGCTCGAAAGCCCCCGCCCGTCACGCTCTATTGCCTAGACTTATCCCGCTGGCGCACTCTTTTCTGGCGGCGGCCGATGCCTCAAACGCGCTCGCAATTACAACACCGGCCAAAGAGCGTGTCTCCAAACTTGAGGACGCATAGGCTTTGGGGTTGGGTCGTATTCCCACACCATACTGCCTCCAAGCCGACAAACCCTGCACGCCGTGCCGTGGCACCGCATCTCGTGGCCGTAGACGTTCCCTGAACGCTTGACAGCGTCCCATAAGGACGCCTTGTTCTTGTCGGAGGTTCGTGAACAATGACAATCGGCTCGCGCTCGAGGGTTAATCGTCTGCCAGGAGGGTGCCGTGAGATTTCACCTGTTAGGACTGTTGCTGTTCCTAAGCACTTCTGCCATGGCGCAGTCTGTGGTTCCGGAAATCCCTTTTGAGTCGGTGCCGAATCTGTTGAAGCTTCCACCCGACCTCTACCTTGGTGAAGCAACCGGCGTGGCGGTCAATTCCAAGAGACACATCTTCGTGTTTTCACGGGGCAATTCCGCGGGCCCTGCCTATGGGGCTGCGGCGGCGCAGCTGCTCGAGTTTGGGCCCGATGGAGAATACTTGCGCGAGATCGGCAAACGTCTTTACGCTTGGTCGTTCGCGCACGCAGTGCGTATCGATCAACAGGACAACATTTGGGCCGTCGACAAAGGCTCTGACATGATTGCTAAGTTCGATCCGGAAGGGCGTGTGGCCATGGTGTTTGGGCGCAAGCAGGAAGCTTCCGACGAAAGTACCGGGCCCCTGAAGCATCCGAATCCGCCGTTGCCCGCTGAGGATGGCCGTTTTCGTCAGCCGACCGACGTAGCCTTCGATCAAGTCGGCAACACGTATATCAGCGATGGATATATCAATTCGCGTATTGGCAAAGTCGACAGAGATGGCAACTGGGTCACATCGTGGGGCGATCGTGGCAACAAGCCTGGCGAATTTAACACGCCGCACAGCATAGGCGCGGACGCACAGGGCAATATCTACGTTGCCGACCGGGGGAACCGCCGAATCCAAGTATTTGACAGTGAGGGTCGGTTCCTTCGCATCATTACAGTTGATGTACCTTTTGACGAAAATGCGCGTCCGGCAATCGGTAACAAACCTGATCTCAAAACTTACCAACAGGCGTTGACCATGGTCCCAGGTGCGCCGTGGACCATTTGCATCACGCCGCCGCCGAATCAGGTACTCTACACGTCCGACGCCTATCCGGGCCGCGTCTATAAGCTCTCATTGACTGGCAAAGTGCTTGGTGTGCTGGGACAATCGGGCAAGCAGCTCAAGCAATTCGGTTGGATCCACGAAATCGCCTGTCCGTCTGAAAACGAAATCTTTGTCGCTGAATTGCTCAATTGGCGGGTGCAAAAGTTGATCCTGCATCCATCCAATGAGAGCGCGTTACAGAACAGTCATTGATGTGACACGCGCACTCGCTCGGCCGGCAAGAACCATCAGTTGCGCCGTCACCGCATCCGTTGGTCGCCGTCAGCGCCAACCGCAGGCGTGTAGGCGCGGGCAACCACGCTGCGGACAGCGGGCAGCGCGGGACGGGCGCGATCTGGCGGGCTGCTACCGGGCGCGCATTTGTCAACGACGCATCATCCGCGGCAAGGAAATCGCTGCCGCCGCGCTCGCCTCATTCCCTTCTGGGGAGGAAGATCCTACTATGGAACGGCCCGGCATCGACGCCGCGCTCGCGCAATCCTTTGGAGACTTTGGGGGGTCCTGGTTCGGCCCGGCCACGTTTACCGGAGTTGACGCGAGAGGGCATGTCGCGCCGAAGCCCGACGTTTCCTGCGGCTCGCGTACCAGGAGGGCCCATGAGCCTACGACCTATCTCTCCGGCAGCGCAATTGCGTGCCCTCATCAATCAGTCCGGCATGATCGTTGCTCCAGGTGCCTACGATTGCATCGGTGCCCGGCTCGCCGAGCAAGCCGGGTATCCTGCGGTCTATATGACAGGCGCGGGCACCGCGGCAGCGCTTGGCTACCCCGACTACGGCCTCATCACCATGAGCGAGATGGCTGAGAACGCCGCGCGTCTGGCCGCTGCCGTCACCGTTCCGGTCATCGCGGACGCCGATACGGGATATGGCAACGAGCTCAACGTGACGCGGACGGTGCGCGAATACCAAAAGCGCGGGGTCGCTGGACTCCACATCGAGGATCAAGGTTTTCCCAAAAAATGTGGCCACCTTGAAGATAAGACGGTTATTCCGCTCGGCGACTATCTGGCGAAGATCCGCGCTGCCGCGGCGGCCAAGACCGATCCGGACTTCTTGTTGATCGCGCGTACAGATGCGCGTGCCGTCACAGGATTTGAGGACGCGGTCGTCCGCATGAATGCGGCGCTAGAAGCCGGTGCGGACATGGCCTTCCTTGAAGCACCGCAAACGAGCGCCGAGGTCGAGGCGATTCCCCAGCTCATCAAAGGTCCATGCCTTCTAAATGTCGTCTCCGGCGGCAAGACGCCGATACTGGATTTGGCGCAAGCCGAACGGCTCGGTTTCAGGTTGGCGATTCTACCAGGCCTCTTGTTTCAAACCGCCGTATCGACGTTTCGCTTGGTGCTATCCGACGTCAAGGCGCAGCGGTGCCATCCGAAATTGAATGTGGGCGTCCGAGAGGCATTCCGCGCGGTGGGTTCCGACGACTGGGACAAACTGCGCGAGCGCTTCAAACCCGCTTGAGATCGCTGAGGACTGGCCTGCAGGTGGTGCTGGCGGCGATACCGGACGGGCAAGCTTTTCGCCGCCAGCAAAAGAGCTTGCTCCACGACCCAGCTATTTTGATCTTATCCTGGCGGCAGCGGAGCATATATATCCAACCTCGCCGAGAGTGCGGCATTTCCGATCCGCTGCTACACGACTGCGCTGTCCTCCGGGCTCATTGAGTCGGCAAGCAGCACACCAGACTCAGCACTCCAGCACAAAATTTCACGATCCCCCATCTGGTAAGATCGCTCAGTGCGGTGCCGATGTTGCTCCACATGAATATAATGGCCAGGAGCAACTTCGAACACGTCGGTCTCCAGCGAACCCATGAATTCGCTGGTAATGAAGCGGCCTTCGATGCGGTTCGCCATACCGACGTTGTCGCCGGTATGCATCAGATCGGCACGAACGGAAAACCACGACTGCTTGCCAATTGGCACTTTTCCGACGAATTCTGGGACCTTGATGTATAGCAACTGGCCGAGCGACTCAATGAAGACCATTGAACCGCTGCGCGATCGGATTGTACCGCAGAACAGGTTATTGTTGCCGATAAATTCGGCAACGAACTTGGTACGCGGGCTCTCATGGACCTCGCGCGAGGTACCAATCTGCTGGATCACAGCGTCGCTCATGACGATTACCTTGTCGGCCATCGACATTGCCTCGGCCTGAGAATGCGTAACCATAATGAAAGTGATTCCGAGCTCACGCTGAACTTTCTTGAGCTCAACCATCATGGTCTGCCGCAAATTGTAGTCGAGCGAACCCAACGGCTCGTCGAGTAGCAGCACAGTCGGTCGGCTGATAAGTGCTCGCGCCAAGGCCACGCGCTGTTGCTGACCACCCGACAAGTCTCGAGGTCGGCGCCCGGCCAGCGGGCTCAATCCCACCATTTCCAGCATCGCCCAAACTTGCCGATCGCGCGCGGTCTTTTCCACCCCCTTCATCTTCAGGCTAAACTCGACATTCTGGAAAACGGTGCGATGTGGAAATAGCGCGAAGCTCTGAAACATCATTGACGTGTCTCGATGCGCCGGGGGCAAATCAGTCACGTCCTTACCCGCAATATAAATCTTGCCCGACGTCACCTCCTCAAGGCCGCCGATCATGCGCAGCGTTGTCGTCTTGCCGCAACCTGATGGACCGAGCATCGCAACGAATTCGCCGTGTCTAATCTCCGCCGAGAAGTCGATCACCGCCCGGGTCCCACCCGCAAAGGTCTTGCAGACGCTCTCAAGGACGACATCATTTTCGGCCATTACACTCTTAGCCCTGCCAGTCCATGAGCGCCCCACCCATGGCCAAAGAAGACACGCCGCGATACACCGAAATCACCGAGAGTCCGAGGCTCTGGCTATGGTCTCCATCAGGGTCCAGACGGTGTCGAATGGCGCATCGTCGAGCTTGCCGGCGCGCGCGATGTCCGTAAGCAACTTCAACGCCTGCCGGAAGTCCGCGTTGTCGCCCGCGTGGTCGGAAAGCTTGGCGACGGCCTCAGAAAACGGTACTTCCCGCGACCTCTTGGTCTTCAGGTGATCCTGCACAAGTGCCTTGAGGTGCTCGAAGCCCTGCTTGAGCGAACCATCCACATAGGGTCGCCCCATCAGGCCGCGAATGCCGTTGGCGCTAAACCGCTGGCGCAGGCCCTCGGGCACTGATTGGGCGAGACCTTCGAGGATTTCGCCCATTCCGAAGCCCTGGGTGAACAGACCGCGGATCGTGTCCATCGTGCCATCCCCGCCGCCGTACATTCGGATTTGCGCCCCGGCAAGCGCGCTGCCCATGGCTTTCGCCTGTTCGCTATGCACGTCGCGGTCGGCCTCGATCGTCAGCTTCGCCAGTTCGAGGAACGTTGCGGCTTCGTTGTATTTCTTGAGCGCGTCCGCCTTGGCCTCAAGACCCGCCGCCTCGGCTTCGAGGCGGCGTTGCGCATTTACGATTCGCAGCCCCTCAACCTCCATGTCAGCGCGCCCACGGGCGCCGGCCTCGCGCTCGACGCCCTCGGCGCCAATCTTTTGCGCGTC
>Ga0126381_100011086_pt1 | contig 10178 bp, 8 predicted proteins | sample PanSoiMetPlot_28_FD_96465 | JGI IMG/M metagenome (GOLD analysis project Ga0126381, IMG submission 96465) | Tropical forest soil microbial communities from Panama - MetaG Plot_28 | ecosystem: Environmental > Terrestrial > Soil > Tropical forest > Bulk soil | place: Panama | collected 2016-02-17 | reverse complement strand
TTGTCGTCGCCCAGGGGAAGCCGGACTATCGGCCACAAGTCAGCTATCATGTACCGGCGAAAGGGGATCTCGTCCCCGATTTCAAGCTGCGCAATCAGGATGGCCGCATCATCCATCTCGATCAGTTTCGCGGGAAGAAGGTGCTGATCACCTTCATCTATACGCGATGCCCCTTGCCCAATTTCTGCCCGCTGGTCACGCACAATTTCGCAGTTGTCGAGAAGCAACTTGCGGCTGACCCCGCGTTGCGAGGGAAGACGCATCTGTTGAGTGTGAGCTTCGATCCCGACCACGACACGCCGGAGCGGCTGAGAGCCTTTGGGGCACAGTACATCGGGAGCGATCGAAAGACAGCCTTCGCGAACTGGGATTTCGCCGTGCCCGAGAAGCCGGTTCTGACAGAGATGGCGAAATTCTTCGATCTTGGTATCACGAATGAAGCTGACCAGACCATTACGCACACGCTCTCGACAACGTTGATCGGACCGGATGGGAAGGTGATCGAGTTCTATCCGGGCAATGAATGGACAGCAGAGCAGGTGTTGGCCGATTTGAAACACAATGCCGGCTGATGCCGCAGCGGGGGAAGCGATTTGCCCAACGGAAAGCCTCACGATAATCCACTCAGCGACATGATGGTCCACGGAACGCACCCGTTTCCACCCGATATCGAGGAATCTCTGCGCAAAATCGACATGTTGGGCCGCAGAGCGGGACGATTTCCGCTCGGGGAGAACTGGCCCTTCTCACCGGATGAGTTTCAATGGGAGAAAGGCGAGAATCTCGACGAAGCACGTGAAGTACTCGATCACGTGATTCAAATGCTTGAGGCCGGACGGGGTGACGAAGTCTTCATCGATCCTCGAACGCAGAAGCCGTTTCGAATTCAGCGAGGAGCAGGCAGCCAATGAATGAGGGACTGAAGATCCGCGAGGATGGGGAACTCGATTTCTTGTCGCTGGGAGCGCTGGTGCATCGGCTTGACCCAGGCATCATTCCATTTCGCAAGGCTACAGAGTGCCAGATTCACGTCAGCGGCGGAGAGTTCAATGTCGCGGCGAACTTGTCAGATTGTTTTGGACTGAAGACAGCGATTGTCTCTGCCATGGCGGACTATCCCATCGGTGATCTGATCGCCGAGCGTGTGCTAGCCATGGGTGTGAGGCCCATCTACAAGCACTTCAAGCACAACGGCGTCTCCGGGCCTAATATGGCGACGGTCTACAGCGATCGCGGATTTGGGGTGCGCGGACCCGTGGTCTTTTACAACCGCGCTAACGAAGCGGCAGCGCAACTCAAGCCGGGCGACTTCGACTGGGAGGAGATCTTCGCCGGTGGCGTGCGTTGGGTGCATTGTGGTGGAATCTTTGCAGCGCTGTCGCCGACAACTGCGGAGCTTGCTGCTGAACTGATGCGGGAGGCAAAGGCCGCCGGTGCAGTCACATCGTTCGATCTGAACTTCCGCGAGAAACTCTGGAGCGTGTTAGGCGGCGCCGATCATGCCGTGGAGACAATCGGCAGGATTGTCGAGAATGTCGACGTGCTGGTTGGAAACGAAGAGGATTTGCAGAAGGGGCTCGGCATTGCTGGGCCGGAGGTTACGGCAAAATCCAAGCTCGATCCAAGCGCCTTCTTCGACATGATCGATAAGGTTACGGAGAAGCTACCGCAGGTAAAGGTCGTCGCAACAACGCTGCGCGAGGTGCACTCCACCAATCGACATAGTTGGAGCGCTGTGGCGTGGGTTGATGGAAAAACATGCGCTGCGCCGACCGCGGAACTCGACGTACTGGATCGCGTGGGTGGCGGCGATGGTTTTGCGGCGGGATTCATCTACGGACTGCTGACCGGTGAAACGCCGGAAAATGCGTTGAAGCTTGGCTGGGCTCATGGGGCGCTTCTCACAACCTTTCCCGGCGACACCACTATGGCCACGCTGGACCAGGTAAAGGCCTTCGCGAAGGGCGGCTCGGCCCGAATTCAGCGGTAAATTAAGCAGCTTTCTCGCATCGGCGCGCCCGGTCAGTGCATCCATCAGGCTGATATCCTTTACGTCAGCCTCAGGGAGAGGCTCTGTTTGGCAAAGGTAACGCTGATCTTTGCAGTTCTTTTGATCGCTCTTGGTCTTGCCGGTTATTTCGGCACGGGCGCGCAGCATCCCACCGCACTTATTCCACTTTGGTTTGGCGCGGCGCTTGCAGTGTTTGGGTTTCTCGCGATCAGTCCGAGCGAGGCACGCCGCAAGCTCTTTATGCATATCAACGTTACGATCGGCTTGTTGGGATTTATCGGCGCTGCGGTCGAGGCGGTTCGAGGGTATGCGCATGCGAAATCGGCCGGGATAGCACCCGACCAGATTGCACTGGCCTCGAAGGTGACGATGACCGGACTGCTGCTGATCTACGTCATTCTTTGCGTGCGGTCGTTTATTGCTACGAGACGGGCAAGGCAGGTCTAACCATATGGGAACGATGCGCGGCCACGGCATGGGATTAGGCGCGGGTGCGGAACGCTCGCCGCGTGCCGGCAGCGCTCGTGCACGCGCCGCTGAACTGCCGAAGCGCAAACCCGACTTAAAAAAACTCTGGCCGCAGATATGGGCACTGATCGCTCCTCGTAAGGGTTTGCTGCTTGCCGGCTTCGGCTTGATGGCAATCAATCGCGTTGCCGGCCTGGTGATGCCTTACACCTCAAAGCCTCTGCTGGACAAGGTTCTGAACCCGGCACATCCGCAACCGCGCCTATTGCCGATGTACATTGGTCTCGTTTTTGGCGCAATGGTAGTGCAGGCTATCACCTCGTTCTCCTTGACCCAACTTCTCTCGAAGGCCGGCCAGCGGCTGATCGCGGAGATGCGGCGGCAGGTCCAGAAGCATGTGGGATTGCTCTCGGTTTCCTACTACGACGAGAACCGTACCGGCACATTGGTGGCACGCATCATGAGCGATGTCGAAGGCGTACGCAACCTGGTAGGTACGGGGCTGGTCGAGTTCGTTGGCGGCCTTCTGACGGCAGGTATGGTTTTCCTCTACCTGCTGTACCTGAGCCCCAAGGTGACGCTTTCCGTGTTCAGCGTGCTTGGCGTTTTTGTGTTCTTCCTGCAATACGGTTTCAAGACCATCCGGCCAATCTTTCGCGAGCGGGCAAAGATCAACGCTGAGGTCACAGGTCGCTTGACCGAGTCGCTGGGCGGCGTGCGCGTTATCAAGGGCTATCATGCCGAAGGCCGCGAAGCGACGGTTTTTTCAGGTGGTGTGGAGCGGCTGCTGCAGAACGTGATGAAGTCCCTCACCATGACCAGCGTGCTTTCAGCGGCGTCAACAACAATGCTGGGCATCGTGTCGTCGATAGTGATGTGGATGGGCGGCCACAATGTGCTGGGCAATACTTGGACCACCGGAGCGTACTTCCAGTACAACCTGTTTCTCGCCTTCATGATTGCTCCGGTCTTCCAGGTTGTGAATATCGGCACACAGCTGACGGAGGCGTTCGCGGGGCTCGATCGGACCAGCGAGATCATGTCTGAGCTCGAAGAGAACCAGGATCCACGCCGCAAGCTCCAGATGCCGCCCATCGAAGGCAATGTGCGCTTTGAGAAGGTCGAGTTTGCATATGAGCCGGACAAGCCGGTGCTGCACGGGATCAGCTTCGTGGCGGAGCAGGGAACCGTGACAGCGCTGGTCGGTTCGTCGGGTTCGGGCAAGTCGACCATCATCAGCCTCCTCTGCGCGTTCCATTCGCCGACAAACGGCAAGGTCCTGGTGGATGGGATCGATCTCTCCAGCGTTGATCTGAACACCTTCCGATCACAGCTCGGCGTTGTGCTGCAGGACTCGTTCCTGTTTGATGGATCAATCCGTGAGAACGTGATGTTTTCGCGACCGGAGGCGACTGAGGAGCAATTCTTGTTCGCCTGCCGAACTGCACGAGTGGATGAATTCGCAGAGCGTTTCCCGGAGGGCTACGACACCATCGTGGGTGAGCGTGGCGTGAAGCTCTCCGGCGGGCAGCGGCAGCGGCTTTCGATTGCGCGCGCGCTGCTTGCGCAGCCACGCATTTTGATTCTCGACGAAGCGACTAGTTCGCTCGACTCGGAGTCTGAGGCCATGATCCAGGCCGGACTGGCGCAATTGATGCTTGGACGGACGACCTTTGTCATCGCCCACCGGCTATCGACTATCCGGCGCGCCGACCAGATCCTGGTTGTGGAACAGGGCCGCATTGTGGAGCGCGGGAATCACGCGGAACTGTTCGCGCTAGGTGGCCGATACTACGACCTCTATACCCGGCAGCATGGGCTCGAGGAGAACCTGTTTCTTGCGCCGGGAGAGGGTGACGAAGTTCCTGCATAGCAGTCGTTCCCAATCCAAACTGAGCCCCCGGACAATCTCGTAATCGTTTCATAATGCAGAACCTTCGTCCCATTTCCTTGACGTTTGGTCTCATATGCTGAGAAACTATTTGTATCTGCTGACGAAATAGAGGACCAAAATGCGAGACTCGCTTCCTCAGGGAACCTACAAAGTTCAGGCGCTGGACCGCGCTTTTGCAGTACTTGATCTACTCGGCGAGAGCGAGGTTCCGCTGGGCCTTGCTCAGGTAGCCTCTTCGCTGCAACTTCACAAGAGCACGGCGCACCGCTTTCTGATGGTTCTGGAGCGCCATCGCATGGTTGAGCGGACGGCGAACGGGAGGTTCCGGCTCGGGCTGCGTCTTTTTGACTTCGGAAATCGCGCTATCGAGCAGTACGACCTCCGCGAGCGCGCCCAACCTCATCTTCGCAGGCTTGTGTCCGAAACGGAGGAGACCGCGCATCTGTGCATTCTTGAGCAGGCACGGGTGATCTACATCGACAAGATTGAGCCGGCGCGCTCGGTGCGCATGATTACCAGGATCGGCTCGAGCAATCCGGTGCATTGCACGTCCGTGGGCAAGGCGATGCTTGCGTTTCTACCCGAGGACCGGATCAACGACATCATCCGTCGCACTCGGTTTGAACGGTTCACCCATCGTACGATCGGTACCGCAGAAGCTCTGCGGGCCGAGATCGAGAAGACCCGCCGCCGCGGTTATGCGGTGGATGATGAAGAACTGGAGGAGGGTCTGCGCTGTATCGCGGTGCCGCTTTTGGATGCGCAGCGCCAGCCCGTTGCAGCCGTGAGCGTTTCGGGTCCATCGTTCCGCGTGACCGCGCAGAAGTTGCCCTCAATCGCCAATCATCTGTTGCAATGTGTTCGCGGGATCTCGATGGATATGGGCTTCACCGCGGCTGCGCGCACCAATCGCGCAGCCGCGGCGTGGTCGGCCTGAGGAAGTCAGATTGATGCCGCTGGATTATTAGTGGGCCGGTCTTTCTGATACACTCAAACATGTTGCGCTAACGAACGAACCGCCTGTCCTGCTGCGTCTTCACGTGTTCAGGTGAAGAGACCGAGCAGTTTTGGGGCGCAATGATCTTTTCCAGATTCGCTCTGGGGACGTAGCTCAGTTGGTTAGAGCGCTGCCTTCTAACCGGACTGAAGGAAACACTAGACTTAGCTCCTTGGTGTCCAGGTTGGTGTCCATTTCTGACTAATTTTTGCTAGGCTAAGGGCCTCAAGAGAAGGAGCCCCCGATGCCTTCGCTTAAGACCCGCAACTCCCATCTCAACTCTCCCGAGTACGCAGACCGCGTCAACCTCATCAAGAAAATCAAACTCGGAAACGCATGGCGTTTCGCGCCAGTGGTCGCCGAATCAAACGGCCGCTTGAAAGATCGCGTGCGCATTAACGGCAAGATCGAGGTGCACTTAGAGGGCGCGTACTACATCGAGTGGCGCGAGCGAGGCCGACGCAAACGCGAAGCAACCACACGCGAAGAGGCAATCGACGCTGCCCGCCGCAAGGCAGTCGAGTTGCGCGCAATTCGCGACGGACTCATTGCCCCGCAAGCACCGCAGGAGACACAAGCCAAGACGCCTATCGGAGATGCGATCAAAGATTATCTGCGCTACGTGAAGATGCAGCGCAAGAAGCGTACATGGCTGACCTACCGGTACACGCTCGATGTGCTCTTGCGGGCTTCGTACAAAAAGAAGTACGCGGAGGATGCGACCCGGCAGGACGCGCTTGATTTCATGACGCACTGCTATGAGCTGGGACTGGGAGCGCGCACGGTGTACGACAAAGTCGTGACGGTCCTCCAACTCTTCAAGCGTCATGGCCGCGAGAAGTTGCTCGAAAGGGGCGACTGGCCCACCTACGTCGATACCATTCGGCCCATCTATGAGCCAGAGGAACTGACGGCGATGTTCCAGGTGACGACAGAGGATGAAGCAGACGTGCTCAAGTTCATCCTCGGCTCCGGCTTCCGTGATCAAGAGATCCGCTACGTCGAATATCTTGATCTCGACTCCCGTCACGACCTTGTACGCGTAACGGCGAAGAAGGAGTGGGACTTCACGCCGAAGAATTGGGAGGAGCGCGCGGTGCCTCTGCCGCGAGTTTTGATGGAACGATTGAAAAGGAGGAAAGAGCGCAAAAAGGCGCGGCCCCACGATCTCATCTTCGGCAACCGCAAAGGAAATCCCGATAGCGAAATGGACATGATTGTGAAGCGGGTCGCCGAACGAGCCAAACTCAACTGCGGGCGTTGTGAGACCGAGCACGGGAACAAATGCGCCGAGGGGCCATTCTGCATGAACTTCTTCCTACATAAATTCCGGCACACGTACGCGACCAATCATCTACGCGACGGCGTGGACATCCGTACGGTGCAGGCTTGGCTCGGCCACCGCGACATCAAATCAACGATGGTTTACCTCAAGGGCATCCGATCGAAGGACGCCGCACAGAAAGTTAACAGCGGCGAACTGGCAGCGCTGGTAGAGTAAAGGCCTGGGAAAAGAAAAGCCACATTCACAAAACCTGTCAATTCGCATGAGGGCAGTGCGGAATGAGAAATTTGCCCGGTCACCGGACGGCCTGACCGTATTAGGCGATGCGCTTGTCCCGCTTTTCGTTGTCGTCAGTTCTCACCTGCGCGGGAGGTTTCTTTCCCTCACCGAGAACTGCACCGTATTTCGTGCGAAGCCATTTAGCCACTTCTTGCGGGTCGAACCGGACAGATCCGCCCACATGAAAACTTGGAAGCATACCTCGCGCCGCCATGCGATAGATGTGCTTGTCGTCCACTCCGAGAAGTTCAGAGAGTTCGGCGACCTTCATGGCACCCTTGCGCGCCTCCAATTGCTCAACGAGATTCACGCCCGTGACCCGAATCAAGCATTTGCAGCTACCTCGAAATTAGACTTCGCCGAATTTTGCCGAATTGCATTCGGACCCTTGGGATTTCTCCCATTGCGTTTCAGCGCCGCAATCGAAATCTGCACTCCCCCAGCACTGCATCTGTTCGCCAGTTCACTGTCTGGACCACGCTCTCGTCGATCTTCTGCATGTAGACATCACCCGTCGATGATCAGTCTTTCGGAATTGATCCCGGCGTCGTTACCGTCCGGACTGTGCTCAGCGTGATCTTCGATCCCCGACGTGTCCAATACTTTGCATTTATCGGGTGATAGTTGCCAATTATCGGGTGCTGCGAAAATGCTCATTTTCGAGGATGTTACTTCCGTCGGAATGAGTTTTCATTGCGCGAGTAATTATGGCCACGCTGTGCCCTTGTTCTTGCACAGGAGGGAAGTGAAGAACAAGATCTATCCAGGCCAAGCCGTGTCTCAGCCTAGTTCGCATCACAGCTCGTTCGTCCTACACAGGAGGGCTATGTACGATTGGGCCGAATTCCGTCATTTCCGTTATTTGCTGAAGATTTTGGAGAAGGGCGGGTTCCGCGTGGCCGCGGAAGAACTGCGCACCTCGCAGCCGAATTTGACGGTTCAAGCAAGGCAATTTCAGGAGCGGGCATCGGTTCGCCTTTTTAGAAAACTGAGGAACGGACAAATCCGTCCGACCGAGACAGGGGTTGCCTTCATTGCCTTAGCGAAGCTCCTCCTGGAGATCCGCGACGAGGTCATTGAGGCCCTCGTTGCCATTGAGCGCGGTGAAGTCCACGCGGTCCGGTTCGGATCGACACCCCTCGTCGACTCGAAGTTATTTCACGGCTTCTGCAGACTTCACAAAGAGCTGCTTCCCCGATGCCCGATACGGCCGACGCACGGAGATGCAGGCCATTTGATCGAAGAAATTGTGGAAGGAATGGTCGATGCCGCACTCGTCACTCTCCCTGTCGTGCATCCTGATCTCCACATCGAGGAATTGCAGCGCGACAATATCGTGGTTTGTCTTCGAAAGGATCATCCGCTGGCTTCGAAGGCCGCGCTGCAGGCCTCCGACTTGCAGGGGAATCTCACCATCCTCTATCACCCAAAGCACCATCCAGCCGCGCATATCCGTCTCCTGGAATGGCTCGGAGAGGCGGGTGTCACCATAGGAGATTACTCACGAGCGTCCCATCCGTCCGAGATGCAAGCTCTGGTCAAAGAGGGGTATGGGCTCGCCCTCATCCGCGAAGGGAGTCTTCTCGAGGATGGCCTCACGATACGACCTATCACCGGCGTGGGGTGGACAGTCGATACAGCGGTCATCTACCACAAGCGGCACCACCCCAAGACAGTTCCCGTGATTGTGAAGCAACTCAAGCGAAGTATCAAGAAGGACATTGCTCTGAAGCACCCATCCGTCATAGTTCAGTCTTCGCAATCGATGGGCAAACGCCCCGTTCAATCGGTCAAAGAGCCTGCGATCCAATTGTCCCCGTACAGAGAATCTTGAGCGCCATCAGGCACATAGAGCGGGCCGATAAATGTGAACGATCACCCGATAAATGGAAAGTATTGGACGCTGCGATTTCGGTGCGGCAACCACCGCCTGGCCGCTATAGGTCCACAGTTGCCGCTTGCTGCGGAACCGATGCGGAGTCTCGATCAGGGCCACCAGTTCGCCGGCGCGCAGAGAGCCGATAAAAGGAATCTGGCGCAGTATCTTCACCGCCGGATATTTCCGACTCTCGACCAACAGTTCTCCGCGCGCGCCCCCGAAAACCTGTAACCGGATAATGCCTCAAAGGCAGCGTAACTACAAAGGACGAGGGCGCAGCGCACCCCATTCAGGCCAGGAGATCGCTTCTCCAACAAAGGCCGGATACATTCGCGCAGACCTATTCTGTCTTCCTCATTTTTCGCTTTGCAAAACGGCGGCGGACCATACATTACGGTTTGCCGGTCACTCGGGAGTTGGCCCGATATCCTACTTCGCGAGCACTCCCTCGTTGTGCTCGTAGCTGATAACCCGCGAGACTTTCCAAGCGCCGTTGTCGTCGTGCCAGATCGTCACAAATTTGGCATCGCCGATGTTGCCGGGCTCGTTTGGATGATGGAATCGATGAATTCCGATTTCCACCGCTCCATAACCTTTCAACGGGTATACCTCAAGCGTGTTCTCTATCAAAGTGCGTTGAACCTTACCGCAGATGTTCTGCTTGATCGCCGCAAGGAAAGGCGCTTTTCCCACCGATAATCCTGTCTGGTCGTGGTAGAACTCAAGATCTTCTGAAACCATGGAGCCGAGCACAGCCAGGTCGCAGTGGTTATAGGCGTCAAAGAGCTTCGCATCAAGTGATTTGATCATGTCGAAAAGAGCGTTCGGATGTTCACTGGTCTGCCCAGTGCCCATCTGACTTGATAAAGTGAGGCCAAACAAAACGAGGAACAACCATCTTTTGTTGATCAAGGGACTGAACCTTTCTCACGCCAGCGTTAACCGACTCAGAAAGACGAGCAGTTTCTGGGTAGGCATCCGACCCAAGAATGGCACTCCTTCAGGTCGGATGTCAACATGACGAGACCGTTAGCTCTGCCGGCATTCAGAACCGTTGGTCTGCAAACCGGAACTTTGACGAATCTTCGCCGTAACTTCCGTTTGCCGGTCATCCGCTCACGTCGTTGTCAGGTTCTACGTGATATGTTGCTTCGTGATGCGATTTGAGCTCTTTGTGGCGACGCGATACCTTAAAGCCAAGCGGCGCCAGGCCGTCGTTGGAGTCGTCACCTCGATCTCCGTCGCCGGAATCGCAGCCGGAGTGGCCGCGCTCATCATCGCGTTCGCCATCACCAACGGCATGCAGCGTGACATGCAGGATCGCCTGGTTGATTCCAGCGCACACGTGCAACTCATGCGCATTAA
>Ga0126381_100011084_pt1 | contig 10179 bp, 9 predicted proteins | sample PanSoiMetPlot_28_FD_96465 | JGI IMG/M metagenome (GOLD analysis project Ga0126381, IMG submission 96465) | Tropical forest soil microbial communities from Panama - MetaG Plot_28 | ecosystem: Environmental > Terrestrial > Soil > Tropical forest > Bulk soil | place: Panama | collected 2016-02-17 | reverse complement strand
TCGGCATCTGCTACACGCGCACCGGGCGGCGCTTCTTCGAGGACTCCGAGCTCGAGCGCGCGTTCCTCGACCGGATCCGCACCGCAGCAACCACCGCCGGCCTCTACGAGGAGCTCGGGAGCGACTGGCTGCTCCTCGACTGCGAGCTGATGCCGTGGTCGGCGAAGGCCCAGGCTCTCCTCGTCGAGCAGTATGCGGCGGTCGGCGCGGCCGGCCGCGTCGGGCTCGACCAGGCCGTCGATGCCCTCGAGCTCGCCGCGGGCCGCGAGGGAGTTGCCGAGCTCCTCGAGAAGTACCGGACGCGCCGCGACGACCTCGCTCGCTACACCGAGGCGTATCGCCGTTACTGCTGGCCGGTCGAGAAGCTCACCGACCTCAAGCTCGCTCCGTTCCACTTGCTCGCGAGCGAGAACGGCGTGCACATCGACAAGCCGCACTCGTGGCATCTCGAGCGGATCAACCGCCTCGTCGGCGAGGACGACGAGCTGCTGCAGGCGACCGCGAACGTCACCGTCGAGACGACGGATACCGAGAGCATGGAGCGGGCGACCGCCTGGTGGTCCGAGCTCACCGAGGCCGGTGGGGAGGGGATGGTCGTCAAGCCGATGGACTTCGTCGTCCGCGGTCGCCGCGGAATCGCCCAGCCGGCCCTCAAGGTGCGAGGTCGCGAGTACCTCCGCATCATCTACGGGCCGGAGTACACCGAACCGCAGAACCTCGATCGGCTGCGCCGTCGCAACCTCGGCGCCAAGCGCTCTCTCGCCTCGCGCGAGTTCGCGCTGGGCATCGAAGCGCTCGAGCGGTTCGTCCGCGGTGAGCCGCTTCGGCGAGTGCACGAGTGCTGTTTCGGCGTGCTCGCTCTCGAGAGCGAGCCCGTCGATCCGCGGCTCTGAGCGAACGTTCCCTAGAAGCCCAGGTGCTTCGCGATGACCATGCGCTGCACCTCGTTGGTGCCCTCGCCGATCTCGAGGATCTTCTGGTCGCGGAAGAGGCGGGCGATCGCGAACTCCTCCATGAACCCGTAGCCGCCGTGGATCTGGAGGGCTGAGTTGACGACGCGGTTCGAGAGGATCCCGGTGAAGAGCTTCGCCTGCGCCGCGGCGAGGGCGAAAGGCTTGCCTGCGTCCTTGAGCCACGCCGCGCGGTAGACGAGCTGGCGGCCCGCCTCGATCTCTGTCGCCATGTCTGCGAGCTGGAATTGGATCGCCTGGAAGCTCGCGATGGGCTTCCCGAACTGGTGCCGTTCCTTCGCGTAGGCGGCGGCGAGGTCGTACGCGCCCTGAGCGAGCCCGACCCCCATCGACGCGACCGAGATGCGGCCGCCGTCGAGGATCTCCATGAACTGCGCGAAGCCGCGCCCGCGCGGGCCGAGCAGATTCCCCTCGGGCACCGCGCACGAGTGGAACGAAAGCTCGCGCGTGTCGGAGGCGTGCCAGCCAAGCTTGTGCATGGGAGCTGAGATCTCGTAGCCCGCAGTGCCGTTTGGGACGACGATGTTGGAGATCTCGTCCTCGGCCGTGCGCGCGGTGATCGTGACGCAGGCGCTGATGTCGGTGCCCGCGTTCGTGATGAAGATCTTCGAGCCGTCGACCACCCACTGGCCGTCGCGCAGCTCGGCCTTCGTCCGCGTGGCTCCGGCGTCGGAGCCCGCGTCGGGCTCCGTCAGCCCGAACGCCGCGAGCCCCTGGCCCGAGGCGAGCCGCGGCAGCCATTCCTGCTTCTGCTCCTCGTTGCCGAAGAGCAGGATCGGCATCGTCCCGAGCGACGTGTGCGCGGCGACGGTGATCGCGACGGAGGAGTCGATGCGCGTCAGCTCCTCGATCGCGATCGCGTAGGAGACCGTGTCGCCGCCGGCACCGCCGTACTCCTCCGGGATGGGCAGGCCCATGAGCCCGAGTTCGGCGAGCTCGGCGACGAGCTCGTACGGGAAGCGCTCCTCGCGGTCGAGCTCCTCGGCGACGGGCGCGACCTTCGTCTCCGCGAACTCGCGGACGGTGCGGCGGATCAGCTCCTGCTCGTCACTGAGCTCGAAGTTCAAGCGACGAGCCTGCCGAGCTCGGCGATGAGCCGGACGCCGTAGCCGGTGCCGCCGGGCACGCGGAAGTAGTCGCCGCGGCTGCGCTCGAGGAAGGCAGGTCCGGCCATGTCGACGTGGCACCACGGGCCGTCCCCGGCGAACTCGTGCAGGAACTCCGCGGCGAGCGCAGGAGAGCCCTGGCGCAGCGACGAGCTGTTCTTCATGTCCGCGAAGGTCGAGTCGATGTAGCGACGGTACCGCGGGTGCAGCGGGAACGGCCAGACGAGGTCGCCGCTGCGGCGCCCCGCCTCGACGACGAGCTCGCCCCACTGCTCGTCGTTCGCGAATCCGCCGGCGTAGAGATCGCCGAGGGCGAGCTCCATCGCGCCGGTCAGCGTCGCGAGGTCGAGCACGTGTGTCGCTCCCTCGCGGCGGACGTACCAGAGCGCGTCGGCGAGCACGAGCCGCCCCTCGGCGTCCGTGTTCGTGATCTCGATCGTCTTGCCGTTCGCGGCGCGGAGGATGTCGCCGGGCCGGAACGCGTCCCCGCCGGGCAGGTTCTCGGCGGCGGCGAGCGCAGCGATCGCTCGCACCGGGGAGCCGAGCGCCGCCAGCGCGCCGATCCCGTGCAGCGTCCCGGAGCCGCCGGACATGTCGCCCTTCATGCTCTGCATCCCGCCGGGCGGTTTGAGCGAGATTCCGCCGGCGTCGAACGTGATCGACTTGCCCACGAGACCGAGCACTACGTCGTCGCGGGTAGCCGGCGGGTCGTAGCGCAGGACGATCAGGCGCGGCTCGTTGCGGCTGCCGCGGCCGACGGCGGTGAGAGCGCCCATCCCGAGCTCGTCGAGCTCGCGCGTACCGAGGATCTCGCAGGTCAGGTGATCCTGCTCGTGCGCGAGCTCCTGCGCCTTCTCGCCCAGCGTGTGCGGAGTGAGCTCGTTCGGCGGCATGTTCGAGAGGTCGCGCGCGCGGTTCGCGCGGTCGGCGACGATCGCCGCGCGCTCGACAGCGGCCTGGAGCTCCGGATCGTCGGTGTGGCCGACGACGATCCGCTCCGGCGCGCGCGCCTCGTCCTCCGCCTTCCAGCGGCCGGGCGAATAGGCGCCGAGGATCGTGCCCTCGACGAGCGCCGCTGCCTGCTCGGGCAGCGGCACCGGGAGCGACTCGTCGAGCAGCCAGACGAGCGTGCCGCCGACCCGGGCCAGAGCCTGGGCCGTCGTCGCACCCGCGGTCCGGAGCGCGTCGGCATCCACCTCGTCGCGCGGGCCGACGCCGGCCGCGACAAGACGCGGCGCCTGGAGCTCGCCGTTCAGGTGGAGCAGCACCGCCTCGCCGCGCTCGCCCCGCAGGTCGCCGCTCTCGCCGAGCTTCGCGAGCAGGCCGCCGAGCTTGTCGTCGAGGATGCGCGCGCCGTCGCCGCCCAGAGGCTGGGCGACCGGCAGTGCAAGTGCATCCGCGCCCGCCTGTCCAGGCAGCGCGATCTCGACCCTCGTCATCGCGGCGCGATGGTATCGCTGCGGCGCGGGCGGTGGCGCATAAACTCGCGCTCGACCCCGAGAAGGAGCAACAGATGCCAGGCAGCGTGCAGGAGTTCTTCGAGACGCTTCCCTCCCGTGCCGACACGTCGAGGATCGAAGGCATGAGCAATTCGTACGCCTTCGACATCGAAGGCGCCGGCCAGTGGACGGTCAAGGTCGCCGACGGCGCCGTCAGCGTGCACGACGGGCTCGAAGACGGCGCGGACTGCACGATCAGCGCCTCGCAGGAGATCTTCGGGAAGATCATCGCGGGCGAGCAGAACCCGACGAGCGCCTACATGACCGGCAAGCTGAAGCTCAAGGGCGACATGGGCGCCGCGATGAAGCTGCAGAAGCTCTTCCCCGACAACTAGGCGAAGACGATCTCGGCCGACTCGGCGACGCGCCGGTAGCCGATCCGCTCGTAGATCGCGTTCGAGGTCGGGTTGGCAAGGTCCGTGTAGAGGAAGCAGAAGCGGCGGCCGCCCTCGAACAGTCGGCCGTCGAGCAGGCGCTGTGAGAGCTCGGCCGTCAGCGCGGTCGCGTAGCCGTGGCCGCGCAGGTTCGGCGGGGTGTAGACCGGGCCGATCCGGATGCCGTTCGGCGTCGGGCCGCCCCAGCCGGCGTATGAAACGGGCACACCGCCGTCCTCCCAGAAGAGCATCCCCGACGTCGGTGACGAGAGCCGGTGGTCCACAATCTCCTCCGCGCGATCAGGAGCGCCATCATGCAGCGCCTCCTCGCCGAAGGCGACCAGCCAGCGCAGCGCGAGCTCCCGATCGTCGACGGTCGCGACGCGAGCCGACCCGGGTACCGCCGGAAGCGGTTCCACTCGCGCGAGTTCGTAGACGCCCTGCCGCATGTTCGTTCGCGCCGGAATACCCGTGTGCCCGATCCAGAGATCGACGAACTCGTGGACCTCCGGCTCCGCGCCGACTACGCCGGGCAGCTCTTCGCTCGAGACCGCCCCGACGAGCGCAACCAGAGCCTCCCGCGACTCGGGCCGGGCGAGGATGAGGTTGTACGGCGGCGTTTGCAGCGCCGCGCCGACCGGCCGCGTGCCGTCGCGGACCAGCCAGAACCGATACTCCCTATAGGCGCCTTGGCGGACGTTCCTCGCAATCCCGAGGATCAGGTTGTGACGCGCCTCGTCGGCGAGCAGCAGCGGCTCGGCTTCGGCGAGAAAGGCCGCCGCGTCGGCGAGCCTGACGGTGTCCAAACTACTCGTCCAGCTCGACGAGCACCGCGCCGCCCGCGACGCGGTCGCCCTCGCTCACGTGCACGGCGCGGACGGTCGCCTCGTAAGGCGAGACGAGCGGGGTCTCCATCTTCATCGCCTCGAGCACGACCAGCGGCTGTCGCGCTGCGACTTTCGCGCCCGGCTCGACGAGGACGCGGATCACCGTCCCGGGCATCGGCGCCACCACCTCCGCTTGCTCCTGCCCGCTCGCGCCGCGCCCGCCGGCGGCCGCGTCGACGTCGGGCGCAGGCCGCGTCGGCGGAGGGGGAAGGTTCAGCCGCCACGGCTCGCTCCAGACGCCCGCCGGGGCCGTTGCCGGCGGCTCCGACAGTGGAGGGGTCTCGGCCAGGAACGCGGTCGTGATGCGGCCTGCGCGAACCAGGGGATGCCCAACCAGCCAACGCAGAAACGGGAGATTCGTCGTCACGCCGCCGATCTCCGTCTCCTGCAGCGCCTGCGCCAGGCGGTCCAACGCCTCGTCGCGCGTGTCGCCGGCGGCGATGAGCTTCGCGATCATCGGGTCGTACGCCGTGCCGATCTCGTCGCCTTCGCGCACTCCCGAGTCGACGCGGATCCCCTCGGGCAGCCGCAGCCGCTCGAGCCGGCCCGCCTGCGGGAGAAACGAGCGCGGATCCTCCGCGTACAGCCGCACCTCGACTGCGTGCCCGCGCAGCTCGGCGTGCTCGAAGGACAAAGCCTCGCCGGACGCGATCCGGAGCTGCTCGCGCACGATGTCGATCCCCGTCACGAGCTCCGTCACCGGGTGCTCGACCTGGATCCGGGCGTTCAGCTCGAGGAACCAGAAGTCGCGACCGTCGAGGACGAACTCGGCTGTGCCCGCGCTCTCGTAGCCGATCGCGCGCGCGAACGCGACTGCGGCATCGCTCATCGCTGCCCGCAGCTCGGGATCGAGCGCCGGCGACGGCGACTCCTCGAGCACCTTCTGGTGGCGGCGCTGGATCGAGCAGTCGCGTTCGCCGAGAGACGCGACGTTGTCGTGCGTGTCGGCGAGCAGCTGGATCTCGACGTGGCGCGGCCGTTCGAGGTAACGCTCGCAGAAGACGGAGTCGTCGCCGAACGCGGCTGCGGCTTCGCGCTTCGCTGCCTCGAGCGCCTCGTCCAGCTCCTCCGGCGCGCGTACCACTCGCATCCCGCGCCCGCCGCCGCCCGCGGCTGCCTTGACGAGCAGCGGGAAGCCGAGCTCCTCCGGCGTCCCGGTGGGCAGGACGGGAACGCCGGCCGCCAGCGCGGTCTCCTTCGCGCCCAGCTTGTCTCCGCCGGCGCGCAGCGCCACCGGCGGCGGACCGACCCAGGTCAGCCCCGCCTCGAGGACGGCTTCCGCGAGCTCCGCGCTCTCGGAGAGAAAGCCGTAGCCGGGATGGACGGCGTCGGCGTCCGCCTCGCGCGCTGCGCGAACATGCTCCGCCGGATCGAGGTAGGACTCGATCTCGACAAGCGCGTCCGCGGACTCGGCATGGAGCGAGCCAACGTCGTCGGGAGCCGCGACCGCGACCGTCTCGATTCCCTCCGCAGCGCAAGCGCGGAAGATGCGGAGTGCGATCTCCCCACGGTTGGCGACAAGCAGGCGGCGCACGGAGCCGAGTCTAGGCTCCGCCTCGCCGAAAGAACCGGGCAACGCGGCGGGATCCGCTCTACCATCCCTACTCGTTTGACCGACCTTGGAGGTGGGAGGAACATCGCCGTGCGGCTGAGGTTGGGGGTTGCTTTGCTGGTGGCAGCGGTCGTTTGCGCGACCGCGGGCACGGCGCGCGCAGGAACAGCGCTGATCGTGACCGGCCACGGCTGGGGACACGGCGTCGGCATGAGCCAATGGGGCGCGTACGGCTACGCGCTGCACGGCTGGAAGTACGGCCGGATCCTCGCGCACTACTACCCCGGCACGAAGATGGGGCACTTCGGCGAGCCGCGCGTGCGCGTGCTGCTCGCGCAAGGGGCGAGCAGCATCACCGTCGGCTGCGCCACGCCGATGGTGGTGACCGACGGGAGGCGGCTGACGCGGAAGCTTCCGGCCGGAACGTACGGCGTCGGGTCGCGGCTCGTGTTCCCGGTGCGGAAAAACGGCGCTGGCTACTCCTTCGGCAAGGTCGCCGTCCTCAACTGCGCTCGCGCGCCGCTCACATACGACGGCCGGGAGTACCACGGCACGCTGGTGCTCTACCGCCGCGGCGGCGGAGTTTCCGTCGTCAACGGCCTCTCGCTCGACACGTACCTCCGCGGCGTCGTCCCTTCGGAGTCGCCGTCGCACTGGCCGCTGGCCGCGCTGGAGGCCCAGGCGGTCGCCGCCCGCTCCTACGCCGTCGCGCAGCTCAAGCCGAGCTCCTGGTACGACCTCGTGCCGACCACGGCCGACCAGGTCTACGGGGGCGTCGCGGCCGAGCGGCCGCGCTCCGACCGCGCGGTGTACGCGACGCTCGGCCAGGTCCTGATGTGGGACGGCCAGGTCGCGCGGACGTACTACTCGTCGAGCTCCGGCGGCCGCACCGAGTCGGTGCAGGACGCCTGGCCCGGCTCGGCGCCGATCCCTTACCTCCGTTCGGTGCCGGATCCGTACGACTCCTATTCGCCGCACCACAACTGGGGTCCATACAACTTCTCGGCGTCGCGGCTGGCCTCACAGCTCGGGCTGAGCAGCGCGATCGAGTCGGTGCGCGTGCAGCGGGACGGCAGCTTCCGCGCTGAGAGGGTCGCCTTCCACCTGGCGTCCGGTGCCAACGTGACTCGCAGCGCGGCCCAGGTGGAGAGGAGCCTGCACCTCCTGTCGACGTGGTTCTCGATCGGGCAGCTGTCGCTGGCGACGAGCAGTGAGCACGTGTTGTACGGCAGCACCGTCACCGTCACCGCGCGGGCTGCCGAGATGCCGCAAGCGGTGCTGCAGCAGCGGAGCGCCGACGGCGCCTGGCTGGCTGTGCGGCGCGTCAATCGTCCGACTCAGCTTCGCCTGCAGCCGAAGGCGAGCACGGCGTTCCGGCTCGTCGCTCCCGGCACGAACGGGACCGCGGTCTCCGTGACGGTCGCGCCGCGCGTCCAGGTGCACGCGGAGAGCCCGAAGCTGCTCGTGGGCGAGGTGTCGCCGCGGCCGGACGCCTCCGTCGCGGTCTGGCGCCTCGAGCGGGGCCAGTGGCGCGTCGTCGCACATCCGATCCTCAGCGCGAGCGGCAGCTTCAGGACGCCGCTACCGCTACGGCCGGTCGAGTACAGGATCACGGTCGCGGCCGGCAAGCTGGCTGCGTCGCAGACGTCGCTCCGCCTGACGCGGCGTCAGCTCCAGAGCCTGCGCGCCCAGTGACATCGCCTGCAGGCGGCCCTGTGTGGGGCGCCGCGAGCGACGATCTCAACGCGACCTTGCTCGAGTGGTCGGCCGGAGACGGCCCGGCCGAGCACGTGAACGAGGAGCGCGACGTCCTCTACGTCGTCGTCGCCGGCTCGGCGACGCTGACGGTGGACGGCGAGGCGCGCGAGCTCGGCGCCTGCGAGGCGACCATCGTCGACAAGGGCTCGCGGCGCTACTCGCAGCCGGCCCCGACGGCGTCCGCTATCTCACGGCCCACGTCCGCCGCGGCGGGCTCGAGATCAAGCGGCCCTGATTCACGAACCGCCCAGCCCGGCCAACCACACCACCACGGCGATGAAGCTGAAGCCGGCCACGGTCAAGGCCACCCGCAACCGCGAGGGGTGCTCGTGCGCTTCGGGCAGAAGGTCGGAGGCCCCGAGGAAGAGGAAAAAGCCGGCGTAGAGAGCCAAGAAGGCCCCGAGGCCGTGAGCCGAGATCGCAAGCGAGGCTCCGATGGCGGCACCGAGAACCGGGGCGGCCGCGTCCAGCGCCAACCAGCGCAGAGCCCGTCGCCGGTCCCCGCCCTGGCGGAGAATGAACGAAACGGTGTTCAGCCCGTCAGCGAAGTCGTGGCAGGCCACCGCGGTGAAGACCAGAAGGCCGGTGCCCAGGGAGATGTGGAGTGCCAGCCCGATGCCGAGTCCGTCGACGGCCGAGTGGGCCGAGAGAGCCAGGGCCCCCATCGTCCCGATCCGATGGTGGGCGCGCGCCTGGTCGAAGTCGTCGCGATGATGGAGGACCAGGATTCGGTTGGCCAAGAAGAAGAGGATGAAGCCGACGGCAACCAGCAGCGAGACTCGCCCCGGCTGCCCCAGCTCGCGCTCGGCCTCGGGAAGGACGTCCAAGAGCGCGATGGCCACCACCACCCCGCCGGAGAGGGCGATGAGGTCGCCCAGTCGGCTGGACAGTCTCACTGCGGCCAGCCCGCCCAACGTGGTGGAGAGGGCGGTGGCCAGGGCTAGCGGAATGGCAAGCCAGGGTAGGCTCACGACGCGATAACGATAACGGTTCTCATTCGCACAATGGCTAGGATAGTGGATGTGACCGCGAAGCCGCGCGACCTTTCGGAGCTGCTCGAGCGGAACGGCGTCCGCACGACGCCGCGCCGGCTCGAGGTCCTCGAGGAGCTCGCTCGGGAGCGCGACGACGTGACCGCCCAGCAGCTCTGGAGCCGCCTCCGCGAGCGCGACTCGCACACCGGCCTGGCCACCGTGTACCGGACGCTCGCGCTACTAAGCGAGAAGGGCGTCGTCGACGTCCTCTCTCACCATGGCGGCGAGCAGTGCTACCGGCTCTGCGGCGACGAGCATCACCACCACCTGCTCTGCGAGAGCTGCCATCGCGTGGTCGAGGTGCAGGAGTGCGGGCTCGACGACTGGGTGACCGCGGCCGCGAAGCGACACGGCTTCGTCGCGACCGACCACCGCGTCGAGATCGTCGGTCTATGCGCCGACTGCCGTTAGGAGTACGTTCGCTCCATGCGCGTTGCCGTCGCCCTCGTCGCCGTCCTTGCACTCGCGGGCTGCGGGGCCGGCAAGACGGTGACGACGACGGTGACATCGACGACGACCGTCACCGTCACGCAGGAGTCAGTGAATCCTGCTCCTGGTGTACAGAACACGAGTTACTACGGCCAGATCGTCTCCATCAGCCCCGCGGTCGGCAAATACGTGCTGGTCTTGCGTCCAATGTTCTATCTCGTCGGGGTCACGGCGAACACCGTCTTCGCCAAGCAGCAGGGAACGCAGTGCGCGCCGCTTTCTTGCCCCGGCGTGGAGGATGACCGCCTCGTCGTGCCGGCCGGAGGCCAAGAGCTCACGTTCGTCCTCCCGACGAAGACGACGGGCACCGTGCTGGATCCGAAGATGCACACGCTGACGATCTCGGCGGCCCAGCTGTCCGCATTGGTCGGCGGAGCGAAGACTCCGAAGCTGGTCGAGCCGCTCGACTCAGGCGTGTGGCTGGCGGTGAACGTCGACCACGTGACGTCCTTCGCGCAGCAGTTCCAGCCTTAGTCGCGCCAGCTCGCGGGACGCTTCTCGAGGAAGGC
>Ga0126381_100011083_pt1 | contig 10180 bp, 5 predicted proteins | sample PanSoiMetPlot_28_FD_96465 | JGI IMG/M metagenome (GOLD analysis project Ga0126381, IMG submission 96465) | Tropical forest soil microbial communities from Panama - MetaG Plot_28 | ecosystem: Environmental > Terrestrial > Soil > Tropical forest > Bulk soil | place: Panama | collected 2016-02-17 | reverse complement strand
GGAGGGCCTGGTCGCGCTCGGGCTGCACGTCGGCCCGCACGGGCTACGCAAGCCGCTCCGGGGCCTGTCACTGCGCAAGCTGCGCCGTGAGCCACACGGCGTTGACCTAGGCCCGCTCGAACGGCGGCTGCCAGGGCGGCTGTATACCGGGGACCGCAAGATCCACCTAGCGCCGAGCGAGTACCTCGACGACCTGAACCGGCTGGACCGCCGGGTGCAGGCCTGGACGCCCGGTGAGCTGGTGCTCATCGGCCGTCGGCAGCTGCGCAGCAACAACTCGTGGCTGCACAACAGCGAGCGGCTGGTCAAGGGCAGGCCCAGGTGCACGCTGCTGGTCAGCCCGGCCGACGCGGAGCGCCACGGCCTACTCGACGGCGAGCCCGCGGTGCTTTCAGCGGCCGCAGGCGAGATCGAGGTCCCGGTCGAGGTCACCGACGAGATGATGCCCGGGGTGGTCAGCCTGCCGCACGGCTGGGGTCACAGCCGGCCTGGCGTCCGGCTCGGCGTGGCCAGCAAGCACCCGGGCGCGAGCATCAACGACGTCACCAGCGAGCAGTTCATCGACGAGCTCACCGGAACGGCCGCCCTGTCCGGGCAGCGGGTCAAGGTCCGGGCCGTGCAGCCCGCCGCAGTCTGACGGCGAAGCCTGGGAGCGGGCAGCTGTGCGGGAGGCGGCGAACGCCAGGCGGGCGAGCCGGGCCGGTGTGGCGGTTCCTGCGGGCGGGAATTGAAGCAGCGCAGGGGGGCGGGAACAGAGTCGTTGGGGGGACGCCAGATGGCAGCAGATTTCACTCAGCTCACCGAGAAGGCCAACGCGGCCCAGGCCGAGATCAAGGCCACGATGGGCAAGGGCCGCGACCAGTTGCAGGCCCAGGCTGAGCAGGCGAGGAGTAAGGCACAGGCACAGGCCGAGCAGATCAAGGCCAAGGCGGCGGAGACCAAGGCTGACGCGGCCTCGAGTTGGCAGGCCATGCAAGACAGGTGGCAGGCGCACGTCGCGCAGCTGCACCAGCGAGCCTCGGACAGGAAGGCCGAGCGCGACGTCCGCAAGGCCCAGATGACGGCGGAGATGGCTGAAGGCCAGGCAGAAGACGCTATCGACTTCGCGATCGCGGCCATCCAGGAGGCCGAGTACGCCGTCCTGGACGCCGCGCTAGCGCGCTCGGACGCGGCCGCCCTTACGGGCAAGGGCAGGAGCGGCTAGCCTGCCAGGGCTTCGCGGGCGGCCTTGCTGGCCGCCCGCTGTGAACTGGTAAGAATCGTAAAAGGTAACGAGACGCCACGGTCCGTTCGGTAAATAGCTTTTCCCGAACGGACCGTCATGCTTGTGCCGCGCATGCTGCGTCGTTCGCGGACTTACATCCAGCCGCGCCGCACTGCCTGCAGCCCGGCCTGGAACCGGGTGCCGGCGTCGAGCCGGTCGAGCAGTTCGCGGACCCGGCGCTGCACGGTCCGCGGGTGCGTGCCAAGGTGGCGGGCGATGGCGGCGTCCGTGAGGCCGGCGGCGAGCAGGCCGAGCAGCGCGGCCTCGTCCTGGCCGGGGCCGGTTCCGGGAGACGGGAGGTCTCCGTCGGCGTGGATGGGGATCGCCCGCTCCCATACCAGCTCGAACAGCGCGATGAGGGTGTCGAGCATTGAGGACGCACGGATGATGAGGCTGGCTTCGGCGCTGCCGCCGACCTCCAGCGGTATCAGGCCCATCTGATTGTCGGCGATGAACAGCTTCACCGGGACGCTTTCCGTGACGCGCGCCTGCTCGCCGGCCGCGATCATCCTCTGGATGGCGGCTGGGCGGCCCGGTATCGCCAGCCCCGCCGGGTGGTAGACGGCCCGCCAGGTAACCCCGGCGGCGAGCATCTCTTCCTCGACCGGGTTGGCATCCGGCGACGAGAGGTACGGCGGGCGATCGAACGAGCGGACCTGCTCCCGCGCCGAGCGCTGCAACTGCTCCCACCGCAGGGCCGTGGCCTCCGGGGTGGTCACCACCTCGATCACCTCGTGCGGCCCGGCGCTCACCCGCGCCTGCCGGTACCGGGCGGCGAGTTGCGCCACCGACAGGCGCGCCCTGGCCAGTTCCTGCTCGCGGGCCCGGACGAGCAGCTCAAGCGCGACGTCCGGCGGCGTGGCCGCGTAGGCGACGCTGGAGCCTGGCGAGTCGGCCAGCCGTGACACCAGGCCCGCCCGCTCCAGGTCCGCGATCACCTGCCCGGCCGGCGCGCCCGGGCAGCGCCGCGAGATTTCCTCCAGCGTGGCCGACGACACGTCGATGAGCGCGACGTACACCGCTTCCTGGTCACTGCTCAGGTTCAGGCCGTCCAGCATGCTCCACCTCCCGTGTCGCATTTACGGCATGTCGCTTATCCGCACAAGCGCCCAACATCATCTCAGGGCGAAACCCGCGTAGCGTTCCGAACCTCACCAAAAGGCAACTCCCAGAGGAGAAGCATGCGCTGGAGACGGGCTCTCATCCCCCTCGCGCTAGCCGGGCTGGCCGGCGGGCTAGCGGCCCCCGCCGCGGCCCAGGCGGTGCGGGCCGCCACCACCCCGCAGGCCATGTCGCTGGCCGAGTCCGCGGTGCAGGACACCGCGCTGGGCACCGCCCGGACCCTCGACGTGCCGGGCGGCGGCTACGCCGTCGTGCACTCGTTCGGCACGGTGTCGATGGTGGGCGCGTCCGGCAAGACGCAATGGCAGCTCGACACGGCGCAGCTGTACCGGGACTGGGCGGTGACCTGGCAACCCGCGCAAGACTTCACCGAGTACCCGCAGCTCGCCTGGGGCACTGACCCGGTCGACCCGCTGGAGTTCACCGGCGCGGCCAACGGCCTCGTCAACGATACGAACCCGGCCGTTACCGGCGTGCTGGACGGCCGCCCGGTCGTCGCGGTCGCCGAGACCGTTGGCGTCAATACGACCCCAGAGTCCTTCCTTTTTGGCTGCCCCGGATGCTCGTGGCCGTTCACCGTCCCCGGCTCCAGCCTGCACCTGGGCACGTTCGTGAGCGTGCTGGACGCGCGGACCGGCCAGATGATCTACCACGAGGTGGACCCCGGCTTCGTCACCCAGCTCGCCATCGCGGGCGGCCGGCTGATCGTCGGCGATGAGACCGGCGACCCGCAGAACCGGAACGGCATCGGCCAGTGGGGCTCGGTCAGCACCGTCCGCGCCCTGGCCATCTCCTCCGACGGCACCGCGCAGCAGGCGTGGCGGTACTCGACGGGCGCGCCGTGGGGCCGTTTCCTCGACGTCGCGGTCACGGACGCGGAGCAGCAGCCCGGCGTCGCGATCGCCTGGAGCGACACGCCGCCCGGCTTGGGCGTCCCCGGCCCGCCGGAGGGCCACGTGCTGCTGCTCGACGCGGCCACCGGCGCCGTCCGCTGGCGGGTACGCACACCGGGTTACCCGGTGCTCGCCGCCGCGGACGACCAGCGCGGCGAGCTCGCCGTGGTCCAGCAGGCCGACCCCGCCCAGTCGGTCGGCTACACGCTCACCGGCCTGAGCTACACCGACGGCCGGACTGTGCTGTCCGTGCCGGGCGCGGGCGTGCTGCCGTTGTCCCTCGCCGTCGGCAGCGGCGCCGAGGACGGCTGGGCGGTCGGCGGCATGGACGCCACGCTGTCGAGTGACGGCAACTACTACATCCCGTCCGGCGGCCAGGTGACGCTCACCGACCCAGCCGCCGGCCGCCAGCTGTGGCTGGACAAGCTCCCGGAGGGCCAGGACGGCCCGCCGTACCCCGACGGGCTGGTCATCGCCAAGGGCACTGTCATCGTCGGCGCACTGCTCGACACCCCGGACCCGACACCAGCCAATCCGGCGCAGGTAGTCGACAGCGTCACCGCCCTCGACTACCGCACGGCCCACACGGACTGGCAGTACACCGGTGACTCCGGTGACCCGCTATCGCTCAGCGCCGTGACCGCCGGCCCCGGCCTGGTCCGCGCCGTGACCAGCCACCAGAACGTGGAGACCTACGCCGCCGATGGCGGGGCGACCGAGAGCACGGCCGCCGGGCCGGGCGACTTCCTCAGCGCCGCCACCGCCAGCATCACCGCCCCGGGCAGCACCGACCTGGTGGCCGGCGACGAGAACGGCGACGTCTCCGCCTTCGACGGCCGGGCCGTGGCCGCCGGGACGGAACAGCTGCTGTGGCGCGCACACCTGCCCGGGCCGGTGCAGCACATCGTCACCGCCACGCTCGGCGGCCGTCAGGTGCTCGTCGCCGCCGCCACCAGCGCGATCGGCGTGCTCGACGCCCGCACCGGCCAGCTGCTGCGGCTGATTCGCACGCCGGGCACCTTCGCCTACACGGCCACGGTCATCTCCGCCGCCGGGACCCCGGCCGTGGTAGTGCCGGGCAGCAGCCTGACCGCCTACGCCCTCACCAGCGGGGCGCTGCTGTGGAGCCACGCCGCGCCGTCGGGGGCCTGGTTCTCCGACGCGGCCTACGCCCACGGCGTGGTCGCCGCCGAGTACAGCAGCGCGGCCAACGGCGCCACGCCAGCGGCGCAGATGGCCGCCGTCGGCGTCAGCGCCGCGACCGGGGACCTGATTTGGAGCCAGGCGGCCGACCCGTCCACCGTGCTGCGCGGCCAGCTGTGGAACGGGACCTTCGCCAGCCCGGACATCGCCGGGGCGGGTGGCGACGGCGTCGCCTTCGCCTGGGATACAACCGGCGGTAACGGCAGCCAGGTCGACGTGCGGGACATCGCGACCGGCGCACTGCGCTACAGCGACACGTCATCTGATATCAACGCGATCACCCAGTTCCTCGCCTCGCCCGGCCTCGGCCTGATCGCGGTCTCCCAGACCGGGTCGGCGCTGATCACCCCGTCCGGCGCGGAGTCCAGCTTCTACCCGAGTGGCCTGTCCGGGGCGCTGGCGACCACGTCGTCTGGCCAGGAGGGCTTCCTGACAGCGGACGGGGAAGTGGACGAGTTCAGCACCGACATCTTCACCACGTCGTCCCCATCGTTCGGGCCGTTCGCGGGGATCTACCAGTCCGGGACGCTGGTCAGCGGCGACTTCGCGGGGAACGGCACGCAGCAGGTGGTGGCGATATCCGCGAACTGGCTCGGCTACACGATCGTCAACTCCGAGTCCGGGTATCCCACGCCCCCCAACCTGGTGACCGTGCAGCACGGCCTGGCCGTGCTGACCCTGCACGACGCGGGCACGTCGTCGTCCGCCGCCAAGGCGCAGGCGGCCCCGGCGTCCGGCGTCACGCGGTCAGCGGCCTATCCCGTGCCGTCCGGCAGCCGGCACTCCGTGAACCAGCCCGCCGGCAGCCAGCCGTCCGGTAGCCCGTCGGCCGGCATCCGTCCCGTCGGCGAGGCCGGCTCGGTCACGCCGGTGACCGAGCCCGCGCGCACCGGCAGCGCCACGCCGGGGGTTACCCCGGTAACGGCCCGGCACACGATCACGGCGCACGGCGCGGACGCGGCGGTGACCCCGCCGGGCTACTCGCCGGCGCAGATGACCGCCTACCTCGGGCTGACCGGTGACGGTAAGGGCCAGACGATCGCGATCGTCGACGCCTACAACGATCCGAGCATCGCCTCCGACGCCGAGACGTTCAGCCAGCAGTACGGGCTGCCGGGCGTCTGCGGTTCCGGCGGCACGCCGGGCGACTGCTTCACGCTCGATGTCGAGCAGCAGTCCGCGTCGGCGGGCACCAACCCGGGCTGGGGGCTGGAGACGTCGCTGGACGTGGAGTGGGCGCACGCGATCGCGCCGGATGCCACCATCAAGCTGGTCGAGGCCAGCCAGAGTGACTTCGGGTCGCTGTTCCGCGCGGTTTCCACGGCGGCCGCCGCGAATCCGGCGGCGGTGTCGATGAGCTGGGGCTACTGGGGTGGCGAGTTCTCCGACGAGACCTACTACGACCACTTCTGCGCCGTCAGCGCCACGGTCTGCTTGGTGTCGGCCGGGGACAACGGGCATCCCGGCTCCTACCCGGCCTACAACCCGGCGGTGATCGCCGTCGGCGGCACCACGCTGAACCTGACCGCCACCGGCGCGGTCACCAGCGAGCAGGCCTGGAACGGCAGCGGCGGCGGCCGCAGCTGGGTCGAGCCCGAGCCCGCCTACCAGGACCAGGTCCAGTCCAGCGGCATGCGGGAGATGCCCGACGTCGCCTTCGACGCCGACCCGGGCACCGGCGTGCCCGTCTACGACAGCGGTCTGTCCGGCTGGTGGGAGGTCGGCGGTACCAGCGTCGGCGCGCCGTCCTGGTCGGCCATCCTGGCCGACGCCGACCAGTTGCGCGCCGCGAAGGCGGAGGCGCCGCTGACCGCGGCCGGCTACGCGGCCCAGCGGGCGCTCTACTCGCTGCCGACGTCCGAGCTCGCGCCGGTCACCACCGGCCCGGCCAACGGGTTCTGCCCCGACGGGTGCATGCCAGGCCCGGGCTACGACCGGATCACCGGCCTGGGCAGCCCCCAGGCCGGCATCGACACCGCCCTCGCCGCCGCGACGGGCTGACCGCCGGAGAATCCCCGGCCGCCGCAGCGCGGCCTGGCCCCTTGCGGCAGGGGTCAGGCCGCGCTGCCTTTGCCTGCCTAAGGGTGAACATCCATGCGATAGCCAAGGTCGAGGCGGATCGACTCCAAGATCGAGAAGGTACTGGCGGTCGTGAACACGTCCGCCGCCCCAGGCACGCCGGTGTACTTCTCGATGACGGGCGCCGCGGCCACGTCCGCCACCGCGTCCAGAAAGCCCCGTACCGCGGCCCACAGGTTCTCCCCGTACTTCTGAAAGTACGGCGTGGGGTCGACCGTGGCCAGTGCCGCCCTGGCGCCGGCTTCGATGTCGGCGATGTACTGCTGGTGCACGGTAACATCCGCGCGGGTGCCGAGCCGGCCCAGGTGGCCGGCGATGAGGTGCTTCCAGGGGTAGGACAGCGCCTTGGCCGGCGCGGCCATGTAGCCGGGCACGTCCTCGGACAGGTTGATGCCGTAGAAGGGCACCCAGCCGGGGAGCACGATGTCGACGAGCATGAGGGTGTCCAGGAGCCGCCGGGTCTCCTCGTGCCCGATGCGGACCACGTCGCTGCCGAACAGCGAGGACGCGCCGGCGTGGTCGGAGTGGTGGTGCGTGTAGACAAGGTGCGTCACCGTGTTGCTCACGCCCTCGGCCGCGGCGACGTCGTTCACGGCTCGCTGCAGGTTGTGGCCGATGGACGGGGGCGCGTCGAACAGCACGACGCCGTCCGGGGTGGTCAGGAACGCCGAGTGGTAGTCGCCGTCGGTGACCCAGTACAGGTTCCGCTCCACGCGCCCGACGTAGTAGCCCTGGTCGTTGACAGCGGGGCCGAGCGAGGTCCCTGGAACCGACGCGTAATCCGGCAGGTTCGGCGCGCCCGGTGCGTCAGGATTCGGCGATGTCACTGTTGTCCTCCTTTGAGCTGTCGGATCTCGAGCAGGTCCAGGCCCAGCGCGTCGATCTCGGCCAGCACGCCGTACAAGGCCGACCGGTCCAGCAGCCCGGTCAGCACCGTGTCCGCGCCGTCCCGCTGCGGCGTCATCGCCGGGAACGCAGACAGCAGCGTCGCGCCGAGATGCCCGTTGATCCGGATCGTGTACAGGGTGGGTGCCGGGTCCATGAGCCCATGGTCGAGCGCCGGCAGGTGAGCGCGCATCGCCGGGATCCGGTGACTGTCGGCCACCGCGAGGTGCCAGGAGGGCCGCACCGGCGCTTAAGATGGCAGGTGTCAAATTCCAAGGCAGGCTTGTGACGTGGCACCAGCAACCCCTCGGCTGATCGACAGGGGTGACCTTCTTACCGCCCTGGATAGCGCGGCGGCGAGGAAGGTCACGATCATCTCGGCTTCGGCCGGCAGCGGGAAGACGTCGCTGCTGCGCGCGTGGGCGGACTGCCCTGCTCAGCCGTACCGGCTCGCTGTGGTGCAGGTGCGGCGCGATCAACTTGACGCCCAAGATTTCTGGCTGGCCCTGCTCGACGCCGTCCGTCGGGCCGGCGGCGCGCCCAGCGGCGCGGAGCCGCCGGCGGCGACACCGGATTTCAATGCGCCGGCGATGGTCGGCAGGGTGCTCTCGGAGCTCGCCGATGCCGGCGGCGACGTCATGGTGATTATCGATGACCTGCACGACCTGGGCTCACCGGAGACCCTCGGCCAGCTCACCCGGCTGCTGACGAGCCTTCCCGACGGCGTGCACGCGATGCTGACGACGCGCCACGATCTGCCGCTCCGCCTTCATCAGCTGCGCCTGGCAGGGGAGCTGGCCGAGATCCGCGAGGCGGAACTTCGGTTCACCGAACGTGAAACCCGCGAGCTTCTTGCCGCCTCGGGCATCGCGCTGTCGGAGGCCGGAACGGCGCTCCTGCAGCAGCGAACGGAAGGATGGGCCGCGGGCCTGCGGCTCGCGGTGCTTTCCCTGGCCGGTCACCCCGACCCGGAGCGTTTCGTCGCGGAATTCTCCGGAAGCGACCGCACGGTCGCCGAGTACCTGCTCGCCGAGATGCTGGAACGCCAGCCCGGCGAGGTCCAGGATCTGCTGCTGCGCACCTGCCTGCTCGACCGGGTCAACGGCGAGCTGGCGGACTTGCTGACCGGCCGCCCCGGGTCGGTCCGGATCCTGCTGGAGCTCGAAGACGCGAACGCGTTCGTGGTATCGCTTGACCCCGAGCGGACCTGGTTCCGCTACCACCACTTGTTCGCGGATCTCCTCCGGCTGGAGCTGCGCCGGACGCTGCCGGATCAGGTGCCTGAGCTGCACCGGCGGGCCGCGGCGTGGCTGGGCGAGCATGGCCTGGTTGTCGAGGCCATCCGGCATACGCAGGCCGCGGGCGACTGGTCGGACGCGGCCCGGCTGCTGGCCGATCATTCGTTCAGCCTGACGCTGGACGGGTCCGCGCAGACCATGCAGGCGCTGGTGCAGGCCTTCCCGCCGGGCGAGAACCACCCGGAGCTGGCGCTGGTGCGGGCAGGGGGTGATCTAGTCCAGGGACGCCTGGATGAGGCGGCCGCCCACCTGGCGATCGCGGAGGCCTACGCCGAGACCGCGCCACCGGATCGCCGGCGCCGCCTCCGGGTGGCCATCGCGTCCCTGCAGCTGTCGCTGGCCAGGCGGCGCGGTCATCTGGCCGCGGTCGTGGAACAGGCCAGGTTCCTGGCCTCTCCGGTGACCGGGCAGTCCGACGAGGACATCGCCCTGGACAGCGACCTGCGGGCGGTGGCGCTGATGAACCTGGGGACCATGGAGGCATGGTCCCTGGCGCTTCCGGACGCCGAACGCCACCTGCTGGAAGGCGCCGCCCTGGCCCGTCAGATCGGCCGGCCCTACCTGGAGGTCTGCTGCCTGGCGCAGCTTGGGTTCGCGTCGAAGATCCACCCGTTCGCCGTTACGCAGCGGCGCTGCCGGGAGGCGATAGCGCTCGCCGAACGCTACGGCTGGGGCACGGAGACGGCGATCGCGCCCGCCCTGGTAACGCTGGCCGGCACGATGGTGTGGCTAGGCCAGTTCGACGAAGCCGAGCGATGGATGCACCGATCCGAACAGGCGCTGCAAACAGACACCGGGCCGGGCATCAGGCTGCTGCTGCACCATATGACCGGGCAACTACGGGCGTGCCGCGGCCGCCGCCACGAAGCACTTGAAGAGTTCAGCGCCGCCGAACGCCTGCGATCCCAGCTGGCGGGTTCGCACGCCCTGGCGAGCCAGGTGACGGGCTGGCTGCTGGCTACCGAGGCCCGCCTCGGGATGACCGAGGAGGCGCGCGCCGCGCTGGCGGCGCTGGATGACGAGCGGGCCACCTCGGGCGAGGTCGGCAACGCCCGCGCTGTGATCTGCCTGGCGGACCGGGATCCCCGCGGTGGGCTCGCCGCGCTGCGGGATGTGCTGGACGGGACCGCACCGGTCATCGGGTATGTCACGGTGGTGGAGGCTCACCTGCTGGCCGGGCTGGCCTACCAGGAGCTGGGGGAGCAGCGGGCAGCGAACCAGGCAGCCGAGCGCGCGCTGGCGCTGGCGGAGGCTGACCGGCTGGTGCTGCCGTTCGCGATGACCGGTTCCCGTGAGCTGCTGGCGGCGCTGCCGCGGCACGAGACGGCGCACCCCGCGCTGCTGGCCGACCTCCTTGACGTCCTGGGCGGCGCGTCCCTGGCTGCCACCGGCCTGCCCGTGCCAATCCAGGGGGAGGAGCTTAGCCCGGGCGAGCT
>Ga0126381_100011082_pt1 | contig 10180 bp, 15 predicted proteins | sample PanSoiMetPlot_28_FD_96465 | JGI IMG/M metagenome (GOLD analysis project Ga0126381, IMG submission 96465) | Tropical forest soil microbial communities from Panama - MetaG Plot_28 | ecosystem: Environmental > Terrestrial > Soil > Tropical forest > Bulk soil | place: Panama | collected 2016-02-17 | reverse complement strand
TATAGACACCGAACGCCCGGATGGTTTTGCACCTCAAGCTGCTAGGCCAATTCGGCAAGTTGACCATGTGGAGGCCACCGCTAAACGGCGGGCCGATCCACGCTTGCGGAACGTCTACACTGTTGTTCAGGACTGGAATACCGCCAATATTAGTCCCTTGCCATTGGCCGATGGCGGTCGTATTGTAGGTCGCGCCATCGGTCGTGCGCGTGATGTCTGAGTGCGTCACACCATCATACGCGATGATTTTGTTCAACCCCGCGTAGATCCACCAAGGTTGCCCCGGAGCGGAGACGAACTGCGCATAATACGGAGCCACTGTCGGAGTTCCAAAGACTTGAGAATACCCCAGTAGCTGTACGATGCTGTCGTCCTCGAACCGTACATTCTCTGCAAGCGTCCATGCCTCCGGCGGAAGTTCATGTGGCGGGGAGTCACGAATGACTCCCACGCTTGCTACGTCGTTTATGTCGATTTGGACCTCTGGCATCTACTTCTTCGTAGTTGACTGCCCACTGTGGGCCGGGGCTGACTCCCCCTCCGGAGAAGGGGGCGGAGGGACCTTTGCTACTTTGTCGACCTCATCATTCGCGGTCTTGGCGAGGCTCTCGATCTCGGACAGGACCTTTTTGACGTAGTCATAGTCAGCTTTGGTCGGCTTCGCCGGAGCAGGTGCAGGCGCCTGTTGCTGTTCAAATGTCGTGTTCGGCGCCGGACCCACGGTCGGCGGTGGAGTGAACTTCGCCATATAGCCCTGAATGGCTAGAAGGTTCCCTTCGAGCCTTCCCATAATATCAGTAATTGCACTCATCTACTTCTCCTCTTCAGTTAAAGTTACCCTGCCCTTCGATTTCTCCCAAGCGGAAGGCCATTTATATTGACCATAACCTTGACGCCGGGAGGTGACATGATATCCACAGTTACGAGCCGCCGATCGGGGACCGGAGGCGGAGGCCTTGGTGGCCTCGGTTGCACAGCGGACCCGGAAGCCCACTCGGCAGCAAGCTGTTGGGCAGTTCCAGCATAGCTGTTGATGTCGCACGGCCCGACGCCATCGATCGAGTGTGGTGAGGGGCCGTAGACTCCATCGGTATATTGCCACAACCAGCAATCGTCCCAGCTCTCTTGCACAGAATAGCTGCTACCATATTGCGCGAGCCAGAGCCGGCGAGAGCCAAAAAAGTCGTCGGAGCCGTCGAGCATCTCTTTTGCCGTGTTGCCGGAGTAGATCACACACTCGCCGGGCCGATTGAGTGCCTCCTCAACCCCACTGATCCACTTCTTGCAATTCGACACAGACATGGTGTTTGCACCATAGTCTTCCCAATCCAAGCAGAATAGCTCGTCCGGATCGGGAGAAGCAAAATGCATGAAGTTTTCGATCTGCCTCTGCACATCGCTGGCGTCAGCGAAGTGATAAGCTCCCCACTTCAGACCTGCGGCCTTCGCCGCGTGTTGTTGGCTGACGTAGGTGTTGTCGGTGTAGCCAGTCCCCTCCGTCGCTTTGTAGATAACACCGACGATCCCGGCCCGCTTGACCGCGTCGTAATCGTCCGCGGGGTCCCAGTGGCTGAGGTCGATCACCATTGCATTAATGTCGGTCATTCTTTCTCCTCCGCCTCTCTGATTAGCCTTCTAACCTCTTCGCAAGACTCAACGACCGAAACAAATTTCCCATCGCTCGTATTCAGAATACAATTGACCGTGCCAACAACAAACTTGTTATCCTCTTCCGACTTCTTATCCCGAATAGCAGTAATCTGCTCAGGGTTCACATCGATTTCATCGCCGTCCGGTGCGTGAAGCACGATTAACTTCAAAATGATCGGAACAATTATCTCGAAGAACATGTCATTCTACCACCAGAAGCTTAGTTATCATAATTGCGGGTGGAAGATTTGCGAACGCAGTACCGGAGCCAACGCTCGCGGTTTGGTTGTCGCTGAGTCCGGCTCCAGAGCCAACACTGACCGTGATTCCAGTAGTCGCCGTGCTGGTTGCGGTTATATTCGGGCTAATACCTTGTGCAACTCCGGCTGTTGTGATACCGGCAGCAGAACCGCTGTTCTGATAAGCACCGGCTGGTAGAGGGTGCGAGTGGGCGGTCTCAGTTTTCGTTACAAAGACTCCGTGCTGGTGAGCAGGAAGATTGGTGGTCCCCAGAGAAGTTGCATCCACACCTCCAGTAGCTCCAAGGGTCGAACCGGCTATGATTCCGCCTGATAGACGGCCCGCCGCGGAGCCCCCGAGGTTGTCCAACGGAATCCCAACCCGGCCTCGCATATCCGGGGTCGCTAGACCGCCCACTACCGCGTTGTATTCCGGATAGTTCGCCGCAGAACTGAGCGGCGTACCGCTGGCCCACTCGAAGCCTGCGGGGAGCGACGCACCGGCGTAGTCAAGCATAGTACCGATCGGAGCAACACCAGCTCGAGTAACAAACCATGCCGCCCCGTCCCAGATCGCAGTAATTGGAACTCCTGGTATACACCTTCTAGCTTTCGACAACCCCGCTATTCCACCGGAAGATAGCGTTCCAGAAGGCGGCACAATGAACATCGGGTTCGCGTCACTTGAGGTTTTGCATAACCTTATTTTCCATCCTGCGTCTCCAGCGACTAGCGAGGGCAGCGTCAGTGTTATTGGTCCGCCTCCGGTGTTGACATACACCATAGACTCGCCTTGAGACTTGGTCAACGTGGTTGTAGCGGAGAGCGCTAAAGTACTCGGAAACTGAATTTGTCTGGTCGCGTTGCCGAAGGTGTTCTGCAAAACCTGCTTGATTAGACGCAGGTGATCGTCCCCCTGCGCGCGAGGGTCCGTACTCGGCGGGTTAGCCGGTTGAAGATCGGCAACGAATGTTGCAGACTCGACGCTCATAACCTGCTCCCAAGACTCCGCCTTCGACCTGCCTCGCCTCGATTTATAGTCGCCCGAAACAGATTTTCGCTCGCATTCGTACTAATCTGGCTCCCAATCTGCATTCCTTGTTGGAAGCCAAGGTCCGCGCTTATCTTGGCTGCGGCATCTCCGATAAGGACCCATGGAGCATTTTTGAGCCACTTGTTTTCTTGTCCGAGTGCTGGTGTGGCGTCTGTAGCCCAATATCTCCAACTGATATTATAGACATCGTCTGGAACAGGGTAGAGAAGTACGAATGTGTCGCCAAGATAGTAATCTCGCGGAACTCCAGGACCAACAGTCGACGCAATATCGAGCACCGCTCCTGGAGGGTTGCTATACGCGTAAGGCCACTCGCCGTAGTTTCGGATTTGAGCGTATTGGAAGGTCTGTTTTTTGAGGAAGACGGTTCGGGATCGTGGATCTCCGGGTGCGTGGGCTGGAGTGGAGCTTCCACTGAGGAGGTAGATATAAAGGTTTCCGTCAAGCTCTTCGGTGTCTTCAATGTAGTCGGAGGGGATGTTGTATTGGGCTTGGTTCGCGATGGTAACGATTGCTTGGTCGTTGGTCTTACGGAGGAACCAAGGGTAGGTTTTGTTCGGCTTCTCACGCTCCGCTTGCGCGAAGGTGATCGCGTTTTGTATCTGGGTTGCTTTGTCACTTCGCCACCCGCATATTTGTTGGACTTCAGCAATAGCTTGATCGAGTGTCATCTTTTCTTAAACCCCAGCCCGCGCTTCTTCACTGCTGCATTTGCAATCCTGACTGCCTTCCCCTCGTCGCCACTGTCGGCGAGCACCTTGTTCGCCACCGAGGCCCATTGCTTCTTTGCTGCGGGACTCTTGGCCTTCTTCGTATGGCGCGCGGGGCCGGAACCCGGAGTCCACGGCATCTCATGGTGCTCCCTTACGGCGCTTCATTGGAGGGGCCGGCATCGGAGGCATAGGCCCCCCGCCACCGAGCGGGGTCGGCATCGGCCCCCCTTCGCCCAGACCACCGGCGCCTGCGGCGCCCAGAGCAGATAGCAGCTCTGGAGGAGGACCAGGAGCTATGCTTCCGGAGCTTGGCCCCAGACCGCCCGGACCGCCCGGCGGCCCCTTGGGTCTAGAGGGGCCAGCACCATCCTTCCCTTGCGGATTAACAGGCCGAGCGCCCTTAGTGGGCGGCCCGCCTCCGCTGATCTTGGAGGGACCTTTCGGCCGGCCTTTTTTCCCGCCCCTCATCCCTTCACCCTCTTCAACCGCGGATTTTTGCGCTTCGCGCCCGCGCTTGCCTCTCTTGTTTTCTTGGCCAGAATGGCTCCAGCGGCGCGAGCTGAGTAGCCCTCGCCTTGGATCTTCTTCTTCACCGCCTTAAAGCCCGGATGTTTAGCTGCCATGACGGCCCTCCCGTGGTCCGGCCCGGAGGCCGGGTTTGAACGCTTTGCCCTTCTTCGGTGCCTTGGCCGCGCCTCCAGAGCCCCACGTGCTGGTGCTCTTACCAGTGGCGTAGCCCCCCTTCGGGGCACGCCGACTGAGCGCACGAGCTTGCTCTGGAGTAAAGGGCGGTTGCTCCTTCACCATTAATGCCTCCCAAAGTAAATGGGGCCAAAATCAGTGCGATAATGGCCCCTTGTTGCCTGTGACCTCTATAGACCGTGCGACATCGATCGTCGTAGGCTGCTTAAGATAAGCAACGAAGAACAGCCAAAACTGATATATCCAGTTCGGTATCACTTCTTTGCCGCCCTCGCCGATGTGACCGGAGTTACCGTAAGGCTGCCAGCGACGTCAATAGCAACCATATCGGGTTTTACGACGAATTGAGCTGAGACAACCGACCCCAGCGGGTTGCCTCCAGCATCAAGACGATAGCCGTTAACTACGAAGGTCTCGCCGTCGGTGAGGTCAAACGTCGTAGACGGGGAGGTTCCCTCGTAGACATTATCAGGCGGAGTACCGGAGCTACCAGCAAGAGAAGCATCGATGTGCCAGTCACCGGCAACGGTGCCACCAGGGAACTGCTCACTGGTGGTATTGATGACGATATTGCAAAGCATACCAGTTTCTCCTTACGGAAGTGAGGAGCCGCGCCACAGAGCGCCATCCCAGACCGCGATGCCAATTTTGCCCGCAGTCGCGATGGTCGCAAACGTCGTCGAGCCGTCCGCTTGCTTCAGCACCAGAGTGCCAGTCGCAGCGGCTCGATTGATGATGATATACATCGGGCTAACGGCCGCCGGGCTCGGGGTGTAGAACACCACGTTGACCGCAGCGACGCCGGGATCGAAGCTCAGAACCGGCGGACTGTTGGCGTTGAGCGTGATCGGCCCCGCGCCGGTCGTCATGATCTGCATCAGACCGCCTTCTGCGTCCTCTTGGACGGTCTTCCGCATCCTTACGCCTTCAACATTGCTACGCATGGATGTCTCCTTAGGTGGCTGTGATGCCGCCGAGGTAGGCGCAGGACAATCCGCCCCCGTCCACCAGCAAGCTGCAATCGGTCTGAATGTAACCACGGCGCACGTCTTCGTCCGGAAGCTGCACATCGTCCTTGATCTTGGCGTCCGGCCGGCCCTTCATGGTCGTGTACTTGATTGCGCTGAAATCCAGCACGAACAAGCTTTTCTGATACAGCGGGTGCTGCGACAGTAGTGGGTGGGATTTCAAGAGCAACCGGCCCATGGGGAGGATGAACTCTTGGAAATCGATCCCGAAGATCTTGACCGGATTGCCGAGTTCGATCTTGATCCCGGTGGCCGCTTGGATGACCTTGCCGAGTTCAACTCGAGCTTTGTTCCCACAGAACCCGATCCGGGTATCTCCGCCGCCCATGTCGAACAGGAAGGCCGGAGTCAGCGCATCGGCAAAGTTTGCCGCGGTAGTCGCTCCCGCACCAGTTGTGAAGATCGTGGTATTGGTGCTCGGAATGAAGGATCGGAAACCACCCATGAAGCGCAACGGTTTGCCGTTATCGCCGGTCAGTTCCGCCGGAGCTGCGTTGAACAGGAAGCTCATCTCGATCGCTTTGGCGTGATCGAACATCTTGCGCTTCTTGTCGTTGCTCCACGCATTGCCTGTGCGCGCGAAGGTCTCAGTCGCCGTTCCGGTCAGCTCGTAGGTATCCTTGAAGATCTGGATGTAATTGCTGAACTTGACCGGGTTGCGGCTGACAGCTCTGGGCGCTGCCGTGCCTTCGGCGAAGCTGCTACCAACTAGCGTCAGTCCTGAGCCGGAACCGATGCTGGCCGGAGTTGAGCCACCTTGGCCTCGGCGGACCGTGAGCTGAGTGTCGCTGATAACATTGTCCACCATCAGGTATTCGTTGGTGAACGTCGCAGCGTCAGCACTTGGTTCAACCAAGAGCAAATCGCCCGGTTTGAGGTTGGTCGCCGCGCCGTAGAGCGCATTCATGGTAGTGCCTCCAGGATCAGCACCGACCACAGTTACCAGCGTGTCAGTCGTGCCCAGAGCGCCGGAGGTGACCAGACGAACCAAGTTCTGGCTCTCTGCCCACCAGCTGAACTGGGGGTCGTTAACGCTGTACTTGCCCGCCTTGCTCGTAAGAGCGAAGATCGGCGCATTGCCGTTGGGTGAGATGAAAAGAATTCTCTCGCGGAAATTGGTCGGACGCTCGGAGGTGCCCCAATCGCCAGTGCCGCGGAGGCCTGCTACACCACTCATGGTCTAGCTCCCTAGTTTTGATCGTACTCCATATCCATCCCCTCGTATGGGTCATGCGGAGGGGCGGGCTGTTGTACCCTCGTGCCAGGGCGAGCGGGCGCGAAAGGTGGAGCGCGGCGTGGGGCCGCACCATTACTCCCTACAGGAGCAGCTATTCCCAATTCTGAACTGACCGCGTTGCCAACGAACTTGATTGCATCGGCCCGCGAAGCCTGCGGGTTAGCGGCGCGAAACGCTCGCGCCCACTTATCTACCAGTGCTCCGTGCTGCTGAGGGTTAAGATGCTGATTCGCCGCGTAAAACTCTTGCAACGCCTCAGTAGCCTTTGCATTACGAGCATTGGTAGAATTCACCCCAGAGTTAATCATTTCCGGGACGAAGTTCTTCATCAAGTTAACAGTGGCTTGGATAGCCTGTGAGTATACCTTTCCCATCAGGACAGGGATCACAGACACCGCGTCGGTCTCTAGTGCAGTTTGCTCTTCAGGACTAAGCTTAAAGAGTTGCTGTGAGGCCCAGTTCGACAACTCGTTGTGACTGGTCCTAAAGCCCTCTATAGCTTGATCCAGCGGCATCCGTGGAGCTTGGGGCGCGTATGCTGCTGGCTGCTTCGCAGTTTCAGCTTGCTGCGGCTGAGCCGGAGGCTTAGCGGCAGGTTGCTGTGGCTGCGCGGCAGGGGCCGCGGGAGGAGGAGCTAAGTCGGCCTCGCCGGCCTGCGGAGCTTCCTCTCGCGGAATTTCGACTAGATCAAAATCGTTATCCTCGAATCCAGCGAGCTGGTCATGCCGCTCTGGGGGTTCGTCGGGGCTGTCGGGAATGCGGGTTAACTGTGTGGGGGCAGGCCCGCCAGTGCCGCCGTCGGGAGGACTAGACGGCGCTGATGTTGGCGCGGGGGCGCCCCCACTTGCGGCATCGCCGTCTGCGAATAGCATGATCGGCTGATCGGGATATCTCATTCTTCATCCTCCGGCGTTAGGCCGAGCTGCCCACGCAGGATCTGATCGTTCGAGAGGATACCGTCGGGAATTGATAACGCAAGCCTTAACCCCATAATGGCGCCTTTTGCGCTCTCAGACCTCAGTACCTGGCTTATTCCATCCCTCATGGTCTCGGCTGGTTGTTCGAACTCGTTACGTTTCATCTGAATATGGGCTTCCAGAATTGCTTTATATACCTTCCATCCATCAGACTGCATAAACGCGCGCATCATCCGCGCGGTCCGCAGTTCTGCTCGCTCCTCCGGAGTTAACTCACGGCGTGCGAGGTTGGGCGTTGACTTCGGCTGCTGCTCCACTTTCGGCACTCTCTCCCGCAAGATCGCCACCAGCAGATGGCATCTGCGCAACATTGGAATTGAAGCTCAAACTATGCGGATTAGTCATTGGCCCCATTTTCATCGGAATAACATTACCTAATCCCGCCTGCGCCGCCAGAACCGCATCAGGAACGACTTGAATTTTGAACTGGTTGATGTTACGAATTCCACCAAGCTGCGCCACATGGGTGAAAACCTTCCCGATATCGAACTGCATCATAAGTTGCGGAAAGTTCCGCATCTGTCCCATGATGTTTTGCCAAAGAGTAGCCATTGCCATTCTGTCGACTGGCAACGTACCGTCCACAGGCACGAAATCATAGTCGCCAGAGAGCATAGTAGGATCAATCTGCATAAAGGCCGGACCGGCCATTTGCGCAAGGTCACCCACAATCTTGAACTTCTTTTGCTGGTCATAGAACTGCTGACTATCCATTACCATGCGGGAAGCAAGAGTACCAATGCCCATCGCACTGATATACTCGGTTATGGTCTTGAGTCTGTTGACTCCGAACCCGGTGGAGGTTCGAACTTCAGTTGCAGTTGTTCGGGACTTAGATATTCCTCCGAACATCTGCTCGTTGATTCCGGTAATCCGCTCTCCAAGGGTCTGCATAGATTCGAGGTCAGACATATGAGCGCGCGTAATATCAGTGACCGGGACTTGGAAGAAGAACTTCGTAATATCTGTTCCATACGCCTCGGGTCGGAGACGGTAAATGAAGCCAGGTCCGCCATCTTCGGTGTCATCGATGACAATTTTACTCGGGTCGATGATGAACTGATTATTAAGACTGGCTCGGACGTTGTAGAAGTGGCTGTTGATGAGCCAGTCCATCGTTCGTTGAATAGGATCAATAATCTCAGGAAGTCCTCGACCGTATAATCCGTATCCTTCGATCTCGGTTTCGATGACACTGAATGGGAACTTTCCATGCGCATTCCCCAGAGGTTCTGCCCCTAATAGGACACCATAATCGGAGGAAATTGTAAAGACCCATTTCTCTGGGTACGTGCTATCTCCAACTTGCCATTCTTGTTGGATCAGGTCAACATAGACCTCAAATATATCAATAGAAGTAGGATGCTTAAGATCGTCATTAGCAGCGCCCAGAGTATGTTGGTAAACACGATCCGGTCGGAGTAGAGCTGATGATCCCTCCTGAACCTGAGCAGTGTGTGGCGGGCGCGCTGGGAGCCGAGCAACACCATCTTTGGTGTACCATCCGGCGAACTGCCGCTTTTTGATCTCATTCCAACCAATGGTCTTACGAACATAGCAATACTCCCCCTCTTGGAACCTGTACATCGGGTAATGCGGATCATGGCCGAAGTCAAACGGGGAGATATTGTATACGCGCGTACCCGTATATCCTGCGGATCTAAAGGTCTGCTGGAGCTTTTTTCCACCGCCAGCCAGAGGTTGGCCGTCCGGACCAAGTATGTCCATTTGCTGGACGTTGCTATATTGCACTTGTTCTTCTGCCCAATAGTTCCCCAGAATCCCACAACCGTATTTCCCTGCGTCATAAAGCCAGATATAGTAAGGAACCAAGTGGTAGCCAGTCTCAACCTGATAGCTGATAAGCGCTTCGAGTGCGCTGACCTGTTGCTCGGTCTCGCCATGACGCCCACTAAACTGGTGTACCGGAGAGCGGGAGAAAAAGACCGAGGTCATATAAGTGTGCGCGGTCATCAAAGTCGCATAGGTGTATGGTATCTGCAAGGTTGTATAGCTCTGGGTCCCCGAGCGCTCTTTGTTGCTCCTTCGGATAGCATCCTCATCGCTCTCGTGCAAGTAAGCTAGAGCTTTATCCTCCGCAGTCTCCCACGCCTTAATCCGGTCTTGGCGTTTTTGCATGGAGTACTTCACCCGTGCCTCCAGTCGCTGGAGCAGGAAGTTCTCCGTGACTTTGTCGAAGGTCCGAGTGACCATTACTTCTCTCCGAGAGAGTTCAGAAGACTTATTGCATGAGCGATGTGCTTGTGGGCTTTAGCGTAGTTTTCAATATCATCTCTTCCAAGCGCGCGGCCCATAGGAGTGGATGGAGCCTCAACGGGAGGTGTCCACGGCACGCCGGGCCGCATCTCTGGATGCTGGCGATAGCCCCACTCTTGCAAGCTACTAGCGGGAAGGGCGCTAATCCCCTTACCGGGAAGGAACTCTTCATTCCTTCGATCTTCAATAGCTTCCCACCCCCCTTGGCTGTAAGGAAATGGTTTTAGACCCTCCACAGGATCAAACGGCTCCCCTCGTACCCGGTATGGAGTCGGTAAAGCTCCAAACCGCGCGCCGAAGGTA
>Ga0126381_100011081_pt1 | contig 10181 bp, 8 predicted proteins | sample PanSoiMetPlot_28_FD_96465 | JGI IMG/M metagenome (GOLD analysis project Ga0126381, IMG submission 96465) | Tropical forest soil microbial communities from Panama - MetaG Plot_28 | ecosystem: Environmental > Terrestrial > Soil > Tropical forest > Bulk soil | place: Panama | collected 2016-02-17 | reverse complement strand
GGATCGATTACGACTGGATGATCACCATGAACGAAAAGCAACAGAAACCAACCATTGCGATATTCGGGCTCGGCTACGTTGGCTGTGTTACCGCCGGTTGCTTCGCTGAACTGGGATTTCGCGTCGTCGGCGTGGACGTTGACGCTCGCAAGGTTCGCGCCATTCTTGATGGCCACTCTCCTTTCTACGAGCCCGGACTGGAGCCACTGATCGCCAAGCACCTGGGCCGTGGTTCGCTCACCGCCACGCTTTCGACCGAGGAGGCGTTGCGCGACGCCGATTACGCTTTTCTGTGTGTAGGTACGCCATCAGCCCCCAACGGCAATCTCAATCTCGACTACTTACGCAAGGTTGCAACTGATATTGGTAGCCACCTCCAGGGTCGCGCCAAGCCGCTCACCGTCGTGGTGCGCAGTACGGTCTTTCCCGGGACTTGTGACGAAGTTGTTGCCCCTGCAGTAGAACCCCGAGCCAGCGTCGTGGCCAATCCCGAATTTCTGCGCGAAGGCAGCGCCGTGAAAGATTTCATGGAACCCTCGCTCGTCGTTGTCGGGAGCCACGATCGTGACGCCGCTGAACGCGTCGCGGCACTATATTGCGGCCTCCCAGTGCGGACCTCGGTGGTCGCGCTGCGCACCGCCGAGCTCATTAAGTACACCTGCAATACCTTCCACGCTCTCAAAATCGCCTTCGCCAACGAAATCGGTACACTATCCGCCGCGCTCGGCCTTGACGGTGCTGAAGTCATGGAAACCATCTGCCGCGATACCAAACTCAACATCTCTCCTGTGTACCTTAAGCCCGGGTTCGCTTTCGGCGGCTCGTGCCTGCCCAAGGACCTGCGCGGCCTCACCTATCGCGCTCGCCAGCTAGATATTGACCTGCCGTTGTTGAGTTCCGTTCTACCTAGCAATGAGGCCCACCTCAGCCGGGCGTTCCGCCGCATCATCGAGATGGGCTGTCGCAAAATCGGTATCTACGGCCTCGCCTTTAAACCCGACACCGATGACCTGCGCGAGAGCCCGGGCGTCGCCCTCATCGAACGTCTGATCGGCAAGGGCTGCGACGTGAAGATCTACGATCCGCACATACAGCTTGATGCCATTTACGGCAGCAATCAGGCATTCCTGCTCAGCTCGCTGCCTCACATTGGCCGTTCCATGGAGAAGAGCTTGCAAGGCATCCTGGCGTGGGCCGATATGATCGTCGTCACCCAGGAGCCCAACTTTGAGTCCCTTCGAATCCTCGCGCAATCGCCCGTGCCGGTCATTAACGTTGCCGGTGCTGAAAAACCCGCGGTTCCCAAGCTAGAGGCGGTGTAAGAGGTATTCTGGTGTCTTTCTTGCGCCTGGCGAAATGGATTGTCTGCGTTCAACCGTCCGATCACCGGACGAACCAACCGCGCAATGGCAGCATAATGTGAGCCCGCTCGTAAGCGCCGGGTTGGCCTGCAAAGATAATCCGAACCGCGTAGCGGCGTCACCGAATGCGCACCTTCCGCGAACTTACATTCCGACTCCGCCAAGAGGCCGCCAATGCGCTGCTCGCGCTTTCCCCCCCGACTAAAGACCTGCAAGCCGACACGCCGCTCGACCTGCTCCCCGACCCGAGCGAAGTCGGAAACGCACTTCGCGACACCGGCTACGCTCGCGAACTTATCGATCTCGCGGACGAAATCCTGCAAGGCCGCATTCCCGTCTTCGATCGCGTCATCGATTACGGCTCGGTCATCGCCTGGCGGCGGGATCCGCAGAGCGGCATTGAGACTTCCGCCGAATACTTCCGCCGCATTCCTTACCTCAACCCCGCCGCTGTCGGTGACCACAAGTTCATCTGGGAGATCAATCGCCATCAACATCTTGTCTTGCTGGCACAAGCACAAGTCCTTACAGGTCGCGACGCTTATAGCGAATATATCTTCCTCCAGCTCGAACATTGGTGGACAGAGAACCGCTTCCAACGCGGCATCAACTGGACTAGCGCTCTGGAAGTTGCATTTCGCGCCCTATCTTGGATTTGGATCTTCCACCTTATTGGCGACCGCATGTCTGCTGACTTTCGCCGATGCTTCCTCGCCGAACTCTACCGCCACGGATTGCATCTCGAGTACAACCTGTCGATTTACTTCTCGCCCAACACGCACCTTCTCGGAGAGGTCGTAGCCCTCCACGCCCTCGGACGTCTGTTTCCAAAAGTTCCGCGTGCGCATCACTGGCGTTCTCTCGGCTGCGACATTGTGTGTAGCCACATGGAAACCTGCGTCAGAAGTGAGGGCAGCTACTTCGAACAGTCCACGTATTACCACGTGTATGCGCTAGACATGTTCGCCTTCCACGCCGTGCTGGAAGACGTTCCGCCGCCGTACCGCGAGAAACTCTCCCGCATGGCCGAGTTCCTCGCCGCGATCGTCAGCGACGGCGGCGACTTGCCATTTCTCGGCGACGACGACGGTGGGCGCTTCTTTTCCCCCTATGGCCCACGTGCCCGTTTCCCACGCGCTAGCCTGGCAACGGCGTCATTCTTGGCAGGCAAGCGTTTCTTCCCCTTCACGCCGGGCGACATGGGCGAAATCGCATTGTGGTGGCTCGGCTGCGACCGTTGCAAAATCATCCCTGCCGATTCATTGGCGTCCCAGTCGTGCGCCTTCGAAGACTCTGGCATCGTCGTCTTGCGTCGCGGCCCGATCTGTGCTCTCTTCGACGCGGGCCCCTTCGGTCGGTGGAACGCCGGCCACAGCCACTCCGACACCTTGTCACTGGTCGTTACCATCGGCGATCGCGAACTTCTCATCGACTCCGGCACCTTCAGCTACATGGATCCCGAGTGGCGCAGCTTCTTCCGTGGTTCATCCGCCCACAACACCATTCGTCTTGACGGTCACGATCAGGGCTTAGCGTCTGGCCCATTCCGCTGGACCCAGAAGCCTGAGGTGATGCTGCTCGAATTCACCAGCGACGCTGCGCAAGACCGGGCCATCGCAACTTGCAGCTATCGCGGTTTCACCCACACCCGTACCATAGAGTTCGCCGGCAACGACGTTTCTATCATTGATCGCATCGAAGGTCCCGTCGGCGAGCACAACATCGAGCAGCTTTGGCACTTCGCACGACCGCCGCACGAAATCGCCCCGGGTCACTGGAGTATCAATGGGCTCGCCGAATTCGCCGCCGAGGGTGGCGCGATCGAGCCCGGCTGGCGCTCCCGTTGCTTTGGCTCGAAAGAACCCGCGGCCATCATCGTCGTGCGCCAACGCCGCACGCTCCCCGTGACTCTGCATGCGCGGCTGCAATTAACGTCAAGATGAAGAATCGCCTGCACCCACGGGTTCTTGTTTTTGGAAAGCCGTATGCAGTACACTTCCGCGCCATATCCCGCATTTTCCAGCGAATGTATAGAATCAAGGAGTGGTTGGTTGCGCTGTTACAGGAGACCCAAACATGCAGGTAACGGAGAAATCCGTAAGCACTTTCCAGGCACTGAAGGACAAGATCGAGACCAAGACTGCCCGTATCGGAATTGTCGGGCTGGGCTACGTTGGCCTTCCTCTGGCCGTCGAATTCGCCAAGGCCGGTTTTCATGTCACCGGTATTGACCTGCAGCAGTCGCGCGTCGACCGCCTGATGCAGGGCGAATCCTACGTGCAGGATGTCCCCACCAGAGAGGTTGCGCAACTGGTGAAGGACCGTCGCTTTGATGCCACCACTGACTTTTCGATTGTGCGTGAGCTCGACACTATCAACATCTGCGTGCCCACTCCGTTGCGCAAAACCAAAGATCCCGACATGAGTTACATCGTGTCGGCGGCTGACGAGATCGCGAAGTATTTTCATCCCGGCCTGCTGGTCATCCTCGAATCGACAACGTATCCCGGCACGACCGACGAGCTACTCCTGCCGACTTTTGAAAAGCACGGCATCAAGGTCGGTGAAGACTTCTTCCTCTGCTTCTCACCCGAGCGCGTCGATCCGGGCAATCCGGTATACCAGACTTCGAACACTCCGAAGGTTGTGGGCGGCATCACTCCTGCCTGCACCGAAATGGGCAAACTGTTTTTCTCGCAGGCGCTGGAAAAAGTTGTACCGGTCAGCAATACCCGCGTTGCCGAGATGGTGAAGCTGCTCGAGAACACTTTCAGGATGATCAATATCGGATTGGTAAACGAAATGGCCTTGATGTGCGACGGCATGGACATCAACGTTTGGGAGGTGATCGACGCGGCGGCGACCAAGCCTTTTGGCTTTATGCCGTTTTATCCCGGACCTGGACTCGGCGGCCACTGCATACCGATAGACCCGTTTTACCTGTCGTGGAAGTCGAAGCAATCAGGCATCGAGGCACGTTTCATTGATCTAGCCGGCAACGTTAACGGCAATATGCCGCATTTTGTCGTCGGCAAGGTCCAGAATGCGCTCAACAATCACGGCAAAGCGGTGAAGGGCGCGCACGTCCATATCGTGGGTGTGGCATACAAGCGCAACATCGACGACATGCGCGAATCGCCTGCGCTCGACGTGATTCTGTTGCTGAAGAAGCTTGGCGCAGAGGTCAGCTATAGCGACCCGTACGTTCCCACACTCAAGCTCGACGGGATCGACCTCTCTTCGCAGGATACACTCGCGTCGGCGAAGAAGGCCGACTGCTCGGTTATCATCACCGACCACTCGAACTTCGATTACATGGCTCTGGTGGACGCTGCGAAGCTCATCGTCGATACGCGCAATGCGCTGCGCGGCCTCGAATCGGACAAGATCGTGCGGCTGTAATCAAACATCCCAGTCGCAGCAATCTCGCGCAAAACGCCTGGCGGAAGCGTCCCGGGCGCGATTCCCTTACTCTGCTTTCATCACCGTCGTGGTATCTACCCTGATCGCCTGCCAACGCCGGTAGTAGAGTGCCAAGCAGCGTTGCCGTGAAGCACAAAATCGATTCGATTAGAAACGTCACTTCTGAAATCCGGCATGCTGCGCTTCCGATAGCTCAGGACTGGAGAAGGGCAGCGCACAGTTGTGCAAATTGAATACAAGATTCTCGCGCGTGATTGCACACGATGAAAATTCGGCGAGTAGGTGTCACCGCGCCCCAATGCCCGCAAATTTGCGATACTATAAAGCTCACGATATGAGGTTACAGTTGGCAACTGGGACATTGTCACAACTCGACGTACTGGAAGCCGAGAGCGTTCATATTCTCCGAGAAGTCGCGTCGGAATCGGCGCGGCCGGCTATGTTGTATTCGATCGGGAAGGACTCTTCCGTCATGCTCCGGCTGGCACAGAAGGCGTTTCATCCCGGGCCTATCCCATTTCCATTGATTCACATAGATACCGGCTTCAAGTTTCGGGAGATGATTGAGTTCCGTGATCGGACCTGTCGGGAACTGGGTGTGCGGTTGATCGCTCATACCAACCAAGAAGCCAAGCGGGAGGGAGCAACCCCGTTTAAGTTGGGCACGAGTAAGTGCTGCGGTCTCTTGAAGACTAAGGCCTTACTGGATGTGCTCGCCGAAAACGGTATTGATGCGGCAATCGGCGGTGCGCGACGCGACGAAGAGAAGTCGCGAGCCAAAGAACGTGTTTTTTCTCTGCGCGACCCTTTGGGGCAATGGGACCCAAAGAATCAGAGACCGGAGTTCTGGAACCTGTTCAACGGTCGTGTCGAAGTGGGACAAAGCGTACGCGTTTTTCCGTTGTCGAATTGGACGGAACTCGATGTTTGGGAATACATTGATCGCGAAAAAATCCCGGTTGTGCCGCTCTACTTCGCGAAGGAAAGAGAGATGCTAATCCGGGGAGAGCAGCTCATCTCGATGGAGCATGGAATCAAGCCGCTTGCGGGAGAGAAGACCGAAATGGTTATGTGCAGGATGCGCTCGCTCGGTTGCACCTACTGCACAGGTGCGATTCGTTCGACTGCCTCGACAGTTCGCGACATCATTGAAGAGCTGAAGTTTTTCCGGCGCTCGGAGCGCGAAAACCGCGTGATCGACCACGATCAGGAAGGTTCAATGGAACTGAAGAAGAGGGAGGGGTATTTTTGAGTACCGCTACTGAGGCTGCTGGGGAACGGGATCTTCTTCGGTTTTTGACTGCCGGAAGTGTCGATGACGGCAAGTCGACTCTGATCGGGCGTTTGCTCTACGAATCCAATGGAATTTACGAAGACCAGCTCTCTTCTGTGCGGAAGGCTTCGTCAGCAAGAAACGTAGAGCTCGACCTTTCTCTCCTTACTGACGGGTTGAGGGCAGAGCGCGAGCAAGGCATCACGATCGATGTGGCGTACCGCTACTTCTCGACGCCCAAGCGAAAGTTCATCATCGCTGACGCTCCCGGCCACGAACAGTACACAAGAAATATGGCGACGGGCTCCTCGACGGCGGAGTTAGCGGTAATTCTGGTTGACGCGAGAAAGGGTGTGTTACGCCAGACGCGGCGGCACACTCTGATTGCCTGGCTGCTGGGGATTCGGCGAATGATCGTCGCAATCAACAAGATGGACTTGATCAATTTCGACCAGCAGACTTTCCTCTCGATTCAAACGGAGTTTAGTAAGTTCGGCGAATCGCTTCGTAATACGGAATTCCATTATGTGCCCCTGAGTGCGCTCAACGGAGAAAACGTCATCATCAGTAACGGGTGCATGCCGTGGTATGACGGCCCATCCCTGTTGGAGTTGTTGGAGACCCTGCCGACCAAGCCCGAGCTTGCACACGAGTTGAGATTCCCCGTGCAAATGGTGATCCGCCCAAATCAGGATTTCCGCGGTTACGCTGGTCAAGTCGGTTCGGGCATCGTCAGAAAGGGCCAGGAGGTTATCGCTTTACCTTCCCGGCAGCGAACCACCATCAAGGAAATATTTCACTACACTCAGCAATTGGAAGAAGCCTCGCCGCCGCAGTCCGTGGTACTGACTACAACCGATCATATTGACCTGGGCCGAGGGGACATGCTGGTGTCGGCTGATGCACTGCCCGCAGTATCTGCGAAGATCACGGCATACCTAATTTGGACATCTCACAACCCGTTGCGTAACGATACACGCTATCTGGTCAAGCACACGACCCGTATACTTTGTGGACGAGTCAGCGGACTGAATCACAAGATCGACATTAATACCCTCGAAAACATCGAATCGGGCACCCTGCAATTCAACGAGATAGGGGAAGTGCAGATCGACCTCCAAACCCCGATCTTTTGCGATCCCTATGAACGCAATCGAAGCACCGGCAGCTTTATCATGATCGATCCTCACACCAACGACACGGTCGCGGCCGGAATGATCATCGACGCAAAGCCGATTCAGGCTGGCGAGACTCTCGAAGAGTCGGCATCCCGTGTCGCTGCTCAGAGCGGTCTTACGGTTTGGTTTACCGGACTCAGTGGTGCTGGGAAAACCACCATCTGTCGTGCTGTGGCAACCGAGCTGCTGGCGCAAGGCCTGCAGGTAGAAGTCATTGACGGAGATGTAATCCGAAACCATCTGTGCAAGGACCTTGGATTCACCAAACGGGACCGGGACGAGAACATTCGCCGTATTGCGTTCGTTTCACAACTACTGACCCGTAACGGAAGCATCGTGCTTGTATCGGCGATCTCCCCGTATCGTGAAGGCCGCGACGCAGCCCGTCGAACGATTGGCAGCTTCGTTGAGGTGTACGTGAGTACCCCGCTCGAAGTGTGCGAGGTGAGGGACCCCAAAGACCTATATCAAAAGGCGCGAGCCGGTAAGATTCACGGATTCACCGGTATCGACGATCCCTATGAGCCTCCGCTCAATCCGGAGGTCGTTTGCAACACAGACCGCGAGAGCACTCGGGAAAGCTCGATCAAAGTGGTTTCGGCAGTACTAACCCACATATCTTCTAAGACTTCGTAACTGCGGTTCGCATATCGCGAGCGACGTCTGCGAGGTTCCGGCGGGAGTAGGTTTGGACCTGGCTACAATTGCGAGCAGAATTGCTGTGGGTTTGGTGGTCGGCACGCTGGTTGGGTTGACTGGCTTGGGCGGGGGAATGGTATTGCTGCCGCTGCTTATTTCGGTCCTCGGCGTACCTCCTATCATTGCCGTGGGCTCGGATGCAGTGATTAACTGCATCACGAAAGTCGGTGCTGGTATCTTGCATTGGCGTCAGGGAAACGTGGGCTGGCGGCTGGTATTGGCCCTGTTGTACGGCAGCATCCCAGGGGCGATTGTCGGGGTGCTGTTCCTGCGTCACCTCCGGACAATTTATGGCACGGGGGTCAATGATTTCTTGAAATTCATGATTGGCATCCTGCTAATCGTGATTCCGGTGGCCTATCTTCTTAAGCGCGCCCCCGCAAATCTCCGTTCCAACACCCAGGCCGTACAGAACTCCAAATACAGGTTTGGAATCACAGTCATAGGATTCATCGCAGGGATACTTGTCGGCGTCACTTCGATCGGATCCGGCAGCGTCATCTTAATGTTGCTGATGGTTTTCTACGGCTTTCTTCCCTCATTGATGGTTGGGACGGATATTGTTCACGCCGTATTCCTCGCGGGCCTTACTGGGCTTTTGCAATTAGGTCTCGGCAACGTCGATCCGGTGCTTGTTGCATGCGTTCTAGTCGGCTCGGTTCCTGGTGGTTTGCTAGGCGCATATTTGACGCGATACCTGCCGTCACACCGCTTCAAACAGATTCTTTGCACCATTCTGGTCGTGGTAGGTGCCAGAATGTTGTGGATATCGGTTGCCCATGCTAACTGAGCCGACAGAAAGGGTGTTAGTTGGTCGTCTGCGCGGTGCACTGGGACTGCCGCTCAGTCGTACTGGGTGACGTCGCAGAATTCACCGCTGATAGGGCACGGTCGAGCGCGCTTGTCGGTCGCTGTGCTGCGGCTTGAAAGAACCGATACCTGTCATCGTTGTTCGACGGCGTTCGACATTGCCGGTGACGCTTCTTGCAGGCACTGGACAAGGTTGGGCCCGTCAGCATCCCCCTCGCCGAGATGGTGAAGCTGCTGGAGAACACCTTCCGGATGATCAACATCGGCCTGGCCTCTCGTTGGAAATCGAAGCAATCAGGCATCGAGGCGCGCGTCACGATCTCGCAGGAAACATCAACGGCAACAAGCCTCGCTTCGTGGTTAGCAAGATACAGAACGTGCTCAATAATCACGGGAAAGCAGTCCACGGCGGCAGCATCCACATCTTAGGTATCGCGCCTATAAGCACAAGATCGACGATATGCGGGAATCGCCTCACATCGCAAAATGCGCGGTCGTCGGCGGAGAAGGCCGACTGCTGCGTCATCATTACTGACCACTCAAACTTGGATTACAAGGTACTGGATTCAGCGAACCTGATTGTCGACACGCGAAACGCGTTGCGCGGTTTCGAATCCGACGAGATCGTGAGACTGTAGTCGAGGCCGTTACTCCGCCCGCATGACGGTTGTGGGATCTACGCGGATCGCCCGCAACGCCGGCACCACTGTACCGATCAGTGTCGCCGTGAAGCACAAAACGGTCGCGCTGGAGAACGTCAATAGATCGACGGGTTTCACTCCTGCGAGGAGGCTCTCCAGCCAGCGCGCGGCGAAGTAGGCCAAGACCAATCCAGGTATCAGGCCAGCAATCGCGAGGATTGCTCCTCTGCTCAGCACCATTTTGAAGATGTCGCTCTGACGAGCTCCCAGAGCCATCCGGATGCCGAACTCCTGTTGGCGGAGCGAAACCGTAAACGACAGCAGACCGTAGATGCCTAATCCGGCCAGCAGAATCGCGACCCCGGTAAACGTCATCAGCACGCGCGTCTGTACGGCTCGCGATTCGGTCTCGCCTGCTACGACCTCGTCCATTGTTCGAACGTTCGAAACGGGCTGCTGCGGGTCCGCACCTGCGATGATTTGGCGCACTTCTGAAATGAGTTGCAGTGGTTGCTGTGTAGTATGAACCGCCAGATCTTTGGGGGCGTAGCCAATCAGCCATCCGTCCGGAACCCGCTTAGAGGGAAGATACACCTGGGGCTCACTGGCGCGCTCGAGCCCGCGCACTCGAACATCGCCGACCACGCCCACAACTACGCGATCGTGCACGGCAAAGTTGAAATGTCATCCGATTGGGTCCTCAGCCGGCCAGTAGCGGCGCGCGAATGACTCGCTGACCACGGCGACATAAGGAGTATTGATCGTGTCTGATTCGCTTACGTCTCGTCCTGCCTCG
>Ga0126381_100011080_pt1 | contig 10181 bp, 16 predicted proteins | sample PanSoiMetPlot_28_FD_96465 | JGI IMG/M metagenome (GOLD analysis project Ga0126381, IMG submission 96465) | Tropical forest soil microbial communities from Panama - MetaG Plot_28 | ecosystem: Environmental > Terrestrial > Soil > Tropical forest > Bulk soil | place: Panama | collected 2016-02-17 | reverse complement strand
ATTTTTTGGCGCAGAGGTGTTGCTAAAAGGTGTCCCTCGCTGGCCGCATCACTTGACGCGGCTGTACGGCGTACATAGCGTTATGCGCTATGACCTTCCAGGAAATGATTCTGACTTTGATCCAGCGGCCAGGTTATCTCGGGGTTCTGGCGAATCAGAGGATCGTGCGCTTGAATAAGGCGGGTTATCTGCTCGATGCACGATTCGAAGCGCAGCGGTATGTTCGTATACATACCAATGACGTGATGGCGGTGACCTGGGAATGCTGGACGCCACAGCAGATCGCTGACATGGCGATGCAAAATGGAATGGGCTGAACGATGGACGATCCGATCAGTCGCTGGTCTCGCCTGGTGCGCTCACCGGGGACGGTGAGGCTCCATGGATCGCACCAGACGACAGTGCCGGCCCTGGGTGACGGGCTTACCGATCCGGCCGCGCGGCCGGGAATACGCCTGCAGGTTCATCCGATAGCGACGTCGACGCCAGTCTACTTGCTCGACGTGACGAGCTCGGCGGTCCAAGCCATGCTGGAAGGCTTCCTGCGATCAGGAGTTGCCACTGGCAAGTTCCTGAGTTGGGAGTCGCGCGGCTTCGGCGCCAGGCGCCGAGATACCTTGCATATCAGACCAGGGCCAGGACGGCAGAAAGCATGAGGAACCTGTTATTAGCGTTGGTAGTTTGCGTGGTGTTGACTGGTGCAAGAGATATTATGTCAACTAGCGGGCTCTGAGGCCCGCTATCGCCTTGAAAATCAAGGCGATTCTGAGCTTGCTCAGTGCGGACGGCCTTTTCAGGTCGTTTCGCCGTCTGTACGCTGTGCCGGATGCTGGTCTGGCCCGGCGAAGGCCGCCGCAACCTGCATTGGCGGTGCGAACTCACCCTCACCCTACTTCTGGTTAAAGAGCTTTCCTGGCAGCGGAATCAATGCCCGCTGCCTTTTTCATTATCCAGGTCAGCGCGGTCGCCGGAGCATACGCGACGATCGCTACGAAGCCGCGGCAGGCAGACGCGGGGTCACTCTCTCGTATGCAGCGGGGATGAAGTTCTCGAGTTCTCTTATGGAGAGCCGGTCAATCGGCCGGTCGAGAAAAAGAAAGGGGCGGGCGAGAGCTTTACCCCGCAGCAATTGGAGTTCTGGACGGAAACCAAACACCAAGAGGTGGCTAACGCTGCCCCAACCACTTGTTCTAGCAGATGAGCGGTTGCATTGCATCAACCGCCAGCTATGGAGCGTGCAGGCATACTAGAGCCAGGTGGACACCCCGGAGTTTGGGACCGTGCATTCGCGGGCGTTGGAGCCTAACCAATAATGGTCTCCGACGCCTATGCCCTCGAGGGCTTAATAAATATGAGCAGGTGGGGAGCAGGTACCGGACGGCGCAACCGCAAGTTGCCCAATTGGTACAAGAGACGAATGGAGGCCGGTTACCCGGCAAAACAGGTGAAGCGCATGGAATCGACGAACGTCGGCCAGGTGATTATTCGCCGAAAATCGGGTGACCAATGAGAATTAGACGACGTCAGCCGAAGCGATTGATGAGTAAAGGTCCGCAGATCAACTCAGGTGTTTTTGGCAAGAAGTTGAAAGAACACCACCAGGTGATGCTGGGGAAATTCAAGCCTCTGCGTAAAGAATGAGCTTTTCATCCAAGCGTGATGCCGACGCTGCCTTTGCAGGGCGTGGGAAATTGGTCCTGGCCCGACACGGAATTATCCGTCATCGGCGAACGGAGGCTGTGGGAATCGACGATCCGTCGCAAGGAACGCCAGGGCGGGGAGAAATGCAGCCAGCGTCAAAGCTTCACAGCCGACAGGTGTTTGCCGTCCTTCCGACGGGCTGGATCGGTAGTGATGTGGGATTGGGCCTTTGACGCACAGCAGGCACCCGGAGGGGGAGGGGGATCGCTCTGCTGGGTCTGGATTGACTGAGAGTCACGCCACGATGACTCTGAGTCACGCCACTCTTCGAATAGCCACTGCAAAGAGCACCCACCGCCCACCCGCCGCGCCCCATCGAGGGCGCGCGCGGTCTCTTAGTGGGCGGCGTTAGATCATAAACATCTTGGAGGCCGCCTTATTAACAGGCGAAAAGAAGGTGAACCATGTTATGCGTGGTAACAGGGCGAAGTTACGTTGAACTGAATGTGGCGGCGCCGCGGGCGTACAACGGCTGGATGCGGCTATACGTTGATCGGATCGATCAGGTGGTCGATCTTAACCAGGCCGAATGCGTGGTCGTGTGGCGGCGCACAGCGCGGCTGGTTGATGATGATACGATAGGCTTGACGGTTCGGCTGAATGGTCCCGCGGTGCGGCAAATGCTGCGCTTCTGCGGCTGGCGCGAGCGCAAGCCCGGCGAGCCGGCCGGCTTACTTCAATGAACTTCGACCAGCCGCGTGAAAAACTGTTGCGGCAGCTCACTGAGCAGGCGAAGGACCTTAGATATGACCTCAGGATGCTCGGCCAATCGCGGCAACCGCCTGCCACGGTCAGGCGTAAGAGAAAGGTCCTGGCGGCGATGCTCCGTAAGGTTGAACGGCGCCTCGAGCTGGTCAGTCAAATGGGGTTGTTTCCGAAATGAGCATACTCGACGGGTTGACCGATGAAGCGATTAGCCTCTTAATCGCAGCCGAGATCAGGGCAGCTTCACCACTTACATTAAAAATGGACGCGCGGACCGCTTTCACGCCGATCTCCCTACTCCAGCTTGCTTGTCTCCACCCTGGCACTACGGAAGACCACCGGGAACTTGTTAAAGACTTCATTCGGCAGGCCGCGCCGATTGGGCCGGCGACGGCGGCGATCTTTGAACTAGGCTGGGATCGAACGAAGGATCGGGCGTAGTTGCGGCGGCCGACGCGCCGGGCGGGCAATGGACGAGCAGGTCCACGTGATGATGGATTTCGAGACCGTTGCAGCCGGCCAGCAGACTTAAACTAACAGTTAGTATTAGGTAACGCACTGATACGTACACAAAATTGGCTTCTCTCCGAATTACTTCATCGACTAGCTAGTTAAATTGACTACTCACTGAATAACTATTGACTACTCACTGAATTAAGCTGCGATTCGGGTCTCAAGCTGGCCGGTTAACGGGTTAACCAGCACCGCGGACCCGGGCGTCTTCTTGAGGCTCGCGGCCCAGCGGGCAATCAGAGCGTCAGCTTCGTGCTTCGGTATCTTGAGGTCGGCCAATTGTTTGTGCGCCTGCTCCAACGTCATAAAGTTGTCCTTAAATTGCTGTTCGACGGCGGCGACCTGTTCTTTGAGCACCGCGGCGTCTTCGGGTCCCAGCACCTGGCCGAAGACCAGCTTGGCGCGGCCGTGCGTGTGAGCTTCCTGGACGGCGGATATCGAGGCAACCTGTGACGGCTCCAGTCCGAGCGCGGTCAGCTCGGTGCTTAGGACGGCAAGTGGTATCCGGCCGGCCTGGTATTCCGCCACCGCGGCGGCGGTCAGGTTGCGCAGCGTTGCGAGCCGGGCTTTTTCTTCAGCCGCCGCTTCCAGCTTGGCCTGGTGCAAGGTGGCTTTGGTGGTGGCGAGCGTGACTTCGAGGTCGGTATACCATGGTTGAATGCCGGCCGCTTCCATTTGTGCTGTGCCCTGTTGCGGCGTGATTAGGCCGGCCGAAACCAGCGGAATGATCTGCTGTTCGACCTTTTGCGCCAAAATCACTCTGCGGGCGAGCGCGGCCCGTTCATGCACAAATTTCTTGGCTTCGTCCGACCAGCCGAGCGAGTTCAGAATCTCATCGAGTTCCTGATCGGGCATAACGCCATGCTGATAGGCGGTCAGGGCTTCGTTGACGTATGATTGCCGCACATTCTTAGTGGACGAATACTCGAATTCATCCAGCATAAAGTTCACATGATCGGGCGAATAGGCGTTGTCTTCGAGGATTTGCCTCATCTTCGCCCTATCAAGCGGCTGATCCTGCATCATGGTCGCCAGGGCGCGGGGCGAGACCGGTCGATAGGCGGCGCGAAACATTGTTGCATCCCATGAATCAGAGAAGCCGTGACACTCGGCAACATGCTTGGCATCGCGATCGGACAAGAGGCGCCTGGCCCACCAGGTCATTGCGGCGGCCGTTCCGGGCAATACGGAGCGGAACTTGGAGTTCGCATCATAAGTCGAGGGCGTTGCGATACCGGCGGCGAACATTGGCCGTAAGGCGGCCTTGGTGACTTCTTCAAATCCGGCCAGGGTTGCGAGCATAGGACCGATGCCATTGAGCGTGTTCAACTTCTCCGGTGTCATGGCTTCGAAGGCGGCGGTCACGGCGAATGAAGACAGACCAAACGAAAAGGCATCAGCAATTGCCTCGGCAGCTACTTCCTTCCACTGTTCGGGTTTAAGGTCGTGGTGTTTTTCGAGTTGTGATGTCACCGCTTCGAACGCAGACTTTGCGAAGGCGGCAAACTCACCTTCCAGCGTGGCGCGAATAGGTTCTCCATCCTGCCTAAAGGCATTTACGACGCCATGCGTTATGGTCGCCAGTTGCGGCCGTAAGTCGTTTATAATTATCTCTATGCCTTGGAATGCTTTCGTCGTAAAGTTAAAGATGAACCATGCGGCTTGTTCGCCACCTTTATCCGTGAATAGGACGTAATAGACCGCGACGCCAGTACCAATCATGCCAAGGGCTTCGACTAGGGGAATGAGCAGGTTTATAAATGCTGTCCACATATAGTATCCATGCTTTGCTTAATTCAGATTTTGTTAGCCTGCTGGTGGTGCTCGTGTTGGTTTGGAAATACCTTAGGTGGCGTGAACGCCGGAAGAATTGGCTTGCGGAGCAAATCAGGCGTGGAGTAACTGGATCAGGCCTGAGTCAAAGCCGAGACGGTCGCGCCAGAAGGCAAGCAATTGTGACCGCTGTGCTTGCAGCTCGTCGGAAGCGCGCTTGACTTCTGCCGGGTCGGGTATTAGAGTCTCTCTTGTCTTCTCCAATTCCTCCAACAGCAAGTGATTGTCCTGGTGCAGCTCAGCAATGAGGGCGTCGAGGTCGGGCTTTTCGACCTTAATATCGACGGCGACATTCGTAATCTGGTCACAGATGCACTTTAGCTGCTCGACGATCGGCGTCAGGTTGAGCGGTGTTGGCATGAAATGACCGAGCGCTGCCACGCTGTTGTTTACCTGCGTCAGGATCGCAATGAGTTGCTGGCAGCACGGGTCTTCCTGGACGTTCGATTGGGCCTGAAACAGATGGTTCAGCACGAACGCGACGTTGCTGATGCTCTGCACCACGGCGAGGCCTTCATCCGACAAATGCTCGCAATTCGGTACTTCGGCGCAGACTTTGAACCAATCCTCCCAAGGAATCGCTGGCGGTGGCGGCAGCGGCGGCTTGGGCGGCGGCGGCGGTGCTTCGCTGCCGTGATTGGCGAACTGGATGAGTGTCGTAATTTCGGCATGCACGAGGCCGCGTTCGCCGGTCCACTGAATGTGAAGACGGTGCGGCCCATCCTTATACTGCTGGGTATGCAGGGTCGTGGTAACATGGATCGGCGTATGCCCGTCATGCGTGCCGGCGGGCAAGCGCTGAATTTCCTGGCCGTCGAGTTTGATGTCGAGGTGAGCGGTCGGGAACGGGCCGCCCTGAACCTGAGTAGTGAACTCGTGGTCTCCGTGAAGGCCCGCATCGAACGGTAAATCGATAAAGATTTGTCCAGTGACCAGCGGGGCCGGCATCGATGGCGGCGGCGGTGGCGGTGTCGGCTGCGGCGCCGGGATCACCGGCGGCGGCGGCAAGGTTGGTTGCCCGGTCGGCGTACCGACTGGGCCAGGATTGAACTTGGTGTTGTACTGTTGGCCGAACGCACGAATCAGATCTGCGGCGAGTCCAGCGCCGGTCCAGATTTGCAGAGCGCGCAGCGAATTGACCTTGTTGACGTCTTCGCCGGCCACTTCCCAAGCGCGATCCATTGCGTCCATCGTTGCGGTGCCCGCCTCGCCCGGGTTGCCGGCCTCGTGCATCGCCGCGGTAAGCGTGGCGTTATCAACGTTCGTCACCGATTGATTCTGGCTACCCCAGCGAAGGGCGTTTTCGATAACGAGCGCGGCCTGGTAGTACGGACCGAAGATAGGGCCGACCTCCGGACTCGAAAGCGGAATACCGGCATGGAGCGCCTTGCTGGCGCCGACGCCGAGCATTCTAAGAGCGGGCGAGCGCCGGGCCATAAAGGCCTTTGCTTCATCATACGTCGCTTCCATCTTGGGCCGGCCAGAGAGCGAACTGAACAGCGCGTCGAACGGGTTACCGCCTCCGCCAATGAGCGCGAAGAGCTCGAACACGATATCGGCGACCAATAGTACTGGGTCTTCGACGCCCATCATCAGTAGAATCGCATCGCCTACAACCCGCGCCGATTCGTTGGCCATTTGAATGTCTTGCTGCCATCCCATGATCGATTATCCTTCTCGTTGAGCGAGGTTGCCGACTACCTTTGCGCTGAGGTTGACCTGGTGCAGGATATAGCCCGCATCCATCCGGAAGCGGCGGCCGGCCGGCGTGAGCCAGATAGTGTTGTGACCACGCACAAACAGTTGAACGCCGAGGCGCTTTTCAAGCTCGTGAATCTTCCTGGTGAGAGCTGGCTGTGCGATATGCAGTTGCTTTGCGCCCTGCACGAAGCTGGAGTGGTCCGCGACGACGATAAACGCTTCGAGTTGATGCAATTCGAAGGGTACTGACATATCACCTGCCCTCGAAACGTGGCTCCTGCGGCGTTTAAACGCCAAATTTTTCAGCGCGCGGTCAGCTCTTGAGCACCAGCCAGCGGAACGCCGCTGCAATGGTGCAGCCGTCCGCAGGCGGATCAGTGTAGACTTGCCAACCACTTGGCAGAATTGTGATTGGTGAATCGTAGGGCCAATCGGTTGGATATCCCCCGCCACTGAATGACCAGACGGGGCTGCCCATGCCAGTTACCCCGTTGGGGTTGATAAACATCTGGCCGTCACGTTGGCCGAACATTGGACTGAGGTTGGACGGCTCAATCAGGCTTCCCCCACCAATGCCTGCATGCCGGCGTTGAAGAATGACCGCGCCGCTGCTTGCGCTGCACCAGATCGTGCAGCCCACTACATAGATGGTCTGTCCGGTTGCCGATTGATTGAACAGCCCGATATTCGCAAAGTTGCCGGCGCTGGCGGTGACGGACGCGGCACTGCTGACCACTTCGTTGGCGTAGTATTCCGCTAGTCCGAGTGAAAGGCTGCCGCGCGGCATGGGCAGATTTCGCGGAACGCCGGCCATGTTAACCGTATGCGCCTACAACACCTAGAATTGGATCATTTACCGGAAGCTCTTCCCATATCCACTGAAAGATCACGGTCAGCGCTGCTGCGTTACCCTGCCAAACGAAACTCCAGCCGGGTCGCAGCACAGCGAGCGGCACGCTGCCTACAAATGAGATGATATTCGACGTGGCAGGCGTATTGAGTTGCTGCGGCACGAGTGCATTAGCGGTGTCCTGATACCAATGTTGACCCGCTGGTTGACGCTCGCCTGACCAGAGCGGGAATTCGGTGCCAGCGTGCGTGCCTGTAACGCCCCGCTGTGTAGCCATTGGCGCAATGCTCGCTCCGGTCGTGCCGCTCTGGGTGAATCCACGCACGACGAGCACACGATCACCCGAGCTTCCATTGAACAAGGCGTGCGTTGCGAGGTTCGTCGCGGCGCCAGGCGCCGCGTATGAGCGATACGTGTTCCTGAGGTTGATGGTCGTAAACTGGTAGCGGCGCGGGAACGGATACGCCTCTGGGTCCATGCGGTCGAGCGGGGGCATAACTCAGCTCCGCGTGGTAGTGGGAATCAGCGAATTAAACTCGACGATGAGTTGTTCCCAATCGCTCGGGTTACCAAAACGATTGCCGATATAGGCCAGAATGTCGTTGACGCATTCGTCGAGGGTGCGTTTGGGCGCGGTCCCGGCCGCAGAACCCTGGTGCGAGGTTGCGGCCGGCCGCGTGGCAGTACGGGGATCTGACTCAGGTGCAGTCATTGTAACACTGTTCCTAGCCGATTAAATAGTGGAGGAAATAACCTGTGGTCCGAGATAGACGATATCGAACCAGCCTTCCTGTGCAGTGTCAGCGGCCGTGGAAAAGACCTCGACCTGAGGCGGAACATTTTGGAAGAAATTTAACCATGTGCCCCAGCCGGCAAACTGGCTGTTAAGCGCGTTGAAACCACGCTGCGACGGATGTTCATAACCATCATAGGTCTGCACACAGCTCCCGCCTGGCCTCCACTTGGGTCCCATCGCCGGGAACATGCGGAAAAACAGCCCGGTCGCGGAAAACACCCGGGCGCCGAGCAGGGCATAATAACCGGCGTACAGCGCCTGGTCGAAGGCCGGTTGCACCAGCGTCCAGTTACCCGCGGTCAGAGTGACGCTGGCCGTCCAGTGAACACTGAACACCCGGCCCGGAGTTGCCGGGTTGAGGGTGATCTGGTGGGGATTAAGATTACCGGGGATCGGGGTCGGCTTGCCGTCGCTGAACAGGCAAGCGACATACTCTGTTTGCGCACCAGCGGCGTTTTGACTGCAGAAAACATCGAACTCTTCGGTCGGCTTTAAAGGAAGCGGAGCATGAGCAAGATCCCAAACGCGGGCCGGTGATTCAAAGCCGGTGCCGCGGTTGTTGGGGCTCATCGTCGGGTAGGGAAAGGGTAACATTGAGTTAGCTTGGACGCGCACGTGCACCAGGTTGGCGCCGACGCCCATCACCGCCAGCAAGTAGGGAATGTCGGGGCTGACCTGCATTCCGTTGACGAGGCGCGGAAGGATGGCATCAGACGAGAAATACGTCAGCTGCTGGAAGGTGCCTGCGCCAGTTGCGAGCGAGCTTGAAAAGAGTTCAAGATGAAACATCTTGGATCACTCCAGATGATCGATTGTTATAGTCGGGAGTTGTGATTATTTGGCGCGGTGCTGACCCCGCATTGCTTTCATGGCGCGGCGCATAAGGATCATGCGCTCTTCGTTCTGTGAATCGTTGCCGCGCGGTGGCAGATTATGGGCGGCCTGCTGGATCGCCGGAATCAACGAAGCGGCGGCCGCTTGGTAGCGCACGGCGCCTTTGTTGGCGATGCCGGCCGCATAAACTGCGGGTCCATGCTGGCTGACAAACTGTGCCACCTGCGCCTTGTTGACCCGGTTGAGACCGGCCTGATAACCGGCGGTCCCTGATTGGTTGATGTTGGCGAGCCAGGTCGCGGCGGCGTCATGGGCTGCCTGAAACGGGTCGCGCTTGGAGTGCAGGTAGTTCGTCGCCCACTTCGCGCCTTTGGTGGCGGCGCCCGACTGATAGTTGGCAGCCGCAGTCGCGGGTGTTACCTTGGTGCCGATCGAGAAAGCGTTCGGAATGCCTCCAGCCATATAAGCTCCTTCGCCAAATGTTCGGTGCTACATTTATGTAGCACTGTAACAAAAATGTTACAAGTCGCATAACAACCTATGGCTTCTAGGCAATATGTTCAAAAGGAATGGCGGCTTTTGAGTTGGTGGCTCGCCACGTATCATCCGAATGCGGACATTTCAATGAATGTGCGGCTGGGTCCGATGGAACCGCGGCTTCCGCTCGGTCCGGGCGGCGTTCAACCGGTGACCGCCTCGCGCGTGTTCCAGCGTTATGCGGATACGGTGTTCGTCGAGAATGGCGATCCCTGGTTGGTTGAGGCTAAGCTCGAGCCCGATCCGGGCATCTTCTCACAATTAATCCACTACGCGCGCTTTTTCCGTGCTGATCCAGCGTGGAAACAATTTGCCAACCGCACCCTACATCTGGTAGCAGTCGTCTACAGTAACGATCCAAGTGTGGCTGATGAGGCGCCGTGGTATGGCGTTCAGTGGGAGGTCTTCCAGCCGAACCTTGAGATGCTGGCCCCTCCGCGAGTTCGCCTGCCAATTGCCGGCATTTCAGCCGAAAGCCCTATGTTGCCCGATAACTGGGCCGCGAGATTGAATTCGTGGGGGATAAAAGCATTCGGCGCGGCTGGCTGATAGTAGGGTTGATCTGGACCAACTCCGCTCTGACAAGCTCAGCCAAGCCGCGCCGAACTGAACCAAACACCAAGTCCGAAGGCGAAGGTAACGGCATTACCTTCCGAGGTCACTCGACAACCTATCAAATAATAGTTATGCGACAAAATTATTTTTAAAGAT
>Ga0126381_100011079_pt1 | contig 10182 bp, 12 predicted proteins | sample PanSoiMetPlot_28_FD_96465 | JGI IMG/M metagenome (GOLD analysis project Ga0126381, IMG submission 96465) | Tropical forest soil microbial communities from Panama - MetaG Plot_28 | ecosystem: Environmental > Terrestrial > Soil > Tropical forest > Bulk soil | place: Panama | collected 2016-02-17 | reverse complement strand
CATTGCCGCCGAAGCCGCCAATTACATTTGCGCTCTGATCTAAGTTGGAGTCGGTCAGGTTCCCCTGTAAGGTCAGCGAGTCGTTAATCGAACCTGTCAAGGTCAGATTGCCGCCGACGTTGAAGCTGCCGCCTGACTGCGTTATCGATGAGTTTCCAATCATCGAACTGGAGGTCCACACCGGAATGGTGTTGGTTGTGCCGGCCCCGCGCACGGCCTGTGCCTGGGCCACCACGGCCCAGCCCAAGATCATCCCCACTAGTGCGATGGTGACTCTCCGAAAGTCTTTCATTGTTTTTCCCTCTTTCGAATTCGGTTGGAATTGGAAGCCTCGTGAGGATATTGTGAGTCTCCTTTTTTGAAGTTGGAATCCGTGAGGTCCTAAGGTGCAGCAGAAACTCTACACCAAGGGGTGTTAGTTGAGAAAAAAATTGACATGTAGCACAGCAATTAGATCGGCCGTGGTGCGTTCTAATCGCTTGCCTAGCGGGCAAGAAGTAGCAGCGAAAGCTAAAAACGAAAGCGGAAAACGAAAGCTAGTACCTCTCGGCTTACTGTTTATGCGGGCTTGGAGTGGCTAGCGACCAGACCCGTATTAGGTCGTAGCACGTGGCATAGGTTTTCTTTTACCTGTGGTAGTATTGCGGAATTTCGTATGCAAGCCACTTCGCAAGACCAGATTTCTCCTCGCAATTCCTTACGATTTTGGGCGGTTTTTGCTTTGTTCATGGTGGTTACATCCTATGCCGCCACCATTGCTCTCGGACTCGCATGTCTTTCGTTGCTTTTGTTCGGGACTGAATCCTTATTTCTGGCTATTGGAGGATCGGTACTCGGAGTAACCATTCTGTGGTCCCTGCGGCCGCGCCGTGAGCAGTTCCGGTCGCCTGGTGTCCTGCTGGACCCAGCACGGAACCCACGACTATTTGCCGAACTGGACCGCATAGCTTCGTTGCTGGAAGAACAGGTACCTACCGACGTGTATCTGATTCCGGTTGCTAATGCGTGGGTAACGGAAGTTCGAAGCAAGCGCATTCTTGCAATCGGTCTACCTTTGCTGGGAGCACTCACAGTTGCGCAGTTTCGGGCAATCCTTGCCCACGAGTTTGCCCATTATTACGGCGGAGATACGCGCCTCGGCCCGTGGGTCTACAAGGCGCGTAATACGATGGTGCGGACTTTTCAGTCTTTACGTGAGCCCTCGCCGCTGCTGCAGGTTGTGGCGCGGTTCGCCTTAGTCGCCCTGCTCTATCAGCTGGTGGTTCTTATACTTTCTGGGTATTGGAAACTATTTCTGCGATGCACTCAGCTTGTCTCGCGGAAGCAGGAGTTTCGCGCCGACGAACTGGCGAGTCAGGTCGCTGGCTCGAAAGCTCTGATCGACGGTCTGCGTGTTGTCAACAAGATCGACCCGACCGTGCAGATGTACTGGAACAACGAGGTGGTTCCAGTCATGAATGCTGGTTTTCACGCTCCATTGGCAGAAGGATTTGCATTGTTTGTGGCAGCACCGGGAATTTCTGCGGCGCTTGACGACCTGCTGGAGAAGAACTTGCGTGAGGAAAAGACTCACGCCTACGACAGCCATCCACCGTTGCGAGAACGAATTGCGCGCGCCAGCGAGTATTCTGCGAGAGTCGGGGAATCGAGCCAGGATTCCGGCGATAGCGCCCTTGCCTTTACATTGGTGGAGGATCTGGAACGAGCCGAACTCGAGTTGCTCTACCTCCTGGTGCCTTCACAGCAAAGTCAAAAACTGCATACCGCCTCATGGGAATCGGTAAAAGCCACTGTAATAGCAGACACATGGAGAAAACGTGTGGCGCAATTCGCTACTCTACTGCAACCAATTCAAGTTTCTGACCTGCCGAATGCCTGCCAAAATCCCACGTGGGTCGCTTCGCAGATACCCGATCCGCCCGGCATGTTGTTGACGAGGCAACAACGGAATCAGCGGGCACTTGATTTATTCGGTGTCGCCGTGGGGCAGGTACTCGTGGAAAACGGCTGGAAGCTGATAGCTCAGCCAGGTGTGTTCAGCCTCGAGCGCGACGGTAGGATCGTTCAACCTGTTGTCATGGTGCACGAGCTCGCGGCAGGCAAAATCACGCCAGAAGCGTGGGTTCAACAAATGGCTGAATTGGGTGTCCTCAACCGCTCTCTTGCGGCAGGCAACTTGGCGGCGGAGAAAAAGCAATCGCCGAAGACCGCATCATGACAGACCGCATTGGTTCTCCACCCGCAGTTGCTGAAGCTGACCGATCCACTACTGGTTGCACCGTGAAATAATCTAGTGGTCAAGGCCGGGTGACCAGCAATGTCTTCGCCCTCCGGAAAACATGCGAGTGGTTCGACGAGTGCTCAGCCTGCGGTGGCCCAACCCTCTTTTGCCGAGCGGGCCCGTTCCGTAGTGTATTCAGGCCGCATCGGAACCCTCTCTACTCTGTCTCGCAAACAGGTGGGATTCCCATTCGGGTCGTTGATGCCGTATGCGTTGGATCCTCAGGGACGTCCTATCTTCCTCATCAGCACCATGGCCATGCACACGCAGAATCTTCAGGCGGATCCGCGTGCAAGCCTGTTCGTGACAGAGTCCGACAGTGCGGATCAACCGCTCGGCGCCGCCAGAGTCACGTTAATCGGCAACGTCATTCGATTGCCTGAGCCGGAGGTGGCGGAGGCTCGTTCTCGCTATCTGACGAGTTATCCGGATAGCAAGTACTGGGTCGATTTTGACGACTTCTTCTTTTACTGCATGGAGGTCGTAGACATCTACTATGTGGGCGGTTTTGGAGTCATGGGATGGGTTGACGCCACCGGGTACTTCCGAGCGCAACCTGATCCGCTGATCGATCAGAGCAGCGAGATTATTCGGCACATGAACGCCGACCATAAGGACGCGCTCATCTTGGTTGCAAGGCATTTCGCGAATATGGAAGGACAAGATGCGGAAATGACTTCCGTCGATCGCCTCGGATTTCACGTGCGCCTGAAGACGAACGACGGTGTTCGTGGAGCACGGATCGCGTTCTTGTGGGAAGTTCGCGATCCATACCAAGCCAGAGAGGTACTGGTGGAGATGGTTCGACTAGCCCGTCAGCCATGAATTGGGTCGTCGGACCTGTGGGCGCGCAAGGAACGTTTCAAGCGGGCTGGGCAAAACTCCCAGGGCTGTTTGGTGCTCGCAACAAGTTCCTCGCCAATCCCGACGGCTGGGTTGATTTGTACTTGCAAGCCGACTCACCCGGTAAAGCCAAGGAACAGAACTGGCTACCCGCGCCCAATGCCAGTTCATCCCGATGATGCGGCTTTACTGGCCAAAGGACACCCCGCCTTCGATAATCGACGGCACTTGGAAGCCGCAGGCCACTACGGTAGCGCGGTAGAACAGCATTGGAGGACGGTGGCCCCTTCCGGAATTGGGCCGCCCTTGCTGTTTTCTTAGTTGGCGATAACGCATTATAAAAGGGCGCCCCTTTTGAGTAGGTTATGAGCGCTAGCATCATCGACCTACAAAAAGGAACACCCTCGTGAATAGTGAAAAGTATATTGGTCTCGATGTCCACCAAGCAACCATCTCGGTGGCAGTGTTGGATCCAAACTCCGCATCGCTTTCGCACCAAGCGGCAATTGTGGGCCTACAGCGGACTGGCCCTGGAGACCAGGATCAGTGCGGAATACTGCTATGTGGAAGGCCAACTGCGGCGCTCCAAGAAACTGCTTTCCATTCGCGGTCTGAATAAGGACCATAACCATGATCTGAAAGGTTTGTTCAAAGCGGCCGCCATAACCGCCAGTGCACGTCCCGGTCCGTTGCACGACTTCTACCAAGCCGCGCTGGCCAAAGGCATCCAGCCGGCCATGGTACGGCTTACGCTCGCCCGCAAGATTGCAGCCATTACGCTAAACCTTTGGAAAAAAGGAGAAGACTTCGACGCAGAAAAACTGAAATCGCAAGCCGCTTGAGCGTTTCCAGGAAGAACCCCGTCCATCTCCGCTGCACTTGATTCTGGTGGTGGCCACTCGGTTCTTGAGACGCTCGGGTTCGGGGGTGAGTATCCCAACCGGCTGTAGGCCGGTGCCTCTGGCACTCAGTCTCTGTGTTAACCCTATACCCCTTCGGATAACCCAAGAAAGCCATAGACCACAATTCTCAGATAGAACCATGGTTGAGAGCTGTACAACCGCGTCGGCTTGCCTAGTGTCACGATCGAGTGGGTTATCGCAACCAGAACACAGAGAGCAACTGCCATGGAACAACAAGATCAACCAAAGTTGGCACGGGTGCCTCAGAATCAAGCGTCCTGCATCGCTGGCAGGGGCTGGAAGTCACGCAACTCTTCTTCGCTTCCGGTCGAGGGAAAAATATTTTCCTTGACATTCCCCTTTATAGAACTCACAATCCTGCTCTGCCCGGTCGCTTGTGTAAAAGGCGGTGTTACTCAAGTTAATTTCACCGCAATACCTGTTGCCCATTTACCCGTAAGTAATCAGCGTTGCTTTCGGATTGCGACAATTTGGGAAAGTATCTGTCTCAACCCGCTCCGGCGGTCGGGAGTACCCCTACATTCCGAGCGGTATTAGTCGTTCCGTTCGTCCCACGAACTGGTTGTAAGCTTAGGACCTCGACAACTGGTCGTTCGCACTGAAGATGCCTCGACTTTTCGCATTCTTGCGAGCCATTAACGCCGGCCCCGGCAGGACTGTCAGAGCGGAAATGTTACGCAGCGCTTTCGAATCGCTCGGTTTTGCCGAGGTTGCGACGTTTCTCGGAAGTGGGAATGTCGTGTTCGAGACGCGAGCCAAGAACATCAGAACGCTCGAACAAAGAATCGAACGCAGACTGCAACAATCTTTGGGTTATAGGGTGCCCGTTTTCATCAGGACCCTCACGGAGTTAAAGGAAATTGCGGCCCTCCAACCCTTCGAAGATTCGGAGATCCATGGCGCAGACCTCAATATCATTCTGCTTGCGGACAACCTTGATGAATGGTCCAAGGTCAAGCTCCTAGCGCTAGGTAGAAAAACCGATGGGTTTCACGTCCGTGGACGTGAGATTTACTGGTGGCGTCGCAAAAAGCCAGGTACGTCGCTGTTCGCGACTGTGCCGCTCGCGAATGTGCTGCACATGCCGTTTACGATTCGCGGTGCGAACACGATTCGAAAACTAGTCGCGAGGTGGCCATAGAGCCGCCTTACAATTGGCGACTGACGGGTAATTCGTAAGTAATTGTTGTAAACGGCTCACTACACAACCAATCTTCGTTGACTCTTGCGCTGAGCTCAACCTGTGAGCACTGCACATTCACAAGACCTTGTCCGAGTCTTGCTCTCACCTTCACATTCTGCTAGCACAGCAAAAGCAAACCCCGCACCCTCGGAGATACACCCCTGATCGGCCTCGCCTCTGCGAACCGAGGACCCATACCGGTTTTCAGAGCTGAGGAGCGCCACCCGTCTTTCAGGGCCCGGGGCTGTTGTTTGTTTGAACTTTCTTTCAATTCATTAGGCGGAACGGGGCAGCAGAACGAGAACAGGCATTTCTCCGTTTCCAACTCCGCCAGCCGAGCACAATTCCCGAACTCAGCAGGGCAATTGGCCCTGGCTCCGGCGTAAATGTGGTCAGCGCAACCGTACCCTGGGTGTCTTGAGTAGTCCCCACGTGGATGTCGCCTGAACCTTCTGACCACCAGCCGTTCGACCAAACACCGCGAAATGTGAAATCGAACTGCCACTCATTGATGTAGATATCCTCAATTCCTTGGGCCTCCTGACGAAATCCTGCCATCGACTCCTGTCATCCCACCCGTCATGCTGATGGGTTGGCCGACAGCCGGATCACTTCCGTTTTAGGCTCATAAATTTAGAAATTATGGGATCGTCTGAGTGATGCTGCCGATTCCGCCGGTTGTATTATCACGAACCACCAAGCGTACAGCACTAGCACCAGTGGCCACCACGATCTGATGCGTCCAGGTTAGCCCGGTTCGGTCAAGATCAGATGCTGTTTTAGGGGACACTTTCCCATGAACATCTTCGCCAAAGTGTTGCAGCACATCCGAACCACAAAGCACAATTCCAACGACTGTAATGTCGATTACGCCTGAGGTCCACACTCCTAGGTGTTCCAGGTCTGACCGCATAAGAAGCGATAACATGAACCTCTGCCCAGGCTGATGAGGCGGAAGGGGTAGCAGTTCAAATCGCAAACCCGGTAGATCCATCGGCGAGGCCAGGGCGGCAGCGATGCGCTCGCGCTTCTCTTCTGCAGTGCCGATGGTTGGGTCAACCAACACGCTTTTACGAGCGGAGACTGTGACACCCTGTCTGTCTACCTTCACTCGGATTTGCCTCAACTCCGGTTTGTTCGACCGCGAGTGGGTCTCGTAACTCAGCACGTAGTAATCGGTCGCGTCTTCCATCACCCCCTGAATACACGCTCCCGGCTCAACCGAGGTTCCGCACAGTTCGCCTCCGGTCTCTTGCGCTACATCGCGCATATTCTGCAGCAGTTGATTATTTACTTCCGTTTCGTATTCATAGGTCGTCTGCGGATGAGTGAATGTAGCGACGAACTCATACGGGATTTTGGTATGAACGTCGAGCGGATAAACCTTCACGTGTCCCGCCTGCAGCGACGCGGTCCAAATGTTGCTTGTCGTTCCGGCGGTGACCCAAACTAGAGCTTTTTCGCCTGGCCATGCAGCGAGCAGTCTTCCTACGTAAATCAGAGCAGATTGAGTATCAACGGCACCAGTTGCACGCTCTCGGAAATACTCCAACCGGGCGATTGTCCTCAGAGGCCCATCCCCGTACCCAATTGCCAGATTTTCATTTGCGCCGGCAGGAAGCGGTAGTTCCCCCCAGCGCCGGCTCCATAAGAGCTAACCGTTGTCGGAATGCTTTCGATCGCGGCCCGAACTTTGCCTGCTGCAAGAGTGGGTTGCTGCACGATTCGGAGCACCGAACCGGTGTACAAAACCACGCACGTCGGCGCCGCGAGGGTTTGCTGGCTCAGATACTGAGAGCAAGCCTGCGACGTACCTGGGACTGTTCGTTCGCAGGAGTGTTGAGTTGGTCGAAGAAGAGAATAATGGGAACTGCTCCCATCGCTCGCGAGAGAGCAGTCTGCACCTTCGCGGGATCGGGAGCCGTTGTCGGGAGTCCTGGGTTGGCCATACTCTCGAAGCTGCGAATCTCAACCTCATGCCCATTCTCAAGAACACGGAAATCATTCTTCGTCAGCCCGTGCACGCGGTTTTTGTACCGGTCTTTCACTACCACCGGCACGCTTATTAGTTCTGTACTGGCGTGAAATGTCGAAGTATTTGGCTGTGGAGGCGTTTTTCCAGCGGACAGCATGCACGACAAGATGATGAAGAGAATCGCGAACAAAATGGAAGGAAAGTGCCCACATTTCTGGATCGATTCAGGCTGGCCACATCGCGGAGTCAGCAAGGAGCCAAGGTTTTCATCCGGAGTACCAAGCACTGCGAACTTTGCTCGAAGCCTCACAGGCATACCAAAGGCGTGCTGCACAGACGCACCAACCCTTGCCGCACTATCAAGTTGCGTGAACGGGAAATCGGAAGGTGTGCGATTGTTGACGTAAAATCCCCTTTACACAAGCGACCGGGACGGAGCAGCATTGTGAGTTCCCATGAGCCTTCGGCCCACCCATGGGAATGAAAGCGCTTTTCTACGACCGATTGATTCCGAATGGGTTAATGCGCGACTTTCGACGGAGTGACGGGCTGATTACAACAGTTACACGGGTGCCTCATATCGAAGACCATTTCCTTTGAAATCTTGCCGTCTCGCATTCTCAAAGATGTGAACCGGACGCATTTCAATCCTCTGCCCGGTGGAAAAATGAGGCCAGCAGCCATCACGCACCACCTCGAACGGCGGCCCAGAAATGACGGAAGAACAGGTCAAAGAACCAGACGAGCGGTCAGCTTTTTCGGACTCAGTCTTCGCGTCGTGCTGTAAGCACCGGCCTCGGACTCTACGGTTCTATGCGAAACAAGCGCAGATACGGAGGCCAAATGAAAGCAATGGCTTTGAAAAGAATCACTAGAGCGTTCTGCTTCACTTGGGATGCTGAGTCGTTGGCTCTGAAAAGCCGATGGGCGTTGCACCGTACCGTTGCCACCTTGACCGTTGGTCTGCTAACAGCGTGCCCAATTGCAGCCGAATCGACGATCCAAGGGAATCCATCGGCTTCTGCGGCCAAACTCAATCACACTCCGGCACAGGCGCCTGCAGCAGAGACCCGCGATCGAAGTGTGGAGACATTGGTGCTCGTTCGCCACGCCGAGAAACCAGCGGAGGGTCTGGGTCTTCTGACCTGCAAGGGCCTCAACCGCGCCCTCATGCTACCGGACTTTTTCGCCTCCAACTTCGAGCGTCCGGACTACATTTTCGCTCCCAACCCAGCTGTGAAGGTGACTGAGATCCATGGAAATGGACAGCGGTACGATTACGTTAGACCTCTTCTGACGATTGGCCCAACCGCCGTCCGATTTGAGGTGCCTATCAGTACCCAGTTGCCGTTCAACGACCCGGGCCTGCTTGCCGATACCTTGCTCGATCCGCAATACCACAACGACACCATCTATGTCGCATGGGAACACGCTAACCTGGTGGCATTCGCGGAGATCGTGCTGACACGCTTTCACGACCCGACCCCGGTCCCACCGTGGCCTAATAGCGATTACGACACCTTCTACGTCTTTAGAATCGATTGGAGCAAGATTCCCACACTGAAGTTTGAAGTGCGATCGCAACATATCGGACCGATCAGTGAAAATTGCCCGAAGGCGTCGAAGCCATAATGGGGATGCAACCAGCTTCAAGGAGCTTCGTGAGCTGTCGACTGAGGTCGCTCGTTCGACTGGGATTACTCACTTGTGTCGGGGAGCCCTCGGTCACAGAGGCGAGGCGATCAAGGGGTGTACCCCCCGGAGGGGGCGGGGCGTTTCGCTATTAAGCAACTGTGCCCAATTTGGTTCCCACCTCCGGAGATCAAAGTTTTTGGGCTCATGGTCTGCAGATGTGGAAATCGCGAATGCTCCGCAACAAAACAAAGCACTTGAAATTCCGGAATAATCCCCTCGAATAATCCTGAGGATGCTCTGTCCGGCAATAATTCCGGAGATGTCGGAACGATATTCCGCAATGATTTTCGGACGATTCGGAATTAATTCCCGCGGGAATAGCGAACGAATCGCGGATCATTTATTCCTCGCGAAATTCGCGGGGGAGGTGTCGTTTTATTCTCGACGCCTCTGTCTCAGGAGTTGGCCGCCAAGGGCCCACAAGCCCCGTCGGAAACAGGAGAACCGCAGGACGCGGAAGCGAGTTCAGTGCGCTTCATCGTTTACCCGCGTCTGGTTCGTAATCCAGTTCACTTCCCATGTCTTGCCTCCATCGTCCGAATATGCCTGTTCAAAGTGGGGCGTGCCAGTGGTCATGTTCGTCCAAAGAAATCGAACCAGCACTGACCTTCCCTTCCATAGTTCCTGGTCATAGAACTCGCCCTGCCCATTCTTGAATTCGCCGACCATGGGTAGTACGGGTTGGCCTAGAGTGGGATCTTTGCTATTAGCCCAATAAATTCGCCACTGATGGGTTCGCGGATTGTAGAGACGTAGGGTCAGACCTTCAATGTGACCTGTCGGGCTATCGGTTTCGAATTCCTCCAAATTAGCGCGGCCGTCCCAGACCTTTCGAGTCACCGAAGTGCCGTCAAATTCGACCCAGGTCTTGGACCCAACCAGGCGATCCTGGAGGCGCGATAAATGAATCTTCCAGGTGCCAATCTCGAAATCAAAACCGTGTTGCTGCACGTCCTGCCCTGCAGAAGTGAGCTGAATGCTCGCTGTCGATGCGTCTGATGCGTTTGCCACTCGCGTGTCCGTCGCGATCCAGTTCACTTCCCACGTCTTGCCCCCGTCGTCGGAGAAAGACTGCTCAAACCGGCACGAATTAGGAGTGATGTCTGAAATAACAAAACGAACCAAGATGGCCCTGTCGTTGAGTGTTTCCTGGTCAAAGAATTCGCCGCGTCGATTCTTGAACTCGCCGACCGTGGGTTGACTTAACGTTCCGTCGTTACTATTAGCGAAGTTGAGGCTCCACTGATGCGTCTTCGGGTTGTACAGGCGCAACGACAAACCT
>Ga0126381_100011076_pt1 | contig 10182 bp, 10 predicted proteins | sample PanSoiMetPlot_28_FD_96465 | JGI IMG/M metagenome (GOLD analysis project Ga0126381, IMG submission 96465) | Tropical forest soil microbial communities from Panama - MetaG Plot_28 | ecosystem: Environmental > Terrestrial > Soil > Tropical forest > Bulk soil | place: Panama | collected 2016-02-17 | reverse complement strand
TGCAGCTCTTCTTCATCTGCACACTTAACCGGAAAGCTGGCAACAGTGTGACAAGCGGCATTCAGTCACCAACTACGCTATTCATTGTAAGTCAACCGCGAAACGCTGAGATCTACAGCCAGATGCCTATACAAAACTGCAGGCGCGTAAGCCCGCGCTGACGTGTCTCCCAGGAGCATGAAACGGCTCCTGTAGAAAAGTACAGGTGCTGGACTGCTCGATTGCGTGATGCGCGGAAGACCGCTTTCCAAAACACTAAGTTAAGAGGACCGAGCAGAAAGGACCTCAACAACCGAGTTGGGCGGTGGATTGATTCAATGGCTGGGCCGGATTATTTGCATTCCAAAACAGCGGACCTGCATTCTGCACCTCAGGAAACGCATCCGGGAATGAACCTATCATCGAAATACCCGCAGCCATCTTCTCTCGCGGGGTGTAGGCAACTGAACGCTCGCGCAGAATCTGACGAAATCGTCGGAGACGGCCCAGCTCTGAAAATTGCCTTGGATCTGTTGTCTATTGTGGCACCTACAGATTCAAGTGTGCTGATACTGGGCGAAACGGGAACCGGCAAAGAACTCGTTGCGCGAGCGGTCCATAGACAGAGCAGTCGCAGCGAAAAGCCATTTGTGAAATTGAACTGCGCCGCAATTCCTGTCGGGCTCTTAGAGAGCGAATTGTTCGGTCATGAAAAAGGGGCATTCACGGGTGCAGTTGCCCAAAAAACCGGACGATTCGAACTCGCCGATAAAGGCACACTTTTTCTGGACGAAGTTGGCGATATCCCGCTGGAACTTCAGCCAAAACTGTTGCGCGTGCTGCAAGAGCAAGAGTTCGAGAGGCTCGGGAGTAACCGTACCCACAAGGTTGACGTCCGGCTGATCACAGCGACACATCGGGATTTGTCCGAGATGGTAAGACAAGGAAGTTTTCGTGAGGACCTTTATTATCGGCTGAAGGTGTTTCCGATCCAGGTGCCTGCTCTGCGGCAACGGACCGAAGATATTCCGAAACTGGTGTGGCATTTCATCGGGCTCTACGCGCAGCGAATGAACAAGAGAATCGAGCACATCCCTCCGGATACGATGGACGCGCTGCTGCGATACCACTGGCCAGGAAATGTTCGGGAGTTGCAGAACTTTATCGAACGGGCAGTAATTCTTTCTCCTTACTTGGTGTTACGGGCTCCGATATTGGAACTGGAGCCGTCCGGCTCACAGACCCAACTAAATATGACAATCAACGGCCTTGCGGAATTGGAACGGGATCATATTCTCCGAGCACTGGAGACGAGCAATTGGGTGATTGGCGGCCGGAATGGTGCCGCCGCACGTTTAGGGATGAAGCGGACGTCGTTGGTCTACAGGATGCACAAGCTTCGCATATGTCGCCCGGCGGCCTCCCCTCACGCCTGAGCTCAGTCGAAAGCCCTGCCGTTTACGGGTGATTGCTCATTACACTGTTCGGCACGATGTAAGACATGCCTCGACACGTTTCTTGCGACGAAAATCCGTCGCTGGCGAACTCCCATCACATTTCCGTCAGTAACGGCAGAGCCTCGTTCGGGGACATATGAGGGCCATCTTGAACCGCGAGAGTCGTTTAGACCTAAATGGTTTCAACTGCGTTCAGATCTCTGTATTGGCTCGTTGCTTGCTTCCATGTTGACCGGCATTCGATTGACGAGGAGACTTCGTCGCCATTTGGCCGGGGCAAAGCCTCCCGCTCAGTGAGTCATTCTCTCGTCGGGCGCGGCTTCTCGAATTTGATAAGGAGTGCTTCATGATGACCAAGACGATGAAAAGCGAGCTGGTAATCCCAGAGAGACAAGGCAACATGATCTCTGCGGCATTTCCGTATCAAAAGCAGCGTCGGCGGGTTCTCGGCCGCGAGATGGCATACGTGGAGGTAGGACAGGGCGACCCCATCGTACTGTTGCACGGCAATCCCACCTCTTCATACCTCTGGCGCAACGTGTTGCCGCACCTGCAGCCACTAGGCCGCTGCATCGCCCCCGACCTGATCGGCATGGGTGACTCCGACAAGCTGCCTAACAGTGGCCCCGACTCGTATCGCTTCGTCGAGCACCGCCGCTACCTCGACGCCCTGCTCGAGGCCCTGGATGTGCGTGAGCGTGTGACCTTGGTCATCCACGACTGGGGTTCGGCTCTCGGCTTCGACTGGGCCAACCGCCACCGCGAGGCCGTGAAGGGTATCGCTTACATGGAGGCGATCCTGGTGCCGCAGCGCTGGGACCACTGGGACAAGTTCAACATGCGTCCCGCATTGCAGGGGCTGCGTTCCGAGGCTGGCGAGGAGATGGTCTTGCGAAACAACTTCTTCATCGAGAAGATTCTGCCGAGTGCCATCCTGCGCACTCTTTCCGACGAGGAAATGGCGCACTACCGGCGGCCTTTCGCGGAGCCAGGGGAGGGGCGACGGCCGACCCTGACGTGGCCCAGGCAGATCCCGATCGAGGGCGAGCCCGCCGAGGTGGTTGCGATCGTAAGCGCCTATGACCAATGGCTCAAGACAAGCAACGTGCCCAAGTTGTTCGTGAAGGGCGAGCCCGGCGGGATCCTCTCCGCAGGCCCGGATGTCGATTTCGCCCGCAGTCTGCCATCGCAGACGGAGGTGACAGTCGCCGGGGTCCATTACGTCCAGGAAGATTCGCCGCACGAGATCGGGCGAGCCATCGCCGGCTGGATGTCGGAGTCATAGAGCGCGCTTACCTGAAGATTCTCGGACTTCGCGTGGATGGCAATGTTCCGGAGATCGGTTGGGTCTTGCCTACGCTGCAGTTTCGGTTAGCCCCCGTAGCCGGTATCCCGGAGAAAGTCTGTTCGGGCGCGAATCGTCAAGATGGGCTGGACAACAGTAACCCGTAATGTTGAGGAGGATTCGAATGTCCTCGCGAGCCTTCGGCTTCATTGGCCGGAGTACGTGATGGAACTTACCCAGATGGGGTTGTATCTGTTCTTCACATGCGCGTTTGCGACGTTGTTCCAGCATCCCGTGTCGCCGATTCGCCATCTAGTTGTGAATGACACTGTTCGCCGCGCATGCTTCGGCATCTCGGTTGGGGCAAGTATTGTCGCCTTGGCTTTGACGCCCTGGGGCAGACAATCCGGAGGTCATCTCAATCCCGCGATGACGTTCACGTTTTACCGCCTGGGCAAGGTAAAACTGTGGGACGCAATCTTCTACGGAGTGGCGCAATTTGCCGGTGCAGCCGCTGGCGCGGTCCTTGCGACTGCTATCTTGCGGGGGGTGCCAGGGGATCCAACAGTTCGTTACGCTGCGACACTTCCCGGAGTGTACGGGTCCGGCGTGGCCTTCATTGCGAAGTGGCCATTTCGTTTGCTTTGATGTTCACTGTTCTGATCTCCTCCAATCACAACCTATTCTCGTGCTTCACCCCCTACTTTGTCGGCGCGCTTTACGCCGTTTTTATCACCGTAGAGACACCGGTCTCCGGAATGAGCATGAATCCCGCGCGAACCTTTGGCTCGGCAGTTCTAGGCCGCTACTGGCATGCCCTCTGGATCTATTTTCTGGGGCCGACTCTCGGAATGTTGGCTGCGGCGGAACTCTTTCTTTGGACGCGCGGGGGCGTCGGGCCGTACTGCGCCAAACTCCATCACGCTAATGAGAAGCGTTGTATTTTCCGTCACGATGCGTAGCAGGACCGCAAGAAACCAGCAAACACGAGCCCAACACCTTGAGCCTCTAAACCGTGACAGGTTGGCCTTGTTCCGGTTTAGAGTGACGTTTGAAACCCGGCCTGAGGTTGGGCAATGAGATCGGCTGTGGCAGGCGCGAGTCTTCTTCGGAAAACAGCGGAAAAACCTACATCTTCACGCTGACCTCGCGAATCCAATGATCCTAGAGTAAGGACCCTTCATGGAGAGAGCAATACAATATCCCCCCCAAGCCTCGTCGAAAGTCGTAGGGGCGCAGGATCAATTGAGCCTCTGTTCCAGTGAGTCTGTTTTCAAGTTGCAGAAGTTAATCTTTGCTGGCGCTCCTCTGCCCGAAGTTCTGACGAATATTGCTCAGTTGGTTGAATCGCAAGCCGAAGGCATGTTTTGCACGATCTGGCTCCCTGATGAGGATGGAAAAGAACTTTACTGCGCCGCGGCGCCCAGTCTTCCGGGGTTTATTGCTCACGCGGGGCGCATGATGATTGGTCCGAAAGGCGGATCCTGCGGCACCGCGATTTATCGGAAAGAGCCGGTATATGTAACCGACGTTCTCACCGACCCTGCGTGGGATCACTATCGCGACCGCATGTTGCCTTTTGGAATTCGTTCCGTTTGGTCGCGCCCACTGTTCACGAGTGAAGGCAAAGCTCTCGGCACTTTTTCCATCAATTATCGCGAATCACGCAGCCCCAATGCCAAGGAACTGCAGTTGATTGAAAACGCGAGCTACATCACCGGTATCGCAATTGAGAGGCACAGGAATGAAGAGGAGTTGCGACGCGAACGCGACAGGCTTCGCTTGCTTCTCGAAATCACGAATAGCATGACATCGAAGCTCGACCTTCGAGGTTTGGTCGAGGCACTGTCAACCGACCTCTTGCGTGTCACGCGATGCGACTTCTGTTCGCTGCTCCTTCCTGACGCTGAGAGTGGGCAATTGCGCATGACGATTTTGTACAACCCTGAGCCGCGAGGCTACGTCTCTGAAGGGATCATACCCATCCATGGTTCCCTCTGCGGCAAAGCTTTCTGGACCGGTAAGACTCAACACTTCAATCACGTAAGGGAGCATCGAGACGACCCGGAAACTTTCGGAAGCAGCGTGGGCCGCACGTACTTTCAACGTCATATGGACGAAGGCTTGATATCGGGCTGTGATCTCCCGCTGATCGGGAGAAACGGCGTGGTCGGCGTACTGGCCGCCCTGAAGCGTTCAGAGAGGGCTTACTCCAAGGAAGATGTCGCCTTTCTCGAGCAGGTTGCAGGCCAGGTGGCGATCGCTGTTGAGAACGCGCTCGACTATGAAAAGGCGATAAAGGACAGAGACAAAGAGACACAGCAAAGATTTTATCTCGAGGAGGAAATTCGGTCCGAGTTTGGCGAAATCGTCGGAGAGAGCCCAGTGCTCAAGACCGCATTGAGTCTCGTGTCGGTAGTGGCACCCACGGATTCGAGCGTGTTGATCCTCGGGGAAACCGGGACCGGCAAAGAACTCATTGCGCGCGCGATCCATAAACTGAGCGGTCGTTGCGAAAAGGGATTCGTGAAGCTGAATTGTGCCGCAATTCCTCTTGGACTTTTGGAGAGCGAGCTGTTCGGTCACGAAAAGGGCGCTTTTACGGGAGCAATCGCTTCAAAAACGGGACGGTTCGAGCTCGCCGACAAAGGGACTCTTTTTCTTGATGAGGTCGGCGACATACCTCTGGAACTTCAGGCGAAACTGCTCCGGGTCCTGCAGGAGCAGGAATTCGAGAGGTTAGGCAGCAACCGTACGCACAAGGTTGACGTGCGCCTGATCGCGGCCACACATCGAGATTTGCCGGCAATGGTGAAGCAGGGGACGTTCCGCGAAGATCTCTACTACCGTCTGAAGGTATTTCCCATCCAAGTTCCGGCTTTGCGTCAACGTACGGAAGACATTCCGAAGCTTGTCCGGCATTTCACCGCGGTCTATGCGCGACGCATGAATAAGAACATCGACCAAATCCCCGCGGAGACAATCGATGCGCTTGTTCGATACGGCTGGCCGGGAAACATCCGGGAATTACAAAACTTCGTCGAGCGGGCAGTGATTCTCTCACCGCGCTCCACTTTGCGTGCTCCGATTTCCGAACTCGAACCGGTTAGCAACCACAACGAGTCGAGAGCTCCGATGAGTGCTCTCGCTCAAGTGGAACGGGATCACATCCTCCGTGCGCTCGCCGCGACGAACTGGGTAATTGGCGGCCGGAATGGCGCGGCTGCTCGCCTGGGGGTGAAACGAACGTCGTTGGTATACAGGATGAAGAAGCTTCGCATATCTCGGCGAGACGCAATCTCACATGCGAGGGCCGACAACACGTCAGCGGCCGGTCACTGAGCTCTCCGTCGTACCTCCTCGATTGCCCTAGTTGACGTTTCCTTGCGACGAGAATCCGCCAGTGGCGGAGACTCATCACAACTTCGTCAGAGACGATGGAAACGCGATTCGTGTCACCATCGCAGTATCTCCAATTATGAGAATCCTTTAGATCGAATCCGCTCGATTGAATTTGCCTGCGCCCTGTTGGCGCGCTGCGTGCCTTCTGAAATTGTTCTGAAGGCGTCGAAGCATGATCGCGATGTGACGATGCCATATTCAAAAACGGCACTGACGTTGCAAGGCAGAGAGGGAACCGTGTCAATTCTGGCAGGGACTGCATTGGTTTTGGAGAAGGCTCGGGAGAAACTCATGCCTTACGCCGGGATCCCGCTTCGGCTGATTGTGGGCTATGGGTTTCTGGCACACGGCCTGGCGAAATGGTCCAGAGGACCAGAAGTGTTCGCTGGCATTCTTGAGGCGACGGGCGTCCCCATGGCGCACGTCATGGCCTGGGCAACAATCGCCACTGAGCTTGTCGCGGGCGTCACTTTCCTCGCCGGAGCCTTTGTTCCTCTTGTGAGTATTCCTGCCGTGATTCTGCTTTTGGTGGCGATCTTCACGGTCCATCTGCCATATGGCTTCAGTTCCATCAAGCTGCTGAGCGTCAATGAGGGAAGAGCGCAGTTCGGGCCGCCCGGATACGAATGCGATCTTCTTTACATTGGCTGCATTATCGCGCTTGTGCTGATCGGCCCGACGCCCTGGTCCGTCGACAGTTACCGGCATAGATCGATGTCGTGAACGCAGTCAATGCGGAAGACGGCGATTCGCGACTGAAGGCCGTCGGTGTTGAATATTCGTCACCACTTCATCAGGAGAAAGTCGCACGAGCCGGGTGTCTCGATAAGACATCTTGTGAGAATGGAATTGAGATAGCGTTCAAGCGTTACCGGATTGGGCCACTCCGTTCTGGCATATCGCTTGCCCACCGAAGAGTGTATGCAGTCAGGAGAAGACTTGATGGTTGAGACGAACTCAAAAAAAACTACAAGACGCGGGAAAGGCGAGAGCCAGCGACAATTCGGATGGCATTCGGCTCCAGCTTCCGTGCAAACGATTGAGGCCGACGGGGTCCGCGTGTTTTATCGGGCTGCGGGCGAGCCAAGCGCACCTGCAGTTCTCCTGCTGCACGGATTCCCAGCTTCGTCGTTCATGTTCCGCGAGCTGATTCCGCGTCTCGCCGGTGATTACCGCGTGATCGCTCCAGATCTTCCGGGTTTCGGGTTCACACAAGTTCCAGCGGAGCGGAAATATGAATACAGGTTCGACCAGCTGGCTCTGACGATCGACGCCTTCACGAAGGCGCTGAAGCTCAACCAATATGCGATCTATGTATTCGACTATGGGGCGCCAACCGGGTTCCGTCTCGCGATGGCTCATCCAGAAAGAGTGACCGCTATCGTCACGCAGAATGGGAACGCGTACGAAGAAGGTCTTGGGGACGCCTGGGGCCCGATCCGAAAATACTGGGCGTCACCGACAGCAGAAAATCGGGACATACTCCGGCAAAGCATTTTGACAGCCGGGGGTACGCGCTGGCAGTACACCGAGGGTGTGGCGAATCCGGAAGGTGTTCCGCCGGAGTCGTACACGCTCGACACAACTCTGCTCGAACGCCCGGGAAACAAGGAGATCCAGCTCGATCTATTTTTGGATTACGCCTCGAATCTGAAGCTGTATCCGAAGTTTCAGGAATATTTCCGCAAGTCGAAGCCGCCTCTGCTAGCGATCTGGGGCAAGAACGATCCTTTCTTCCTTCCCCCGGGAGCTGAAGCATTCCGCAAAGATATACCCGCCGCGAGGGTTCAATTCCTCGACACCGGACACTTCGCGCTCGAGACACACGCACTGGAAATTGCCTCCGTGATGAGGGAGTTTTTCGAAACTAACGGAATTGCGCGCAGCTACAAACAGAGTGTGGTGTCGCAATGAATGCTTTCCCTCACAATTCAACAGTCATTCTCGTGCATGGGGCGTGGGCGGACGGTTCCTCTGGCGGGACGTGATTCTCCCAGTCGAACGGCAGGGACTCAGGGTAATCTGCGCTCCGATTCCCCTGACTTCATTTTCGCTAAAGGTTCCTCCGCTTGGCTTTGCTTTGATTTGCTTCGCTTTGCTCCTTTATCTGTTGCCGGAACTTCCGGGTGTCCGTAAGCGGATGTAGAGCATGTTCGCTCGAACCGCTGTGAGGTGATCTTATGGGATTGTCGTGGCAACAAGGTCCGCTGTCCCCGGGCGCTGTCGGCCGGTTTCTCGTTCCTGCGCCGATGCCGCAGCGGCTTTTATACGTCGAACCGTTGCGGCGGCGCATGCGCGTCCGTTTCGGTGGCACCTGGGTCGCGGACAGCGAGCATGTCCTGCTGCTCTTCGCGCCAGGCCGGTACCCGGTGGCGTACTTCCCGCAAAGCGATATTAGTCCAGAAATTCTGGAGCGCAGCGAGCACACCACCTGGCATCCCGATCTTGGTCTTACATCGTGGTTTTCCATCAAGGCCGGTGGGCAACACGTAGCGCGTGCTGCGTGGCAACATATTGAACTGCCCTCCCACGCAGGCGAGTTGCGGGAGCGAGTTGCGTTTGCCTGGCGTGCTATGGATGCTTTCTATGAGGAAGACGAACGGATTCTCGGACACGCCACAGACAGTTACCACCGCATCGATATCCGCCAGTCTTCACGCAACCTCGTGGTTCGTCATCAGTACCGCGTTGTTGCTGACACCAAGCGGCCAGTGGTTTTGTTTGAGTCTGGTTTTGCGCCGCGCTGGTACGTTCTGCGCGCAGACATCGATGAGTCCACCCTGACTTTTGTCGAGCATCAAACCTTTTGCCCTTACAAGGGCTTGTGCAGCTACTACGACATTGGTGACGCACGCCTGGCAGCTTGTTCGTATCGCGAGGCCTATTCCGAGGTTGGACGCATTTCCGGCTTGGTGTCGTTTGAGCCAGACATCGTTTCGGCACAACTGGATGGTGTTCAACTGCGTCTCGAGCCGGGGCAGGCTGTAATTCCTCACGGTCCTGATCGAGAATTGACCGTGGCCGAAGCACGCCCACGCTCGTGAGAAGATTCTTTTGCGCGGTATGGCTCGGCTACTATCGGTGAACGTTCGGACTTCCACGCGACATCGTGTGGAAAGGGCACTCGGTGCATACCGCAATCTGGAAGAATCCGGTGTCGGCTGCTGTCGCGTCGCCCGGCTGAACGGCGAGGGAGACGGGCAGGGAAACTTAGCGGGGCACGGTGGCGAGCAACGAGCCGTCTTCGTCTATCAAATCGAATCGTATCGTTTTTGGGAAGAACAGTTAAAGAGGACAGACTTCGTTCATAGACAGTTTGGCGAAAATTTTACGATCGAAGGTCTGCCAGACAACGTGGTGTGTATCGGAGATCGTTATCGGATCGGCACCGCACCTTTCGAGGTTACCCAGCCTCGGGTCACCTGTTATCGGATCGGCATTCGGATGAACGAAGCCAGGATGCCGGCTTTGCTGACATCCAGCGGGCGGGAGGAGATGAAACCGTGGGGACCCGAGCATTTTTGCTTGAAGTGATCACGCTGCTGGTGAGCGATGTCGGGCGGGCGCCGCTCGACCTGGTTGGCTTCGCACTCGACGTGGACTATTCGCCGACCTATGACTTCCGTGTTGTGCAGCTCACTCCTCCGGGCTCGAACTGCTCGGTCCAGATCGGCAAGGGACTCACCGACGCACGTCCGGTTAGATGAGCGCGGTATGGAAACGGAAGCATGGTGGCGACAGTGAGGCCACCGCTAGACGAAAGAGTCGGCAACAGCTAGGCTCCGCCTAAACCACCGCCCCACACCTCGACTCCACAAAGGTACGTACTAAATCCCACTTATCCGGGAAGCGCGAGTGAGGCTTGACGATATGTCTTGACGGTTGGTTTCCATGTGTTGTTTCAGTTTCTGCCAACTCCGATAGCCGTATTCTCTCGCGACTATGTACTGCGCGTCAGCAAGCCTTGCAGGGAACTTCCCAGCTTCGCAATCCACCGAGTAATGCCTTCTGAGTGCGGCGGCGTCCCATCGCCGCAAATCATGCAAAAGTTCTCTTGCT
>Ga0126381_100011075_pt1 | contig 10183 bp, 9 predicted proteins | sample PanSoiMetPlot_28_FD_96465 | JGI IMG/M metagenome (GOLD analysis project Ga0126381, IMG submission 96465) | Tropical forest soil microbial communities from Panama - MetaG Plot_28 | ecosystem: Environmental > Terrestrial > Soil > Tropical forest > Bulk soil | place: Panama | collected 2016-02-17 | reverse complement strand
TCAACAGAAAGCAACTAAATTCTCCGTCTGGTGAATCCTGTCCCTAATCACGGTGCCGGTCAGAGCACTACCGATTCCAGTGCTCCTTTGTGGAGATACGCGCTATGCTGGTCGACTGTCGCTCAACGAAACTTGGAAGCACATGTATCGTCTGCTTTGGCCAGTCAGCTTTCTCATTTCGCACCATTTCCAGCAACGTGCTCGCCGCGATGCGCCCCATCTCCTTCATAGGCTGCTGCACTGTGGTGAGCGCTGGATTGTTAGTTGCCGCGCTCAAGATATCATCGAAACCTACTACGGAGACTTGTGAAGGGACATCGATCCCTGTCTCACGAAGTACAGTGATTGCGCCAATTGCGGCCAGGTCATTGAAGGCAAATATGGCGGTGAATGGCAGGTTACGCTCCAACAACCTGACCGTAGCAGAGCGGCCGGGATCCGAACCTAGCCCTGGGCCCTTCAGTTGGACGACCAGGCGCTGATTAATGGTGATTCCGAGATCTTTAGCGACTTGGCAGATGGCCTGCCAACGTGCCCGGGTATCCGAACTAAAGTTTTGACCCTGGATAAACGCAATGTCTTTGTGTCCCAGATGCTCCAGATGTTCTAGGGCGTAGCGTGCAGCGAGCAGATGGTCCAACTCAATATTGACCACCGATCGATGATGAGAATTGCCCGAAACCGCAACAACCGGTACGGGGAGCTCTTCGCTCAACGCGGAGTCCACTGCGATAATTCCTTCGACCGCGCGCGAAAGCAACAAGGACGGATATTCGCGGAGGAGTTCTGGACGATGACGATGACTCACGACGAAGTAAAAGAAGCCAGACAAAAGTAGAACATCCTCAATGCCACTTAACACTGCTGTCGAATAACCTTCGCTGATCTCTGGAACTATGACCCCCACGGTCTTACTTTGCTTACTGCGAAGACCACGTGCGAGCGTGTTCGCCCTGTAGTTCAGCTTCGCAGCGGCTGCGTGAACCCGCTCCTGCGTTTTGGCGGAAATGCGATATTCCTGCGCCGAGTTGTTGATGACCCGTGAGACAGTCGTCTGCGAGAGTCCCAGATGTAGAGCAAGCTCCTTCAGGCTGGTCTTCGCAGAGGCCTTGCCTTCCGTTGCTTTCCGACGTTGCGAGGTCATGACGATCCTTTGGAGCTTCTCACAGTATGCTTTTAGCTCGCACCGTATCCTAGTTTTTGGACGGCTCTAAGCCGATCTTTTGGCGTAGGTTGACCATCTCCGGGTTCGACATGAAACTACGCCAGATGAGCCCAGTGCGATAGTTCTCGATCATTACCGCCATTGGAGCCTGATTCAAACCCATGGTTATCCCGGAATACCAGTTCTGCTGCTGATTGAAGGCATCGCGAAAGCCATAGATGTCCCATACCTGCGCGCCAAGATCGCGATAGAAATGCTTCAAGGCAAGCATGGACTGCTGCGGCGTGTAGGCGAACGAACTGACTGCGCCAGTCGGTGCGATCGTTCCATCGTCTGTACTAAATGGCTTGTACTCGCGGTATCCCTTTGACCCATCAACTGCGGTCAAGCCCCAGGCATCTGCACCGTAGCCCTTCCAGTGAAATGGATTCGCGACGCTATACGCCTGGCTGACAAGCGCCTCATTCTGGTTATTTTCAAAATAGTTTGCATACTTATCTCGCCAGCCGCGCGGATCATACCCCATGTACGAATAGTGCGTGAAGAAAAGCGGCCCCGGAGAATCTGGGGTATAGTTCATGTCCAACTGCGTGCCAAAGTACGTGTGCCGCTGACCGTAAGGGTGGGTGGTACCTTCCGCCGTATACCCAGTGTGATAGAGATTGGCTGGTGCGGGGTGAGTTGGCGATGCAATCGCCCAACAGATAGGTAATCATCACCTCATTCCATCCTTGAAGACGATTAGCGATTCGGAAGGAGTATTCAGGAGACCAGTGCCAGTACAGAGCATCCTTCTTCGGCGTTGCACAAAACCAATCCCATTCTACGCCCCGCCAGAGAGCCGTAATATTGTCCGCCAATCTCCGCTCATTCTCGTTTTCGCTACTGAAATACTGCCGTGCGGTCAACAAGCCTTGCATAAGGAACGAAGTCTCCACCAGGTCAGCTCCGTTGTCATAAATGCCGAAGACCGCCAGAGTATGACCAGTGTGGCCACTCAGGAAGTGCGGCCAAACTCCGTGATATCGATCGGCCTTCGCCAAAAACGAAGTGATGCGAAGGAGCCTATCCACCGCTTGCTCGCGTGGGATGAAACCCCGCTCTGTGCCAACGACGATCGACATAATGCCGAAACCGCTGGCACCTAATGCGATCACATCATCGTCGCCCGGAGTATTTTCTCGCGCCATACCTGAGTTTGGCTCAGCAGCCTCCCAGTAATACCGGAAGGAAGCCTCCTGCACCATCGTAAGCAGTTCGTCATCCGTCATCGGATGGGTTGAGGCCGTAACCGAAGCCGACAACGAGGACTCGCGAAGGGATGATGTGCGCGCGGAAACCTTATACGAGGCCGTCGCGTGGGGGTTTCCGAGGTAGTCTGAAAACCGGTTCACTCCATAACGTTGCACACCTATGGCACGGAATGGCTCGCTGTTCATCGAACGGTAGATCACGTATTGCGCGACGGTGGGGTCTGGGGCTGCCTCCCACATGAGATCGACATGTCGCTCATATCCCTTCGCCTCGAGGTTCTTCGGCGTCGTAGACGGGGATTCCTCGTTTTGGCTCGCGTTTTCAATGCGGATGTCATCGAGATACAGCGTATGATACCTGCCGTCGGCAGTTCCCTGCGCGAAAATGATGGTGGCGAGCCGACGCCCCTGGAATGCATGCAGCGACGCGGTCGCGAACTTTGCCATCGGAATCTGCACTCTTGTCCATTTGCCCGGCGCGAGATCTTGGGTAAATGACCCTATGGAAAGTTGTGCTGTGAAGTTCCGGTCGAGATCGCGCAGCGCAATCTTGGGTAAGTCGGCTGCGTGAATGCCTTCTTTGGAATAGAGCCAAAGGAAAAGGCTGTCTCCAGAAAAGTCCACATTTCGGTTACGCCAGCTATAGAGGCTTAGTTCGACACTCCACCCTCCATTGGTGTTTGACTCCCATTGCAGTTCAAGCGCATTGGGCCCGCTGACGTAAGTGTAAGTTTCGACCGGCAGCTTACCGTCGTTGAGCTTCAGCATACTGGGCGCCGCCATCTTGCCAGAGCTGTAGAAATACGAATCGGGCGACAAACTATTCTCAAAGAATACCTGCTGTGAATAGTTCTGATCGGCTAGTGCTATGCCAGAACCACTGAAAAACGATACAAAAAGAACAAGTAGAACTTGAGTTTGCAACCGTGCCGCAAAGACGTACATTTATCCTCCTGCCACATTCGATGTGGCATGTCAGGTCTCTCGGCGATTTTCTGTGGCGGTGCACGATTGCTTATTGTTCACCGTGCACCGCTTTGAAATTGCCCCAGTTAAAATGCGAACCGCACTTGGATATCGAGCGTGCGCGATCCCAGAGCTCTTTGCGCCTGACCAAAGCTGGGGTTGCTCGTAGTCCCGTTTGTACTTATGGTCGACACAATGCTGCCGCCATCCAGATTGAGGTTGTTGAAAAGGTTGAAGGCATCAACACGGAATTCGAACCTCGCATTTTCACCTAGCACGGGTATTGCGGGTAGTCCGAAGCTCTTGGCGATTGCAGCGTCGATGTCTTTGTAGTCTGGGCCATTGAGGAAGTTGCGCGCTACACCAGGGGCCTGCGGAAGAGGACCTGTCGCTGGCAGGCTTGCGGTAACCGTCTTATAGGTTGGAACCGTCAAATATGCTAGAGCGCCTTGGGAGTAGTTGCTGTTGAAACTCCTGCTAGAGCCAACCGGGCCGGACTTGAAGGCATTGTTGCTGGTGTCCTGACCAGCGCCGCCAAGATAGGCCGCTGGGAAGAGGGAGGTATAGCCGCTATTCTGATAGTAAAGCGTACCCCCTGATACATTGAAGGTCGGCGTCCAAGGAAAGCCCGAGTGCATGTTGAAAATGCCGCTAAGGGACCACCCGTCGGCAACCTTCGCCAGCCAGCCATTGCCGCCAAAGAATTTCGGCTGCCACATGCCGTACAGCTTGAAGGCATGCTGAACGTTGTAGTCTGAACGCCCGTACGTCAAAGCGCCGTTATTCGGATAAGGGCTTTTGTAGTACGGTTGCGATCCCTGATCCATGCTCTTCGCCCAGACATATTGGGCATCCAACAGGAACGAGTGGGAAAACTGGTGCTTCACTCCGGCGAGCATGCTGTTATTGTTCGCGACGCCGTTGTTGCTGTAAAAGCCGACACTAGTCAGGGTTGGGTTGAGCGGGATGCCCGCCGCTGCCGCTACTGCATTCAAGTTGGTCTGTAGAATAAGGTGACGCGAGGCACTTCCCTGATAGCCCAGTGAAGCAACCCAGTTACGGCCAAGGTTGTACTGTGTATCCAGCGAGTAGTGGTAGGTATAGATCGTCTTCACGTCCTGGTCGAACCCAGTCACATTGGCTGTTCCAGTGGCAGGCAGGTTGTTCGTCCCAAATGTTGCGATCGCATTTGAGTTTGCGGGATAACCATAGAGCGTATGCACGTCGCTAGGCAGGGCGTATAAGATGGTGGAGTTTGACGAGGTAGCCGAGCTACAGCAAAAGCTCTTGCTCAGGACATTTGGGGGATTGGCTGTTCCGTTCGCAGTGATTGCGATTTCGTTTTGGTTGTAGTTAAGACCAAAGCCACCGCGCACGGCGAGTTTCGTGCCGGGGTTCCAAGCGAAGCCGAACTGCGGACCAAAGTTGCCCTTTTGTGCGTTGTACAGGTTTCCGCCAATCCTCATCGATAAGCCGGTCAGCATTGCTTGGCCAGATCCCAACTCTACAGTGCTCAGATTGTTTTGCTTGGACGAGAATGGCCCAAAATACGAGTAACGCAAGCCGACATTGACTGTCAGGGACGGCATGACCTTCACATCATCCTGCACGAAAAAGCCCCACAGATTGACGCGGTTATCCTCACGGTTGGCCGTTGGAGTCCCGGTCTTTGGATCAAAGGTGCCATTTTCCGAATACGGGGCGTCGTTCAGGAAGTCCCATATATTTGTGAAGGTGTACGAAGGCCGCGCGCTGTACGGCGCCTCGTTTAGATAGTAAAGGCGCGTGACGCCGCCGCCCATCTTTACAGCGTGGCGACCAGCCACTTTTGTCAAAATGTCCTGGTAGCTATAGGTCCACTGATTGAAAACGCTGGGACCTGGTGCTCCAAAGTTATTCAGTGAAACGCCATTGCCATAGGGCGATCCGTTAACACCAAAATTGGCTTGAGCCAAACCGAATGGCACCTGTGGGTTAGTATCAATTTCATTCCAGCGCCATCCGGCTGCGTTGACGCGCGCCTCATTGAGCAGCGTAGGAGAAAAAATATGGTTCCACAGGCCGGCAAAGGCGTCGTTGATCGCCGAGTGGTTATATAGATTGGCCGCACGCACCGGACCGTTGTATCTAGTTGTAGTCACAGGAACCCAGTAAATTGTGAAGCTCAACCTGTCTTTGTTGGTGGCATTTGCGTCGATACGCCCGTTGTACTGCGACTCAGTCACCGTGCTTGGATTTACCGTGCTGAGAAACGCGATATCGGGAATGCCGTCGAGACCTGACCCAACGCCTGGTGACGACGTGCCCGTCCATGAAGGATCGTGTGTTCCCAAGGCCGTCTTCAAAGGAGAACCGAGGTCAAGTCCCTTACCCGGGATCGTCTGGCACTGCTTTCCCTCAGTGAGGCCGATGTTTGCGCAGGTTGCGCTGATAATGGCGTTCGAACTTGCGCCTTCGCCGGGATACGCGAGATACTTCGCAGCTATGCTGCCGGGTCGCGTCTGGCTGAGAAACTGAGGCGTCTCATACCAACCGGTGCCTGTCACGGTTGTGTTGTTACGCAGCGTCTCATAGGCGAAGAATGCGAAGACCTTGTTCTTCCAAATTGGCCCGCCAACACTGCCACCGAACTGATTGAAGCGGCTGTTATCACGTAATAAACCGCGCTGTGCCGGGGTTCCGGCGTTGATTGAGTTGGGGCCGTTCCAACGCTGGTAGGCATTTAGTCCAGGGCGGTCCGCCTTGAAGAACAGGCTGCCATGAATGGTGTTGGTGCCGCTCTTGGAAGTAATCTGAATCTGCGCACCACTGAAACGTCCATTCTCGGCATCGTAGTTGTTGGCGACGACCTTCACATTGTCTACCGAATCTTCGGTTGGAGTGATGACGGTCGTGCCTCCCCACACGGCACTCGCTGTACTGATGCCGTCAATCGTGATGCTATTCGCATTGTTTTGGCCCCCGTTCGCGACGATCTGTGGGGCGTTCTCCGTCTTGAAGATGCCGTCCGTTGCGCCGCCGCTGGCACTATTTGAGCCTGGGAGGCTGCGAGTGCCTCCGCCAGCGCTCTGGCTACCGTCGCCGAAAACACCGGGCGCAAGCTGCGTCAGTTGCGTGACATCGCGCCCAAACGAAGGCATGTGTTCGATCTGGTTGTTCGAGATTGTGCCGCTGATCGATGCCGTCTCCGTGTCGAGCAAGCTGATGGAATCGCCTGATACGGTTACACTCTGCGATACTTCACCTATCTCAAGTCGAATATTGACTGCATTCGCCTGCTCCGGGATCAGCTGCACGTTCTGCAGGGTCTTCGTTTTGAAGCCTTCTTTGACCGCGGTGAGTGAGAAGTGGTTCGGCGGAAGAGCATTGAAATTGTATACACCGTCGTTATTCGTAGTTGATCTAAGAACCTGGTTTGTATCGGTGTCCCTCAGCGTAAGCGTCACTCCTGGAATGACTCCGCCTGACGCGTCCGTTACCACTCCTTGAATTGAAGAGCGGAACTGCGCACTTGCAAATGGTCCAAAGAGGGCAACCACTAGCGGTAAAAGAATGCGGACAACGCGCCAGGTTACCTGACGCCCATGAGATTGAGTTGTACCGCGATTAGCGTCTTTCAATATGCCTCCAAAAAATTTAATGCCTTTTCCTGATGAAGAGTTTGAAGTCTTGTGCACAACCGATTGCGCTACGGATGGAAGATATAGCACTGCAAATTTGCGACTGTCAACTCCAATAGTGAGTGAAGGTTACGTGACATAGGGACCTGCAATTTCTGGGACAATCGAATACGGTGGCTGACCAAAAGCCAGCACTCTGACTACAGCAGTATGCTGCAACTGTCCACGTATGTGTCACAACGCTCCTTGAAGCGTAGAGCCGGAAACTGTAGCCTTATTTTCCGCATACATTAGTCGAGTCAATTGAGTGCCAGGAGAAACTATGGCTTTAAAGGAGTCGGTATCTATCCCCCGCCGAACCTTCGTAAGGCTCGTTTCAAGCGCGGGAGTTGCGATCGCGTCACGCCACTGCTTTGGCTTCGTAAAACACCACAACGATGATGCGTTTTTTGATGAATTATCGAAGCGCTGCTTTCGCTATTTCTGGGACGCTAGTGATCCAGAGACTGGAATTTGTAAGGATCTCATCCACGGCAACCTCGACGATAATGCAAGAAAGGGCGACGAGGCACGCGGCAGTACCGGCGTAACGGGCTTCTGTCTTACCGCCATGTGCATCGGCGCCGAAAGAAAGTGGATCTCGCGAGAACAGGCGAAGGATCGCGTGAGGCGGGCACTTCGCAGCTATTCCAACGGCAAGGTCCTTGCGACGAATGGCTGGTTCTATCACTTCAATGACGTGCATACTGGTCAGCGATGGAACGAGGTCGAGATCTCCACCAGCGATTCAATCTGGCTTCTCGCGGGTGCTCTTACCTGCCGTCAATACTTCCACGAAGATCATGAGATCGGAGATCTCGCCACGCTTCTTTACAGCCGGTACGATTTTCCATGGATGACCAACGGAGATGGCAGGCTACTTTCGCATGGATGGCGACCTGAAGGCTTCATCAAGTTCCGGTACAACAAATACTGCCAACTTGCGGCAATGTATCTTCTCGGCATCGGATCGCCAACGCACCCCCTCCCATCTGACGCTTGGTATGCTTGGGAACGCAACTCAAACACGTACGCTAACTTCAACTACATTGGCACGTCGTTGTTATGGACTTACCAGTACCCCTTTGCCTGGTTCGATTTTCGTGGCCGCCGCGAAAGCCGCGGACAAAAAACGGACTGGTTCGAAAACTGCCGGATCGCGACTCGCGCCCATCGTGAGTGGTGCAGTATGGAACTTTCGAAGGAATTCCCAAGGTACACGTTAGATGTATGGGGTATCACCAGTTCATCAAGCCCCACTGGTTATCGAGCCTGGGGCGGTCCTCCGCGGCAAGGAAAGATTGACGGAAGCGTTGTCCCCTGCGCTGCTGGCGGTTCACTGATGTTAGCTCCGGACATTTGTATTCCCGCAATGCATGCGATGAAAGAAAAGTATGGTGACAAAATCTGGGGCAAGTACGGGTTTGCCGATGTGTTCAACCCGGGAACCGGCTGGGTATCCACTGAGACGATGGGCTTGGATGTCGGTATGACACTACTCAGCGCGGAGAATCTCAGGCAAGGAAGTGTCTGGAGATGGTTCATGGAGAACCCGGAACCGCAGAAGGCGATGGGCCTCGCCGGAATCGATAAGGTCTAGTTCACGATCGTAAACAGAGACGACTGAGTTTTAGAACGCCAGGAAATCACACCTACGACTATGCCGAACTCTCTCAAGGCGACTGGGCTTCGTACCAGCCAAACCCTCCGTAGCCCGAGATTACGATTCATTTTCTTCTCCATGTCATGCGGGACTGGTTGAGCGTATGGATACAACGGAACTACACTGGCGTGTTGTCCCGAGGGCTCCGGCATTCGGCGAGTTCCAATCGCAGCAGATTCATGAATTTCTGCTGCTGCTCTATCGTCCTGAGTCTGTTGAATATTGACTGTGACCACCGTTTTGCCCAGCCCTCGATCTGCCTAGCCGTAATCTCCTCACGGAGGACATTTCCGTGGGCTTCCGCATGCTTACGCCGCCTGAACCGGTTGACGTAGCGGTCTGCAGTAGCTTTAGGCATCCCGAGTTCGCGCAGGAACTCTGACCACTTCCCGTTACGCCCAGCTTTAGCCAAGACACCCTTATAGAGGGAGCGGTCTTTCTCGAGCTCCCGGGTAGTCATCGCGAGAGACTCTTGTGTTGACTTGTTCTCGGCGGCGGTCTTCAAGAGGGTGTTCCAGAGCGTGCGAATTTGTTGTTCGAGTTCATGGATACGAGGCCCCCGCGGGAGAGCTACCGTCATTCTCGGCAACATTGTTCTTCAGGTCCGAGCGATGCGTGGCCACGAGAGTAAGGCCACTGTCTTGTCGGTCAGCCCTTCCCCTCGGTTTCGGGTTGTCGATGGTGGTGGGTATCATGCCGACCTCCGGTGCAGACCGATGGCGCGGGCGTCCAACCAGTCCTCGATCGGAACAGGGTCAAAGCGATAGCCGCCCGACGTACGAACGGCAGGTAGTTTTCCACAAACGATCCAATCGCACACCGTGCGGCGGAGCCGTAGAAGGTACGTCAGTTCCTTGGTCGTGAGGCGGCGCGTCTGCTGCCGCAGGTTGTCACTTAGGCTCATATTGGTCTCCTCGGCGGCCTCCTTATTGGTCAGCGTCGGGCGGCCATGTCGGTTAATACCGAGAAACCGTGATCATCGAGCGAAGCGAAAGTCCCTTCCGTTCAGCGGAAGCCACAAGTAAGGTCATACTGCACTCCTGTCCCGAAGAAACGCGAAGCTGGCCTGCAGATCGCGCACCGGAACCTCCGTTCCGGCGCGGTCTTCGTGGGGTCGATATTGTCCTCTCACTTGCTGTCCACACAACGGCGACGTCCCTGCGAAATTGCCTCTCCCAACCGCTTCCGATACTGCTCATCGAGCATCCCGAACAGGGCCAGGGCGAGTTGAAACTTCTCGTCACTGGAGTCAAGCTTCTCCTCGGCGAAGTAGAGCTTCACGCCGTGATCCTTCAAGGTCAGGTAAATCCGAAACAACTCGCTACAGAAGTCGTCGTAGATGCTGCGACGAGATGATGACCGAGCAAACGGTCGCGAAGTTTCGCAAACCCGACCTCTCAGGCACATCGGGATAGTTTCCGGATTGCCCGTTAGCCAGACACAACCGCCAGCGACACGCCAAGACACGCGTATGCGG
>Ga0126381_100011074_pt1 | contig 10183 bp, 8 predicted proteins | sample PanSoiMetPlot_28_FD_96465 | JGI IMG/M metagenome (GOLD analysis project Ga0126381, IMG submission 96465) | Tropical forest soil microbial communities from Panama - MetaG Plot_28 | ecosystem: Environmental > Terrestrial > Soil > Tropical forest > Bulk soil | place: Panama | collected 2016-02-17 | reverse complement strand
GCCCAGGACACCGTCATTGGCATGGCAACGTCGGCGCCGGCGGCCGTGGTCGCCATCATCCTTGCCTCGCTTGCGGTGACGGCTTCTTACAGCGGCGGGCTGCTGCTGATCATCAGCGCGGTTCCGATGCTCATCATCGCGAACGCCTACCGGCGCCTGAACATGTGGAACGCCAACAGCGGCGCGTCCTTCGAATGGGTGGGCCGGTCCATCAACCCGTACCTGGGCTTCCTGACCGGCTGGCTGATGATCGCCGGTTATGTCCTCGGCACACTGAGCGGCGTTGAGGTGCTCGGACCGTCGGTCCTGACGGTTTTCAACGCTACCGAGACGCAAAAATGGGACATCGGCATCGCTACCGCCGTCGGGCTGGTCATGATCGTCATCGCCGTCGTCGGCATCAGGATCACCGCGCGCACCCAGGTGGCCATGGCCGTGGTCGAGTACGCGATCCTTGTCGGGATGTCGATCTGGGGGCTCTTCTACGTCCTGGGTCATCACGCCGGCACATTCCCCATCACGAGCGGCTGGTTCAACATCAACGGCATCGGCGGCAAGGGGGACGCGGTCGGCGGCTTCCTTATCGCGATCTTCGCCTACAGCGGCTGGGACGGGACCGTCTATGTCAACGAGGAGGTCAGGCACCGGCGCACCAACCCGGGCCGGGCCGCGCTCATCGCGGTGGCGCTGCTCGCCGTCATCTACACACTCGCGCAAGTGGGCCTGCAGGGCGTGGTGTCCCCGGCCAAACTGCAGGCCAATGGCGACTCGGCGCTCGTCTACGTCGCCGGGGTGCTCGGCGGCAGCGGCTGGGAGAAGGCCATGGCGGTGTCCCTGGCGCTGTCGGTGATCGCGACCACAGGCGCCGGCATCGTGGTCGGCGCGCGGATCATCTACGGCATGGCCAGCTACCGGGCGCTGCCCGAGTTCCTGGCCAACGTGCCGCGCCGGTTCGCCACGCCGGCCACCGCCAGCATCGTGTTCGGCCTGGTCGTCGTCGCGGCCGCCTGGGTCTATCTGCTGGCGACCTCGGTGCAGAACGCGTTCTCCTACGTGGTCAACCTCACCGGCATCCTGTTCGCCATCTTCTACGTACTCACCGCGCTTGCGAGCATGACGTACTACCGGCGGCGCGTGTTCGCTAGCGTGTGGGACGCCGTTGTCCTTGGCCTGCTTCCGCTCGGATCAGCCGGATTCCTGGTCTGGATGGTCGCTAAGTCGGTCACCGAGTCGCCCGTGCCGCAGCGCTGGTCGCTTGCTGGCATCGTCGGCGTCGGGCTGATCCTGATGGTCTTGTCGCGGGTCGTGCTGAGGTCGCAGTTCTTCAACATCCGGCGGGAAAGCGACCCCGGGCTGGTCGACGCGGTGCGGTAGTCAGCGGATCGAACTGGCGGGCGTAGCCTGCCACGTGGTCCACAGCGGCCGGTAGCCGTGCCGGTTCCAGAACGGCGCGGACAGCGGGTTGAGCAGTTCGTAGTGCAGCAGCGTAATCGTCGCGCCTGCCTCGCCCACCTCGCGGTGAAACTCCTCGACGAGCGCGGCGCCGACGCCGGAGCCGCGCTCGCCGGGCTCGACGAACATGAACATGAGATACGCGGCGGGCGCCGCCCCCGTCATCGGCGTGATCCAGCCCGCGGGGCCCGGCCGCTGGGCGGACAGCATCCCGACTGCCCGGCCGTCGTGCTCAGCCAGCCAAGTCCACGGATCCCGGGCGGCGAGCAGGCCGGTGACCTCGACCCGCAGCGCGCCGAGCGTATCCGGCCGCTCGTTTACCGTGCCGAAACGCGAGTCCCACCGGATGATCTCCAGCGCGAGACGGGCGACGGTGTCTACATCGGCCGGCCCGGCCCGGCGGATGAACGGCTGGCCGGCCCGGCGGAGCCCGGCTTCGCTCGGGATAACCGCCCCGGCCTCGGAGCGGCGGGGGGTGGTCCGTGCGGCGAGCACCTCCAGCGGTGCGAGCCCGTGGCGCAGCAGGGCGGCCACGCCGTCGGCGTCACGGCTCGGCCAGTTGACTACGGCGGCGGTACCCTCCTCGGCCGCCGCGGGAACGTCCGCCAGGTGATCACGCCACAGCAAGAGCAGCCGGTCGAGCCCGCCGGCTACGCCAGCCTCGTCGTCGTCCGCGACCAGGGCGGTCAGCTGGAATCTGCGGCCAGCGCCCCACGACAGATCGAGGGAACCGGGCGCGCCGGCCCAGTGCTCGCACCGGGCGGCGGCGTGGGGCGGCCCAGCCGGCGCGGCTACCACAAGCTCCGCCCCGCAGTGCGGGGATACGGATCCTGGCACAGACCCGTGGGCGAACCGGGGCGGGGGGAGCAGCGGATCGATCGCGCGCCAGCGGCTGGCCACCCGCGCGGCGACGCTATCCGCCGGAGTGCCAGCGGCTGACGACATGAGTTTCCTCCGGCTAGGCCCTGCTGGTATCCCCGCTGATGTTCACCAGGCTGGTCCGCGCGGCCACCGTGAGCGGGTCAGCGGCCGGCAGGCTCAGCTCGCAGCGCTCGACGAGATCGCTGAGCAGGTTGGCGGCGTCGGTAAGGCGGCCGACGGCGTAATACGCGTGCGCCAGGTTCAGGCTGGCACCGAGGGTGTCGGGGTGGTCGGCGCCGAGAACCTTGATGTATTCGGTGCGGGTCTGCTCGTACAGCCGGACCGCGGAGGCCATCTTGCCGGCCGAGTGGTAGGCGGAGCCGAGCGCGCCGCGCGCGGCGATCGTATGCAGATGGCCCGCCCCGAGGGCGCGCTCCCGATCGGACACCACGCGCTCATAGAGCGAGATCGCGGGCTTGGCCTGGCCGGCCGCCAGGTAAGTCTCCGCCAGCTTCTGGCAGGTCGCGGTGGCATCCGGATGCCGGGCACCCTGCACGCGCTCCCGGTCCTTCAGCGTCCCGCGATACAGCGTGACGGCCTCGGAAAACTGGCCCGCGGCCCGGTGCGCGGCGGCCAGGTCTTCCCGGGCGCCGATAGCCTCGATGCTGTCGGCTCCGGCCGAGCGCTCCCAGCCGCTGGCAACCTCACCGAGTACCGCGATCGCCTCGCCGAACCGGTTCGCTGTCACCAGCGCGAGGCCGAGATCTCGGCCGGCCTGGACGGAACCCGGATGATCCGGCCCGGCCCGGCGTGCCCGGTCGCCCCGGAGCCGCTCGAGCAGCGCGACAGACTCCGGTGCCCGCCCGGCCGCGAGGTACGCGTGCGCCAGCTGCTCGCTGATGCTGAGGGACGCCGGATGGTCCTGGCCGAGCACCCGGGAGCTGGTGACGGCGAGTTCTTCCCAGTACGCGACGGCGGGACCGGTGAGCCCCGCCGAGTCGAGACTGGCCCCGGCGCGCATCAGCAGCGCGTGGCAGCCCCCCTCCCACAGCAGGTCGGCGGACCACTGCCGCAGGCTTTCGGCGCACGAACGCAAGGTGCGCGCCAGCCACTCCGGGGGGTCTTCGGCGGGCCAGGCCTCGAGCAGCGCGTCCGCCGCGGCGGTGGCGGCGCCCTTGAGCATCGCCTCGGGCATGGCCGACCTGACCGCCGCCTGAACCAGCCAGCTCATCCGCATCAACGGTGGCGTCGATGAGGCGTCGGTAATGGCCAGGCCCGCGTGCTCCAGGGCCGCGAGTCCGTCCTGGACAACGCCGCCGGGCGCGGCGTACGCGCCGCCCACGGCGGCGAATGCGCTAACCGCGGAGGTGGCGAAGATCGTGCCGGGGATCCCGTTTCCGTCGAGCAGGGCGGCGAGCACGAGCAGCGAATGCGCAGTGCCAGGCGATAGCAGGTCGGCATGGTCGACGGAAAGCGCCCACGCGATCGTCCCGGCGGCCGAGGCCGGCTCGGCGACGGCCGCCGCGGCCGCCCCGAGCAGCTGCTCACGCCTGCGCAGGAAGTGTTCCCTGTAGTCATGGCAGGTGAGTTCGGAGCTGGCGATGACGGCGCTCGCCAGGGCCAGCGCCAGCGGCTCGTGGCCGAGGTCGCCGACTAGGTCGATGGCTCCCTGGCGCTGATCGAGATCGGCGGTGAGGCGGCCCACCATGTAGGTCAGCGCCTCCCGGCGGCTGAATGGCCCCACGGGGATCACCCGGGCCGGAGGACCGGTCAGGGTCGCGACGTCCGCCGTGGTGACCAGGGTCCGGCCAGACGGGCCCTGCGGCCACAACCGGTCCATCGTGGCGGGGTCGGTCAGGTCGTCTGCCACGACCAGCCACGGGCGGCCGCAGTCCCGCAGCCAGCCGAGGAAGCGCGAGGCGACCGATTCGGCGTCGCCGGACAGCTGCACGCCAAGCGCCGCGGCTGCTTCGGCATAGCCGGAGAGCACCTGCGCCCGGCTGGTCGCAGTAACCCAGATCACCAGGTCGACCGCGCCGCTCTGCCACAGAGCCTGCGCGAACGCCACCGCCAGCTGCGTCTTGCCGCACGAGTCCTGCCAGTTGCGCGGCCCTGTGGTCACGCGGTCGGGGACGAGCGCGACCGTCGCGTGCGGAGTTAGCGCCGACTGCAGCAGGTGTCCCGTCTCCGGCCTGGCGATGAACGCGTCGGCGAGCGGTGGCGCGGAGCCTGTCCATACCGGTGCCGCCGCCTTTGCTTCTGACCGTTCGCGCATGCCGGCCGGTACCGCGCTGTTCATGGTGGCCATCACCTACATCCTCGGTGTCACGGTGGTCCGCCTGGTGCGTGATCTGCTGCTACGGCTGGCTGCGATGGCCTCCACCAGGGTTATCAGGACCTGCTTTACCGAGCTGACCTCGCGGGCGTCGCACAGCACTAGCGGGACGCCGGGGTCAAGGTCGAGGGCGAGTCGCACTTCCTGCGGATCGTAGCGGGGGGCGTTGTCGAAGCAATTGACCGCCACGACGAACGGGAGCCGGCGTTTTTCGAAGTAGTTGACAGAAGGGAAGCAGTCGCTCAGCCTGCGGACGTCGGCGAGTATCACCGCGCCGAGCGCGCCATAGGACAGCTCGTCCCACATGAACGAAAAGCGTTCCTGACCCGGCAGGCCGAACAGGTACAGCACGATGTTCGTGCCGAAAGTGATCCGGCCGAAGTCGAGCGCGACGGTCGTCGTGGTCTTGCCGCTGACACCGGACAGGTCGTCGAGGCCTACACTCGCGGTGGTCAGCATCTCCTCGGTGCGCAGCGGGCGCACCTCGCTGATCGCGCCCACCAGGGTCGTCTTGCCCGCCCCGAACCCGCCCGCGATGAGGATCTTGTGCGCGGCCAGCGGCAGGCCCTCGTCATAGCGCGCGGAGCCCATTCAGTATCTCCTGGAGCACGTCGTTGCTGGTGCGCTGGGCGGCGGGGCGTTGTCGGACCACGGTCACGGCGTGTTGTGCCATGAGGTCGGCGAGCAGCACTCGTACCACGCCTACGGGCAGCGCGGTTTCGGCGGCGATGTCGGCTACCGTGACCTGTCGCTTGCACAGGTCCAGGATTCTGCGGTGCTCGGGTGTCAGCTTGGCTGACTCGTCCGCCTTGGTACCACGCCCGGTTGCGACGACGACGGCGATGAGGTCGAGAACCGCGCCGTCGACGGGCTCCGTTCGGCCGCCGGTAACGGCATAGGGGCGGACCACCGGACCGGAATCCCGCCGTCTCCACCTGTCGCCCGCGGGCACGCTCACTCCACCGGTATCTCGGTCGCCGGGAACCGCGGCAGTGCCGCCAGGTGCGGCCTGGCACGCTTGGCCAGCATCGCCATCTCATAGGCGACGGTGCCTGCGTCGGCGTCGGCGGGGCACAGCGCGGCGAGGCAGCTGCCCTCCCCGGCCGCGATGACGAAGAAGATCCCTTGTTCGAGTTCGATGATGGTCTGCCGCACTCCGCCGGCCGAGAATCGTTCCCCCGTGCCGGCCGCCAGGCTCTGTACCGCGGACGCGACCGCCGACAGGTGCTCGGCGCTCTCCCTGGACAGATCGCTTGAGGCGGCGATAAGCAGGCCGTCACGGGACAAGATGACTGCCCGGCGGAAATCCTTTAGCCGGTCGGCTAGGTCATCCAGCAACCAGGCCAGATCTTTTGCTGGAGTACCGCCCTCCTGCATCAGGGCTCCTCACTTTCTGGTTCGCTATCCGGATCGGCTGTCTGGTCGTCCTGCCGGCTGCGTTGCCAGCTGTTCTGGAGGGAGGCCGCTAGCGTGCGGGCGTGTTCGGGGGCGGGACTGTCGGCAGGCGCATGGCGGCCAGGGAGTCCGCCAGAGCCGTCGGTCGGGGGCTGGTCGTCCCACTCCAGCGGTGCGGCGTCCGGCGGCGCGGCCGCCGGACGGACACGGCGCGGAAGGCCGTGGATGGTGGTCGCCGTCGGCACCTCGACGAGGATGTCGGCATCCGGGAAGATGTCCTGCTCTCCGTCGGCGGTATGCGGTCCGGTGGGCATGGCACCTGTCAGCGTGAGCACCTCGGGCGCGCGCAGGTTCAGCCGGCCAGACTTGCCGAGTGCCAGCTCGGCGGCGGGGTGCGGGCCGGTCCCGGGCTCGGCCGGTGTCACGACGATGGTGTCGGGTAGCACCACGACGGCCTTGGTGCCGCGGTAGGCCGACGGAGTCAGTGAGACGTGCACGCCGTGCCGGGCCGCCAGCCGGCCCGCGACGAACAGGCCAAGCCGGTCGGCGTCGGCCAAGTCGAAGTCCGGCGGGCTGGCGAGCTGGGCGTTGATATGGACTAGCTGATCATGCGGGATGCCGAGGCCGCGGTCCTCGATCTCGATGGCGAAGCCATTGGCCACTCGCTGCGCTCTTACCTCGACCCGAGTTGTCGACGGCGAGAACAGGGTCGCGTTCTCGATCAGCTCGGCAAGCAGGTGGATCATGTCGGTGACCGCGGCAGCGGCGACCGCCTCGTCGGAGTCGGTGATGACCGTGACCCGGGTGTAGTCCTCGACCTCCGCCGTCGCCGCGCGCATGACGTCGATGACCGGTACCGGCCCGCTCCAGGTCCGCCCCGAGGCCGCACCCGACAAGATCGTCAGGCTTTCCGCGTGGCGGCGCATCCGCGTAGTCAGGTGGTCGAGCGTGAACAGGTCGGCGAGCGCGGACGGATTGGCCGCCTGCTGCTCGAGCCCGTCGATGATGCGCAGCTGCCGGTGCAGCAGCGACTGATTGCGCCTGCCCAGGGCGACGAGGATCTGGCGGAAGCCGTTGCGCAGGCCCGCTTCCGCGGCGGCCGCGGTTACCGCCGCGTGGTACAGGCCGGTCACGGCGGTTTCCGCGGCCGCGATCTCGGTGATGCTCGTGCCCGGCCATTGCCCGGTGCCGTCGTCGACGACTTGGTCACCGGTTCGCAGCGCGGACACGATCTGCGGCAGCCGCTGGTCGGCGAGTGCGCCCGCGGTCGCGGTCAGGCCCGAGATCTCCTCCGCCAGCCGTCGCGCGAGCCAGGCGAGCCGGATAACGACGACCACGACCACGACAAGTCCCGCGCCGACTAGCACCGCTGCCCCGATAAGCGCCCGCTGGCTTGGCGTCGCGTTGCTCAGCCAGTGCAGCCGGTCAAGCGCGCCGTCAAGTACGAAGCCGGCGATCAGTCCCCACAACAGCAGCGCGCATGTGACAGGGACGATCAGTCCGGCGGCGAGATAGAAGCTAATCGAATGACTTGCCGCGCGCGGGGCTGCCCGGCCCGGGGAGGTGGGGACGCCCATATTGCCACTCCTCGTTTTTGCCGCGCGTGAGTCCGGGTGCATCTAAAGGATGATCCGGACCACATTGTGTCGGACCTCCACAGTAACGCCGTCGCGCGATGCCTGACTGTTATATCAGGCAACGCGCGGTTAGACGGCGGTCTGATAAATGGCGTTGACATGATTCTCGGGCGGCGTCCAGTTGCCCGCCCGCACGCTCGCCCCGATCCGCTGTTCAGGTATTGAGCTGGGCAGACGCCACCACTCGTTCGGAATAATGACTTTGATTTCCCTCGATCCGGGCATCGTTATTCGCGAAACACCACTTTCGCTTCTTCTGTAACAGATACCGTCATGCCGGCGACGCCGCGTGGCGGCGATGTTGTCGAGGGTTCACAGGCGGTCAGCGAGGGAATGCATGCCGGACGTGACGGCTGGCGACGACGGAGGGCAGGCCGTGCGGCTCACCGCGTGGGTAGAGGGCCGGGTGCAGGGCGTCGGCTTCCGGTACTGGGTCCGGCTCCAGGCCGCTGGCCTGGGCCTTGTCGGATCGGCGACCAACCTGGCGGACGGCAGTGTGGAGATCGTGGCCGAGGGTAGCGAAGGTGCCTGCCGGAAGCTGCTCGCCGATCTTGCCGGCGGCACCGCGCCGGGCCGTGTGACCCGGGTTACACAGCGCTGGGGTGCGCCCCGTGGTGACCTCTCCGGCTTTGTGGCCCGGTAACGGCTGCCAATAAGCCGGACTTGCCGCGCCACGGCCTAATGCCGTGTGACCTGCGCCACCTGTACAGTTGGACCGCTGGGGCCAGGAACGAGAAGCATCGCCGAAAATCGGGGGAATTCAACAGCGACATCTTGACACCGCGGGTCCATCATGGTCGTGAGCCACCGGCTAGGGGGCAGTTCCCGGCTGGCCGGGGTAACGCGGAGTAACAAGGAAGGCAGGAAACTACAGATGACGCAGCGAAGCCTTGAGGATCTGCTGCAGACAGTAAACCCCGTAGAGCTGCTGCGCAGCTCCCAGGAGGGAGCTTACGTCTACCCGGTCGTGCCCACCGAGTTCACCAACTGGCGGACCGAGCAGTGCGCGTGGACTCAGACCTGTGTGCTGTATGACCAGTCGCACCACATGGCGAACCTGTACATCAAGGGGCCCGACGCGCTCAAGCTGATCTCCTACCTGGGCATCAACACCTTCAAGAACTTCCCGCTCAACCGGGCCAAGCAATTCGTGCCGGTCAGCTACGACGGCTATGTGATAGGCGACGGGATCCTGTTCCACCTCGAGGAGAACGAGTACGAGTTCGTCGGCCGGGTGCCGACCGTGAACTGGGTCCAGTTCCACGCGGAGACCGGTGACTGGAAGGTCGAGCTGGTGCGCGACGACCGGTCGCCATCCCGCCCGATGGGCAAAGCGGTCACCCGCACCCAGTACCGGTTCCAGATCCAGGGGCCGAACGCCGAGCAGGTGATCCAGAAGCTGAACGGCGGCCCGTTCGCCGATATCAAGTTCTTCCACACGGACTACATCAACATCGGCGGACGCCGGGTGCACGCGCTTCGGCACGGCATGGCCGGCCAGCCCGGGCTTGAGGTCTGGGGCCCGTACGAGGAGTACCTGGAGATCCGTGAGGCGATCCTGGTGGCGGGCAAGGAATTCGGCATGGAGCCAGTCGGCGCCCGCGCCTACGCGACGAACGCCCTTGAGTCGGGCTGGATTCCGTCGCCGCTGCCCGCCATTTACACCGGCGACCAGATGAAGCCGTACCGGGAATGGCTCCCGGCGCAGGGATACGAGGGCTTCGCCGGATCGATCGGCGGCAGCTTCGTCTCCGACAGCATCGACGACTACTACGTCACGCCTTACCAGCTCGGGTACGGCCACATGGTCAAGTTCGACCACGACTTCATCGGCCGGGAGGCCCTGGAAGCGATGGACAAGGCCAACCAGCGCCGCAAGGTGACGCTGGCGTGGAACGGCGAGGACGTGGCCAAGATCGTCGGCTCGCTCTTCACAGACGAGGTGCCGTACAAGGTCCTCGAGCTGCCCGTGTCGAACTACGCCGCCTCGAACTACGACGCCATCGTCAAGGACGGCAACGTGGTCGGCCTGTCCATGTTCACCGGCTACAGCCACAACGAGCGCTCGGTGCTCTCGCTGTCGACCGTCGACCACGACCTGCCGATCGGCACCGACGTCACCGTGATCTGGGGCGAGCCGGACGGCGGCTCCGCCAAGGCCTCTGTCGAGCGGCCGCATCGTCAGATGGAGGTCCGGGCAACCGTGGCTCCCGCGCCCTACACCAAGGAAGTCCGCGAGCACTACGCCGAAGGCTGGCGCTCGGCGCAGGTCTGATTTCTGCGCACCGCGCGCGACGTCCGCCCCCAGTACGCCAATACTGGGGGCGGACGCGTGTGCGGAAACGATAAGAGATCTTTTTCTTTAGGCGCATTCTTGAGGCGCCCTTCACTTCCTCTTAACGCTCGCACTGATGAGATCACCGATCATGCGAGACAGCTACGACGATTCCCCCGCACAAGCGCGCGAAGCTGGCTTGCGCCGACTAAGCCGGCTGACCTGGCG
>Ga0126381_100011073_pt1 | contig 10184 bp, 11 predicted proteins | sample PanSoiMetPlot_28_FD_96465 | JGI IMG/M metagenome (GOLD analysis project Ga0126381, IMG submission 96465) | Tropical forest soil microbial communities from Panama - MetaG Plot_28 | ecosystem: Environmental > Terrestrial > Soil > Tropical forest > Bulk soil | place: Panama | collected 2016-02-17 | reverse complement strand
TGCGCTGCGTCGGCTGTAATGGGGGATGTCGTCCAGAGCGTTGCTGGTCGTCTGTTCCTCATGTCCGACAAGGATTTCGTGCATCACATCGAACACGCGGACCCCAAGCTCCTTTGGCATCGGTGCAAGCCAGGGCGAGGCGTGCAGAGTAGTTCTGGCGTCGGAAAGTCCCTGCTGCCATCGCACCTCCATGGTCGAGCGGCCGAACTCGAAATCCTTTAGCGCACCTTGGGGCTCCATCGGACGATAGATAAGTTGCGCGATGTCCATTTCGGTCACGCAGCCGTACTCATAGAGTCGCTTGGCCTGTTCGGACTTCGCAATCTCGGGCGGCAATAGCTTATGCAGTTCGTTGATCGCATGCCGCACATCGTGCTTTTCCCGCAACATATCCGTAGTTAAGCGCGTGCGACTGGAATAACGAACATCCTTCTCGCGCTCGTTGACCTCATCAAAGTTGTCCGGGACAGAACCGTGTGCCGGGAACAAGTCGACCTGAAAGATCAGACGGCTGCGGCGGGGGGAATAATCTACCATGTATTGCAGTGGCGTATTAGAGAAAAGTCCTCCGTCCCAATATTGCTCGCCGTCGATCTCAACCGGCGGAAAGGCCGGCGGGAGCGCGCCGCTGGCCATAACATGCTCGGGACGAATCGTAATCTTCTCGCTGTCGAAATAGGCAAACTGCGCGGTCCGCACGTTGACCGCACCGACGCTCAGTCGCATGTCTTTCGCGCTGTTGATGCGATCGAAATCGACATGCCGCTCTAACGTCCCTTTGAGCGAGGAGGTGACGTAATAGCTGACGCAATTATCGGGTGAAAACCAATCCTGCGGCGGGCGCGGCATAAAAAAGCCGGGCTGGCCGAACATCACGGTTGTCAGCGCGCTCGCGCGATTTTGCCATGCCGCCAGCGGTCCGGCGGGAGCAGATGGCCACATCTTGGTTGGTGCGGTTATCTCGTCCCAGAAATTCTGCAAGCGCTGCACGCGGTGCCCCGGCGCATTGCCGGCGATAATCGCGGCATTGATCGCGCCAATGGAAATTCCTGCTACCCAGTCGGGCAGGTATTCCGAGGACGCCAACGCTTCGAAGACGCCCGCCTGGTAGCTTCCGAGCGCGCCGCCGCCCTGGAGAACCAAGCCGACTTTCTTGTCATATGATGTGGAGCGTGCTGGTCGATTCTTATTAATCATGACGGCAACTCCCTCGATTGGTATTTAGGCTGAAATGCAATTTCCATCCCTCCTGGATTGGATGTGTTTTGAAGGCAAAAGGTTCCCTGCCATCAACACTATCTGAGGATAAGCGATAAGCACTGATGTCCGCTCCCCCTCAAAGCAGACGTTCGGTAACGCGTTTGGCATGTTCGTTAAGTGGCAAAATCGGACTCATGCACCGCAGCAAATAGCCTGTCATTCAATTAACTCGCTGGCTTTCGGATCGTGTTCGGCCGGCCTACCCGCTGTTTGACTTTTCATCTCGCGCCAAGCGCAACGCCCTCAGGCGGTGCATGTTCCTAATGACAGCTTCACGGCGTGCCGCTTCCTGCCTAAGTGCGTCGTTGATTTCCGCTTCGCGACGCTGATTGCGTTCGAAGACGTTTTCTGCGACTTCACGTTGACTCGTCTCGGGCATAAGCGTCCTTCCTTCATGAAAGGTGTCAGGTTTCTAGCGAAAACTTATTCAGGCTGCGCTGAGTTGCGATAATAGGTGCCATTCGTTGAAGCACGTTATCGCGAAGGACGAAGTAATGGATCAGCGCGGTCACGGCATGCCCCGTAATCAAGACAACCAGAGTCCATGCGCCGATCCGATGCACCAAAAGAATAGCGGCTTGCAGCGCCGGGTAGTGGGGCATCAGGGACGGAATGTGCCACCAGAACAAAACGAACGCACGACCACGTGTGATCGTCGCACTTAAACCGGTTGTCGGCTGAATAAAAAGCAGAGCATAAAGACAATATTCACTTGTTTGCACGAGCGCGCGCTCTATGTGGGTTATATGGTCAGAAAACGGTGGCAATTTCGCATTCGTCATGCGCCAGACGAGCCGAAAGGCAGTCGTCATCCAAACCGTCACTCCAAGTGACCTGTGAATTCGGAGCAGAAGTGCTTTGGTCGCATCATCATGCGACTGAGCGTGCAGCAATGCTGTTGTCAGCAGAGCCAGCACGAGTACAACCGTGATCCAATGCAGCGCTATGGTGACCCTGTCAAACGTTGCCCGGTTAGGTATTGGCATCGTGTTGACGTTCGGAGATTGAGAGGATTCCAGACCGGTGTTCCTCTCCGGGGTGCTTAATCCAGTCATTCGTGCACTTCCGAAATCGACTGAGCTTTAGACGACTCAGCCGAAGGCGCTGACGGATAGAGAGACCGGAAAGCACGCCTGATTATTCCCGCCGGTTCATGACATCATCGCAAAGTTTTTTGGATGTGACGGCGGCGCTAACACAGCCATACGAAGAGGAATCGGCGAGGGAATAGGGAATATAGGCGGGGGCTCAGTGATCATCTTTTTGCTAACGGGACGTTGCGACCGAGGTTGCGCCGTCCCCGGGCGAATGTCCTGCGAGGGTAAAACACCTCATTGCCTTAAAGGAGTAGAAGATGCTCAAGCTCTCCAGACGGACAGTCACGCTTGCGGCCTCCAGTGGCCTGTCTGCCATACTTGGCGTAGCGATGCTCGCACCGCCTGCGGCCGCTGCAGACGACCAAGAGATTGCGCAAGCGCTGCGTGCCGGCGGTCTCGTGATCGTTGTCCGCCACGGCGCTACCTTCTCTGATCAAGCCGACACTGATCCGCTCAATTTCGACAACATCACGGCCCAACGAAACCTCAATGATAAGGGCAAGATGCTTGCCAAGCAATTTGGGGCTGCTCTGCGTCAGGCTGGCGTTCCTGTCGGTACGGTCTACACGAGCAAGTATAACCGTGCCTATGAGACCGCGGTGCTCGCTGGCTTGAAGAACATCGAGAAAACAGCGGACCTCACCGAGGGTGGTCTTGTCGTATCCCCAGACGAGAATAATCGCCGCTCTGAGGCGTTTCGAAAAATGCTTGCAACAGTGCCCAACGCTGGGACCAACACCATTCTCGTCACGCACTATCCGAACATCATTGCGGCGCTTGGCAAAGACTGGTTTGACGTGAAAGAAGGCGAGGCCTCAATCTTTCGGCCGGAGAACGGGAGCTACAAACTTATTGCCCGCCTGCAGATGGACGAATGGCCCCGCATCGCGGCAGCTGCCAAATAGCTATTAAGCCTCTGGGCTGTTCACCGCATGACGTCGTCAGTCTAATAGACAATGGCGATGACTCCTGGCTTCAAATCACACCATGCATGGTAAATGTTCATTTGATGATCCACTCACTCGCCCCGCCTCATTCGATCACCTCATCGGCGCGTTGCAGGAATGCCTCTGGGATGACGAGGCCAAGAGTCTTGGCGTTTTTTAGGTTTATTACCAATTCATACTTGGTGGGGTTCTGGACCGGAAGGTCAGACAGTTTCGCACCTTTTAGAATGCGATCCATATAGCCAGCCGCTCTAATGTACTGATCCAGCACGTCAGTCCCGTATGAGATCAGCCCACCTGAGGTGACGAAATAGCGGTATTGATAGAGCATCGGCACGCGGTAGCGTGCCGTTAGTTCGATAGTCAGTTGCCGATGGACCACAAGGATAACGTCCGTCTCACGGGTGTTACTCTTCTCTCGCTAGACATGGAGGCCACCCGAATTGCCCAACATTTAGTGCCGCCGCAAAAAGTCGAGCACGATGTCGTTGAAGCGGCCCGGCTGTTCCCAGGCCATGGCGTGGCCGGCATCGTGGATGACGGCCCATTCGTGATTGCGCAGATGCGCGGCCCAGATGCGCATCAAGCCCGGTGGCGCCAGAAGGTCGGCGTCCGCAGCAATCACCAGCGTTGGCGTCGGGATCGATCCAATCTTCGCCAATGTGTTCGGCGTGCGGAGCGATGGCTGAAATCCTACACCGGGCTGCCGCGCGTGCTCGTCGATCTCGTTCCACCGCTTGACACCTTCGGGGTTCGCGCCGCGGTAGGACGGGCCGATCTCTCGATAGTGCGCCGACTGCGCTCTGATGTCCGGAATGGCGATGCGGGCAATGAAATCGGCGATCTCCTTGTCCTGGATCATGCCGGTGCTGGCGCCGATGGTCAGGCTACGTAACCGCTCCGGCCGCCAGGCGGCATAGTCCATCGCAATAAAGCCGCCACCCGCGACGCCGAGCAGGTGAAAGCGCTCAAGCTTGAGATAGGCGACCAGTGCATCGAGATCTTCGGCCATGCTTCCCGATTTCGCTCCGGGCTTCTCGTCGGCAAAGCTTTTGCCCCAGCCGCGCCGGTCGAACGCGATGACCCGATATCCGGACTGTGAAAGCCCGGCGATCTGCGGCTCCCACGTTTCGCTAGTGCCGGTGTTTGGATGCAGCAGCATGACCGGCTCGCCGGCGCCGCCGGTGTCAATGAACCAGAGCTTGACGCCCGGCAGTTCCGCGTGCGCGCCGGCGTGCGTGTTAGCCGCATTGCCTTGCATGATTGTCGCGCTCCACGTGGCCGGCCACGCTGGCGCAACCGCGGGGGCAGCACACGATTTTCAAAGTGGGATTACAGCAGGGATTTGTGACCGGCAAAATAGGCTTCGGAGTGCGTTTGCAGAGCAGCAATCCTGAGCCGCTGATGTCCGCTTTGGGTCAAAAGCGGACATCGCAGCACCTGAGTGATGTCCGCTTTGTGCCAATAGCGGACTCCCGTTGCAAGCGAAGTAGTCTAATCAAAACTGACGATTTCCACCCAGTTCGCGCCTTTTCCGGTCGGATACTTGCCGATCAGCTTCACGGCGCCACTTGCCTCGTCGATCGCGTAGGCTGAAATCGTGTCCGACTTTTCCCCAGAGACGACTAGAAATCTTCCCTTGGGATCAATCGTAAATCCGCGCGGCTGTTTCTCGGTGGGCGCACTGCCCAGAAAAATGAGCTTGCCGCTGGCGCCATCGACACTGAAGGTAGCGAGGGAATTGCTGGTGCGCTCCGTCATGTAAAGGAATTTGCCGTTCGGCGTCAGATGCAAATCTGCTGCCCAAATATCGTTGTCGGTGTTGCGTGTACCTACTGGGCCTCGCGGCGCCCCGGGCACGAGCTTGGATTCAGGTGGCAAGCCGGATGCCGAGCTAACTTCCGTCAACAACCCTGTATCGCTGTTCAGCGAAAACGTGGTGACCGTGCCAGTCAGTTCGCTCAGCACGTACACAAATTTGTTGTCGCTCGATGTAATGAAGTGGCGCGGGCCCAGCGCCGGTTTCGTCAGGAAGACCGCAGGCGTGTTCGAAGCAAGGTGTCCGGTCTTCGAATCGAAGGTGAACTGGAATATTTCGTCGCTGCCAAGCGTGCAGACGAAAGCGAATTTGTTGCTCTCGTCGGTGCGGATCGAGTGTGCGTTGCGGCCCACTGGTATCACCTGCAGCGGCTCGTGAGCCACGCGCCCGTCCTCTCCGACCGCGTTGACGCTGATCAAGTTAGAGCCGTACGACGCGCCAAATAGATAACGACCAGTCTTGTCAAGCGAAATGTACGGGAAGCTCTCGGCGAGCGGGGATACCGACAAAGGCTTCAATGCGCCGGTGTTTGGGTCGATCGCATAGACGAAAACCGAATACGGCTTGGAGCGCGCCGCCGCATAAAGAAAGCGACGGTCCGGGCTAACCGTCATCGGCATGACAACGTTCGCCGCCTTAGCGTGCTCGCCAGGTTTCAGAGAGCCATCATTCTGCACGCTGTACACCCCGATGTCGCCATCGTCGGCATTCGATACGTAGACGAATGTTCCTGCCAGCACTGGCGCGCTCCCGATTAGCGTCGTCATTGCGACAATGATGACCCCTTTAGTCAATTTCGCGAGGCTTTTCACGGCCTACCTCCTTGTACAACTCGGGTAATTACAACAGGGATTTGTGACCGGCGAAACGGGGTTTAGGGGTTAGGTTGTACGGCAGCTACTTTTGCGGTTTTTAGATTGACCACCAGCTCGTACTTGCTGGGCGCTTGTGTCCGCTTTGGGTCAAAAGCAGACATTTCGCTGAGTCCGACTGACGCCGCTCTACGTCCGAAAGTGGACATCAGTTGGAGCGTACAAATGTGGGTGCCTCAAGTTTTGCTATTGAGGCCAGGAGCAATCGGGCCAATGGAAAGTGCAAGGTACCAAGGTTATGAGCGGCGCGGCACCAGCAGCGCGTTCCAGCGCGTCATCTGGAATATCAAACGTCAGAATATCTTCGTCGGTTTCAGCGACGTCACTCACGTTACTATTCATGGCACGCCCTTGACATGCGGTCTGAGGTTAGCCCGTCAAATTTGTTGGTGAGGTCAAAACGCAAGAAGTTCCTGATTTTATTGGCGCGCCCGAAGAGATTCGAACTCCTGACCCCCAGATTCGTAGTCTGGTGCTCTATCCAGCTGAGCTACGGGCGCGCGCGCAAGCACGAAGATTATATCCTACCGAACGCTAACGCAACCACACCCAAGTAATGCCGATGGTATGGGCACTTCCAACACATTGTTGAGGTACCTGTAGGGCTACGACAAGTCCCGCCACCTGCCGCCAGCCCCCGCCCTGTGTTCGCGGTTGCTTGAGGGCTACGTGAGGGCTACACTGCCAGAGACTGGCGCCCGACATGGTGTGGAGATGGCGGTATCCAAGATCACAATGAAAACGGTTGAGCAACTCCAGCGTGGCAGCCGCGTTTGGGACACCGTTGTGCAAGGCTTCGGAGTGCGTCGTCAGAAGGACGGGGCTTACTATTATCTTCGCTTTCGCAGAAATGGTGTGCAGTACATGCGCTCGATTGGGCGGCATGGTTCACCATGGACACCAGAGCTTGCGCGCAATGAGGCCAAGAAGTTGTTGGGGCTCGCCGTCTCTGGCGATGATCCCTTTGCCAAGCCAGTTCCAGCCGAAGCCTTTGGCCACGAGGTGAGACGTTATCTCACGAAACGCAAGAGCGCGTTGAAGCGCCGCACCTTCGAAGAACTAGAACGTCACCTAACCAATCATGCACTGCCGTTACATCGCCTGCGCCTGAGCGAGATTGATCGGCGCACCATCGCTCTTCGCCTTGCTGAGGTCGAGACTGCCTCTGGGCCTACAGCACGCAACCGAGTACGCGCGAGCCTGTCGGCATTCTTCAACTGGGCAGTCCGTGAAGGATTGCTTGACGGAAACCCTGTGACTGGAACCGCAAGGGCTGATGAGCGTGGTGCGCGCGAGCGGGTACTTATGCAAGAGGAACTTGCGGAGCTTTGGGCTGCGCTACCCGCCGGAGGCAATGGACAGTTTGCCGACATCGTGCGCCTGCTTCTGCTCACCGGCCAACGCCGAGAGGAGATCGGCAGCTTGCGTTGGTCCGAGATTGACCTTGATCGCGGGCTGATTGCGCTACCACCTGAGCGCACGAAGAACTTGCGGCAGCATGAGGTGCCACTATCCACGCAAGCCCGCGCCATCATCGAGCGTCAGCCCAAACGCAAGGGCCGAGATTTCATATTTGGAATTGGCGAAGCTGGCTTCAGCGGATGGAGCAAGAGCAAAGAACGCCTTGACCATGCACTGCTCACCAAGCGTCGTGAGCGTGATCGCAGGGCCAAGGCCCTGCCCTCTTGGCGGCTGCATGATCTTCGTAGGACCGCTGCAACGCAGATGGCTGAACTTGGTGTGCTGCCTCATATCGTGGAAGTCGCGTTGAACCATATCTCGGGTCACAAGGCTGGCGTTGCTAGTGTCTACAACAGAGCAAAGATGTGCGATGCCGTGCGTGATGCATTGCAGCTTTGGGCCGACCACATCGACCGCCTGACCGGCGAATAAATTCGCGGCGGCGCGAGACATTATATATGCGCGCGCGCATGCGACCGTGCGCCTCACGCGGTTTGGTTGTAAACTCTTCTCATTATTCTCATTGCCCTCACTCCCCGCAACTTCTCCTCGCTTTCTTAAAATTCGATTGGTGCGTTAGGTCGCGGTGCGGCAGGCAAGGACGCCTGCTCAAACCGACGACCCAAGATGCAACCACTGCTGACCCAGGACCAAGCCGCTGATCTGCTTTCCCTCAACGTTCGCACGCTGGAGAGAATGAGGTGCGCAGGCTGGGGACCGCGATTTCTAAAAGCGGGCAAGAGCGTTCGTTATCGGCTCGATGATGTTGAGGCGTGGATCGCGTCGCGGGTTGTCGCATCAACATCGGAGAAATCACGATGACCGTCGATGACGCTATCATATATGCCGAGCAAAAACTCGGACTGACTGTCGATGACGCTTTCGACTTCTTGGAAATGGTACTGGATTCTGAAGATTTCCAACAGTGGCTTCGGGGCCTGGAAGCGTATGCCAAATCTGTGAAGGCGGCAGCGGGACTCAATTGGGGATGGTCAATCGCGGCCATCCCCAATTCCCAAAGTTGAACAATCAAAGAAGGAAACTGCCTGATGCTTAACCTCAAAAACCACAAGATGATCCCGAAGGATTCCTAGGCTTCGTCGCCCACGCCCTGGCCAACATGTTCCCCACGATCGAAGGCCAAGCGTTCGAAGAACTCAAACGTGACATCGCTGCCCAAGGCATCCTCGAATCCATTCGACTCTACTCTGGGATGATCCTCGACGGTCGCGATCGTTATGCCGCCGCCAAAGCAGTGGGCCACAAATTCACTCGCCAACTTCGTTCAGTGGGAAGGCACCTTGCCGAAGCCGAAGCCGAAGCTTGGGTGATCTCCACTGACTTCCATCGTCGCCAACTAACCACGAAGCAAAAACAAGAGATGATCGAAGGGATGATCCGGCGCAATCCCGACCTCTCCGACAGGGAGATCGCGCGCCAGATTGGGGTCAGCAATTCAACCGTGGGCGTAGCGAGGGACCGCTTCGTCAACTCTCCCGAAGTGCGTCGAAAATTCAAGGCGCAACGGGAGCGGTTTTCCGATGCTGAATGTGCGGTGTTCGTTCGCGATCATCTGAAGGACATAAAATATCTGGTGGCGGAAGCGGAGAAGTCGAATGGCCAGAACCCAAAGACCCAGCGAGAGTGTGACTTAGGTCACATCATTGAAGTCTGGGTTCTATAACTTCGGAGCCGGTTCTCGTCCGCGAGAGCCCGGCCCCGATCTTAGTCCCCATCCCCCGACACCCCAATGAGGTCGGGGCCGACATTATCCCCGCAATGAATTCTGGCCCTCAATTCCGTGAGTGACATACGGTCGATCACAAATTCTTTCTGAGGTGTTGTTCAGGTTACATGCCATAGGCCAGCGGCAGTACATTCATGCTTTTACCCCTGTAGGTCTAGGGAGGCAGACATGTTCCGTTTCGTCATCCTGTCGGCGACCATCATCATCGCGACTGCCTTCTACGCTCCGGGCTCCGCAAATCCTGCAATCTGGTGCGCCCAGATAAAGGGCGCTACAGCGCCCGATTGCCGTTTTGCAACGCATCACGCATGTATCCGCAGACTGCATGCCGGGGGTGGCGGACGTTGCCACAAAATGCAGTAGGGCAGGACCATCGCTGATCCCGCCCATCCTACGCCAACACCACGCCTACGACTGTGCTAGGGCCTGTTTTAGCATTTTGGGCACCTAATCTCGCTAAAAGCACTTAAAGCGATCCGGTGCCAGTGCCGTATAGCGTGCGGTGGGCTGTACGTTCTTGTATCCAAGGTAATGGGCTAGCGAACGCGTGTCATGTCCATCATTTGCTAGCTTGTAACCAGTCGAGTGCCTGAGCATATGCGGATGAACGGGGAAGGGCAGCTTTGCTGCTCGACCTGTTCGTTGGAGCATCCGCAGGAACCACGCTGTTGTGACTGGCGTGCCTGCCTCACCACGCTGGGTTTATCGGAGGGTTCAGAAGTAGCGCCCCTTCTTGTTTTTAAAAATTATTTGCGTGTTGGAAATTCCTCGACCCAAGACGTGCCTTGTAGCGCAAAGTTGCGGAGATTAAGGTCGAGGAAAGGGAGGCGGTGATGAATGCTTGGCAGCATTTTCGGAAATGGGTAGTACCTGACTACAATAATTTCCTTCGAAGCCCGAGCGATTTTCATTTGTTGGAGAACGCCATTCTTTCGATGTATGCGGAGGTGGAATACCTAGGACCTCATCAGCGCGGATACC
>Ga0126381_100011072_pt1 | contig 10185 bp, 7 predicted proteins | sample PanSoiMetPlot_28_FD_96465 | JGI IMG/M metagenome (GOLD analysis project Ga0126381, IMG submission 96465) | Tropical forest soil microbial communities from Panama - MetaG Plot_28 | ecosystem: Environmental > Terrestrial > Soil > Tropical forest > Bulk soil | place: Panama | collected 2016-02-17 | reverse complement strand
GCCAGTTGGCCGCGGATCAGCAGCTTGTCATAGGAAGCCGAGGTGTAATTGGAGAGCGGAAGGTCAATGTACTTGTAGTGGTCGCCGTGCTCGAATAACGAGGCGAACACCTTCAGCACATCTTCGGAGTTCCACGCCAGCGTGACCTTCTTGCGGTGCGGTTTATTGGCGATCTTTTCCAGAGCTTCGCGGCCGATGAAATCGTGGTCAAACTTGACGAACGGTCCATAGCCCATTTCGTACGGAGTAACGTAGTAATCTTCAATGTTCTTCGACTCGAAGCTGCCACCGATTGAGCCAGTGCCTTCGTAGCCGTTGGCGGGCAGCCACTGGCGATAGGCTTTCATCTTGTCGCCGCTGTAGACGGCGGGAAGGGGCGACGGGATCCAGCCCGATTCGAGTGTGTTCGTAGCGTAAGCGCGAGCGCCGACCTGCACTAACCCGAATTCTTTTCCGGCCTCCACAATAACAGCGCGGATTTCATCGCGTTCTTCGTAAGGCCCCCAGATCTCCAGACCCGGCGCGCCCGCCATGCCGTGGCGCAGGGCGCGAACCTTCCGCCCGCCCAGGTTGATATAGCCCATATCGAAGAACTTAATTTCCGGAATCGGGCCGCCATTCAACTTTTGGAGGAGTTTCCAGGCGTTCGGCCCCTGGATCTGATACCGATAGCAGCTGCGGATCACTGGTTTGCCGCCGGGATTGGAAGGCGAGCGATCGTCCTGCGTGGTCTTTACATTGAAACCGGCGGTCTGTGCTTGAAACTGAATCCAACTGACGGCGGGGGCGCGGCCGACGAATACCACGCGGTTCTCTTCGAGGTGGAAGAGAATCCCATCGCCGATGACGTGGCCGCTGTAGCTGCAGGGCACCATCTGCTTGGCGCGGTTCACGGGGAAGTTCTTGAACGTGTTGATGGTCAGGTGCGACAGCATCTTCATCGCGTCCGGACCGTCGACAAAGATGTCGACCATGTGGTGCGACTGGTCGAAGAGCACGCAGGTCTCGCGCCAGGCCCGCTGCTCGTCGCGCCAGTTGTGGAATTCCGGCGCGACCACCGGATAGACATAGGCACCGATCTGCGAGTTGCGGAGCATGCTGACCGGGTTTCCGGCTGCCTTCAGCACCTGCTCCAAATTCTGCGCCGTCATGGCGGTCTCCTCCTGAAATGAAACGCTTGTCAAAATTCGTTGCCCACGCGGTGGACGAGCATGGCGAACCGGGTGGGACGCCGCCCGACCGAGAGGGAAGTCCAATCCAACATCCGCCGAACTCGCGGCGTCACGTGAAAACGACCGTGCGTGTGCCGTTGAGCAGAACGCGGTGTTCCGCATGCCATTTCACGGCGCGCGCCAGGACGCGGCTTTCGATGTCGCGACCGACGGCGGCGCATTCTTCCGGCGACATGGCGTGGTTCACGCGTTCCACTTCCTGCTCGATGATGGGACCCTCGTCGAGATCCTCCGTAACGTAGTGCGCCGTCGCGCCGATCAGCTTCACGCCGCGCTCATAAGCCTGGTGATAGGGCTTCGCGCCCTTGAAGCTCGGCAGGAAGGAGTGGTGGATGTTGATCACTCGCCCTGGCCAACGATTGGTGAGATTGCTCGACAGGATCTGCATGTAGCGCGCGAGCACGACAAGATCGATCCGCTTCGTCTCGACGATCTCCGACAGCGCCTCTTCCTGCTCGGGCTTGTTGTCCGGTGTTACCGGCAGGTAGCGGAAAGGAATGCCGCTCGCTGCCACGACGTCGGCCAGATCGCGATGATTCGACACCACCACCGGCACCTCGATCGGCAGCGCGCCGATGCGGATGCGGTAGAGAAGGTCAACGAGGCAATGGCCGAAGCGCGACACCATGATGAGGGCGCGCGGCTTCTTGGCGCTGTCGTAGAAATGCCATTCCATATCGAAGTCGCGCGCGACGGGCGAGAACAGCTCCTCGAGGTTCGGGATCTGCTTGCCGCTTTCCGACTCGAAATAGGTGCGCAGGAAGAACTGGCCGTTCCGCCGGTCGCCGAACTGCGAGCTGTCGATGATGTTGCAGCCGTTCTCGTAGAGAAAACGCGAAACGCTGGCCACGATGCCCTTGCGATCTGGACAGGCGAGCGTCAGCACGCCGCGCGGATTGCTCATGAGCCCGTGCTCCCGAGAACCGCGGACCGCGCGCCGGCGGCCTCGCTGCGTGCCTTTGAGAGCCACTCCGATGTCTTCTGCATGCCACCAAACATATAGATGTGAACTCCTGCCAGCGGGCCGAGCCCGCGTGCTTCTACGCCCTCCGCAACATCGCGGAGGATTTCATCCGGCGCCGTATCGCCCATGAGCTTGGCTATGTTGACGCGGCGCCTCAGCGCCCGCAAAGAATTCCCGATGCCGCAACGCACGGCGAATTTGAGAAGCGTCGCCGTGCCGGCGGGTCCTGCCACGCCGACGCGCACCGGCGCATCGATTCCGAGCGCGCGGATGTGGCGGAGCCAGCCGATGATCGGCTCCGCCTCGAAGCAGAATTGCGTGACGATCTCCGGCGCGAGGCCGCGCTCGCGCGCCATGGCGACTTTTTCCTGCAGCGCCGCGTCCAGCTCGTCGTCCTCGACGGCGGGGTGGCCTTCGGGATGGCCCGCCAGGAGCACCGTGCGCACGCCGTATTTCTCCAGCAGGCCCGTGCGCATCAGTTCAGCCGTAGAGGAGAATGCGCCGCGCGGACGGTCGACATCGCCCGAGATCGCCAGCACGCGGTCGATTTTGGCCGCTTCAGACAGTCGCGCCAGGTGGCGTTCGAGGCTTTCATGGTCGACGAAATTGCGCGCCGTCAAATGCGGCACCGGATTGTAGCCCGCCGCGCGCAGCTCCGTGCAGGCGGTCTCGATGTCGTCCCGCGCATCATCTGGCAGAAAGGTCACGTGCACGGGCATGCCGGGCTCGAAGCGGGCACGCAATTTTTCGGCGACACCGCGCTCGCGCGCCGTCACCTCGATGGAGACTTGCGCAAGCATGGCGGCGAGCGCCCCCGGAATTTGCGTCGGAGCTGACAAGGTCGCCGCCCTCAATCCAGGCCTTGCCGGCGCGAGATGACGTAGGTCTCATCCCAGAACCACAGCCCGCCATATTTCAGCAGCACGTCTTTCGTCGCCTCGAGATAGGCGTCGTGCGAGATGACGCTCGACAGGCGGTCGTCCTCGATCTGCGCCACGTAGGTGGCGGCGTTCCAGGCGGCAAGCAGCGTCGACGTGTTAATGTGGCCGCTGATCTCGTGCGGCAGCGTGTGCATGTCGTAGCGGAACAGCGCGCGCGCATCGGACGCGGCGAGGAAATTCAGGTTGCGCGCATCGGCGCCCAATTCCGTCTTCACGGCGCGCAGCAGCTGATGGCGGTCCGTTGTGAACGGATTGTCGTCGGGCCAGATGCGCCGGATGATCTCCAGCCCCGGCCCGTCGCCATAGGAATGGATGCCGAGGAGCCGTCCGCCCGGCCCGAGCGCGCGGGCGAGCGGCGCGATCACTTTCTGCGCCTTGAACTCGACGGACGCTCGCGCCCGGTAAGGCTGCGACGCCAGCACGAAATCGAAATCGGCCTTCACCGCGCCGCGTTCCGGCAGCACCGAATCGAGAAGCAGCCGGTAATCCTTGCGGTAGATGACGAGCACGGCAGGCTTTTCGTAGACGGGGCTTCCCGTCGGCCCGATGCGTGCGCGCCAGTGCTCGGCGAGGAACGGCGCGAGATCGCTGATCTGCCGCTCGAAATCGTGTCCCGTCGAACCCGTCAGCGCCAGCTCGTGCCAGACCATGCTGGTCGCCGCTTCCACCGTGCGCGGCTTCAGCCACGGCGCTTCTGCGTAATGCATGTTGGTCATGACAAGGACAGTCGCCGGATGCTCGAAGAAGCGGTCCGGCATCTTCTCAAGCGTGAGCCGCACGTCTTCCGGGCTGATCTCCTTGCCGACGATATAGAACGGCGCCGTCGGAAAGCGCTGATGCATAGCCCGCATGAAGCGCGTGAGCACGGAGCCTTCGCCGACACCGGCATCGAAGAGCCGTACGGCCGGCGGTCGCGGATGAATGTTCTCCAGTTCCGCAGCGGCGCGATCCGCCACCACCCATTTCTCGCTGCTCGTGGTCACGAACATGAGATATTTCTGGCGATTGTCGAAGAAGCGGAACGTGTTCTCGAGCTCGGGACTGAGATGATGCGGCCGCAGCGCGCGCACGCCGTTCGCTACGGAAGCAGAATGCGCCGCGCGGCGCCTGAGCGGCGCCCGGCTCGTCTGCATGAAGGCGCGCACGCGTGCGCCCGTTTCTTCCGTCACGCGACCGCCGGTGCGCAACCGGCTCATCAACTTGCCGTCGTTGATCGCAAGCCGGCCGAATGTCGATTCGGCAATGCCGTTGTCGCGGCAATAGCTCGAGATCTCGTCGAGCAGCTTTGCGGTTTCCGCCAGAATCTCCACGGCGCGCGTCCCATCACCCTGCGCGAGCTTGGCGCTGCATGGTTGCTACCGTCAACGAAAATCGTGCCCACTAACATGATGGGCCATACTAGTGGGACGAATTATTCCCATTGATGGGCATAGTAATTCTGGGCATTTCCGCGAATTTGGACCTTTCCATGAGCGAACCGGTTTTGCACAATCCCGCTCTTTTCGGACATATGAGTGGGCAACGGTGGGCGCATGGGATGGCCCAGCCGGCGGCGCTCCAGCGTGCCGCTCATTGCGCCAATCTGCGCTCGGTCACGCGTGCGCAAGAACACAGAAAATCATGCGCCTGCAATGCAATACGCGGCATTTTCGCAGCCTATCCAATCCTTCCGATTTAGCGCGCTCGCTCTTCATTTTGAGCAAAGCACTTTCAGGATGCCCGCAGTTTAGTTTTCGGCAGAGCGCGACGAACGCGCGAGGCACGCGCGAAACGCGCGCAATTGCATGCTGAAATGGAGCACGCGTCCATGGATCAGAAGACCAACATCGCCGCCCTGAACGAAGCCGCGCGCCGCTTTATCTCCAAACGCGGCAAGCTCCTGATCGACGGTAGATGGGAGGATGCGGCATCGGGCAAGACGTTCGACGTCATCGATCCCGCGACCGAGGAAGTCATCTGCAAAGTCGCCGAAGGCGGCAAGGAAGATATCGATCGCGCGACGCGCGCCGCCCGCAAGGCCTTCGACGATTCGGCCTGGAGCCGCATGACGCCGGCCGGACGCGAACGGCTTCTGCTGAAGCTCGCCGATCTCGTCGAAGCCAATGCCGACGAGCTCGCGCAGCTCGAATCGCTCAACAACGGCAAGCTCGTCATGTACGCGCGCATGGTCGACGTGCAGGGCACCATCGATTTCCTACGCTACATGGCCGGCTGGGCGACGAAGATCTCGGGACAGACGCTCGATGTGTCGATCGGCATCCCGAATACGGAATTCCAGGCCTTCACGCTCCGCCAGCCCGTCGGCGTCTGCGGCCAGATCGTGCCATGGAATTTCCCGCTCGCCATCGCGGCGTGGAAGCTCGGGCCCGCGCTCGCCACCGGCTGCACCTGCATCCTCAAGCCCGCGGAACAGACGCCGCTGACGGCGCTCCGCCTCGGCGAACTGATCCTCGAAGCGGGCTTCCCGCCGGGCGTCGTCAACATCGTCACCGGTTTCGGCGAGACCGCGGGTGCCGCGCTCGTCGATCATCCGATGGTCGACAAAATCTCGTTTACAGGCTCGACGGAAGTCGGAAAGCTCATCGGCCGCGCCTGCATGACGTCGATGAAGCGCGTATCGCTCGAGCTGGGCGGCAAATCGCCCGTCATCGTCGCCGACGATGTCGATCCTGCGATGGCCATTCCGGGCGCCGCCAACGCCATCTTCTTCAACCAGGGCGAAGTCTGCACCGCCGGCTCGCGCCTCTACATCGCCGACAAGCTGTTCGACAAGGTGGTGAGCGGCATCGCCGATATCGCCAAGGGGACCAAGCTCGGCGCCGGCACCGATCCGTCCTCGCAGATGGGGCCACTTGTATCGAAGGAGCAGTTCGACCGCGTGCTCGGCTACATCGACCGGGGCCGCAAGGAAGGCGGCGAAGTGGTCGCCGGCGGCCAGCGCCACGGCAACAAGGGCTATTTCGTGCAGCCGACCGTGTTCACCAAGGTCGGCCCGTCCGCCACCATCATGCGCGAAGAGATCTTCGGGCCGGTCGTCGTCGCCTCGCCGTTCAAATCGGTCGACGACATCGCGGCCATCGCCAACGACACGTCCTACGGCCTCGCTGCGTCGATCTGGTCGAGCAATCTCGGTTTCGCGCACCGGCTCGCCAAGCGCATCAAGGCGGGCACGGTGTGGGTCAACTGCCACAACCTCATCGACCCCAACCTTCCCTTCGGCGGTTTCAAGCAGTCCGGCATCGGGCGCGAGAACGGTCCGGCGGCCATCCACACCTACACGGAAGAAAAAACCGTGTTGATGAGCATATAGCGCGCCATGCTGACCCTCTATCACTGGGAGCCGAACGCCAATTCGGGCAAGCCCATGCTCGCGCTCGCCGAGAAGGGCGTCGCGTTCAAGAGCCACTATCTCGACCTGCTGAATTTCGACCAGCATTCGCCGGATTATCTGAAAATCAATCCGAACGGAACGATCCCTGCCCTCGTCCACGACGATCTCGTGCTGACCGAGTCGACGGCGATCATGGAATATGTCGACGAGGCGTTTCAGGGGCCGAAGCTGATGCCGGAGGATCCGGTGGAGCGCTGGCGCGTGCGCTGGTGGATGCGCTTCTTCGACCAGTATTTCGCTCCCTCGCTCAGCATGATCGGCTGGAGCGTGTTCGTCGGCCCCTCGGTGCGCGACCGCGATCCCGCCGCCCTCAAGGCCGCGATCGACCGCATTCCGCTCAAGGAGCGCCGCATCGCCTGGTCGAAGGCGATCTACAACACCTTCTCGCCGGAAGAGCTCGAGGAATCGCGCCGCCGCGTGGGCGTCGGCATCAACTGCCTCGAACAGGCGCTGAGCCAGCGCACCTGGCTCGCCGGCGACACCTACTCGCTCGGCGACATCAACGGCTTCAATCTCGGCTACGCGTTGCCGCTGGCCCAGCCGCAGCTCTGCAACGACGAGAAGACTCCGCACATCATGCGCTGGTTGCGCGCGATCTATGCCCGCCCCGCAGCCAAGGCCACCTGGGCGCTCGGCCGCACGCAGATGGCGCAACGCATCAAATTCCTCGAAGGCCAATCCTGATGCTCGAGCTTTATCATTGGGAGCCCAACACCTTCTCGCTGAAGCCCCTCATCGTGCTGCACGAGAAGGGGCTCGAGTACATGAGCCACTACGTCGATTTCCTCTCGCTCGAGCAATATACGCTGCCCGTGACGAGCGCGCTCGAGGTCCGGCACAATCCCGAAGGCGAAGGTCCGATTCTCGTCGACAAGAACGTGCCGATGACGGAATCCTTCTTCATCGGCCTCTATCTCGACGAAGCGTACCCGGCCAAGCCGCTCCGGCGCGGCAACGCCTATGCGCGCTGGCGCACGCTGATGTGGGCGCGTTTCGTCAACGAAGTGCTCGCGCCTGCCGTCTCCACGCTCGGCTGCAGCAAATATCTCGCGCCTGCGCTCGCCCGCCGCGACAAAGTCGCGCTCGCCAAGACCATCGAACGGATGCCGACGAAGGAGCAGCGCGACGGCTGGCTCGCCGCCCTCAACAACACCTATTCGGACGATCTCATCGCCGATTCCCACCGCAAGGTCGGCCTCGCCGTGAAGAAGGTGGAAGACGCACTCGCTGAAAATGACTGGCTGGCCGGTGAAGGCTTCTCGCTCGCCGACATCGACGTGTTTTCCCTTCTCGCGTCCGTTCCCGACCTCTCACCGGAGGCGTTGAACGCGCGCGTCGCGCCGCGCACCTTTGCCTGGCTCGAGCACATCAAGAGCCGGCCGGCCGTGAAGGCCGCTTTCGCAACAAGCAAGACGGGCAAGCCGCTCGAGGCGTTCACGCCCGGTCCCGAACACAGCCGCTGGGGTTGATATGCGTTCCATAGACTATTTCGATCGCGGCGCCGACTTGGACCCGCAACGTCTCGCTCTCGTCGAAGGCGAAACCCGCGTCACATTCGACGAATTGCGCGGCCTCACCTTCCGCATGGCAGCGGCGTTGCGTGCCAACGGGGTCAACCGCCAGGAACCGGTGGCGATCTACGCGCCCAACCACTGGGGCGTCCTCGTTTGCCTCCTGGGAATGTGGCGTGCGGGACAGAAATGGATTCCCGTAAACGCGCGCAACGCCATGGATGCCAACATCCTGTACATGAACTATGTGCGCACGGCGTGGCTCTTCTATCATTCGCAATACAAGGAAGAGGTGCAGGCGCTTGTGGCCGCGGTGCCGACCATCCGCGGCGTCATCTGTATCGACCGTGACGATGACGGCCATCCTTCGCTCGAACAGTTCCTGAAGACGGGCGATGCCGCTCCTTATGTCGACGAGAACGACGCCTTCGGCAAGCTCGACGAGGTCGTCGGCATCTTCGCCACGGGCGGCACGACGGGTCCGGCGAAAGGCGTCAACGTCACCAATCTCGGCTGGGGCACGATGCTCGAAATCGCCTCCAACAGCTGGCGTGCGGACGGCGTCAAACCCGTTCTGCTGGTAACCGCGCCCCTGACGCATGCGGCGGGCCCTGTTTCCACCGCGATGCTTTCGCTCGGCGCCACCAACATCATCATGCCGGGCTTCAATGCGCTCGAAGTGCTCGAGAACATCCCGCGCCACAAGGTCACGCATCTCTATCTGCCGCCGACGGCGCTTTATGCGCTGCTCGATCATCCGAAGGTCCATGATTTCGACTATTCGAGCCTCAAGATCTTCGTGCTGGTGGGCTCGGCCGTCTCGCCGGACAAGCTCAAGCGCGCGGTGGAAGTCTTCGGCCCCTGCATGTGCCAGAGCTACGGCCAGGTCGAGTCGCCGATGATCACGACGTGGCTGCCTCCGGAGGTCGTCGCCGCGGCCGCGGCCGGTGATCACCCGGAGCGCCTCGCCAGCTGCGGCAAGCCCACCTATCCCGTGAAGGTCGGCATCATGGATGACGACGGCAATCTTCTGCCGCCTGGCGAGCGCGGCGAGATCGTCGTGCGCGGCGCGCTCGTCAGCCATTCCTATTTCGAGAAGCCCGATGCAACGCTCGAAGCACGCAAATTCGGCTGGCACCACACGGGCGACGTCGCCTATCGCGACAAGGACGGCTACATCTACATCGTCGACCGCAAGAAGGACATGATCGTCACCGGCGGGTTCAACGTCTTCTCCGCGGAAGTCGAAGCCTGCGTGATGGAGATGAATTCCGTAGCCGAATGCGCGGTGATCGGCGTCCCCCACGACAGGTGGGGCGAGGCGATCAAGGCCGTCGTGGTGCGCTCGAACGGCGCGAAGGTGAGCGAGGACGAAGTCATCGCGCATTGCAAGCATCGCCTCGGCGGCGTCAAGGCGCCGAAATCCGTCGAGTTCTGGGACGAGATCCCCAAGACCGCCAACAACAAGATGGACAAGAAGGCGATCCGCTCGCGCTTCTGGAGCGGCGCGACGCGCAACGTGCACTAGGAGAGCGCGTGACTCTCCCCAAGCACATTCATGCACATTGGATGTGATCTGATCGGTTGATCAGCGACAAAGGCGTGCGCAACGCGCGAGCAACGCGATGGTTTCTGCGCGCCGAAAAAAGAAACGCCTTCGCGCAGTCCGCCTCCCTCTTATGATTCACTTTTGTTGATTCGTACTTCCACGGGGGATTCCATGGGACTCGCCAACATTGCGCCCGCACCGCACGATCCGGTCAGCAATGTTCTGAAATGGGTTCTGCTTGCCGTTGCCGTCGGCACATTTGCCTTGCTCGGCTGGGCCACAGCGCTCACCTATACACGCATCCCGCCGCAACCTGACAAGTTCGTCACGGCCTCCGGCACCACGCTGATGACGGCTGACGACATTTTTGCCGGAAAAGCCGGGTTTCAAAAAGCCGATCTCATGGACTACGGATCACTATACGGGATGGGCTCGTATTACGGCGAAGACTACACCGCAAGCGTTCTGGCCCGCCTCGGCGCGCTGACACAGGATGGCATTGCAAGACAGCGCTTCGGCAAGCCGTTCGCTCAGCTGACCTCCGATCAACAGGCGTCGGCCAACGCGACCATGCGCCAGCAGCTGCAGGGGATAAAT
>Ga0126381_100011071_pt1 | contig 10185 bp, 9 predicted proteins | sample PanSoiMetPlot_28_FD_96465 | JGI IMG/M metagenome (GOLD analysis project Ga0126381, IMG submission 96465) | Tropical forest soil microbial communities from Panama - MetaG Plot_28 | ecosystem: Environmental > Terrestrial > Soil > Tropical forest > Bulk soil | place: Panama | collected 2016-02-17 | reverse complement strand
TGATACGCAATCGTCACCGTCTCGAATCCGCGATGCGGATGCTCGCCCACTCCATGCGATTTCTTCGAAGGCTCAAAGTTAGCCGGCCCCGCATAGTCCAGCATCAGAAACGGATTGATCTCATCATTCAAGCCGTTCGATGGAAACATATTCCGCACCGGAAATCCGTCGCCAACCCAATGATTTGATCCCGGCCCATAAACCCCTAGTACTTTTTTCACTTCAGACATCTCCTTACCCCCGTATTACTTCCCTTTCCGCCGCTTTTTGCGGCTACACCTGTTTTCGCCAGCTGTTGCATGCTTTTCACAGCACCTAGTCCAAGCTGCTTTAGCAAATCAATCAGCACTTCGCGGTCTTTTTTCGTCACTCCCCCAACAGCCACTTCCATTGCGCGCTTGTGGTCCTCAAAAGCCTCTCGAATGAAGACTTCTCCGCTCTTCGTCAACTGAACCACACGCACTCGTCTGTCATTTTCGTCTTCGACACGAGCAACCAGTCCGTGCTTTTCCAATCGATTCAGAGCTGCAGTCATCGACCCACTCGTCAGCATCACTTTCGCTCCTAACTCCTGCACATTCAAAGGTCCCTTGTGCAGCAAAACCTCCAGGATCCCAAAGTCGCTCAAACCCAGACCTAAACAGTTAATATGCCGATGCGCATGCGCCTCCATCGACCGAAACGCCTTCCACAGTAATAGCCAGAGGTGAAGCCCACTCAAATCTGCCTTTGATTTTGCCTGAATAGCTTTCATTTATCTTGATATCAAGATGTTTTACGCAGAAAAAGGATTCACCCTGGCTCCTCAACAAGCCTTCCGATCCGCGCAACCCATTCTTTCAGTTGGGGTTCTAATTAAAGGACGCCCCGCCGACAATCGGAGTCCGTTGTGCTACGCATGCATCTTCCCAAACCGCAGAGACGCCCTGAACTCGATGCCCTGCGTGGTCTGTTCCTCGTCTGGATGACGCTCACGCATCTTCCGACGCGCTTTAGCGACTTCGTCAATCAGCCCATCGGATTCGTGTCATCCGCGGAAGGCTTCGTCTTTCTCTCAGCTTTGCTCGTGAGTCGTGTTTACATGCGTCAGGCACTCGAAGACGAAACAGCGCTGCGAAACAAGCTCTGGAAGCGATCCCTGCGCATTTACGCCTATCACCTGTTGATGCTGGCGCTTGCGTTCACTGTCGCTGCAGCATACGCCGTCACAACCCACCGGGCCGCAATCTACAATCTGCTCGATTTCTACATCACGCACCCATTCGTCGCCATTATCGGGTCAGTCCTGCTTCTCTACTGCCCTCCGTTGCTCGACATCCTGCCGATGTACGTGATCTTCCTCTTCTTTACGCCCTTGATTCTCTCATCGGCAATCAAACGCGGTTGGGAAAGAATCCTTGCTGTCAGCGGAGTATTCTGGCTCGCTGCGCAATTCGGCCTGCGCGACATAGTGCACAACATCATTGTGCATGTAACGCATCTGCCCATCCCTCTGCAAGAAACCGGGGCATTCAATCTCTTTGCATGGCAGGCTGTCTGGATTGTAGGACTCTGGCTAGGCGCAAAATCAGCAGAAAACGACGTGCCACTCAAACGCGTTCCCGGCTACGTCGTGGGTGTGTGTGCGTTAGTCTGTCTCTTCTTCATTGGTGTACGCCATGAGTGGCTTGGCCCACACCTCACGCAGCAGGCACTCGGCATGAAACTCGACAAGTGGCAGATAGGCCCCTTGCGCGTCATCAACCTCGTCACCTTCACAATCGTCTTTTACTGGATGCGTAAATATGTGTTGCGTCTTGTCGCAATAGAGCCATTCCTTACCTTGGGTAAGGCATCGCTGCATGTCTTCTGCGCACATGTATTCTTCGTCTTCGTCGGACTAGCGCTGCTTTATAACAGCGACGTCCCTCAACTCCACGGTTGGGTAGCGATTTCATTACTCACGGTTACATTTGCGGGACTGGTATTGGTCGCGGTTCGTGAGGTGCGGAAACAACGCCGTGACCGTGCAAAGCAGCAGGTCAGGAGCAGCGAAGTCACTCCCCCCGCGCCTCCGCCTATCCAGCTTTGCGCTGAGCCCGAGGCTCTTCCGGTTACATCAGAAGCCTGTCGATAAAGGCTAAACCGCTACTGTGAATGTATCTTCAGTGCGTGTAACAGTGCGGTACATTGTGTCGCGTTCGAAAGGCTCACGTCCGGCTTCACGAATCAGCCGCTCCAGATCGCGCCGCCGCATACCTTGCGGAGTAGTCGCTCCAGCATCGTGGTAAATCTTCTCTTCGATTACCGTGCCATCAATATCGTCAGCGCCGAATCGCAGCGCAATCTGCGCGATCTTCGGCGTCATCATCTGCCAATAGGCCTTGATGTGCGGGAAGTTATCCAATAACAAACGGCTCACCGCAATCTGCTTGATGTCCGTCAGCCCGGTTGTTTTGGGCAAATGTTCCAAGGGTGTATTGTCTGGATGAAATGCCAATGGAATAAACGTCTGGAATCCATGTGTCTCATCTTGAACCCCACGAAGCCTTAACAAGTGATCAACGCGGTCTTCCTCGTTCTCAATATGCCCATAAAGCATTGTCGCGTTCGATTTCAATCCAAGCTGATGCGCCGTACGCGCCGTGTCCAGCCACTCATCCCCATCAATCTTGTGGTCGCAGATAATGTGCCGCACGCGGTCTGCAAAGATCTCCGCACCGCCACCCGGCAGTGAGTCAACACCAGCACCGCGCAAACGCTCCAGCGTCTCACGAATCGAAAGCTTCGCGCGCCGGGCAAAAAACGCCACCTCGACCATGGTGAAAGCCTTGATGTGCACTTGCGGAAAACGCTCCTTCAGCCCATGTACAAGATCGAGAAAATATTCAAGCGGCAGATCCGGATGCAGTCCACCGACAATATGAAACTCCGTTACCGCCTCACTGTATCCGGATGCAGCCGTCTGCCACGCCTGTTCAAGAGCCATCGTGTATGCACCATCGGCGTCTTTCTTGCGGCCGAACGCACAAAGACGGCAGGCAGCCACGCACACATTCGTCGGATTGATATGACGGTTCACGTTGAAGTAAGTGATATTGCCGTGCAGCTTCTCACGCACGTAATTCGCCAGCCAGCCAACAGCCAAAATGTCAGGCGAGCGATAAAGTGTCAGCCCGTCGTCGAAGCTAAGCCGTTCGCCTGCAAAAACCTTCGCCGCAATCGGTTGAAGTCTCGCATCATCGGTTGCAAAGGGTCGCCGCTCCGCCTGGAATGCCGTCTCTCCACTCATAACTCTCTATGATAATGCACCCGCTTCTGGAGAGCGCTACCGCAACTTCGGCGCGGACCCGAGGCGGCAACAGTGCGATTCAGCGCAAAGGGACACGTTTCACCGCAATCAGGACCGGCCCAGCAACCCCACGGCCTTACAATGGCCGCATGACAACGAACCGCTCCGTGCCAACTGACACCGTGCTCCCTCACATCATGTATCAGAACATTGCGGAAGCGATCGCATGGCTGACGCGAGTCTTTGGATTCACCGAGCATTATCGCTACGGCGCCCCTGTCAGCGGATCTCAGATGTTCGCAGGCAAAGCATGCATCATGATCAAAGGCGCACCCGACCAGGCAAGTCCGTCACAACTCGGTTATGGAACCCAATCCCTGACCATCTTTCTCGATAATGTAGCTGCTCACTATGACAAAACGAGAGCGGCCGGAGCAACCGTCGTTGAAGAACTCCACGAGACCGTCTACGGTGAGCTTCAATATGGAGTCGTGGATCTAGATGGCCACCACTGGCTTTTTTCGCAACATGCCCACGATCTAAGCCCTGATGCGTGGGGAGCCACCATTGCTAAACGCTGACTCGCATCTGATACTACACAACTTGGCAACATTTATCTGCAAAACTTTCTCATACACGTAGAGCGCTCGCGCTGATACTATGCGTCAAGAAGAAAGCTTCAGAAATTATTACCTTTAGGGTTACTGCTTGGCCCATCGCACCCCATTGTTGTCTCTATTAGCTGTCTGTTTTTTACTTCTGCCGGTTTTACGTGCATCGCAGCAGAGTGACGCGTCTCGAGTTGCCGTCTTTCCAGCGCTCAGCGCATATAGCCTCGACAAAACGAAGGTGAATCTTCCTTCCGATTTCGAAGGAAAAGTGAATCTGCTTCTGATCTCCTTCGAACCAGAGCAGGCCAAAGACATTGAGACATGGATGCCGACCGCCCAGGCCCTCCAGCACATGAATTTTCAATTCCGTTATTACAGAATGCCGCTATCAAATCAGGAAAACATGATCTATCGCTGGTGGGACACTTCATCGCTGCGCAGCGTCGAAACAGATCCTGAGACATGGCATTGGATTATCCCGCTCTATACAAACAAGAATGATTTCCGTCGCGCCATGAATATTCCCAGTGAGAAACAAATCGTATTAGCGCTCGTCGACAAAACTGGACAGGTGCTTTGGAAGAGTTCCGGACGCATGACCGACGAAAAAAAGCTGTCACTCACAAACGCTGTTGCAGGGGCTACACACATGCCGTGAGTTGCTTCTGCAGCACAAGCGCATCAAGTCTTCCCCCATAATAACCAGGGATCATTCCAATCCGTTCGTAGCCCATGGCTCGATAGAATATTTGTGCATGCTCATTATCGACGGCAACCTCCAGCCGAATTGAAATCACAGCCTTGGATCGAAAGTGCTCTTCGACTGCGAGCAGTAACTTCCGTCCGAGCCCCCGCCTGCGGGCTAAAGGCAGCACATCGATCGTAATGATATGTCCGAACAGTCCGCCTTCACGAAGGTGAGTTCGTCCTGTGCAAAAACCGGCGATTGATTTCGTCTCATCCTCAGCAACAACGGTAAGAGATTTCGGATGCTGTATGTAATAGCGCAGTTCTGCTTTTGAATAAGCGATTCCTGGAGGAAAGCAGACCTGATCAATCCTATACAGAATATCCAGGTCTGCTCGCTGAAACGGGCGAAGGTGAATCACGAAACAGAGAGGACGCTATGGTTGCGTCCCGCCGCCACCGCTGCTTGCGGTAGCTGTCTCTTCCGGTTTAGGTTGAACTACAACTCCGTCGTAGAGGGACGCAGCCACCAGCCGATTACCCAGTGAGCGGACGGAGCGAAGCGTCCAACCCGCATCCCACCATTTCCAGGTTTTGCTGGTCTCATCAATGGCGAAAACCAGAGTGGATTGCGATGAGGTGACTACAACCCGCGCCATCTCGCGGTTATAACTCAGACCAGTAACATCGACCACTGGAAGCGCAGACAACTGCTGCCATGACTGCCCTTCATCTTCGCTGTAAAACAAACCTTCGCCGCCTCCGACCCACAGGCCACCCTTGGGCGCAGTTGTCACTGCATGTATGGATGTAAGCTTCGCCGGAAGTTTAATTTCCTGCCAGTTCATGCCGTCATCTGTTGAAACCATCAACTGCTTGCGGGTTGCAGCCAGCACGATATTGCCTTTCGCCGTAACTGACCGATAGCTTTCACCTTTGAGCACAGGACCAGTCCAGCTTAATCCCTGGTTCTCGCTGCGATAAACGCCATCCGTTGTCGCCGCAAACCAGGTGCCACTGGCAGTGTTGATGTCGTTTACGCGTGAGTCAATGGGATCGCCGGACTCCGCAACCTGCTTCGTGGACTTCGTCTTCTTGCCCTTCTTTACAACGTAAACAGACTTTTGAGTGTAATGGACGATATCGCCATCCTGGATCCAGGATGAACCATTCCACCGGAAGATGCCGTGACTCGTTCCAGCCAGAAGCGTACCATCATCCGTCTCCGCCAGCGTAAAGACATCACGTCCATCAAGACCATCGCTCCGCTGCTGCCATGTAGTTCCGCCATCCTCTGTCACGAAGACGCCGCCATAGCCTTTGTCGTTAAGCACCCCGGCATAGATCGTGCCGTCATGTTTTGCATCTGCAAGAAGCGCTGCAACTTGCCGCTGTGAGAAACCTGCATTCGCAGCACTAAACGAAGCCCCACCATCATTGCTCAGAAGCACACCACTACGATCCGTCGCTAGAAGGACGTGCTGCGGATCTTTTGGATTTACGTATATGTCATTGATGATGACATCAGGCCCAGTGATGCGCGTCCAGTTCACACCATCATCCACTGTTTTGTAGAGCCCTTCCGTCGTCCCGGCGTAGACAATCTTGCGGTTCACAGGATCCTGCATCAATACACGCGTACGGCGCGCTGTCGAAGGAATCCCTTGCACCTTACGATAGAGTTCCCCTGCATTCTCGCTTCGATAAATACCAGAGCAGGCACTGGTGTACACCACAGTGGGCCGCGTTGGATCAATAATGATCGAAAAGACATCCGAGTCGTCGATCAGTCCCTGCTTGATGTTGTGCCAGTGCTCTCCGCCATCCGTTGTCTTCCAGGGCAGATGCCATGTCCCCGCGTAGATCAGCGTCGGATCAGTTGGATCAATTGCAATCGACTCAACCTCACGAATCTCGCTGCTTTCGGGCGGGCTGATCTCCTTCCAACTCTGGCCTCGGTTCTCACTGCGATACACACCCTTGAGCGTTCCCGCCACCAGAACCTTTGGCTCGGAATAAGATTGCGTCAGAGCGCGCACTGACTGGCCAGCCATGTCGGCGCTCTCACTCCAAGTTGCCCCACCATCGCTGCTGATATAAATGCCTCCGCCCGGCCGGTCCACCGCCCAGACTCCAGCAAAGAGCATCTTCGTATTGGAGGGATCAACGATGAGACTATCGACGACAAGATCGTCCGCTTTGCCCAGTTTCGCTAGCCTCTTCCAACTGCTGCCGCCATCCATCGACTGATAAATCCAGCTCGTCGTCGTGCCCAGATAAAGGTGCTGAGGGTTTCCTGGATCGACCGCAAAATTACGGGCGTCGCCACCATTCGGGCCAACAGGTATCCACAGTGAACTGCCGCTTTGCGCCGTTAGATCAGAAACACCAACAAGACATGCACCAAGCAGAAACAACTGCAAAAACTTACGTTTCATATCGTCCTGATAACAATCTATCCGTGAACATGGCACGCCCGCCAGTCTTCATTTCTATATTCGATGACAAATTCACCGGAAAGGTAAAGGGCCAACCGGATTTTCCGGTTGGCCCTTTGGTTAAGTCCAGTCACGCCTTACTGAGCAGGTGCTGCCTTTTTCTTGGCGTGATGCTGGGGTTTGGTTCCTAACGGCTTGCGGACCTGCGGCTGCACTGCGGACTCATCGACTGCGGTTGTACCCGGTACATCCGTGTCGAAGCTGGCGCCGGCCGGTACGAGGTAGTTTTCAACTTCCTGCGCACCTGCTGTGCCTGTCTTAACCTGGATACGGCTGGCATCAATGCCCTTCTCCTTCACCAGGTAGTCCTTCGTGTTGACCGCGCGCTGCGCTGCCAGGTTGACTGGCGGTGCCGCCTTCTTTCCCTTCTTCTTCGGCGGATTCTGCTCATCAGCAGTTGCGTTGCCAACCACTACCACGGATGCATCAGACGAACGCTGCGCGTTGAGCGCCACGTCATCAAGGCAAGCCTTGGCTTCGTTGTCGACGCGAGCCGGACGCTTCTTGTCGCGGCTGAACTGGATCGAGCAGAGTGTCGACGTCTTCGGTGCTGGAGGTGGCGGAGCATTGACCGAGACCGAGCAGGTGCCGGAAGCTGTCTGGCCCTTGTCATCGGACACATTAGCCGTCACTGTAATCGAGCCCGCTGGCGCACCAGCCGTGGACAGGGTCGCAGTGTTGCCCGTGCCGCTGATTGAACCAGCCGATGCGGAGTAGCTATAGGTGAGCGGACGGTTCTGCGGACTGACGCCTGTAGCAGTAATCGTGGCGCTGTCACCCGGGTTCACGCTCGACGGATTCACCGAGCAGCTTACCGTCGGCGGCTCATACTGTTTCACTGTGAAGTTCGCCGTGCAATCTGCGAACTGGCCGGGCTTCTGACCTTCGCTTACGTGACCCGTTACGGTGTAGTTGCCGGGCTGTAGACCAGTCGTGTCTACGTTCGCGGTCGCCGTATCACCCTTCACCGTCACGCCCTGACCTGACCAGCTATACGTTGCGGTCTTTTTCGGGTTCAGGTTGGTCGGGGTTCCAGTGATGGTAATCGGATCCCCTGGGAATACGGTTGCCGGATTAGCCGAGCAAGCGTATTGCACAGGTGGTGGAGGAATGATGTTTCCGAACTTCCAGACAAGACCGGTGCTCAGACGTGCCGCGTCAATATTCGCGCGGCCACCATAAATGGGCTGAGGTCCGAAGTTTGCGTGGATATATTCATAGTCCGCCTGGAAAAGACGCAACGCCATATGGTGGTTCCAGAACGGCAGGTTGTAATCCAGTCCGCCGCCAACCGTCAGTGCTGGCCCCCATGTTTCCGCGTGTGCCACATAGGGCTCGGCGTTCGGGCCGCCGACTCTGGCAGCACCAGCAAGGGCATGCACAAACGGCGTGATGCCTTCAGACGTCGGATAGCGGAAAATTGGACCGCCCGAATAGGTATAGAAAGAATCATTATTCCCATCCGGGTGCGCGCCCATTTCGAACTGCCCGCCGAAGTAGCGGTTGAAGTAGTAGGCGACGCTGCCAATCGCACCGTAATCTACTGACGAATATCGTGAACTGAAGGTCGTTCCATCCAGCAACTGCGTGCTTACTGTTCCATGTGGCGCAAAATAGGAGTATCCCGTAAATACATCGATACGGGAAACTGGTTGCTCAACCGGCGCAGCCGGCGCTGGAGACGGATTCTGCCCGAAAAGACTCGAAGCTCCGAGTCCTACGGCACATCCAACTAGCAGAATTCGGCTCACGGAACTTAACGGACGAGATTGCATGCGTCTATCCTCCGAAACCATTTCTTTGAAAGTCAGCTAAAACCACAACATCAGGCTCAAAACGCAAGCCCAGGTGAACTCAAAGAGACTAAACTTCGGTAACAAAAACTGCGACGGTATAAAAAGCTACCACACGTTGATTACGTTAGAGCACAAATTCTTCAATGAGTTGCCTGAAAATACACCCTCCGTATATCAAGCACCTTCGCAGTTACTTACTTACGCGAAACTGAAGCCAGAGCACAGAGCAGTTGGGGATGCGCCCTGGTGAGCGATCGTTTCTATTTTTAGAACGAACGATTCACCCATGAATGTTAGTGCATATCTAACTTATTGAATCTTTTCAGTTATTGCAAGTTCAAAACCCGCTTTAAGCTGCCCCGCTCTCGCAGAATCTTCTCTTGCAGCAGGGTAAGAGCATAAACCAACTGCTCCGGACGCGGTGGGCAACCGGGCACATAAACATCCACAGGTATCACCTGATTCACGCCCTGTACCAGCGCATAGTTGTTGAAAACGCCTCCGGAAGTAGCGCATGCCCCCATTGAAATAACCCATTTCGGTTCCGGCATCTGCTCATAGAGGCGGCTGATTACTGGCGCCATCTTCTGTGAAACGCGCCCCGCAATCACCATCAGATCCGACTGCCGCGGCGAAGGCCGAAAGACCTCCATTCCAAAACGCGCTACGTCAAATCGTGATGCGCCCATTGACATCATCTCGATCGCGCAGCATGCCAGGCCGAAGGTCATTGGCCACACGGAACTCTTTCGAATCCAGTTGATCGCGGCGTCAAGCGATGTAAGAAAAACACCGTCAGGCTGATCGTAGCCATAGCTGACTTCCCGCAACTTTTCGCGATTCTTCGCGCTGCTTTCCAGCGAGCCAAACAGATATCGGTCCCGCGCTAATTCGCTCATGCCTCTACTATAACGCCGCTTCGTCTTAAATTTGAATGGCTTGCCGCCCATTTATTCCCTGCAAAGCGCAATCAGGGACAAAATAAAAATCATGCATGCGGCCGAAAAATGCTGTTTGCGATTTTCACGAAATATGTAAAAGTAACTGCAACACATCAGGAAACTCTCACGGGCATAACGTTGTATCCACACGTGCCCTGCAACTGCTTATCGTTCGCATTCGTTTACTTTTTTTTTGCCGGTGCAAAACCGGCCGGTATTGGTCTATTTCAAGCCAGATGGGGTGATATGCACACTCGTATTGTGAAGCTGCTTTTGGCATTTGCCTTCTGTAGTAGCAGTCTCATCTCCGCCGCTGCGCAAACGGGTTCCACTCCAGCGGTTTCCACTGCAGATCAGATCGCAAAGCTTCAGGCCCAGGTA
>Ga0126381_100011070_pt1 | contig 10185 bp, 6 predicted proteins | sample PanSoiMetPlot_28_FD_96465 | JGI IMG/M metagenome (GOLD analysis project Ga0126381, IMG submission 96465) | Tropical forest soil microbial communities from Panama - MetaG Plot_28 | ecosystem: Environmental > Terrestrial > Soil > Tropical forest > Bulk soil | place: Panama | collected 2016-02-17 | reverse complement strand
GGAGTCTGCGGTTCTTGATCCGGTTGCCGCAGGTGGCCATGTCACACCAGGCGCCTACCCGGCTGTGGGAGCGGTCGTAGAAGGCCCACCGGCAGTCCGGGTTACCGCAGGCCTTGAGCCGCTGCCAGGTGCCGTCGCGCTGAGCGTCGCGGATCACTAGCAGCAGGGTGAGCAGGCCCGCGCCGGGCTGGCCGGCGGGGTCGGGGCCGAGGCTGACCTGCCCGGCGGGCCCGACCTGCAGCGTGGGCCGGGAGGCCTGCGCGACGGCCTGCAGGGGCTGCAGGTCGCTGGGTGCGGGCGGGGGGCCGCCGCTGTTGGCCACCAGCATGGCCCGGATGCCCTCACGCGCGCCGCGGGCAAGGTGCAGTTCGGCTGGGTCCGGCGCGCGCTCGGCGCTCCACAGGCCGGCCTGGGTCAGCCAGTCGCGAGCGGCTGCGGGATCGAGCAGCAGGTCGGAGCCGTGGTCGCCGTCCCAGGTGTTGACGAACGACTGCACCAGCAGCAGCGGCATCGGGGCCGGCTTGGTTTCCTCGGCGGGCACCCACGAGGGCATGGTCACGTTCCACAGTGTATCACAGCGTGACCGCTTAAACGATTTGACCAGTCTCTTAGTGACCTCTAAAATTGATTTGATAGTCACCAATCAAGAGGCAGGTGCCGCCGCCCGCAGGCGGCCTGGCCGATCGTAGGTGCACGTTATGGTGATCCTTTTGGGCCTCGCCGCCGCCGTGCTGTACGGCAGCGGGGACTTTCTCGGCGGCATGGCGGCCCGCCGGGCGCACGTGCTGATGGTGCTCATGCTGGCCGAAGGCGCCGGGGCGGCCGTCGCGCTCGCTGCCGCGGTGATATCGCCAGGGCCGGCCAGCCTGACCGGCCTGGCCTGGGGGACCGGCGCCGGCCTGATCGGCGGGCTCGGCCTGATCGTCTTCTACACCGGCCTGGCGGCCGGGCCGATGAGCGTCGTCGCGCTCGTGTCCGGGCTGGTGTCCACGGTCCTGCCGGTCGCGGTAGCGCTGGCCGAGGGCGAGCGCCCCAGCGCCGGCGTCTACGCCGGCGCGCTGCTCTGCGTGATTGCCATCGTGCTGGCCAGCTCCGCGGGCGACACTGGCGGACCGCGGCGGCCTGGCCGCCCGGGGCGGGGCCGTGCCATCGCCTACGGCGTGGTGTCGGGTGCCTCGTTCGGCCTGTTCTTCCTGCTCATCCGCAACGCGGGGCAGTCCGGGGAGCTTTGGCCGGTGGCGGCCGCGCGGATCGGCGAGCTGGCGGTCGTCCTGGCCGCCGTGGCCGCGCTGGGGCGGCGCCTGCGGCTACGCGGCGTGGGCGTATCGCTCCTGCTCACCGCGGCCGGCGCAGGCATGATCGACGTCATCGCGAACATCTGCTACGTCGCGGCCACCAGGACCGGCATGTTCGGCCTGGCCGTCGTACTGGCCTCGCTCTACCCCGGGGTCACCGTGCTGCTGGCCAGAGTGGTACTTGGCGAACGGCTGCGCTGGGTGCAGCGGGCAGGCCTCGGGCTCGCCGCGATCGGCATCCTGCTCGTCGCGGCATGAGCCCGCCCAGCCGCCGGGCGCGCTGCAGTCCTGATTTGCCTCATCGCGGCTATTTATGTCTTCCATGACCGCCCGGGCCATGAGCGCGTATTCCAGGGACACGATGGCTTGCATGAATATCCAGAATGCGCTCGCCATCGTGCCGTGGTAGCCCACGATGCCCGGATGCAGACGAAGTGGTAAGTGGGCCAAATAAGCGCGTGCCGACCCGCCTAGTTGCACGTCGGGCTGGGATTGCCGGCGTTGCCGGTCTTGGTTTCAGATGCGGGTGATCTGCGCACTGGATCTCAGGCCGCCAGACGCTCGGTCGTTGTCGTTCAAAGGCTTGGCTGTGGCTTGGCGAGGTTCCTTCCCCCGGAGGCTTTCGGCTGCAAGCGGATTATGTCGGAACTCGGGAAGCTGATCACGTGTGTAATCACTCGCGTTAAGCCTGGCCCTGATCACCGGGAGCGTGGGATGAGCGCTTTTAGGATGCGGAGCGCGAGCACGGATTACCGGGCTGGGCTTGCGGGTGCCAGAGCAGGTGGGCTGCGTACCCGCGCCAAGGCCGCCATTGCCGTGCGTGCTTGGCCAGGTCGGTGGCGTTGCCGGGGAACCGGTGGCGGCGTGCCGCAGCGCGCAGCTGGGGATCGCTGGCGGGGAAGGCGTCTGGGTCGGCGAGGGCGCGCAAGGCGAGTTGTTCTGCCAGGGCTGGGCCGATGCCGGGGATGGCAAGTAGGGTGCTGCGGGCGGCAGCGCGGTCGGCGCCCTCATCGACGGCCAGTTCTCCGTGTGCCAGCCGCGTGGCCAGCTCGCGAGTGCTGCGATCGCGGGCAGGGGACAAGCGCAGCGTGGCCGGGTCAGCTGCGGCAATTGCCGCGGGCTCGGGGAAGGCATGGGTCAGCGCGCCGTCGGGGGCGGGCAGCGGCTCGCCGAGCGCAGCCGCGCGTGCTGCGGCCGCTGGCCCCAGCACTGCGCGCAGCGCGGCCTCGGCTGAGTCGGCGGTGCCGGGCAGCCGCAACCCCGGTACCGCCGTGGCCAGTGGCGCCAGCGCCGGATCGGCGGCAAGTATGGGCAGGTAGGTTTGCGGGTCAGCGTCCAGGTCGAGCAAGCGCCGGCAGCGGGCCACCGCGGCGGTCAGGTCGGCGAGCGTGGCCAGCTGGAAGGCTGCGTGAACGTGGCCGAGTTCTGGCCGCAGCGTGACGGTCCCGGGACCGCTGGGCAGCCGGAGCACCCGCCGGTACGCGCCGTCGGCATAGTCCTCCACGCCCGGTATCGCCCCGGTCGGCCAGCCAGCGCAGCACACCGTGCGGATCGTAGGGCGTGTGCGCGGCCAGGCGCAGCGCCAGGCTGCCGGCTGGCTGGGGTGCTCCGCGCCTGCGCGTGGCCCGCAGCTCGGATGGGGTGGCGGCGTATATCTGGCGGAGTGTCTCGTTGAATTGCCGGATGCTGGTAAATCCGGCCGCGAACGCGATCTCGCCGAACGGCATCGTGGTCGTCTCCACCAGCAGCCGGGCCTGGTGTGCCCGCTGGGAACGGGCCAGCGCCAGCGGCGGGGCGCCGACGGCGTCAACTAGCACGCGGTGCAGGTGCCGCACGCTGACCGCGAGCCGGCGGGCCAGCCCGGGCACTCCCTCCCGGTCCACCGCCCCGTCGACGATCAGCCGCATGGCCCGGCCGGCCAGGTCCGCCCGGCTGTTCCAGTCCGGCGAGCCGGGTATCGCGTCAGGCCGGCAGCGCTTGCACGCACGCAGCCCTGCTAGCTGGGCCGCTGCCGCACTGCGGTAGAACGTGACGTTGCCCGGCTTGGGGCATACCGGTGACGGGCAGCTGGGCCGGCAGTAGATACCGGTGGTATGCACCCCGACGATGAACCAGCCGTCGAAACTCCGGTCCCGGCTGCAGGTGGCCTGATAGCAGCGGTCGAAATCGAGATCCATGGCCCCTCGATCAGGCCCGGCCCGCGGGCCGCACCGGCTCCTGCCCGGCCGCCCGGGTTCCGGCGGCGGTCAGATCGCGGGCGAAGACCAGCGCTGGGACCGCCATGAGTGCGCACACCGCCACCACCGTCGCCGTCACGCCATGCCTCAGCGTCAGCACGGCCAGGCCGGCGCCCAGCGGCGGGGTCGCTTGCATCAGCGTGCGCAGCAACCCGAAGAGCCTGCCATGGGCTGCGGCCGGTGTGCTGTCCATCCGCAGCGTCTGCGCCCAGGCGGTCATCGCCGCCGCACAGCCGCCCAGCCCGGCCAGCCCCGCCAGCGCCGCCCACGGGGACGGCACCAACAGCGCGAGGACGGCCACCGCCGCCATCAGCGAGGCCGCCACAATAGACCAGGTCAGCGAGGCCCGCCACGGCCGGCGCAGCAGGGCCAGGGCGCCCAGCAACTCCCCCGCGGTCATGGCGGCGATCAGGTAGCCGTACCCGCCTGCGCCCAGTCCGTACCCGGCCGCGCGGCGGGGCAGCAGCACCAGCAGCACCCCCTCGCCGACGTTGAACAGCGCGAACATGACCGTCGTATCACGCAGCACCGGCTCCCGGACCACCAGCCTCAGCACCGGGCCGAACCCGCCGCCAGCCTGGCCCAGGGCCCGGGCGGGCCGGGCACTCGCCAGGCCTCGGGTGCCGGCCAGGCACAACGCGAACACCAGATAACTGAATGCGTCGAAGGCCACCACATACCCCGGCCCGACGGTTGCCACCGCCACACCCGCAGCCACCGCGCCCACCAGGCCCGCGATCCCGAAACTCACCGACTCCAGCGCATTGGCCGCCGTCAGCTGCCCCGCAGGAACCAAGCTGGGGATCAGCGCCGGGAAACCAGCCAGGCTGATCATCTTCAACAGCCCATACACCGCGGCCACAAGATACAGCTGGGTAACACCCAGCGCCCCCCAGCGCCCCCGCAACGGGCACCGTCGCGAACACCGCCGCCCGCACCAGGCTGTCACCCGCCACTAGGCGCCGCCGGTCATACCGGTCCAGTGCCCAGCCTGCCAGCAACCCGCCCACCGCCACTGGCGCGGTGTACAGCGCGGCGAGCACCGCCACACTCCCGTCCGGCCGGGCCAGCACCAGCGCCACCAAGGCAACCCAGCTCGCAGCGTCCCCGGCAGCCGAAGCGGTAGCACCTGCCCACACCCGCCGGAAAGACGCAATGCCCAGCGGGGAGCCCACCGTAGTCACGTTTTCATCAGCCACTGGCCCATGCTGATCCACCCAGCCGGGCTGGGGCTGGCGGAAATCGGCCAGCTCTGTCGCCCGGCACCTCACGGCTAACGCGGACCTCAGCTCCGGTTACCGATGTGGAAATCGACGCGAATGGCGTAGGGCCGTTGAATGCCCACTGCTGACCGGGCATAGGCGCGCACCAAAAGGACTCCACGGTAACCCCGAACAGGCACACCGAACTGACGATCTGCATCCCCGCCACACGCGCCTCGGCACCCGCAAGCACGCGTCTCGATTAAGCGATCTGGCCACCTCGGTATTGGCTCAGGCGCTTGGCCGTACACCTCTGGCGGGATTGCCGGACAACGAATGACCATGCTGATCCGCGCATAAGCATGTACAACGGGCCACGCCCTCAATGGTCCGCCGTGGGCGGGATGTCAAGGTTGCGACGGCGGCGGAGGAAATTCAGGGCCTGCTCTGGCACTGTGGATGGCATCCGCCGCCCGGTGGAGTACTACCGTGGCCAGTCCGGTGACGGCGTCAGCGGCTGCCCTGCGGCCGCTTCCCGGTCAATGCCCGGGCGCGCCGGCGGAGAGGCGATATCAGGAGGTTGCCAGGATGAACGAGTACCTCGTCATCACGTGGGCCGATAGCGTCCCGGTCGAGGATGGCCGTGCTGACGCGGCACGAGACAGGGGTGGTCAGCTGCTCGCCGCCGGGCCGGTACACGACGCAAGTGAGCTGGACTCGCGGCCGGCCCCGGCCGGTTTGGTGATCGCACGCTTCAGCACGGAGGAGGCCGCGAGATCTTGGTTTGATGCGGATGTAGGCAAGCTCGACGGAACGACCTTGCTCGCGGCCGGTGCCACCGCGCCGGTGTGGTGGCCGCCGGAGAAGGAACCGGAGCGCCCCGAGTGGTCACGGCGCGGAGAACTGCCCGCCGGCCGGCTCGGCCTGTTCGTCAATGTCTGGGCAGAAATCACCGATCCACAGCAATTCTTCGACTACTCCGTGCACTACCGCTGGACGGTGGAGCACGCCGGGGGCCTGGTCCTGGTCCCGGGGCCCAAGCCGTTCCAGCAGGTACTGCGCGGTGGCCCCGCGCCACACGCGATGGCCCTGATGGCGTGGCCCGACGAGCAGACCCGCCAGGCCTGGTACCACGGCTCGCTCTACCGCCCGTACCGCGATCAGCGGCACCGGGCGTCGCGTACCAGCAACGTCAGCGTCCGCGCCCTTTCGCCCTGCCCCTAGCCAACTAAGCGCCTACACCCGCCCGACGCCGATCGCAGAGCGTAGTCGGTTCAGGCCAGGTAGCAGCGCAGGTCGGACTCGGTGTGATCGCGGGAAAAGCCCTTGACCGGCCGGGCGGGCGGCCGCCTGCTGGCGATGGCGGTGTGCCGGTTCGCTTCGCTGCTCGATGGGTTGTATGAGGGCTGGCTGGATGATCCGGTGTTCCGGCCGAATGTGGACCGGGACCTGGTAGACGGGCAGCACCGCCACCCCCCGATCCGGTCGGCCGGAGTTCTTCACCACCTCGTGTTTCCATACGTCGGATGCGCTGATGGAGGAGATCGAGCGGGCTAGTTTCACCGGTACGACCGTCTACGGGGTCGAGGGCCGGGGCTGGCCACTGCGCCAGCAGTGGGCCAACCCGCAACGGCGTAAGCAGATCCTGTTCGCCGCCCGCTCGGTCGAGGCGGAGCCCTCGCTGATCGGTTTCAGCGATTCACCTCATCGCCGCCGCGACCAGACCATAGGAAGAGGCCAACGAGGAACGCCTGCCCAGCGGCAGAAGCGCGCACGGATCGCGGCAGAATCGTGCACGGCTACTGTAGCCGTGTGGATGAGAGAGCCCTGGCTGCGACCGTGGCCTCGTGCAAGGACTTGATCGACTCGCGCTTTCCCGATGACGGGGATCACGGTGCCGCAGCGATGCTGCTCGGAGATGGGACCATCCTCACCGGTACCGCGCCGGATGCCGTGAATGCTTCTGTCGAGGTATGCCACGAGATCGAGCCCTACTGCGGGGCCTACCGCTTGAATCAGCGAGTCGTCGCGTCCGTCTGCCTGCATCGGCAGCTGGGCGGCCGCACCGTCGTTCTGAGTCCCTGCGGCGTGTGCAGGGAGCGTCTCGCTGTCTACGGCCCGGGTGTCCTCGTGGCCGTGGCTGATCGCAGCGATCCGACCGTTGTCGTGTGGAAGACCCTCAGGGACGTTCTGCCCGACTACTGGATGACTGCATTCCCCGACGAGATCGACGCTGGCTGGACCACCTGATCAGAAGCGCACTCATCGACAGGAGCGCGCACGGATCGCGGCAGATCAGGGCGTGCACCGCGTGCCAGATCCGCATGTATGGGCGGTCTGACGGTGACGTCAGCCGACGATGAGTTCACTCCAGATCGAGCGCTTATGTCACACGAGAAGATCAGGCTGGGAGGGCCTTTCCGGAGGCCAGGTTGAGGGCCTCGTCGAAGCTGAGCGCCTTGCTCTCGGCCAGGGCTCGGTCGAACTGCTCCTGGCCGAGGTGTGCGCGTACCAGGTCGAGGCTGTCCTGCCGGTAGCCTGCTTCAAGCTCCTGCCACGGTTGTCCCGTACGGTCCAGGAAGGCTTGCGCGACGCCGTGCAGCACGGCCGCCCGGTGCCAGTCGCCGGTGTCGGCGGCCAGGGACGCCAGGCCGAGGCTGGCGTAGGCGATACCGTAATGGTCCCCTTCGCGGCGGCTCATCCGCAGGGCTGCCTGGAAGCTGGATCGCGCGCCATCCGGGTCACTGTCCTGGCGCAGGACCCAGCCCATGTTGATCGGCAGGTTGAGGTTTTCTTTCCCGATTGCACGCATGGCTTGTGCCTTTTGCATGTGGGCCCGGGCGGCGGCGATGTCCCCGGCGCTCAGGGCGTTAACGCCAGCGATGTTGTGCAAGCGGAAGGCAATGAGATGGTCGCCCGATCGCTGCGTGCAGGCGATGGCCTCGGCGAACAGTGTCTTGGCGTGAGCTGGGCCGATGAGGGGGTCGTACATCAGACACTGCGCCAGGCTGTCGCCGAGCAAGACATCATCGCCTAGCTGGCGGGCGCGCTCGACAGCCTCCTGTCCGAGGGGAAGTCCTCGCTCCAGCTCGCCGGCGAAGTAGCAAACGGCGGTGAGGGCGGCCAGGGATTCGATGAGCAGCCGGTCGGCGTCGAGCTGCCGGGCTTGCTGGACCGCCCGCTCGCCAAGCCGCAGTGCTGCCGCCACGTCGCTGTGGCGAGCGGCGAGGGCGGCAGTGACAAGCGCTGTCCCGAATAGCCCCGGGTCGGCCCGGGCTTCGGGCCGGTCCAGGACCGGCGTGAGCAGCGCGAGGGCTTCCTCGCCACGGGTACGCGTGATCCAGTAGCGCTGCAGCGCGACGCCCAGGCGCAGGACCTGCGTGGTCCCGTCCGGGTTGCCGACCGCATGCTCGGCAGCGCGCCGCAGGTTGGCCTGGTCGGAGTCCAGCCGGGCGAGCCACTTGCCCTGATCCGGTCCGGTCAGGTACGGGGCCGTCGTCTCGGCAACCGAGAGATAGTACGCGCAGTGCGCCGCTTCCACGGCGGCAGCCTCGTCGTCGCCGACCTGGGCGAGCTTTTCGGCGGCGAACTGGCGGATGGTCTCCAGCAGCCGGTAGCGCAGGGCCGGCCCAGCCGACTCGGCCACCACCAGGCTTTTGTCCACCAGCGAGCCGAGCAGGCCAGTGACATCGAACACCTCTATGTCCCCGAACCCACACACCGCTTCGGCGGCGTCCAGATCGAAGCTCCCGGCGAACACCGACAGGCGCCCAAGCATCGACTGCTCGACACCGTTTAGCAGAGAGTAAGACCACTCGATGGTGGCCTCCAGGGTCTGCTGCCGCGCCAGGGCAGTGCGGCTTCCCCCCGTGAGCAGCCGGAACCGCTGGTCCAGGCGGTCGGCCAGGCCGCGCAGCGACAGCGACCGCAGCCGGGCTGCGGCCAGCTCGATGGCCAGCGGCAGCCCGTCCAGCCGCGTGCAGATCGAGATCACCAGCGGGGCCGTCTCCTCGTCGATGGACAGGCCGACGCCCTGCGCCCGGGTACGGGCCACGAACAGCTCCACGGCGTCGCAGGACGCGACCGCCGCGGGGTCATAATCACCGGGTCCGGGGAGCGACAGCGGTGGCACCCGGTAGATGACCTCCCCGCCGATGCCCAGCGGCTCGCGGCTGGTCGCCGCCAGGTGCACCCGCGGGCAGCGGCGCATGATGGCGTCGGCGGTCTTGGCGCAGCCGCCGATCAGGTGCTCGCAGTTGTCCAGCACGATCAGCATGTCTTGCAGCGCCAGCACATCCAGCAGGATGTCCAGGGCCGGTCGGCCAGGCTGGGCGGCGATCCCCAGCCCTCCGCAGATAGCCGCCGCCACGGCGTCCTGGTCGGTGACCGCGGCTAGCTCCACCAGCCACACCCCGTCTCCGGACCCGTCCAGCAGCCCGGCGGCCAGCTGCAGGGCCAGCCGGGTCTTGCCCGTCCCGCCGGCCCCGGTCAGCGTGACCAGGCGGGAGGATCCGGCCAGGGCCTGGACCTCTGCCAGCTCCTTCTCCCGGCCGACGAACGAGGCCAGCTGGGCCGGCAGGTTGTTGGCCAGCGCCGGGTTGCCCAGCGAGCGCAGCGGCGGGAACTTCCCCTGCAGGCCCGGCCCCTGCAGCTGGAAGATCTGCTCCGGGCGTCCCAGGTCCTTCAGCCGGTGCACCCCTAGATCGGTCAGCGACGCGCCCGGCGGAAGACCGTCGCGTACCAACACGGCCGCTGCCCCGGACACCAGCACCTGGCCCCCGTAGCCCACCGCGGCCACCCGGGCGGCCCGATGCACGTCCAGGCCCACCAGGCCCGCGGCCGTCGTCTCCGCGTCCCCGGTGTGGATTCCCATCCGCACCCGGACCTGCTCCCCGCCCGGCCACCCGTGCGCGGCCAGGGCCCGCTGCAGCTCCAGCACCGCCGCCAGGCACGCCCGCGGCGAGGAGAACACCGCGAAGAACGCGTCCCCCTGCGTATCGACCTCCCGGCCGTCGTGAGCGGCCAGCCCTGACCGGATGAGTGCGTGGTGGTCGGCCAGCACCTGGCCGTAGAGACCTTCCCCCAGCCGCCCGAGCAGGGCCGTGGAGCCCTCGATGTCGGTGAACAGGAACGTGAACGTCTCCACGGGCACAGCCTAGGAGGCCAGCTAGAGTCTGCAATCGGTCACCAGGCATGACGCGCAGGCGCGGCCGTCAATTATCCGCACAGTTACAGTTCGTCTGCGTCCCTAGTAGTCGGCAGGCGTGCCCTGAATGCAAGTGGTGATGCCAAGTCGCCAACCGCTACGGCCTCCGGTCTGCTTTCAAGGCCGCGAGCAAATATGCCGAACAGTGCATACGAATACGCGCAGTCACCTCACTCTCATCGGCAGATTCGGGCGTGGCAACTGCGCAGATCGTCCCGGTCCGCGCGCTGGGTGCCTCTACCTTC
>Ga0126381_100011069_pt1 | contig 10185 bp, 5 predicted proteins | sample PanSoiMetPlot_28_FD_96465 | JGI IMG/M metagenome (GOLD analysis project Ga0126381, IMG submission 96465) | Tropical forest soil microbial communities from Panama - MetaG Plot_28 | ecosystem: Environmental > Terrestrial > Soil > Tropical forest > Bulk soil | place: Panama | collected 2016-02-17 | reverse complement strand
GACCAGCCCGAACTGAGCAGTTCTTCGTATTGGGCGGCGAGTCGGACGGCCACATCGAACTGATCGCTGATGCTCAGCAGAGCTGCGGCCTCTCGCGTGGCGACCGCCGTTCCTTCCGGGAAGTAGCTCTCGCGGAAGCGGCGCAATATTTCGGTGCGACTGCCGGTGATCTTCTTGAGCAAAAGGAGATCTTCCTCGAGGTTGGTGCGCGCGGCGTCGGCGAGGGTCAGCAGCAACACATCGAGCGCATCGATCGCGACTTCGAGAAATTGAATCAGGCGAACTTCACCGAGGTGGCCGACAATCGTCCCCACCATGTCGCGCAAGCTCCGGTCGATATCTTGAAGGAGGTTGATGACTTTAGCTGTCCTATGCACGTTCTCATAATCTCGAGCCTGCAGGCCGCTATGATCAATTTCGTCCAGGCACTCCTTCGCAAGTACAAGCGCATCGTGGTTGGCGACGTGCAGGTCTCTCAGCGCGGACGCGACCTGGCGTCCTTCGATGGCTTGACGAGCCATGACCATGTATTTCGGCAGCTGGCTCGTGAAAGCGATGAGCTGCGACGCGACCGTCGAGAGAACAGGGGCGGGATCGCGAGTTTGCAGGTTGTCGAAAATTTGCGCGAGCCCATCAGGCCCGTGGTCGCGGCCGGATGAGATCCGGTCGACAAGCGAGGTCGTAGGCGACAGGAGACCCATTCTCGGACGATAGGCCCGCACCACCCTGTCGGCCTCGTCGTATCCGCCCTGGATACTCTGTGCGAGGTTGCTGTACGACCATTCATAAAGGATGTTTCCATAGACCGGGACCTCGACGATCCGAACCCGAGAGCCGCGCTCCTGCAGATAGAGGCGGAACAGTGCGATCGAATCTTCCGAGGTCGTCGACGCAAAAAGCATGATGAGGTTGTTGAACGCGTCGAGCAAGGTCGTCGGCGGATGGATCTGGTTCTTGGCCAGGATTCTGACGACCCAGATTTCGTCGAGGTCGGGATGATTGTCGATCAGATCCCTGAAATTCACCGTATCGACCGTAGCGCCCTCGCAATAGATCTTGCCGTCGATCTCGATCGGCTCGAGAAGGTACGGCAGAGCCGAGCACGCCATCAGGTTCTGGATCGTCATCGGCCGATAGAGAGGATGGTCTCTGCGATTGACGAACAGCTCGGCCCGCTGATCGGTGAGATTGTAGGCGTTGTAATAAAGCACCGGACGATCGGGCAGAAACAAGTTCGACCACTCGATATCGAAGTGAATGCCGCTGGTCGGATGGTCCGGATAGTACATGCGGGCAATTCCCGTCGCGTTGGACCGATAGACTAGGGACGTCAAGAACCGGGCGAGGGGATTCACCGCGATCACGTCGTTCAGCATCGCCATGTTGAATGTCGAGCGGTTCCAACTTCGCCGATCGGTCAGCAGGCGGAGCACGCGCCGCATGGAAGCGTAGAACTCGAGTGGAAGCACAATGTCCCGATAGCTCGCCGGGTTCATCAGATATCGGATGGCCCGGAAATAGTTTCCGACGAAGTCCGGAGCAAACGGCGTCGGGATCGGAAACTTGCTGTAAAGCCTGTCGGGACGGCCCACGGCATGAAAGAAATCCTCCGCCACCTCGATGCCGGTGCCTTTCGGAGCGGCGTGATACACGCAGCCAAGCCAGGCGCCGATGCATGACATCGACCAGACGTCGAAGGTGAGGCCCGCCTCTTCGAGCCGCTTCAGCGCTCCAAGTCCGAGCCCGACCGCCGGCCCGCCTCCGCCCAACGCGATTGCGCGGCGTATCCTGGTCTTCGACTCCACTGGCCCCTCCGCTGGTGTCATGCCCGGAGTTCGTGATTGATCACCCCATGAATGAACGCGGCGTCGTCGACAACGGCGAAATGCGCGCCCTCGCGGATATGGACCTGAAGGCGTGAATTGGTGAAACGCCCCCACCCCAGGGCGTGCTCGCGCGAAACGTAGGGGTCGCCTTTGGCCGCGAAGCACGTAATGGGAATTTCCCAGGGGGGTTCTGGCGTGAACTTGTAGTCGGATGCCATTTGAAATTCGGCACGGACGACCGGCAGCATCAGCCGCCGCAATTCGGGGTCGCGGAGGAATTGCTCTGTGGCGTCGATGTTGAAATGGCGAATCAAGTCGGAGAATACATCGTCGGGCTGGATGTAAGCCGGCGCGCTGACTCGGAATGCGGCGAGCGCCAGGAGATCGCGCATCACCAGTTCCTCGAACGATCCCTGATCGGTGATCCGATCGGGCGGTCGCGCTCCGCATACGAAAAAGTGTTGCGGACGCGAGGTCGTCGTATGGATGAGACGGCGCGCGGTCTCATACATCGTCAGGGCGCCCAGGCAATGACCGAAGAACGCGAATGGCCGGTCCAGCAACATCGTCATCTCCGGCACCAGCCGATCGACGAAGTCCTTCATGTTGGTGAGCGGCGCTTCGTTGATGCGAGAAAGCCGGCCGGGAGGCTCGATCGCGACCACCTCGACGGCGGGGTCGATGAACCGCTCCCAGCTTCGATAAACAGCCGAGCCTCCTCCGGCGAATGGAAAGCAGAACAAGCGAAGTCGCGGAGAGCGACGGGAGCCGACAACGACCAGCCAATCCCGCGCCGAGGCCAGCAGACGGATCGTGATCGGCCGAGAATCGGCCTCGGATCGTTTTGTCGAAGGCGCGTCGATCGGCGGCAGGGGGGCATGATGCTGCGGCTGGAGGGCGACGGGTGTCGCGCGCCGGAAGTGATCGGTTGGTGGGTCGGGACGCTCAGCCGCCGCAAGACCTGATCCGGACCCCATGTCGTCGCTTGCCGCCGGCAGCATCGGAAGCAGCTCGTCGACCACCTCTGCGATACTGGGACCCTGGATCAACATGATCGTCGAGACTTCGATTCCGAGCGCGGCCTCGAGCTGGTTGACCAGCGTGACCGACATCAACGAATCAAGCCCGAATTCGCGAAGCGGACGATCGGGATCGACAATGTCATCGAGACCCAGTGTCTGTGCCGCCGCCTGGCGCATGAACCCAAGGAGCAGTTCACGGCGTGCCGGACCCTGCGCCTCCTGCAGTTGGCGGCGCAGAGCAGCCGCGTCGATCGACCCGACCGTTCGGGGCGTCGCGGTCGTCACCGCCGTCTGTCGCGAAATGTGCGCCGCGTCGGATGCAGCAACGCCAGTCAATGCTTCCGGAGAGAGCCGCTTGAGCGACAGGCCGTCGATTGCGCCCGCGAAACCACCATCTTCGTGGAAGATGGAAATGTCGACAGTGAAAATGTCCGGATCGGAGTTTATCGGTTGTCGGCGCACGCCGTGAACCCACGCGTTTTCGAGGCCAATCCCCGTCCAGTGAAAATGCTCGATTGCCAAGGGCAGATGGGTGCACCTCTGCTCCTTCACCGGCTGCGTGAAGTCGCCATAAACGTCGACCAGTGCCGGATAGAGGTGGAGGCACGCATCCAGGAGGGCCGGATGCGGCCTTGATTCCCCGTCAGACGCGAGATGCGCCGGCAGGCGGACACGAGTCACGACCTCGCCACGACCCCGACGCAGCATGTGAATCGCGCGGAACGAGGTGCCGTATTCAAGACCAAGAGCGTTCAGGACCTCGTAATACGCGTCGATTTGAATCGTGGTTCCGCATCGTTGGAGAACGTCCTCGATCTTTACCGGGATGCGCTCGCCCGACGCCGCGTTGACTCGGCGTGCCACCCCGATCATGTGGGTTTCCCACATCTCCGCCGTATCTGCTCCGACGCTGGTGAACCGAAATTCGACGGTCGACTCGTTCAACGGGGTGAGGATCGACTGCACGATGCGCTCGCCGTTCTCGGGCAACACCATCGCCTTTCGATATTGGAAATTCGCGATTTCAACCGCGTCCGAACCAAAGTATTGACAGGCGGCATTCCGAAGCGCGCTCAGTCCAGCGGTCGTCGGAAGCACCGGCATGCCGTAGATGCGGTGATGATCGAGATAGGGGAAACGCCGCAGGCTGTAGGTGCTCTCGAATTGCACCTCGGTCAGCGGAGACCGCAGGCGTGAGCCGGTCAATCCCGTCAAGCGACCGGCCGTCGACCCGCCCCCACGATCTGGGTCGATCCAAAAACGGCAGTGCTCGAACGGATAGCTGGGCAGCGACACACGGCGCCGAGGGGAGGGTCGATTGAAGCTTTCCCAGTCGACCTCGTAACCTCGCCGGTACAGCTCGCCAAGGCTCGCCAGGATCTGTCTTGACTCGCCTCGCTCGCTCAGCGATCCGAGCCACGCCTGGCCGCTGCCCATCGCGGATTGTCGCCCCAAAGCCAGCAACGTATTGCCCGGCCCGACTTCGACGAACTCGGAAACGCCGGTTTCGCTGGCGGCCCTGACAGCCTCCATGAAACGCACGGGATCGAGTGCGTGGCTACGCCAGTATTCTGCATCCGGCGGCTCCGATTTGCGGGCTCCCGTCACTGTCGAGACCCATTCGACTTTCGGGGGCACGCCCCGAATACCCGCGGCGAACCGACCGAGCTGGTCCGCAGCCGGCCGCATCAATGGAGAATGGAACGCATGCGAAACAGTGAGCGCCTGACAGCGAATCCCGACGGCTTCGAACTGCGCGACAAGAGCCGTCACGGCATCACGCGCGCCCGAAACCACCGTATTGGAGGGCCCATTCGCGGCCGCGATCGTCAAATCGGCGCGGCCGCACCGCTCGACCGCCGCCGTCACGGTTGCCCGGTCGGAAAATGCGGCGGCCATGGCGCCCTCACGCGGCAATTCTTGCATGAGACGCGCGCGCTCGACGAGCAAGCCGAGCGCTTGCTCCAAGGTATACGTTCCGGCGCAGCATGCGGCGGCGAATTCGCCGACGCTGTGACCGAGGACGATGTCGGGACTTATCCCCCAGGATCGCCAGAGCGCGATCAGACCGGCTTGCACCGCGAACAGCGCCGGCTGAGTGTAGGCGGTCTCATCGATCAGGCCGGCCCCCTCGTCGTCGCCGAGGAGCACCTCCGTGAGCGGCCGTCCTAAACGAGAACCGACGATCTGGGTGCAGCGATCGACCTCATCCCGAAACACGGGCTCCTTGCGGTAGAGTTCGGACCCCATACGCCGGTATTGCGACGCCTGGCCCGAGAACAGGAAGGCCAGCCGGCGCGTTTTCCTGCCTTCCCGCGCGGAGGGACGAGCCAGTTCCGCCGCCAACTCGTCGCGCAACTCATCCTTCGATCCGACGACGGCGGCAAATCGCTCCCCAAAATGCGTCCGCCCGCTGGTTCGGGTAAAGCAGACGTTCGCCAGCGGCTCTGCGAGGCCAGGCAGCGCCGCGAGGTGCCGCGCGATGGACTCGCGCAAGGCAGGAGCACTCTTGGCAGAAAGCGTGAAGAGGGCTGGCTCGCAGTCGTCGTTCATATCCGCCGGAGCTGGTGGTTCCTCGAGCACCACGAAAGCATTCGTGCCGCCAAGTCCGAGCGAGTTGACGCCGGCCAACCTGGGGCGGCCGTTTCCAGGCCAGTCTCGGCAGCGTGAATTGACGAAGAACGGACTCGCCTCGAAGTCGATCTTCGGGTTCGGCTGCTGGAAATGGAGACTGGCGGGGATCTTGCCGCGCTTCAATGCCAGGGATGCCTTTATCAGACCCGCAAGCCCGGCCGTCTGCTCGAGGTGGCCGATATTTGTCTTCACCGATCCGATGGCACAGAAACCGGTGCGGCGCGTCCTGGCGCGAAACGCCCGCGTCAATGCGTCGACCTCGAGCGGATCGCCAACGATGGTGCCGGTTCCGTGGCATTCGACATAACCGACGTCGTCCGGCGATGCGCCAGACACCTCCAAGGCTTCGAGGATGGCCTGGGCCTGGCCGGCGGCGCTTGATGCCGTGTAGCTCACCTTTGCGCCGCCGTCGTTGTTGATCGCCGAGCCCCTGATGACGGCGTAGATGTGGTTGCGATCGGCCTTTGCGGCAGCGAGGTCCTTGAGCACGATTGCGCCGACGCCGCTGCCGAAAATCGTGCCTTGCGCGCGCGCGTCGAAGGCTCGGCAGCGTCCGTCGGGGGACAGGATTCCGCCCTTGATGCTGGTGTAGCCGATCCGCTGCGGCACGCGCACGGTCGCGGCGCCAGCCAGTGCCATTTCGCATTCGCCGCCGAGGATCGACTGGTACGCGAGATGCACCGCCACCAGCGAAGTCGAACAGGCGGTTTGCACGTTGATGCTGGGGCCGGTCAGGTCGAGCTTGTAGGAGATCCGCGTGCTGGCAAAATCCTTGTCGTTGCCGAGATGCGCGAGGCCACCCGTGTAACCGGGCAAGTCGGCGCTGAACGGCAATCGATCGACGAGATAACTGCTCACCGTCCCGCCTAGTCCGGTGAAGACGCCGATCGGTTGCGGGGCGTGCCCGACCTGTTGTCCAGCGTCCTCGAAGGCCTCCCACGCGACCTCGAGGAGGAGCCGCTGCTGCGGATCCATCAGCTGGGCCTCGTGCGGCGAGTATTCGAAAAACGCAGCATCGAAGCCGCCTACGTCCGGCAGCACCGAAGCCGCCTTGACGTACGACGGATCGCGCAACAATTCGGGGCCGACACCGGCCGACAGCAGGTCCTCATCGCTGAGTGCGCTGATCGACTCCACGCCGTCGCACAGGTTCTGCCAGAAGGTGAGGTGGTCGGGCGCGCCGGGGAAGCGGCAGGCTATCCCAACGATCGCGACGCCCGCGTCATTCCCGTCGCTCACCGTTCTCTCCGCGCCCGCCGTGCTTGAGCCCGCTCGAGTGCCGCCGCAACGGCGGCGTCGTGCTGACCTTCGGGCTGGAGTTCAGGATAGAAGGCCCGCTGATAGGACCGCACCAGGTCGCCGACCGATCGCACGCTGGTGATGGAAACCAGCTTCGCAAAGGGATCAACTCCGAGCTCCGCTTCCAGCTCGGCCACGAGAGTCGCCAAGTCGAGCGAGTCGAGTCCGAGTGTCGCGTTGAGCTTGTCCGCCTCGAATAGCGGACCGACCTCCTTGTCGCGGCCGGCGAGAACGAGCCTTATTTTGTCGTGCACAACGGTCTGGATCTGTTCAGGTGTTGCCGCAGTCAACACGAGATTCCTCCATCTACGACGAGAGTTTGTCCGGTTATGAAAGAAGCCTGGTCGGAGGCCAGGAAGTGAACGGCGCTTGCAACCTCGTCGATGCGCGCCAATCGCCCAAGCGGGGTACGGCGTGAGATCCGCTGCTTCTGCTCGTCGGGCATGCGCGCGGTCATATCGCTGTCGAAGTAGCCGGGAGCAACGGAGTTGACCCTGATCTGGCGCGGACCGAGCTCACGAGCAAGACTGCGTGTGAAACCGTCCAGCGCCGCCTTCGTGGCGCTGTAGACGGCAACTCCGGAATGACCGCGGACCGCGTGCACTGACGATATATTGATGATGCAACCGGAGCCCTGACGCAGCATCAATCGCGCGCATGCCTGTGCCAGCACGAGAGCGGTCGTGAGGTTCACCTCGATTGCGTCGACGATCTCCTGCGGGCGCATGGTCGGCAGGACGCCTTCCGTGGCGATCCCCGCATTGTTGACGAGCACGTCGATGCGGCCCAGCCGCTCCCCGACGTCCTTCACGAAGGCACATAATGCTTGATGGTCTCGTCCATCCACCTCGCCCCAATGGAAATCCGGGGATGGGCGGTGCCGCAACGTATCTGCGATGAAGGCCGTTTTCGTCCGGCTGAAGGTGGCTACACCGTAGGAGCGGTCGAGGAATCCGGAGATAAGCTCCGCTCCCAGGCCGCGGCTACCCCCACTCACCAGCGCAACCTTTCGGGTCTGGGGCATGCCGTCCTTCCCCCTCGAGCGTGGCCCAGCTCGCGACCTGCAGCACGCGTCAATGCTGCTGTGAAATCATCGCTGGATTTCGCGACTTCTTGAAACGCGCTCCGTACTGATCCACCGACGCAATCTCGATGACGGCGGGCACCTTGTAGCGCTCGAGACGCGCGCGGCAGAATTGATGGACACGCCGCTTGAGCGCGTCAGGGTCCTCCGGCGCAAGCAGCGAGATTGTCGCTGCTACGACCTCACCGGTAACCGGATTCGGCTTACCGGTGACGGTGACGTCCTTGATATTTTCGAGTTGCAGCAGAACGTTCTCGATCTCGGTGGGATGGACCTTCTCCCCGCCTACATTGATCAACTCCGACTTGCGGCCGAGAATGCGGATGTAGTCGCCGTCTCGTTCGACGAGATCCTGCGTGTTGAACCAGCCGTCCGGGTCGAAAGGCGACGGCGCATTCAAATAACCCAGCATGGCGCCGGGCGATCTGATCCAGAGCACGTCATCGACGATCTTGTGTTCGAAGCCCGCATCGCCGAGCTTGAGCCAGACCGAGCCGGAGTCTCGCGATCGCGTCGGCAGGATGCCGAGCTCGGACAGGCCGTAAGTCTGCTTGAGCCGGACCCATGGAAGCGCGTCGCGGGCCGCGGCGAGCGTGCTCGGGGGCATCGGTTCGGTGCCATAGGTGACGACCTTCAGCGACGACAGATCATATCGTCGGGCGGTGTCGGCGATCAGCATGAGCCGCAGAAAGGTTGGAGTCGTCGGCAGCAGCTCAATCCGATGGCGCTCGATGGCGGCGCCGACGGCGTCCGGACTGCGCTCGGCCGTCGTGACCGTCGTGCCGCCGTGACAAAGTCCGTGAAACAGGGTGTTGATGCCGCCGATGTGGTCGAGCAATAGAAAGACCAAGGTGCGAAACGCCGGCCGCGGCGTTTCGAACCGGGCCAATAATCGGTTGAAATCCAACACGGCCCCTTTGCTCTCGCCGGTGGAACCGGAGCTGAACAGGATCAGACCAACTGCGTTGCGGGCGCTGATCTGCTGCAACAATGGGTGGGTGACAGTGCGGCCAAATCCAGTCACATGCCATGAATCATCATTGGTGAATTGAACAGCGAATCTGACCTGGGCCAACTCCATCAGCTGATCGCAGCGCGCCGCGTTGGTGGATGCCAATGGTACGACAATGTTGCGGTTCAGAACCGCAGCTACAAGCAACGCACAGATCTCGGGCGAATAGTCACCGCAGATGGCCAGCGTGTCTCCGGGACCGATGTGGCGCTGCTCCAACTCGCGGCGCCACACATCCGCTGCATCACACAATCTGGAAAACGGCCAGACGTCACCGCGCCAGATCAGGGCGGGCCGGTCCCCCCACGATGACAAGCGCCGAGCGAACGAGGGACTGTCCATCGCGCTGACTCCGTCGTCGAGCACCAAGCCCTACCAAGCAGCGCCCTCGGCGTCGTTCGCACGCGACTGCTGTCCTTTCAACATCGCCTCTGTGGCTTCCATCATCTGAACGGCGTGCACGATCTGGGAAGCCTGGTCCGGATCCATCGATTGGAGGCATTGTCGAAGCCTGTCGATATCGATTGGTCCAGTCGTTCTTTCCGAGTGGCCGCGCGAGGGAGCGAAGCCGAAAGGTCGAAGTTGCGCGATCGGTTGTCCGCCATTTTCCGCGAGAAGCTCGCAGGCTCTGTGAGTCTGGTACGCCATCTGCGAAATCGTCTGGAGCCAGTCCTGCCAAATTTCGGCGAAGAGCGTGCCCATGCGGAACGCCGCGTCGGGAGCGTCGAAGCTTGGCGGGCGCTGGTGCGAATTACCGGTACGCATCTGAATCCCCCACCAAGGCGTTCGGTGAAAGAAGCGTTTCATACTTGATGGACGATGTCCAGGGATTGCGCACTGCACACATCTCGGGTTGCTCATTCCGCCGAGATGTCCATGAACATGACAGCAGCCGGCGTCGAGTCGCTCTGCGTCGGGGCGACCCGCGATGCGTTAAGCTCTCGCCAACATCTCCGGTTGTGTGCGGTCCCGCACAAGTGCGATTCACTTCATTTCGTGACGGCTGCGTTCGGTTGTCGTGAATGCGCGCAAATCCTTGACTATCTCACTCGCCGGGACTCCTGCGGTGGGCAGGAAGTAGAAATGTCCTCCCGGGAAAGTACAGGTGCGAAACACGCTTGTCGTGAAGTCCACCCACGACTGAAGCGAGCAGCAATGCGGAAGATCGTCGGCGCCGGCAAAGGCCGTGATCGGGCACGCGACGCGATATCCGGGCGCGACTGAATACGCGTCGACGAGTGCGAGATCGGCCCGCAAGGTCGGCAGCAGAGCGGAGATCAACTCCGGGCGTTGCATGATTGCGGCGGG
>Ga0126381_100011068_pt1 | contig 10186 bp, 11 predicted proteins | sample PanSoiMetPlot_28_FD_96465 | JGI IMG/M metagenome (GOLD analysis project Ga0126381, IMG submission 96465) | Tropical forest soil microbial communities from Panama - MetaG Plot_28 | ecosystem: Environmental > Terrestrial > Soil > Tropical forest > Bulk soil | place: Panama | collected 2016-02-17 | reverse complement strand
TGGAAGCTCGAGCAGGCGGAGGAGGCCTACAAGCTCTTCGACACGCAGACGACGGGGAAGGCGGTCATTTTCCCGTCCTGAGCGGGCCGCGCGGGTGCTGTCGTGGTGAGAGCGGTCACCTCGAACAGGCTGCCGTGGAGTGCATCGCGAAGCGGCACGCTCTGACCCACCATCGGGTTGACGGGTTCGGCGTCTCCCTCGTGAGGTCGAACTTCGAGGTCACGAACGTGATGGCGTGGGCCTTGGCCGAGCGGGCTACTCCACCACGATCGGAAGTCTGGCGAGACCCCGGAACGCCGGGAATGCACGCCACTCGAGTGGCTCGTCGGCGAGGCGCACGCGAGGGAAACGCTGGAAGAAGGCGGCAATGGCGAGCTGACCTTCGAGCCTCGCGAGCGGCGCCCCCAGGCAGAAGTGCGCGCCGCCGCCGAAGGAGTGATGGTGCACGTCCCGCCGCGTGATGTCGAAGCGATCGGGCTCCGGATACTCCGCGGGATCCCGGTTGGCGGCGGCAAGCATGGTCAGCATCGACTCTCCGCGATGGACCGGGCAGCCGCCGATCGCCAGCTCGTCCATGGCGATGCGTCCCGTCTGTACCACCGGCGATTCGAAGCGCAGGATCTCCTCGACGGCGTTGGTGATGAGGGCGGGCTCTTCGCGCAACTTCTCTCGCTCTTGCGGATGCTGGAGCAGGAGCCAGATCCCGTTGCCGATCAGATCGGTCGTGGTGACATTGCCGGCGACCAGTAACAGCTCGCACATGATGACGATCTCGTCGTCGGTGAGCCGGTCGCCCCCCTCCTCGGCTGCGATCAGGGCGCTGATCAGATCGTCCCGCGGATCGGCCCGGCGTGCGGCAACGCTCCGCTGGAGGTAGGCCGCGAGCTCGGCACCCAGCTCGCCCGTCGACGCCAGCTCCTCGGGCGTGAGCAGCGGATTCAGACCCATGGCCTCCGAATCCGACCAGCGCTTGAAATCGTGGCGGTCCACCGGATCGACCCCCAGCATCTCCGCGATGACGATCACGGGAAGCGGGCCAGCAAACGCCTCGATCACGTCGAAGCGGCCGTGTCCGGCCACCGCGCCGAGCAACTGGTCGATGATCTCGCGCACGCGCGGCGCCAGCCGCTCGATGGCGCGCGCCGTGAAGGCCTTGCTGACGAGCCCGCGCAGGCGCGTGTGCGGCGGGGGATCCTGAAAGAGCATGCTGAAGTTGCCGAAGCGCTGGAAGATGCTCATGTACGTGCCCGCGTTTGCCTTTTGGGGGGGTCGACGGACATGCTGCGGTCTCGCAGCACGCGCTCGATGTCCTGGGCACGCGTGAGCACCCACCGGTTGATCACCTGGTCGTAGTGTACCGGCTCGCGTCCGCGCAGATGCGTGAGCACGGGGTAAGGATCGGTACGAAACGCCGGGTCGAGAGCCGTGAGCTCGGCGCCGGTCGGGACGCGATTCTGTAGGTCCTGTCCGCGATCGTCCGTCATCGCATGTCCTTCATGCCCTCGTCACCCCCTGCGTCCACGCTGCCACTGCTCGTGGCACTCGCGGAGTATGGCGGTCGCCGCGTCGCCTGTGGCCACACAACGCGGGATGTCCATGTCCTCTGCATTGGCGAGCGGCGGATCGGTGGAGAGCAGAGGATAGCCAACATAGACACTTTCCGGGCGCTGATGGGCAAGGTCTGCTGCAAGGTGGATGCCGGTTATCGGGCAATTGCAGTTGGCGACCTCCTCACTACATCTCCGACCTCTGGCCACGCCATGAAGGTGAGCGATCCTGTCAAGGCTTTTGGCGCAGTCATTGGCAAAGCTCTTGGCATCCTTGCCGAAGGCTGGCGGGTCGTCCCAATTTTGGTTGCTTTGCAGTAATTACGTCGCGTTGGCGCAAATGGAGGGGTGGCGATGATTCTAAGTGTTCGCGCCTTCGGAAAGCTTGTCGGAGCTAGCACGGTGAGCGATATGGCTCGGAAAGTGGGGCTTGATCCAGTACCGCGCCCCTTGTCAGTGCGTGAGTTCATTCTCAATTTCGGCCGTCCATTACGACACCCTGCACCTCTCGCGGATCGATCCCCTTACTTTGCGCTCTGGTGAGCATCCGCCAGACAGTCATTCCGTCCCTCCGAAAATCAAGGGGGGAATAGACCTTGATGTGACCGACCCGGGTAAGGGTTCGCAGCGAAGGGCGACGAGTTGGGTCTAACATTTTCGAAAAGGGAACGAACCAGAGCGAGTCTTCGAGGTTAATTTTGCAGGTGGTGTAGGTATGGGTGAGCTCGACTTTGATACTGAGTATTCGTGGAGCGTCGTGCCAGCGAACGAGTTTGGCCTAGGCCCGGCGGCCAGTACCTCCTTTCACACTGACAAGCAACCATCGCCGCCCCCACCGCCTCCACCTCCGCCTCCACCAACGCTAGACGTCAGTCCGTCGAAGCTGTCGCTGTTCAACTGTGTTCACGACGCGATATTCATCTGGTTGCGGGAAGCGGCCTCGGCTTCCGGCATACCGAGTCAGTGGCGGTTACTCCAGCAGATGCCGACCCAATTCAACCTCGAGGGCAGCTGTCCGTTCGATGACAATGGCCGCCCGGTTGATCCCGAGATCATCCTCACCACGAAGGGGGTGGGCGGCTCAACTGGCGAGGGCAACGACGTGCTGGCGATCTTCGACCTCGACGCCCAACGGGCCATCGCGCACCTGCGCATGGCGCGGGGGGCTGACGTGGTGATGTTCGACCCTGGGCTCGGGCGCATCTACATCGCGTGTTCGAGCGGGGCGATCTCGGTGTTCCAGATGGACGATCCCGCGCACTTTCGCAAACTCGAGGATGTCGCGGCGGAGCCGAAGATCCACAGCCTCGCCGTCGACCTGCGGACTCATCGCGTCTACGCGCCGGCCGAGGAGGAGAAAGGACGGCCAGCGTCGAAAATGTTCGTGTTCGAGGCGGTGCCCAATCAGTAATGGCGCGTACGCCACGCAGGATCGGGCGTTCGCTGTCACCGAGACCGTCACTCGCCCCGCCTGACACGGCGTGATGGACCACAACTTACGCCGCCGCTCCGCATCGTTCTCTGATGATTTCGACGATCCACCCCGAGTAGGCTGGTCAGGCACCGATCATCGCCAGGTCTTGGCCTCGAGCACGTATCGGCCGGTCGGTTCTGCGCTCCCAGGGGCAGGCTCTTCCGTTACCCCGATCAGCCGCGCGTCATCGAGGGAGATGGGAACCGTGATGGTCGCCCAGGCGCGCCCGCCCGCGTCGACGCTGAAGGTGCCACCGCTCATCGGAGCTGCGCGCGGCCGCACGAACCAGAGCTGGTAGGTCCGCTCCGCGCTAAGGGGGCTCAGTCCGGCCGTCGCAAGATGCCCGTGGTGGCCGTCGATGGCGACCAGGAGACGCCCGCTCGCTCCCGGCGCGCCCGTCCCCGCGAGAATGACCAGGCGTCCCGGCCGACGCGCCAGCGCTTCCACCTCCGGTCCCGGCGGACGGTGCGTCAGCTCGAATTGCAGCACCACATTCCAGACCAACAGCGACGCGGCAAGCGCGGTAAGAACGGGCCACATCACTCGCCGCCAGCCGGGCCGTCCCGTGGTGCCTACTCGCTCGGCGCCTGGAGGTCGGTGCCGTGCGGCCTCCGCTCGGATCACCGCCCACGCTTCGGCTGGAGGGGGGACAGGATCGAGCCCGAGCGGCAGCGTAGCGGCGACGGCCCGGTACTGCTCCAGTAAGCCCGCACACGCCGCGCAGGCGCCGACGTGATCGTCGATGCGTACCCGCTCGGGGCCCTCCAGGCCTCCCAGGGCGTACGCGGCCAGGTCCTCGATGGGATGCTCGCGCTCTTCAGTCACGGCCGTCCGGCGCCTCCCGTTGTGGCTCGATGAGCGGCCAGAGCAAGGCACGGAGTCGATCCATCGCCTCGCGCGTCCGGCTCTTGATCGTCCCTAGCGGCGCGCCCAGCTCGCGGGCGATCTCCGATTGCGAAAGTCCGCCGTAGTAGGCCAACTCGATGGCCTGCCGCTGCGCGACCGGCAGACCCTGCAACGCGTTGATCACGGCGCGTCGCGTCGCGAGGGCGTCCGTCGCATCCGGCTGAGCGGCCTCATGGGTGCCGGCCGCCAGCGGTTCTCTTTCCCGCAGACGGGCCTGATGAAGCCGACTCCGCAACAAATCGACGGCGCGGTTCCGGGCGATGCCCATGAGCCACCAGGGCACTCGTCCGCGGCCGGGGTCGAATGACTCGCTCCCGTCCCAGCAGCGTAGGAAGGTGTCCTGCAGCACCTCGCGGGCCAGCTCCGGATCCCCGACGATTCGGAGCGCGAGAGTGAAGACGAGGCCACCGTACCGCGCGTAGAGGAGCTCGAGGCCGTGCTCCTCCCCGAGCCGCATCCGACGCAGCAGCTCGACGTCCGGTGGCTCCTGCCGATCGCCGCTCGCCACCGGTCTCACGCGCTGAAGGGGATCAGGCATTACCCGGAGCACCAAGCGGTTCGCTGGGAGGACCCACCCCCATGACGATGCCTACGGAGTTTCGATGTCGGGTGGATCGTCCAATACGCAACGATCCGGAGCACATGATGACTCCGTAGGCAGGAGCGAAGCGGCAAGCCGATGACCGGGGGGCAGCTCATATGAAAGCCAGAGGCGTTGTGGTCGTCGTGCTCGTGGGGCTACTCGTCACCGCTGCATTTGAGACGCTGCGTGCCGATGACGACGCGGCTCTACTCAAGCAGGCCCAAGCGCTGTTTAGGTCTCTCCCACACACGATGGGCACCGCCGACCATCCGACCGCTCCGGCTCGGGTCTCTCTCGGAAGGATGCTCTTCTTCGACCCGCGGTGGACGGTGGAGGGAAACGTGAGCTGCGCCACATGTCATCAACCGGCCCTTTATGGGACCGATGGGCTCGCCAGGTCAATCGGGGTCGAGCATCGCACACACCCGCGCAATGCGCCCACGATCCTGAACGCAGGGTTGAATTTCATTCAGCACTGGTGGGGCGACCGCAAGGATCTCGAAGATCAGGCCGAGAAGGCCCTCGCGGGAGTGTTCAGCTCCGGGCATGCAGATACGGGTGTCGCTGCCGCGAGGATCGAGGCGATCGATGGATATGCTCCGGTGTTCCGCCAGGCATTTCCGGGCCAAGCCAAGCCTGTTACTCCCGCGAACATCGCTGCGGCGCTCGGCGCCTATGAGCGCACGTTGGTGACTCCGTCGCCATTTGATGCCTATCTGCGCGGAGATGTGCAGGCCCTCCCGCCGGTGGCCAAGAGGGGGCTGCAGCAATTCATCAGCCGCGGATGCGTGTCCTGTCACAACGGAGTGGGGGTGGGAGGCCAGATGTTTCAGAAGTTTGGAGTGGTAGAGGAGTACTGGAAGGCCACGGGCAGCCCTGAGATTGACCAGGGGCGGTTCGGACTCACGAAGAACCCCGCTGATCTGTACGTCTTCAAGGTTCCCAGTCTCCGAAACGTGGCGATGACGGGCCCATACTTCCACGATGGATCCGTGGCGACGCTGCACGAGGCCGTGAAGGTGATGGGCCGCGTTCAATTGGGAGTTACTCTGCAGGACGCAGAGATCGGCGAGATCGTGACATTTCTCCGCACGCTCACTGGACCCTTGCCGGAGAACTTTGCGACGGCGCCAACTCTTCCACCGGTAAAGCGCGACCCGTAAATTCCGCGAGGTCCACACGGGTTAGGAGAGAGGTAAGTTGCTGGCGATGACAAGACCGGTGACAAGGTCGCCATAGCTCGCAGCTCGTCCCCGACACATCGTAAGCTCACAGGTCTCCCCAAGGTTCGCGGTTATCTACGAACCTTTCGGAACTTACCCTTAATGGAATGTCAGGAACTCTTCAGTGGCAACCCCGTTTCCTCGGATCGTAGAGTCCCTGTCGTCACTGAGTGAACCTCTTTCGAGGAGGGACGGCATGAAGACGATCTCGTGGCTAGGGCCGATGGTCGCGCTGACGTGGCTTGGTTCCAGCAGTGGCGGAGCAGAGGGAGTCCAGTCGATCTTCGGAGCTACGCTCGCCGAGCCCAATCAGAAGACGATTGAGGTGAGCACAGAAGAGCTCCGACGAATCCTGGTCGACGGAGCTACGACAGTATTCGACGCTCGGCCTCCCAAGGAGTACGCGCTCAGTCACATTCCAGGCGCGCTCAACGTCGCGGGGAAGCCTGGCGTGCCCATGTCCCAGTACGTGCCCGATGCCGGCGAGATCGCTCGCGCGCTCGGGGGCCAGCAATCGGCTCCCATCGTGCTCTACTGCAGTGGGCCGTTTTGCGGCAGGAGCAAGCGGCTGAGTGAGGAGTTGCTCGACGCCGGTTTCACGAATGTCCGCCGCTATCAGCTGGGGATTCCTGTGTGGCGAGCCCTCGGTGGTCTAACAGAGATCGAACGTGACGCAGTCGGCTATGTCTCTGAAATGGATCGCTCTGCGGTCTTGGTCGACGCGCGGGATCCAGAGGAGTTCGGAAGCGGGACCTTGCCCGGAGCGAAGAATCTGGCGTCGAGCAAGGTCACGCCTGAGAAGGACGCCGGCGAGGTGCGGATCGCCAAGGATGACGGACGCCTGCCCATGGAAGATCACAATACACGTATCATCGTCTTCGGCCGCGACGGCGCGCAGGCTCAGGTCGTCGCGGCGGCAATCATTCGCGAGGCCTTTCACAACGTCGCCTTCTATGGCGGCACCTTCGAATCGCTGAGCCACCTCGCTGGACCGAGATGACCGTAGGAACGAGCTCGAGACGCTATCGTGGTGTCGGCAGTTCAATTCAGCGGTCTTAGCCGCTCTTAGCTTCGCTTAGAGGATCAAATAGCGCATCTTTCCGGTTCACGGAGTAGGCTGTTCGTGCTGAGTCAAGCTCGATGGATGAGTTGAGAGACTGGGAGGCCCGACGTTTAGTGTCCACGGTGCCACACCGAGAACCGCGAGGGCCGCTCGACGCAGGCTGATTCGATTCAGCGCAGGGCGTCTCCGGGCAGGCTCTCTCCTGGCGGCGCTTGGGGTCCCGGGAGCGGATCGACGAAGTGCGATCTCGGAGCTGAGCGTCCCTAGGGCCGTGGGCCCATAGGAACTTTCGCGCCAGTCGGCGCTGCGCGACCTGCCGGCGCGCGGTAGGGCGGGCGCAGCAAGCACTCATGAGAATGCCAGGTAGCGTTATTGCGGCGGTGGCGGCCGCTGGTCTCATCACGGGCTGCGGCTCTCATTCCGGCCAAGTAGAGCTCGCGTCAGACACCTGCAACGCGCCGATTTACTACGTTGCGCTCGGAGACAGCACGGTCGAGGGCGTTGGCGCTAGCAAGCAAGCCCTGAACTATGTGAGTCGCCTCCACACCAGACTGCTTGCGAGATATCCCAACTCACGTCTCAAGAACCTCGGCAGTGGCGGAGCGACCTCGGGGGACGTCGTACGCAGGCAACTCGACAGTGCGATCAGGCTCCACCCACGCCTCGTCACGCTTTCGGTTGGACCAAACGACATCACGACTGGCATCTCCGTGGACGTGTACGCGCAACACCTCGACATCATCTTCAGCCGACTACGACAGGAGACAGCCGCGTTGATAGTTGTCAATCTGTTACCTGACCTTGCGGTGACGGCCCGATTTGCCGGGGACCCGCAAGTTGACCTGGTCGGTCGCCAAACGGCAATGTTCAACGAGGCTCTAGCCCAGAAGGCGCGTGAGTATGACGTGGTGCTCGTCGACCTATACCTGCCTAGCCGAGAGGAGGTCCCGCGACGGGCCGAACTCTTGTGGAAGGATGGCTATCATCCCTCGGATGCGGGCTATGCACGATGGGCCGAGCTCATGTGGGAGGGCATCGGCCCGCGTTTGGTGGATTGCCAAGCCAGACGCATGCCTGCCCTCAGATCGAGCGACGGTATTCGACCAGCCCGAGAGCGTATCCCTGCACGTCGCGGGTGACTTCTCGCGGCTCCGCAAATCCGGACAGCTCGTAGAAGCGACGGCCCTGGACGTTGTCGTGCTCGACCTCGACGGTCAAGTGTTTGAGCCCCTCTGCTGCGAATTCCGTCAGCCCGGAGGCGAGCAACCGCCGCCCGATGCCGCTCCGCTGCCGGTCCGGCAGGACGTAGATCCGGGTGAGCTCCACCGACTCTGCCGACCGGCGCACGAACTGTGCGAATCCAATGACATCGCCACCCGCTTCGGCGACGAAGAAGCTCGATCCCTGTGTCGCGAGCGCGTGACCCAAGCTCTCCCGTGAATACCAGCGGTCGAGCAACCGCCGCTGGACTTCATGCGGAATGATGCCGGCGTAGGCAACCGGCCACGTCGCCCGGGCGACGGCCTCCACCTTTCCGAGGTCCGTCAGCTCGGCCCGCCTGATGAGCACGCGCTCCTCGTTCATGTCTATCCTCGCTGGCCACCCTCGGCACGAGGCGATGACGTACGTAGCGTCGACTATCTTCTGTCGACTGCCTCATCCGACTGTTGGAGATACGTGAGATGGCCGGAGTTGAGGAAACCGTGACATGACCGCTCTTGCCGCAGGCCGTGGGAGGAATGGGCACCGAGGAGGAGCCCATGGCCTATCCGCCGTCTGTGGTGGAGCGTGCCATGAAAGTGCAGGAAGTCATTCTGCGAGCCCTGGCCGGGCAGCTCACGTGGATTCAGGCGGCGGACATTCTCGGCTGCAGTCCGCGCACGATCCGACGGCTGCGCTGGCGGTTGCAACACGTCGGCTATGGGGGGCTGTTCGATCGGCGGCGCCGCCGGCCCTCGCCGAAGCGGGCACCCGTGGCCGAGGTCCAGCGCATGCTGGCCCTCTATCGCGACCGCTACACCGGCTTCAACGTGCGCCACTTTCACCAGCTCGCCCGCCGGGAGCACGGCGTGCGCTTCTGCTATGCCTTCGTGAAGAAGGCCCTGCAGACCGCGGGGCTGGTGGTCAAGCAGCGCGCCCGCGGCCGCCATCGGCGGCGGCGCGAGCCCCGGCCCTGCTTCGGGGAGTTGTTGCACCTCGATGGCAGTCGCCACCACTGGCTCGCCCGGGTACCCGAGCAGTGGTTCACCCTGATCGCCAAGCAGCTGCTCTACGCCGAGTTGCGGGAGGGCGGCGAGAGCGTGGCCGCGATCCTGACCGCGCTGCGCGCCGTCCTCGAGCGCTACGGCGTGCCCATGGCCTTGTATACCGATCGCGCCCACTGGGCCGTGCACACCCCGACCTCGGGGAGCGCCCCCGACCGCCGCCAGCCGACCCATGTGGGCCGGGCCCTCGCCCGGCTCGGCATTGAGCACATCCTGGGCTACTCCCCCCAAGCCCGAGGCCGGAGCGAGCGGGTCAACCGCACCTTGCAAGACCGGCTGGTCAACGAGCTGCGCGCCGCCGGTATCGCCACGGTCGCGGCCGCAAACCGCTACCTGCGCACGCACTTCCTGCCCGCCTTCAATGCCGAGTTCGCGCGCCCGCCCGCGGATCCCGCCGCGGCCTTCGTATCCCTCGGACGCGTGGATCTTGACCAGATTCTCTGCGTCGAGGACGAGCGCGTCGTGTCGCGCGATAACGTGGTGACCCTCGATCGGTTGGCCCTGCAGTTGAGCAAGCAGCCGGGCCGGCGGACCTGCGCGGGCCTGCGTGTCCTCATCCGCCGGCATCTTAACGGGCAGCACACCGTCTGGTACGGCGGCCGTTGCCTCGGCCGTTACGACCACCACGGCCGTCCTCTCGCTGCTGACGGCCCTTGCCCCTCACCGTGCGGTCAGGTCACGGTGTCAAACAGTTGCGGCCAGATCACGTATCAGCAACAGACTGCCTCATCCGACTTGACATCTTCCGCCCGGCCTCCGATCCTCAGTGCGCTCCGCTGAGCAGCTTCACAACGCCTTCCCTGCGGGCCTTCTTCGCGATATCCAGGGCCGTCTGCCCGTCCTTGTTTCTGATCGCGGTCTGCGCGTGCGCCTGCAGCAGGATGCTGGCCGAGTTCGTCAACCCCTGCAGGGCGGCGAACATCAGAGCCGTGTTGCCATTTCGGTCGGCCAGGTTCACATCCGCGCCACTGTCGATCAGGGCGTGCATCACTTCTGGCTTGTTCACCCAGTCGATGGCGCCCGTCGCCCACATGAGCGGTGTCTGTCCCCGACCATTTCGCGCATTGACATCGGCGCCGCGCTCGATCAACGGTTTGATGAGCCACGGCACGTTTCGTCCCGCCGC
>Ga0126381_100011067_pt1 | contig 10186 bp, 7 predicted proteins | sample PanSoiMetPlot_28_FD_96465 | JGI IMG/M metagenome (GOLD analysis project Ga0126381, IMG submission 96465) | Tropical forest soil microbial communities from Panama - MetaG Plot_28 | ecosystem: Environmental > Terrestrial > Soil > Tropical forest > Bulk soil | place: Panama | collected 2016-02-17 | reverse complement strand
GCCTGGGTGAGTGCGTCCACCTGCGCAAGGCGGCGCGCCGCATCGGCATAAGGCCCCTCGGCGATTTCCAATCCCAAGCCCGCCGTCAATTGCATCATGCGTTGCAGCCAGCGCGAGGCAATAGTGGGCGCGCCTTCCACCTTTGTGGCGCGCGTGAGAAGCACTTCGCGCCCCGAAGCCAGCATGGCGAAGTCATGCGCCGAGAGGCCGATAGTGCGTTCAGGCTGCTCGAGACCCAGCGTCTCGCGCATGGGCCGCGAAAACCAGGGATCGGCGGATGCCGCGCCGGGCCAGCTTCCTTCGTTCAATCCCCCCAGGATCACCAGATCGAAACTCTGCAGCCGCGCTTCGAGCGGGCCCAGAATCGCAATTGCGCGATGCCGGTTGAAGCGCGGCCGGACCGGGACCTTCATCGCCAGCGCGCGCAGCAATGCTGGATAAGCATGGGGATCGAGCGGCGGCAATCCTTGGGCCCCGTCGCCGAAATTATTGAAGAACTGAACGGCGGCTTCGCCGTCCTCGTCGCGCCAGAGGGGACAATCGCGCTTGTCTTTGCAGGAAAGGTCCTCCGCCACCATCAGGTGCGTGGCGATCAGCTGGTCGAGCGGCAATTCCGAATTGGCAAAGGCATGTTCCAACGGCGCAAGGACCTTGGAAATTCTTTCCCACCACGACGCCAGCCGTGCGCATGTCTCGCGGTCGTATTTGTTGCGCGCCGCCTTTTTCGCTTGCGCGATGCGCCGCGCGATGCCTTGGAGGCCGGGGTCGGGGCGAGGACCACGCAGCGCCAGGCGGTCCAGCGCACGGGCCTGGGCGCGGAATGAAGCCGGATCATCTCCCAGACTGGCGAAGGGATGCTTGAGCAGCGCCAGGAGCGGCACGGGTGCGAATTGCGTCTCCGCAGCTTCGGCCAGCAGGCACAAAAACGCGCCCGCGCCAGTATGGGCCAAGGGATGTCCCGCGGAATCGTCGATCGCGATCTCCCAGCGCGACAATTCGGCGGCGACGCGTCGGCCTAAGTCGCGGTCGGGCGTCACCAGCGCGGCGGTGCGGCCTTCATGTTCCAGTGTTTCGCGCAAGGCCAAGGCGATCACCGATGCTTCCTCGGCGGCGTCGGCGGCAGCGACCAATTGAATGCCCGCCAGCCCTTCCGCGATGTCGCCGCCGGCTGTGTCCGCCAGGGCGCGCCAGTGATCCGTTGTGGGAGCAGGCCGCAAGCTTTCGCTTAGCAAAGACTCTCGAGCCGGATTTGGCGCTGCGCCATGCCAATCCTTCACATGCGCGCGAGTTTCGCCCGCCGCATCCAGCAATTGCTTCAACCCGTACTGCGGATGGCCCGGATCGAGAGTGCGCCAGCTTTCTTCGTCCAGTCCCCGGTCCAGTCCCGGCAGGACCAGCGCGCCATGGGGCAACCGCGCGATCAAAGTAAGCAGGCGCGCGGTCGCGGGAATCGAACCGGTCGAACCTGCCGCGATAATCATCCCAGAGGGCGGATTTTTCGCGAGCCGCTCTGCCAACATCTCCAGCCTCCGGTTGCGCTGCGCCGCTGGGTTGACCGTCTTCTCCGCTGAAAGAAGCGCCGGCCATTCGTCGCGGATCAAGGCAAGAAATCGGGCGATGTTTTCCCAATGCGCGGCCAGCGTCAGGGGCGCAAGATCGTCAAGCCGGTTGAGGTCTGCCCTCTGGCGTTCGACATCGTCCATCACCTTGGCCAGGCTCTCTGCCAAAGCCGCCGCATGAGCGAAGCTCACTTCCTCGCCCCGGCTTTCCTCCCATTGCCTGATCAGGGTGGCAAGCAGCAATTGGCGGCGGATGGGATGGATGGCACGCGGCAGCTCCAGCCCGTCATGCACCAGGTCGAACAAATCGTCGTCGTCGCTGTCCCCCAAAGCGCGGAATTGCGGCAACAGCGCCGCGCCGCCAAGGACGCGCGCAAACGCCTCGCCGAAATTTCGCGCCGCGCGTCTTGTGGGGAGATAGACGGTGACATCGGACAGGGCGAATTCGCCGGTTCCCGCACGCTCCACCAGTCCGCGCGCCAGGGTCTCACCGAAGGGCGCAGACGCCGCTATCGTGAAGATGCCGCTCACGCCTTACTCAGTTTTGACAGAAACGCCTCTGCATCTTCACGCGCCTTGGGGCTTCCCACATGCAGCCATGCGCCTTCCAGCCGGATGCCGTAGAGCCGGTCATTGGCGATGGCGCGGTCCCACATCACATTGGTGGAGAAAATCTTCGCCGGCGGATCGGCGAATAGGCGGGGATGCGCGATCTGCACGCCGGGATAGGCGAAACCTGACACCATGCGTTCCGGCACGCGGCTTATGTGGCCAGTGGAGGAAAGGCGGAAATCGCCCCGCCATCCTTCATAGCCCAGCGCCGTCACCATGGACGCCAGCAGCAACAGCCCGTCCATGCGTACTGCGTCCCATGCCTGGTTCATCGCGGCCAGCGCCGAATTGTAGCCTTCGACCCAGATCGAATCCGAATTGACGATGAAGAAAGGCTCGCCGGCAAAGTTGGGAAGTGCCTTCACCACGCCGCCGCCGGTATCCAGCAACGCGTCTTCTTCCGAGGAATAGCGAATCTCGATGTCTCGTCGCTGTTTGAGATGAGCGCGCAGCATCTCGGCCTTATAATGAAGGTTGATCACCGCCAGTTCGACCTTCGCCGCCACCAGGCGATCGAGCGCATGATCAATCAGGGTCTTGCCGCTCACGGTGACCAGCGGCTTGGGGCGGTCGTCGGTGAGGGGCCGCATCCGCAGCCCCTTGCCTGCGGCCATCACCATGGCGCGGCGGATCATGCGGTGGCCCGTTCCGGCACGGTGCGCCGCGATCTGGGCAGCGCACGGTCATACCAACATTTGAGATCGGCGAGCAGGGGGTGGCTCAAATCCTGTTCTACATAGCCCCATACGCGAGGAAGATAATCCAGGTAGCGCCGCTTGCCGTCGCGCAGAAACAGGCGGGCGAAGATGCCCACGATCTTGGTGTTGCGCTGCGCCGCCATCACTGCCATCTCGGCACGGAAGCGTTTTTCGTCAACGGCCACGCCGAATTCTTTTGCCGCCGCCAGGTAATCGCGCGTGGCGCTTTCAGCCAGGGAAGCGGGCACGTCGCGGCGCGCATCCTCGATCAGCGAGATCAGATCATAGGCGCGGCTTCCCGCCACCGCATCTTGGAAATCGATCAGACCGACGCGGCCAAGGCCCTCGCGTTCCGGCAGCCAGATCAGATTCTGGGCATGGTAGTCGCGATGGACGAAGACGATGTCGCCGCCCCGGATCGCGTCGAGCGCCGACTTCCATAACGCGCGATGCTCCTCATATTCCGTCCCCGTGGCGGGCCGGCCCAGCGCCAAAGGAAAGAACCATTCCAGCATCAGGTCGGTCTCGGCGATCAAAGCGATTTCGTCATAGACGAAGAGTGGAATATCGCCGGGCAGGAGTTTCGGCGCAGCTTCAGTATGGAGCTTAGCCAGAATTTCAACCGCAGCACGGTAGAGGTTTTCGCCATTCGCGCCTCCTGCCAGTACTTCAGTGAAAAGATCGTCGCCCAAATCTTCCAACACCACCAGGCCTTGCGGGTAATCGGCGGCGAGAATTTTCGGCGCCGACAGGCCCCGCTGCAAAAGATAATTCGCCACCGAAGCGAAACGGCGGCAGTCCGCGCCTGCCAGCCGCGCCACCGCGTTGTAGCCAAGTGCCCGGCGGGCCGCTTCACCTGCGTCGGGGCGCGCGACCGCGCTTTCCGCCGCCTGTGGCTGATCCATCAACATAGCCCGGCGTGCGCCATCGCGGAGCCGCGCATAGCGGCGGGTCGAAGCATCACCTTGAAGCGGCGTGATCTCGGCCTCACCCCAACCCACGCTTTTCAGGAACGCGCGTGGATCAGACATAGGCTCGTTCCAGAATCTTCCACCGTGCGGGTCCTTCCAGCACGGCACGCCGCTCATTGTCGGCGTTGAGTTTGGCGGTGAGCGCATCCTGCGGCAGGCGGCTTTCAGCCCGCTCCGGCCATTCGATCAGGGCCGCGCCCTGGTCCAATGCTTCATCCAATCCCAATTCCTCCAATTCACTTTCACGCTTCAGGCGATAAAGATCGTAATGGCTCACCGTCAGGCCCGGCGTCTCATAGGCCTGCACCAGGGTGAAGGTGGGGCTGGGCACATTCTCCTTCACGCCTAACGCCGCCAGGATCGCGCGCGCGAGGGTGGTCTTGCCGCTTCCCAGATCGCCCTTCAGCAATACTGCGTCGCCCGGGGCCAGCCGCACGGCAATCGCCGCGCCCAAGGACGCGGTCGCCGCCAGGTCTGGCAGCGGCACGATCATGCGAAATCTGTCCGCCATGAAGCTATCTAGCCCGCGTCCCGGCGCCCGCGAAAGGGCTTTGCGCCGGGGCCGTCAGCGTGCTAGCCCGCGCCCAGATTCCCACGGAAATTGCATGGTTGAACATATTGTCATCATCGGTGCGGGCCAGGCCGGGGTGCAGGCGGTCCAGAGTTTGCGCGCCGAAGGGTTCCAGGGGCGACTCACCATGATGGGTGACGAGGCCTATCCGCCCTATCAGCGGCCGCCTTTGTCCAAAGCCTATCTCTCTGGGACCTTCGCCCGCGAGCGGCTGTATCTCAAGGGCGACGAGTTTTATCGCGAGACGCGCTGCGAGCTTCTTTTGAAGACGCGCGCCACGGCAATCGATCGCGCGGGAAGAACGGTGACGCTGAGCGATGGGCGCGAGCTTGCCTATGACAAGCTGTTGCTGGCGACCGGAACACGTGTGAGGAAGCTCAAATGTCCGGGCGTAGATCTTACCGGCGTTCATTACCTGCGCGACATAGCGGATGTGGACGGACTGCAGGATGTCTTCAGGCAGGGCGCGCGTATCGCCATTGTGGGCGGCGGCTATATCGGGCTGGAAGTGGCGGCGGTGGGCGCCAAGCGCGGGCTTTCCGTGACGGTGTTCGAAGCAGAAGACCGGCTGATGCCGCGCACCGTGTCAAAGCCGGTATCGGATTTCTATGCCGCGGAACACCGGAAGGCGGGCGTGATCCTCAAGCTGAACACGCTGGTGGAAGGGTTCGAAGGCAAAAGCAAGGTCGAGGCGGTACGTGCGGGCGGCGTCTCCTATGCCGCTGATTTGGTTTTGGTGGGGATTGGCGTGGTGCCGAACGACGAATTGGCGGCTGATGCCGGTCTGGCCTGCTGTGACGGCATCGTAGTGGATCAAAGCACCATGACGTCCGATCCGTCCATCTTTGCGGCTGGGGACTGCACTCGCCACAATGGCCGCGAGGGCGTCGAAATCAGGCTGGAATGCGTACAGAACGCGATCGATCAGGCCAAGCATGCCGCGCTGGCAATGTTGGGAAAGCCCAAGGCGTATAGCGAAGTGCCATGGTTTTGGTCGGATCAGTATGATTTGAAATTACAGATCGCGGGCCTGGCGCGGCCCAGCGATGCCATCGTGTTGAGAGGCGATCCATCGTCGCGCAAATTCGCCGTGTTCCACTTGCGCGATGGTGCGGTCGCGGCGGTGGAGGCTGTCAATGCCGCGCCGGAATATCTGATCGGCCGCAAATTGATCGCCGGGGGCGCCAAACTTCTGCCGGAAAAGCTAGCGGACCTGTCCCTTCCTATAAAGAGTTTCGGCTGATGGCCAAGGTCACCTTCATCCAGCCCGACGGCAAGGAACAGACGGTGGAGATCCCGCCCGGCTGGTCGATCATGGAAGGCGCGGTACGGAGCAACGTGCCCGGCATCGATGCCGATTGCGGCGGGGCGTGCGCCTGCGCCACTTGCCACGTATATGTCGAGCCGAAATGGGCGGGAAAGCTGCCGCCCAAATCCGAGATGGAAGAGACCATGCTGGACTTCGCCATCGCACCAAAAGCCAACAGCAGGCTCTCATGCCAGTTGCGTGTGACTTCCGAGCTGGATGGAATGGTCGTGCGCGTGCCACCGTTGCAGCACTAGACGCGGGCGCGGCTCGCGGATGGCCCGCATCAGCGTGCCATGACAGCCGGTATGTCTTCTTACGTGTCCTAGGCATCACTTGACTCTTCTCCCAAACAGGCAGTGCAGTAACGCGTTCCAAGCTGGGGTTTCGCATGTGCAAAAAAATAGTGGCGGCATTGATCGCGCTGTTGGGGCTGAACGGGGCCGCCGTCGCCGAAACCTGTAGCTTGCCGTCCCTGGCGGACTCGGTGGATCTGAAGCCGGTGCCAGGAAGCGAACTGATGACCGTGCCGGTCGAGATCAATGGCACGCCCAAGCAATTCCTGCTCGATATTGGAACGAACCCGACCGAAGTCTCTCAAGCGGCGGTGACACAATTGGGGCTGCCGGAAAACGCCAAGCTGAGCGAAAATATCGGTGCGCATGGCTCGAACATGGCGCCGGCCGGCGGCAACTTGTCGGCGCTGACGAACGGGGGACTAGGTAGCGTCTCCGTTTATGACGTGCGGGACAAAACGGGCAGCGGCGGCGCGCAGACCCGGGTTCGCATTACATCCTTCACCATTGGGCGCGCGACGGGCCAGCATCTGATATTCCTGGTCGCCAACGACGTACAGATGGGGCAGTCACAGTTCGAACCCTATGACGGACTTCTGACCGGTGATTTCTTCAAGCAATATGATGTCGAGCTGGATTTCGCCGGCAAGGAACTCAACTTTCTCAGCCCCAGCAAATGCACCGATCCCAACCAAGTTGCGTTCTGGCCGCATTCTGCCGTGGCGGTCATCCCCATAACGATTGCGGACGGGAAAATCAGCGTACCGGTATCGGTCCAGGGCCATCAGATCAACGCGGTGATCGATACAAGCTCATCGCGCACCGTGATGCGCCGCGACTTTGCGGAATTGACGGTGGGCCTCAAGGCCGATACGCCGGAGATGATGCCAGCCGGTGACCTCAAAGATGGAAAGGGCCAGCCGGTCTATGGCCATACCTTCTCGCAAATTTCCTTCGCGGGCGGTGTCGCAGCGAACAATGTTCCGGCGCTGATCCTCACCAACAGCATGACCCATGAAATCAATAGCGGGATGGTCTTGGGAAGCTGGGCGCGTACAGCGGATGCGCGCATTCCCGACCTTACGTTGGGCATGGATGTGCTGCACCAGCTTCATCTGTATGTGGTTTACGGCCAAAAGAATCTGTACGTGACTGCAAACCAATAGTCCCCCCGGTGAATGTTGAATCTGTCATGGCCCGCAAATGCGGCCGACGACAAATAATGCCCAATTACCGATACGCGAAGCGGCTCAATTCTTTTTCGCGTGGAGCTTCGGCCGCGGCGATGCGCTGGGGGACGTGGCAGCGGACCAGGGTGCCGGTTTCGCTTTCGATTTCCACCCACCCGTCATGCAGCTCGATGAAACGGTTGACCAGTGCCAGGCCCAGGCCCGCGCCAGCATGCGTGCCGGAACGGCTTTGCGCAGAGAAGCGCTCGAACACGTTTGCTTTAACGTCGGGCGCCAGCCCTGGGCCGTTGTCGGCCACTGCGATCTGAACGTCTTCGTTGACGATGCGGCCGGAAAGACGCACCACGCCGCCGCGGGGCGTGAATTTGAACGCGTTGGAGAGCAGATTGAATACGATTTGGCGAATGCGCCGCTGATCGGCGAGAAACAGGCCGGAACCGGGGCGGCAATCCAGCTCTAGCTTAAGCCCCGCCTTGGCCGCCCAATCCGCGGCATGATTGGCGACTTCGGCGAGAAGGCCATAAAGGTCCACTCGCTCCAGTTCCAGCTTGATGGCGCCGGATTCCACAAGCGCCAGATCGAGAATGTCGTTGACCAGTTCCTTAAGCGCGTTGGAGCCGGAGACGATGGCTTCCACATATTCCTGCTGGCGTTGGTTGAGTTCGCCGGGCATGCCGGACGCCAGATGCTCGGCGAATCCCATGATGGTGGACAGCGGCGTGCGCAATTCATACGAGACGTGCTTGATGAAGTCGGATTTGAGCCGGTCCGCCGTTTCCAGGGCGTCATTGCGGTCGCGCAGCGCCGTCTCGATGTGGAAACGGTCGGTGACATTGACGAAGGTGACCAGCTTGGCGCCATCGGGCAGGGGCGCGAGATTCACCGACAGGATCGTTCGGTCGCTGCGCTCCACTTCGCCCAGGTTTCGCGCGGCTCCGCCTTCCGAGACAATCGCCTGGATCAGCCGGTCCCAGATCGCACGGTCGCCGAAACGGGCGGCGGAACGGCCGGCGAAGGCACGGGCGTGGGGTTCTCCCCGCAATTCTTCCGGCTTCAAATCCCAGATGCGGGCGAATGCGGCATTGTGCAGCTTGAGCCGTCCGTCCGGGCCGAACACGACCACGCCTTCATTCAGTGTGTCCAAGGTGGCGGACTGAACTTTGACCAGAGTCTTGTAGTTGGATTCCAGATTGAGCCGCTCGCTCACATCTTCATAAAGGAAGGTAAGGCCGCCGAACGGATGGGGCTGGCTTACCACCCGCAACGTCTGGCCGCCAGGGATGTGCCAGAATTCCTCGACGGTGCGGCCCTCAGCCTGGTAGAGCGCAAGCCTGCCTTTTTTCCAGCTTTGATAGTCTCGCTGCTCCGGCAATTTCCGCGCGTCTCGCAGGCGGTCCAGGATTTCACCGTCCGAGGGATGACGGTCCAGCCATTCCTCTGGCAAACCCCACAGCCGCACAAAGGCGCGATTGAAGAAAGTGAGCTTCTGTTCGCGCGAGAAGATCGCTACCGCCGTGGCCAGCTTGTCCAGCGTGTCCACATGCGCGTCCACATGCTGCTGCAACTTGGCTTCTGCGGCCGCCACGTCGGTCATGTCCACGGCGGTGCCGATGATCCCGGCATCGCCCAAGGGTATCTCGGTGAAAGTGAGGGCGCGGCGCTGGCCAGCCACCACGGCGAAACGCTTTGCCTCCAGCGCCGTATTCTGGCTTCTCGCCGCGGCGGCCAGATCGCGCTCGGATTTGTCCAGCGCGCTTTGGTTTGTACGCGCCGCGTCAATCGTGGCGGCGCCGGTTGCTGTAAGGAAAGCGTGATTGGCCCAGGCTAGCGCCAATCCCTTGTCGCGCAGCCAGACGGGAAGGGGCAGCGCGTCGAGGATCGCACGGAAATCCGCGCTCGGTTTTTCCACCTTGGCTTTATCCGTCACCGGCTCTGCGAGCCACACCGCGGCCATAGAGCCCACAGCGCGCCCGCGCACGCTGAGCTTGCGCCCGATTGCATCGCTCGCAGCCAGCTTGAAACTCACGCCGCGCGTTGCGAGTTCGTCCAATGCCTTGGAAAGCGAAGCGCCGTCGGGTCCGCGCAGGATGGCATTCAGCATCTCCTCGCCGCCGCCAAAGGAAAGCGCCGCCTTGCCGTCGCGGCCCCAGATCGCCAATGCCTCACGGCCGGCGGCCAGAAGCGCATCCCGCTCGCCCAGTTGCGACTTGGTGCGCGCGCCGGCGGTCCGAAGCACGCGGCGGAGCCTGCTTGCGTTGCGCTGCTCGGCAAGCGCCCAGAGGGAAGCCGCAATTGCCAGCGCAACCGCGCCAGCGGCGAGCGCGCTTAGGACCAGCATCCGTCCCGTATCGAACCCGATTATAAGGCTGACCCGGTCGGCGGCCTGAGCGGACGAGGGCACGATCGCCGCCAGGAGCAGTCCTCCTCCCATGCCGCCGATCCCTCTTTGTCCCGGTTTGGGACTCATACCGCCTTATCCCCGCCCACCGCCGCGAATCGGCGAATCACTTTAGAATCAACAACATACCGAGAGGGAAACAGTCCGCATAGGGATTGTGGTTAAGAAAGTATGAAAATCTATATGCGGCCAACAGGCCCAGATTTGGGGGCCTGTGGACAAAAAATGAGTCAGATCAGAGGGCGATATTATACTTGACAAACCCAATGACTACCCCTAGATTAGGGCTATCAAAGGGATAGCCATGACCAGCGTTCTGAAACAGGCATACTTCCACGACGAGGCGGCAGCCTTTGCAGCCCTGGAAGCGATCATGTGGCCGAAAGGTCACCCTGAGGCGTGCCCGCACTGTGGGGTTGTGGGTAAGTGCAATCGGCTGGCTGTCCAGACCTCCAAAAAGACCAAGCGCAACCCTGAGGGCAAGCCGGTTCACGGACTTTGGAAGTGCTACGCCTGCCGTGGCCAGTTCACGGTCCGCAAAGGCACGATCTTTGAGGAAAGCCGCCTAGAGCTTCACCTGTGGTT
>Ga0126381_100011066_pt1 | contig 10186 bp, 7 predicted proteins | sample PanSoiMetPlot_28_FD_96465 | JGI IMG/M metagenome (GOLD analysis project Ga0126381, IMG submission 96465) | Tropical forest soil microbial communities from Panama - MetaG Plot_28 | ecosystem: Environmental > Terrestrial > Soil > Tropical forest > Bulk soil | place: Panama | collected 2016-02-17 | reverse complement strand
CCTTCGTTTCCCGCAGAGACACGTTACCTCTATAACGGCACAATTCGCCACGGCTCCGAGATCTTCTCTGACCAGCTGCGCGGTACGCCCACGACTTACTACTCCCACGATTCCGGCATTGGCTTGGCGCTCGACTTGTGTTGCGGGAGCCGGCCCAGGCGCGTGGGCCTCATCGGGCTCGGCGCCGGGACGCTGGCTGCCTATGGTCGACCGGGAGACGTCTTCCGCTTCTATGACATCAACCCCCTGGTCGAACGGATCGCCCGCCACTGGTTCAGCTATCTGCGCGAGTCGGCCGCAACCATTGAGATTGTTCCCGGCGACGCTCGCGTGTCGCTCGCGCGGGAACCGAACCAGCAATATGACGTTCTGGCGGTGGACGCGTTCTCCGGCGATGCTATTCCGGTCCATCTTCTGACCAGCCAAGCCTTGGATTTGTATCAAAGGCACCTCGCGCCCGGAGGCATCATTGCCTTCCATGTCTCCAACAAGTTCCTCAACCTTGCACCAGTGGTACAGCAAGAGGCTGAACATGCTGGCTTGAAAACTGCATATGTTGTAGTTTCCGATGATGATGAGAAAGGTACCTATAGCTCAGATTGGGTTCTAGTTACCGGCAACACCGATTTTCTTTCTAAAACAGAACTAGAAGACGCCAGCGACGAAATCGAGCGAAAACCGCGCCTCCGGCTTTGGACCGATGACTACAATAGTGTGCTGCCCGTGCTCCGGTGGAGAAAACCGGGGGCAGATAGCGAGCCGCAGAACACTCCGCCGGAAACTTCAGCTCCGCCCGCCGCACCTAAATAGATCCGCTTACGTCTTCTAAGACGAGAAGTCAGTCTCGACCCCCCCCGGCCGGGCCCGGCGGAGTGAACAGTCTGAATGGCGCCTCTCGGCTGGTGCAATCGCAGGGACAGCGGGCTACCGCTTGCCTATGCCAATTTCTTGTTCTTGAGGTCGAGGCCCTCTTTGGTTTATGAGTCGCGGGCGCGGGTCGTTGCCCAGAGGGTGAGAGAGTGAGTAATAGAATGAGTGGTGCCGAGAATGGGCTGTTCCCAATGAACTATTCCGCCAGGCAAAAGAAGCTCGCCGAGGCCCTCAGTCTAGCCCGCGTAACGGCGATCGTGGTTACGCATCTCCCAAATGTCCGATACCTCTGCGGATTCAGCGGTTCAGCCGGCGTTTTGTTGATCCCCGCAGCCGACAGGCCGGCTCGACCTATTTTTTTTACCGATGGCCGATACACTCAGCAGGCCGCCGATGAGGTCCAGGGCGCTCGTGTGGTAATCGGCAAGCGAGCAGCTTGGGCCGAGGCCTCGGTCAAAGCGCGCCAGGCACGGTTCAAGGTGTTGGGATTTGAAGCCGAGAAACTTTCTTATGCCGAGTACCAGCAATTAGCTGGGTTGCTGCGCGGAAGGAGTCGCCTCAAACCCCTGAAGGGAACCGTGGAGCAAATGCGGCTTACCAAAGACCCTGCTGAGATCGGGCGGGTGCGTGCGGCCGTCGAACTCGGAGCAAACTTGTTTCCCTCTGCGTTGGCGGCAATACGCCCTGGTGTGTCTGAGACGGAGGTAGCAGCGGAACTAGAGTTCGAGGCACGGCGGGCGGGGGCCGATGGGATGTCGTTTGAGTCGATTGTGGCCTCGGGGCACCGTTCGGCCCTGCCCCACGGACGTGCTTCCGTGCAACCCATTCCCGGCAATGGATTTATAATCATTGATTGGGGTGTTATACTCGCCGGTTACTGCTCCGATGCCACGCGCACTGTGCATGTGGGCCCAGTTTCAAAAGCCCATCAACGAATGTACCAGGCTGTGCGCGAGGCCCAATTGGCTTCGATCGATGCGGTGCGGCCTGGTGTGGAAGCAGCGAAAGTGGACCAGGCAGGCCGCCAAGTGCTGAAGAAAGCAGGGTATGGTGCCTACTTTACCCACTCCACTGGCCACGGAGTGGGAATTGAGGTCCATGAGGCGCCTCGGTTGGCCAAAGGTCAAACCCAGAAGCTTGCGCCGGGAATGATCGTAACGGTAGAGCCCGGCATCTACATTCCTGGTGACGGCGGGGTTCGAATCGAGGACATGGTACTGGTGACGGGCTCGGGCTGCGAGGTCTTAACCCCTACGCCCAAGGACCTGATTACGCTTTAGCTTCGCAAGCAAGTGTTGTAGCGCGTCCAAAATTGAGCCGCATTGATCGGGGAGAGCCTTCATACATTCATGAACCAGAAAGAGCTGAAAGAGCTTATAGATTTCCTCATCGAGAAGGATATCTCTGAGTTCGAGCTAGAACGCGGAGATGTCAAAGTGCGGATCAAGCGAGGAGCTGACTCGCATTCCCATCCCATGGCTCATGCGGTGACAACCTTTACCCCGGTGCACGTACCGGTAACGCCCGCGCAGGCGGGTCCTGGGGCACCGCCTCCCTCCACAACTCCTCCGCCCGCCGTCGAGACTGCGGCTGCGCCGGAAGAGAACCTGCACATCGTGAAGTCGCCGATCGTGGGTACCTTCTATGAAGCTCCCGCTCCGGGATCACCGCCCTTCGTGAAACCCGGTGACGCGATCCAGGCTGGCCAGGTGCTTTGCATCATCGAAGCCATGAAGCTCATGAACGAGATCGAGGCCGATATCGGCGGCGAAGTAGTGAAGAGACTGGTCGCGAACGGCCAGCCAGTAGAGTACGGCCAGCCGCTGTTCGCGATCCGAGCGCATGCCTAGATGTTCCAGAAAATACTCATTGCGAACCGGGGCGAGATTGCGTTGCGCGTGATCTGCGCCGCGAAAGAGCTGGGCATCAAGACCGTGGCCGTCTACAGCGACGCCGACCGCAACTCCTTGCATGTGCGCTTTGCCGACGAAGCCATCTGCATCGGCCCGCCGCGTTCCTCAGAGAGCTACTTGAACATTCCCGCCGTGATCAGCGCTGCGGAAATCACCAACGTAGAGGCCATTCATCCCGGCTACGGCCTGCTGAGCGAGAACGCCAATTTTGCCGAAGTCTGCGAGACCAGCCACATCAAGTTTATCGGCCCGCCGCCAGAGGTGATCCGGCTCATGGGCGAAAAAGAAAAAGCCCGGCAGGCGATGAAGAGCGCCAATGTTCCCATCCTGCCCGGGTCGGATGGCGTAATCGCAAGCGCCGAAGAGGCCCGAGAGTGGGCCCAGCGGATCGGCTATCCGGTGATCGTAAAAGCCTCAGCCGGCGGGGGAGGCCGAGGCATGCGCGTGATCCGCGCCGAGTCTGAGCTGGAAACCCTGTTTAACTCCGCCCAGACGGAAGCCGCCGCCGCTTTCGGCAACGGAAATCTGTACATGGAAAAGTTCATCGAGCGGCCACGCCACATCGAGTTTCAGGTGCTTGGAGACGAACAAGGGCGCATCATCAGCCTGGGCGAGCGTGAATGCAGCATCCAGCGCCGCCACCAGAAGCTTTTGGAAGAAGCGCCGTCCACGCAGATGACCGAAGAGCTGAGGAGACAGATCGGCAAAAAACTCGAGCAGTGCCTGTCGGAAATCGGCTACGTGAACGCGGGCACAGTCGAGTTCCTCATGGATGAGGACGGCAGTCTACATTTCATCGAGATGAACACCCGCATCCAGGTGGAGCACCCAGTCACGGAGATGGTCACCAGCATCGACCTGGTGAAATCGCAGATCTTGATCGCGGCCGGTCTTAAGATGGATCAGATCATTCCCAGGATCGAACGCAAGGGGCAGCGCGGCCACGCCATCGAATGTCGTATCAACGCTGAGCACCCGGAGAAGTTCACGCCCTCGGCGGGCAAGATCAAAGCCTTCAACGTTCCCGGCGGCCTCGGAGTGCGCGTGGACACCGCCGCCTACGCCGAGGGCGTGATCCCGCCCTACTACGATTCGCTGATCGCCAAGCTCATCACCTTCGGCCGCGATCGGTCCGAGGCCATCATGCGCATGCGCCGGGCGCTGGAGATGTTCATCGTAGAGGGCATCCATACGACCATCCCCCTCCACCGTCGCATCCTGGACGACCCGGATTTCCAGGCAGGCCGGTTCGACACCAAATACATGGAACGCTTCCTGGCTAAACTTCAGGAAGAACGTGCCCGCGGGGCGGCGGAATAGACGCTACCCGGGAAATCATAGGCGAGAATGAACCGCCTAAAGCTAGCGCCATACTGTGGCCATGGTCCCCGAGAGAGCTCGATCCAGATATGTTGCCGCGCTGATGAGGGCGAGATGCGTTAATGCCTGGGGGAAGTTTCCAAGATGCTGCCCATTCGCGCCGAGCTCCTCGGAATACAGCCCCAGGTGATTGGCGTATCCCAGGAGCTTCTCGAACAGTAGCTGCGCTTTTTCCAGCTCGCCGGCGCGTGCCAGACATTCGACGTACCAGAACGAGCAAGCGGTGAAACTACCTTCTCCACCTGGAAGACCGTCCACATGCGTACGTTCGACTTCATAACGATGTACCAGCGTGTCGTCAATCAGCCTTGCCTCGAGCGCTCTCATCGTGGAAAGCCACATCGGGTCTACCGGGCTGATGAACCTCATCATGGGCATCAGCAGTGTCGAAGCGTCCAAATTGTCGTTCCCCTTGGCTTGCACAAACGACTGCAGCGGTTCACTCCAGAAGTTTTGAAAGATGTCGTTCCGAATTTCGTTTCGCGTGCGTTTCCATGCGTCGTGTGGGCATGAAAGCGAGCGTTTGTCTGCCAGCCGAGTAGCACGGTCGAAGGCCACCCAGCTCATCAGGCGGGAGTGCAGGAATTCCTTCGGCCCGCCACGGACCTCCCAGATCCCGGCATCGGGGCGTTGCCAATTCCTTCCCAGCCATTCCAGGATCCGCTGGACATCGCGCCATGCGGCATATGAAATTGGATCGCCATATTTATTTGCCAGGTAGATGGAGTCCATCATCTCGCCGTAGATATCCAGCTGCAGTTGCTGATAGGCGGCGTTTCCAATGCGCACGGGCCGCGAATTCTCGTAACCGGATAGATGGTCCAGGGATGATTCATCGAGTTTTTGCCTGCCGTCGATCCCATACATCACCTGCAAGGGTCCGTGCTCCGCATCGTCGCTCAAGCGTCCCAGGAGCCAGTCGATGAATGCCTCCGTTTCCTCCACAAAACCAAGCCGAACGAGGGCGTAAAGGCTAAAGGTTGCATCTCGCAACCACGTGAAGCGGTAGTCCCAATTGCGAACGCCCCCAATGTTCTCCGGCAATGAAAATGTAGGGGCCGCAATCAACGACCCGTGTTCGCGGCTGCTGAGCAACTTCAACATCAAAGCCGAGCGGTGGACCATTTCTCGCCAGCGACCCTTGTATATCGATTTTTGAATCCATGTCTTCCAGAAGCCGACGGTTGCCTGGAAGCGCGGTCCTGTGAGCTGCATCTCGGGTGGTTCTCCTTGGGAACGCAGTCCGCCGAACACGAAGGTTGCTGTTGCCCCGGATTGCAGGCTGAAATCCGAGATCACATCCTGATCGTGTGGTCCGAGCGCCACCGTAGAGTACAAAGCCATCGGTGGGCAACTATTGTTGGCCGGAAAGAACATCGCGCACTGATCAGACACCTCTGTCCGATGCGCTGACCTGGCATAGTCGAATCGCGGCTCGCAACGCATCGTGAAATGCACGTTGCCTCTAATTACAGACACCGTCCGGATGATCTCGTTCGGCTGTTCTCGGATGCTCCCGATCGGCATGTAATCTGTCAGCTCAGCTACCCCCTCCTCGGCGAGGAATCGTGTGAGCAGAATGTTTGTATCGGGCAGGTAGAGCTGACGTACCCGCATGTTCGTGAGCTGCGGCTCAAGATGAAATCGGCCGCCCTTTTCGCCGTCGAGAAGAGCAGCAAATACCGTCGGCGAATCGAAATTCGGGTAGCAGAGAAAATCGATCGAACCGTCGATACCCACCAGCGCAATCGACCGCATATTGCCGATGACACCGTAGTTCTCAATAGGTTGAAAGCTTATCTTCAGACAAACCAACCCAACAGCATGTGCTCGGCCGTTTTTCCGTGCATGTTGGAGCCAAAATGATACGTCTACGAGCGCTCGGTCTTGAATCTCCCAGGCTCCGACCTCCGAGCGGTCAACGATCAATATGATGCGATTCAAGAGGCCCGAGGGCTCAGGCCTTGGCTTGACATTGCCATCGAATGGCATAGTCTCATCTCATGAAGAACCGAATCCCGCTGGTCCTCCTGCTCTTCGCGTCGACGCTCTCGCAGGCTCAAACTAGCCAGCCCATGGCTCCGAACATGTATCAGCTTGCGGGCGGTCATCTGAGTGTCACCTACAGCACCACCAGCATCAACGGCCAGCCTCACTTGAATTACCAGGATGGGAGCCAGACGTTGTCTTTTATCGGCAACCAGATTCGGCAGACGAAGACCGACATTGGCACCTTGGTGAGCGTAACCGTCCGCATGGCTGCCGATTCAGGATCAACCGAGTTCTCGCTGCTTGTCCCCGCCGTGAAACTGACCGATCCATCTTCCCCGGCGATAATTCACACCTACGGCATTACTACCGTCCATAAGTTCTCTACGGTCGCGGCGGCGAACCACGGCCAGGTCGAGAACTACACGACAACCGAACTCTCCGGCAACGCTTCGCTAGTGTTCTTCTAAGTCCTTGTTCAGGGTCCGGATGTGGCCGACGAGAGCCCCTTTCGTTTGGGTTCGCAGCAACTACCGGCTCAATGTTAGAGACATCCCGAGCGGCGCTTCCCGCACTCCTAAGTGTCAGCCGGGCAACTCCTCCTGAACACAGTGTCCCGTCCGGCTATTGCAGCGTGCATACGAAAGCGGGTCGGGGGCTTTGCGTACTTCGATGGCCGCGGCTCGCTTTCTTCTCCCTCAGTTTTGGCATCGTGACATTCTTCCGGCCATTCCACCCAATGTGATCTACTGCTAATGGTTAGAACTCATGGCTCTTCCCCGGCTGTACCCCATTGTCGACCCCGGCTGCTTCCCGTCAGCGCCCGATCCCATCGCCGCTGCGATACTGTTTGCCGAAGAGCTGCTGCGAGGGGGCGCCACGCTCATCCAACTTCGCGACAAGTCTTCCGACCCCCGACGCTTCCTGAGCTGTGCCCGCGAGCTGCGCCGGGTCACGCGAGGCCGGGCAAGGCTCATCATCAACGACCGCATTGATCTTTGCCTCGCCGCCGATGCCGATGGGGTTCACCTGGGACAGGACGATCTTTCCCCTGTTGCGGCCCGAAGGATATTTCAAGGGGTGGCGAAGGGCCCAGACAGGGTCGGCAACGGGGACCATCTCCTTATCGGCGTCTCTACCCACAACCAGGATCAGGTTCGTGAGGCCGACACCTTGCCTGTGGATTACCTGGCGGTGGGGCCGGTCTTTGTCACCTCGTCTAAGGCCAGGCCAGACCCGGTAATAGACCTCAAAGGCGTGCGCGCGGCTCGGGCGACTACGGCCAAACCCATTGTCGCCATAGGGGGAATCACCCGCAAAAACTGCCTCCAGGTGGTGGAGGCAGGGGCAGACTCGGTTGCCGTAATATCTGATCTTCTAGAGTCCCCGGTAAAAGCTCTAGAGGAATTTCTCAGGATTTTGGGGTAAAACATACAGGATATGTCTACACCTGCGGATGTGCGTCCGGCAGTGGCCCGAGACAAGGTTGAAGGCGCGGGCAGCCCAGAGCTGGTCAAGGGCCTGGGTCTGACCAGCTCGACTACCCTGGTCATGGGATCGATGATCGGCTCGGGCATCTTTATTGTCTCGGCAGAGATCGCCCGCGAGACCAATTCACCGGCACTGCTGATCCTGGCTTGGGCCGTCACCGGATTCATGACCATTGTCGGCGCGCTCTCCTATGGCGAGCTGGCGGCGATGATGCCCAAAGCCGGAGGTCAGTACGTCTATCTCAGGGAATCTCTGGGACCGCTGTGGGGCTTTCTCTACGGCTGGACCCTGTTTCTTGTGATCCAGACGGGGACGATCGCGGCGGTAGGCGTCGCCTTCGGGAAGTTCATGGGACATTTTTTCCCCGCAATCGCTGCCGATCGATGGCTGCTCGGACCGGTGCACGTCGGAGTGTGGAAGCCCTTCGGCATTGCCCTGGGCGGTATGGATATGGGCTTGAACACGCAGAACCTGATGGGCGTAATCGTGGTAGTTTTTCTGACTGCGATCAACATCTTCGGTATCAGGGTCGGCGCGGCCGTGCAGAACGTCTTTACCGTTGCCAAGGTCTCGGCATTGTTTCTGCTGGTCGTCGCCGGGATTCTTGTGGGGCGCAACCCTCAGGCCATTGCCGCGAACTTCGGCAACTTCTGGCGGCTTAACTTACCTCATTCCGCCAGCGGCACTCTCGACGGACCGTTTGTCGGCATCCTGACGATTCTGGCGGTCGCGCAGGTGGGTTCGCTGTTTTCCGCCGACGCCTGGAACAACGTTACCTTCACCGCCGGTGAAGTCAAAAATCCCAAGCGCAACCTGCCCATGTCCCTGGCCATCGGCACCGGTGTCGTGATCCTGTTGTACATCGCGGCAAACTTCATCTACCTTAGCGTGCTGCCGATGGACGGCCATCCTAACGGCGCCACCGTGCTGGAGCGCGGCATCAAGTATGCCTCGTCAGACCGCGTCGGCACCGCCGCCTTGCAGCAGATGTTTGGCGGGTCGGGCGCCGGGCTGATGGCCATCGCCATTCTGATCTCTACGTTCGGGTGTGCGAACGGCTTGATTCTTGCGGGCGCGCGAGTTTACTACGCCATGGCCAAGGATGGGCTGTTCTTTTCCCCTACGGGTCGGGTCCATCCCCGATACCACTCGCCCAAGAACGCGTTGATCGTGCAATGTATCTGGACTTCGATTCTTTGCCTTTCCGGCACCTACAACGATCTGTTGAATTACGTCATCTTTGCGGTCCTGGTCTTCTATATATTGACCATCACCGGGTTGTTTGTCCTGAGGTACAAGCAACCGCAGGCGGAGCGGCCGTACCGGGCGGTCGGCTATCCGATTCTTCCCGCCATTTATATTGTGATGGCTTTGTTTATCGATGTCGTATTATTGCGCTACAAACCTCAATACACTTGGCCGGGCCTGATGATCGTGCTGCTGGGAATCCCTGTGTACCTGATCTGGTCGCGTGGGACAGTCAGCCACGGAAAAGGCCTGAGCCCACACGGAGGAACGTAAGTGGCTGGCTCTTTATTCCAAACAAAATCGATTGATCTCCTCAGGGCTGAAAGCGGCAGCACGCCCCTCAAGCGGACCCTGGGCCCGTGGTCGCTGGTAGGCCTCGGAATCGGGGCCATCATCGGCGCCGGCCTGTTTGTGCGCACCGCCGACGCCATCGCTCAGAGGTCCGGCCCTTCGGTGACGTTGGCCTTCATTCTTGCCGGCGTGGGTTGCGCCTTTGCCGGGCTCTGCTACGCGGAGTTTGCCTCGATGATCCCGATCGCTGGCAGTGCCTACACCTACTCCTACACGACCATGGGCGAGCTGGTGGCATGGATCATCGGCTGGGATCTGGTGCTTGAGTATGCGGTCGGCGCCGCGACCGTGGCGATTTCCTGGAGCCAGTACTTCAACAAGGTGCTTGACTTTATTCACCCTGGCCTTAAAGTCCCCTACGCATGGAGCCACTCGCCCTTTGAGACACAGATGGTCACCGGCGCGCACGGGTTCATGAACCTTCCCGCGATTGGAATTCTGCTCCTGCTCTCCCTGCTGCTGATCCGTGGCACCCGCGAGTCGGCGTTTGTTAACAGCCTGATTGTCATCACCAAGGTGACGATCGTGGTCATGGTGATCGTGATCGGCTGGGGATTTATGAGCCCGGCGAATCACACACCGTACATTCCCGCCGCCACCGAGTACATAACATCCCAGGGCGTCACGCATGCCTATGGCGGATGGATGGGGATTCTGGGAGCCGCAGGCGTGGTTTTCTTTGCCTACATAGGATTCGACGCGGTGTCGACCGCAGCCCAGGAAGCTAAAAACCCCAAGCGTGATATGCCCATCGGCATTCTGGGCTCTCTCGTTATATGCACGGTGCTGTACGTCCTGTTCGCGCATGTGCTGAGCGGCGTGGCGACAGTCGAAGACTTCCGCACCGCCGGCAAAGAAGCCTCTGTCGCTTACGCAATCTCGAAATACATGACCGGTTATGCGTGGTTGGCGAAGTTCGTAACCGTGGCCATTCTCGCCGGCTT
>Ga0126381_100011065_pt1 | contig 10186 bp, 7 predicted proteins | sample PanSoiMetPlot_28_FD_96465 | JGI IMG/M metagenome (GOLD analysis project Ga0126381, IMG submission 96465) | Tropical forest soil microbial communities from Panama - MetaG Plot_28 | ecosystem: Environmental > Terrestrial > Soil > Tropical forest > Bulk soil | place: Panama | collected 2016-02-17 | reverse complement strand
TCTTATCATCGTGCCGAGCTAACTCTTCGTATGAACCTGAATCAACCGAACCGCTCGCCTCTTATCATCGTGCCGAGCTAACTTCCTCCGTATGAAACGCGAATCTACTGAGCCGCGCGCGTCAGCAAGCGGTAACTAATATTTTTCCTCACTCCCGTCAGCAAGCGGCAATTCGTGGGATGCGATCCTGAACTCATGCACCCCCAATCGCGGCGGGAGTGGCTTGCCACCGCGCTGCTCGCCGCCCTCCGCCTCTCAGCCCAACAGGCGCCTCGCCGCCGTTTGATGGGCGACGCCGCTTCGTGGAAAGCGCACGCCGCCGCAATCCCGCCCTCTCTCTGGAAGCCTCGCGGCAAGAGCCGCTACAGAACCGAAACCCCTAACCCCAAAGGGAACTCCGGTTCGGCGGGATACGCTCTCATGGAACTCGTCGGCTCCTGGCTCGCCACTGGCAACGCCTTCTACGCCGAAGAATCGGTACGCGTGATGCGCGCCGCCTGCGAGTATCCGCATTGGGGCGGCTTCAATCACCTCTCGGCCGATATCGACCTCGACGCCGGAGATCTGCTGGCAGGCCTCGGCATTGCTTACGATACACTCCGCGATCAAATGAGCGAAGCCGATCGAGGCATCATCCGCGATAAATTGGTCCTGCAAAGCCGCCTGATGTACTCCAGCTTTCAAAAACGCAAAACCATCTCCTGGGAGCAGAACCACACTTATATCGATATCGGCGGCCTATGGTGCACCGCCGTCGCTCTCCTGAACGACATACCCGAAGCCGAAGTGCCGGAAGCCAAAACCTGGTATGAATTCGGCGCTCAGGTCATGCACAACGCCATCCATCTGCTCAATAGCGGAGACGGCGCCTTCTACGAAGGCATCGGCTATTGGAATTACGGGATGGCCACGCATCTGATCTACCTGCTCGACCTCTTCCGCAACGTCACCGGCTTCGACACCTTCCACGAATTCGATTCGCTCAAACTCCAGAAGTACTACCTGATGCACACGCTCCTGCCGGGCGGCAAATACTGGCTGAATGTCGGCGACGTGGCGGACTCCACCATCGCGTCCGCCCGACTGAACCGCGCCTGCACGTTCCTCTTCAAACTCGCGCGCGAGTATCGCGATCCGGAAAGCCAGTGGCTCGGTTTCTACTTCGCCCAGGCGGGTGACCTGAAACCGTCCAGCGATCCCTGGCTCCTCGCATGGTTCGATCCCTCAATCGAACCGCGCGATCCCCGACGGTCATGGCCTTCGTTCCACCACTTCCGGGATCTCGACCTCGTCACCATGCGAACCTCCTGGGCAGATGATGCTACCCACGTAGCCCTCCGCTGCGGTCCCGCCCTCGGATACCGTGCTACCAAAATCCTCTTGAGCGGCGAAATCAAGAACTGGAAGCCGGGAACCGGACACGTCCATCCGGATCTCAATAGCTTCACCCTCTTCGATCACGGCGAGCACATCGTGGTCGATACCGGATACACCGAGAAGAAACAGACCCGCGAGCACAATACCATCACGGTCGATGGCGTGGGACAGATGGGGGAAGGCGCGCAATGGCCGCTGTACACCCCATGGACCCGCTTCGGAAAGATCGGTGCCTGTTTCAGCGCCGATCGGGTCTGCCACTACATTCGCGGGGAAGCCGCCAACGGCTACGAAGAAAAACTCGAACTACGCCGCTTCGACCGCCACTTACTCGTTCTACCGGACGATGAGTACACCTACCTCGTGATCGACGACCGCATCGAAAGCGCCCAGCCCCATCAGCTCGCCTGGCTTCTCCACAGCAATGAGGCTGCCATCAAGTTAGGATATAATAAGTTCCGAATACCTGCTAATTCCCGTGCAGCCACCATCCACATGCTACGGCCGGATCACCTCGCCGAAGCTGTCGAAGCAGTTCGCGTAACCCCCTACGTGAATAAAGATGCCACCGCAGACCGCGGATACCTGCTCACCTTATCTCCTCCGCAAGCAGCCGCTACGCGCTTCCTGGCAATCCTGACACTTCACGCGAGCAACGCCCCATCGCCGGAAGTACAAATCAAACGTGACGCCTTCCGCGTGATCGGCCCACACTGGACCGACACGCTCGCACCGGACGGAACGGGCGGCGGCATCGCGACCGACGGGCATCATGCTGTCATTCGGCACAGCGGCAGCGACATCGTTCGCTGGTCGGTGCTGGACGCAATGAGTTTCGGAATTGTCGAAGGCCAGGACCTGTGCCGCTCCTCGCGCCCCATCTCCGCCGCCTGGGACGCCGCGCGCCGCACGTTCACTTACGAACTCGCGGAAGCAGCCGATGTCTCGGTCTGGACATCCACCCGCATGGCACGGTTCAGCGGCGAACCGGGCCGCCATGAAGTAACCCTCGACTAACCCAGGCGCTCGACAACGTAAACGCCTGCCAGCACCAACACGATAGCCGGCACGAAAGCCACTCCGGGCCGTTCTCCTAACGTCGCCATCGCGAGTAACGAAACCACTACCGGCTGAAGATAGATGACGACCGAAACCCGCGACGCCGGCAGATGCTTCAACGCGTGGGCATAAATCAGATAGCCCACCACCGAGGAAGCCACCGCCATGTAAACCACCCCGATCCACGCCAGCAGGCTTGCGTCCGAGTTGCGGCTCAGATGCCAAAGCGCAAACGGAAGCGACAATACCCCTGCCGCGGAGTAAGCGACGATATTCATCCGCAAGCTTCCCACCCGCTCCGCCAGCTTTTTCCCCGCCAGGTTGAATGCCGCAAACACCAGTACCGAAAGCAGCATGATGGCGTCGCCCAAATGGGTCGCTTCACCGGTCGAACCGCGGCTGAACTGCAGCACCACGACGCCCGTCGCCGCCGTTATCAACCCGGCGATACGGCGCCCGCTGACGTGTTCGTGCCCGAGTACGCCGGACCCGATGAGCACCAGCACCGGCGAAAGCGCGGTAATCACTCCGGCATGCGCCACGCTGGTCTTGCTGATCCCGATCACAAACAGGACCTGGTTGCCGACCAGGCCCAGCAGCCCCACCGTGAGCAAGGGCAGAATATCTTTCCGCTCCCATTCGTGCCCGATCCACAATTCGCTGCTCCGCCCCAGTGCGATCACCGGCAGCATGCTCACTGCGGAAAACACGTACCGGAACCCGATCACCGTCATCAGCGGCAATTCGCGTAGCGCCACGCGCGCAAAGATGAAGTTCGTTGACCAAAGGATGAGTAATACCGCCAGCCACCCGTAAATGGCCGTCGGCGGTGCTTTGTGTTTTCGCATCGGGCGGGTGCCGCGCCTACTCCTTTGTCACACGCACCACCTGGACCGGTCCGATGAGTCCGGAAGGCAGCAGGGGAGAGTTCTGCTGGTAGAAGGTTTGCGTCGTGTAAGTATACTTCGCCGTAGCATTCGGCTGTTGATCGCCGATCAACCGGTTGACCCACAGGTTCGTCACCTTGATCGCCAGTTGATTTGCACCCGGCTTTAGCGCGCCGGTCACATCCACCCGGAATGGCGCTTTCCAGACAATGCCCAGCGGCTTGCCATTAACCGCGACCTGCGCGATGTTCTTTACGTCGCCGAGGTCGAGCCACAGCCGCGCGCCAGTCTTGAACCATGCGGCCGGCGCATCGACCGACTTCGTATAAGTCGCGGTTCCCGAAAAATACTTCACACCAGCATCGGAGTTGTCGGACCAGGAACACAGCTCGTCGATCGTGATTTTCGCTGGCGCGCTCCGCTTGGGCTGGAATGCGACGTCCCACTTGCCATCGATCGTCCCGGCCTGCGTTTCGACGTCTTTCCTCAGCACGCGCGTCATCTGGGTGGCCGGCTTGCGAAACATCACGAACACGGCTTCGTAAGCGCCAAGACGCAGCGGGACGGTGGTGCGTGCGTTCGCGACTTTATAAGCCGCCGGCTCCCGGACGCCGGTGTCGGCGTGCCATAACTCGGCCGCTTTGCCCTTCACCCGGAACGTGGCATCAACCGTTTCGGTACGATCGCTTCGATTGTCCACCCAGTAAAGATCGCCATCCGGTAGCGCCCGGTGCACGAAGAGCAGGTTCGTGTCCGCCTGCGGTTTGGTGTACTCGAAATCGGGCGAGGCCTGCAGCGTGCTCAGTGCGGCGGCGATCGTCGATGCGCCGTACACCTTGCCCTTCCCCAATTGCTGAACGCCGGTGCCCGATCCCCAAAGCTGATTCACAATGCTTCGGAACGCCGCCGGATCATCGCTCAGGCTCGGCGTGCTGGTGGGTTTGGCGCCGACCACAATCGCGCCATCCTGCACCAGGTCGTGAAGCCTTCTCAACACCGGAAGCGACATCTGGCTGGCGCGCGGATCGAGAGCCAATACGCGATAACTCATTCCGCTTGCCGTCGTGATCCGGCCGTTGGTCACCGATAACATGTGGATCAGTGCGTCGGCGTTGACATAGTCGAAGTTATAGCCAGCCGGAATGTCGGGCGATTTCGCGCCGAAGAGCGCCGTGATATTGGAATCCTCGCCATAGTAATAAACGATGTCGGCGACGAACTTCCCCTGTTGCAGAAGATAGGAACTGCGAGCCAGGTAAGTCACCCAGGGCTGCGCGACCTCGCCCCACGTTTCGTGGCGCGTGAACCACTGGCCGTACTTACCCAGCCCCAGGCCCGGAATCCGGTCATTGACCGGCTGGTGCACCGAGGTGTGAATCACAAACCGGTTCAACCCCATCGCCAGTTCCTTGTCGGCGACCGGCTTCAACGTCTCGGGCGACCAGGCCCACTGATAAGCCCCCGCCGTCAGCGACTCGGCCGCCACCAGGTTCTGACCGTAAATATGCGCCACCGATGCCGATTCGCGGACGTCGGCGTTGTAGCCGAAATTCTCGCGATACACGCCCGGCTGGGCAGTCCACATTGCCGACATCGGAATATCCGCGTTGCGCTTGACTTCCATTCCATCGGCGATAAACGCGCGGCCCGTCTCGTGCGATTCACTGTATCGCCCCATCCCGCGCTCATGCAAAGACTCGCCGATTTGATCGTAGTGATTCTCCGCCGTCAGTTCGGCGATGGTTTTGCGGAAGTCCCACAGGAAGCGGTCGCTCGCTTCGGGGCTCTCGACCACACGCCCGGTGAGCACGGGCATCCAGGGGTGTGGATCGTATCCACGGCGCTTGGTGAACTCCGCAATCATTTCTTCCGTCCAGTTCTGAACTCCGGCTTCCCAACTGTCGGTGACCACATACTGAAGGCCTCGCTTGCCCATCAGCGAGCCGAGCACGTCTTTGTATTGCCCGAGATAATTATCCAGATAATGTTTGACAAATGTCCGATTCAGCTTATCGACCTCGAGGCCGGTGGCCTCGGGCGAAGCCGGCGAGTTGTGCGCTCCGGTCAGCGTCCGCCCAAAACGCAGCACCATCCACCGTCCCGGCGGCGGCGTCCAATCGAGTTTGGCTTCGTTCCGCAATTTCGCAGTCAGGTTGATGACATCCGCCTTGCGGATCGCATCGCCCTCGTCCGGCGTCGGGACAATTGAGAGATCCGGCATGGTCGCGAAAGCGGCCTTCTCTTCGAAGTGATTGACCCGAATGTTGGGATGAAGGATGAGTTCCGCAATCTGATGGTTGGCGGGCGGCGGCGGTTCGGTCGGAATCGGCGGCTGAGTCTTGAACGTCAACCGGAAATACCTGGCCGTCGCCGCCGGGAACGAAATCGTGAGTTCGGGCGATCGGCCGCCTGGAATCGCCACCACCGTCCGGAACTGCTTGCCGTCACTGCTGCATTCGAGTTCCTGTGTGCTCACGGGACGCCGCGGCACACCTTGCAGGTCCAAAGTAAGGGCGCGGATGGTCTGCGTTTGCGGAAATTCGAATTGAACCCAAGCTTTCTCGCCGACGGGCGCGATCTTGAGCGGAGTCGCCTTAACCAGGTCGCCATCGGTCAGAGTCTTCAGGTCAAATGGGCCGCCTTCGCTCGAACTGACTTTGGCCTGCAACTCCTGCATCGATCTTTCGCTATCCGGCAGGCGATAGGCGATGACTCCGGAATCGGCGTAGAAAGTGTTCGTCGTTCCGGCCCGAGGGATGTTCTGGAATGGGCCGGTGGCGGTGGGCGGCAGCGGGAGTTCGCCGGTAAATGGTCGTCCGCCTTCCACGACCGTCTCGCTCCACACGAGTTTTTTCATCGCCTCGGCCGGAGGAACCCACGGCCCGCCGCTCTCGCTCCAGCCGGGGGAGCCGGCAATTGCCATTTCGAGGCCGAGTTGGTCGGCCAGCGTGGCGGCGGAGCGGAAGGCGTCTTTCCATTCCGGTGTCATGTAGATCAGCCGCTTCTGGACGATCTGCGGAGTGGCCAGCGCGGCGTCGAAATTCTGAAAGCCGCCGATGCCGACGCGTTTCATCCACTCGAGGTCCGCCTTGATCCCTTCCCGGGTGATGTTCCCGTTCATCCAGTGCCACCAGACGCGCGGTTTGGCGCTATCGGGCGGATTGGCGAAGCCGCGTTCCAGCGGGTCGGAGGATGTTTGCGCAGTAACAGCGCATACCCCGATCAAAGCGATGGCAACGAATGCCGCGTTCGACCTTTTCATGAGTTCAGGAAGCATCTATTCTATGCCCGAGGCACCGGCATAGCGTGCTAGGATCAAAGTCTTCGAGGCTCGTGGGGATTGCTCGACTTTCTAAAAGGTCCGATTGAGGCGATACAGGATTTCTTTATCCTGTTCGGGAACACCGTGCGCGGCTTCGTAAAGGGCCCGCGGTACTGGGACGACGTTCTGATTCAGATGGACAACATCGGGGTCGGAAGTTTCTGGATTACCTCGATGACCGGCTTCTTCAGCGGTGCCGTGATGGCTCTCCAGATGGGTTTCGCGCTCGCCCAATACGGCCAAACCGGCCGTACCGGACAGGTGGTTTCGATCATCCTGGTGCGCGAACTTGGGCCGGCGCTCACCGCGATCATGGTCGCCGGGCGGAACTCGTCGGGCATTGCGAGCGAACTCGGCTCCATGAAGGTCACGGAGCAGATCGATGCCATGCGGGCGCTGGGGACCGATCCGATTCACAAACTGGTTGCGCCGCGTATGATCGCGACCGCGGCCATGCTTCCCGCGCTCACCGTGATCGCCGATTTCATCGGCATGTTCGGCGGATTCATCATCGGTTATTTCATCTATGCCCTCCCGCCGGCTCAATACTGGTCGACCACATGGAAGGCGCTGGTCTGGCGTGACGTGGCCGAAGGGCTGCTCAAGCCGTTCATCTTCTCTTTCGTGGTCTCGCTTGTCGGCTGCTACTACGGGCTGCGGACGACGGGCGGCACGCAGGGTGTCGGCCGGGCGACGACACAGGCCGTGGTGACGGCCTCGGTGCTGATCTTCGTGCTGACCTTCTTCATCACCAAAATCTTCGTGGGGACGGCTCCGCATTGATGGAAGCGCCATCCGAGTCCGTGCTTCGGTTTGAGAGTGTCACCGTCCGGTTCGACGAGGTCACGGCGGTGGATAACGTGTCGCTCGACGTCAGCCGCGGCCAGACGTGCATCTTCTTTGGCGCGGCGGGCAGCGGAAAGAGCGTGCTCATGAAAGCCGCGATGGGCCTGGTGCCGCTCGCTTCGGGACGCGTCTATCTCTTCGACGAGGACATCACGGATCTGCCCGAAGAAGACCTGTTCGAAGTTCGCAGCCGGGTCGGGATGGCGTTTCAGGAAAGCGCGTTGTTCGATTCCATGACCATCGCCCAGAACGTGGCCTACCCGCTGCTCAACCAGCCATCGATTAACGCCAAGCCGGACGATGCCCGGGCCAGGGTGAAAGAGGCACTCGAGTTTGTCGAACTGGGAGGAACGCTGGACAAGTTTCCCAGCGAGCTTTCGGGCGGCATGCGGCGGCGTGCGGCAATCGCGCGCGCCGTGGCCACCAAGCCTCCGCTGCTGCTGTACGATTCGCCGACCGCCGGCCTGGATCCCATCACGGCGGAGACGATCATGGCACTCATTATTAAAGAGCGGGATCTGGAGAACACGACCGCCCTGGTGATCACCCATCGCTACCAGGACGGGAACCTGGTAGCGAATTTTCGTTACAATTCAGACAATGGGACTCTTGAGTTGCAACATCACGGAACATCGAAGGAAGCGAAGTCAACGCGGTTCCTGGTGATGCGCGATGGACGGCTCATTTTCAACGGGAATCAAGACGAGATTGAGGCGTCCGAAGACCCGTATATCCGTAAGTTTGTGAAGCACCCCGACTAAGACCGGAAACTTATGCCTTCTCCACAGAAAGTGAAATGGGCGCAGCTGAGGGTGGGAGTCGTGGCCGTCGTGGCGATGATTATCACCGGGGTCCTGATCTTCCTCCTAACCGGCAATGGCGGCATCTTCACGGGCAACGCGATGCTCCGCACCTATTTCGACGACTCGGCCGGCATGGCGGAAGGCGCTCCGGTGCGCCTGAACGGCATCCTCATCGGCTCGATCGACGACGTGCAACTTTCCGGGGAACGGGTGAAAGGCCGGATCGTGCTGATCAAGATGAAGGTCAAAAGCAGCTACCTGCCCGATATCCCGACCGATTCCAAGGCGGGGATCAGCGCGTCCAACCTGCTCGGCGACAAGTACATCAACATCACCAAAGGCACCAACCCCGACCATGTAAGAAATGGGGACACGATCCAGAGCCTGACGGTTCAGGACATCCCCGAACTGATGGCGCAGAGTTCCGATATTTTGGGACAACTACAGAACATCCTGGGGCGAGCGGATAACATCCTCAAATTCGTGGAGGCTGGGAACGGAACGGTTGGCAAGGTCATCAAGGACGAAGAACTGTACAACCGGGTGAACACCATCGCGGGTGAGGTGCAGACGCTGGTCTCGAACATTCAAAACAGCAAGGGTACGTTCAGCAAACTGCTTTATGACGACGGCCTGTATAACGATATCCGCAAGCCGGTCCAGCGGCTCGATGCGATTCTGAACGACCTGCAGGCCGGCAAGGGCACGGCAGGCAAACTGCTTTACGACGATGCGGTTTACGTTGAAGCGCGGCAGACTCTCACCGAGGCCAAGAAAATGCTCGACGACCTCAATCGCGGCCAGGGAACTGCCGGCAAGCTGCTGAAGGACGAGCAGCTTTATAAACAGGTTAACGAGATTATGGCCAAGCTCGGTTCGGTGGTCGATAAGCTGAACTCGGGCCAGGGCACCTTGGGACAACTGATCGTCAATCCGCAACTTTACGACAGCCTGACCGGCACGACGCGCGAGGTTCAGAGCCTGGTTCAGGATATGCACAAGAATCCGAAAAAATTCCTGACGATCCAGCTGAAACTGTTTTGATCCGCCTGATTGTCAATGCCGATGATTTCGGCTGGAGCTCGGACGTCAACGATGGCATCGTCCACGCGCATCGTAACGGGATTCTTACCGCGACAACGATGATGGCAGGCGGCGCCGCTTTCGATCACGCGGCGGCACTGGCGCGCGACGTTCCGACGCTCGATATCGGATGCCATCTGACGCTGCTGCAGACTACTTCGGTCTTGACCGGACGCCCACTGCCTCCGGCTTTTCCAGACCTTTTGCGGGCGATCGCTTTCGGCCGGCTGGATGTTTACGAAGAGCTGGCGGCGCAGGTGCGGAAGATTGCCGCGGCCGGGATTGCGCCGACCCACCTCGACACCCACAAGCACACGCATATCCTGCCGGTGGTGGCTTCGGCAGTGGCACGGATCGTGCACGAGTTCGGGATCCGTTGGGTGCGGAAGCCGTTTGATTTCGGGCTGACCAGCGGGCTTCCGGCCCGGCTGATGCGGACGCAGAAGAGCGGCCTGCAGCGGAAACTGCGCGCCGCGGGTGGTTTGAGCACCGAACATTTCGCCGGGTTCGCTCTCACCGGATTCCTGGATGAGGCGGCGGTCCTGCGGCTCATCCGTGAATTGCCGGACGGCACGACCGAACTGATGTGCCACCCCGGATTTTGCCGCGCGGAACTGATGGCTTCGAAGACCCGGTTGAAGGAATCGCGCGAGATCGAGTTGAAGGCATTGACGTCCGTGGCGGTCCGCGAGGCGATTGCGGCTCGCGGCATCGAATTGGCGAATTACCGGGCTACTTGAACCCACAAGTAGGATTGAGGCTTGGGGATGCGGGCGTGGAGGCGGCCGGCGGTCACGGTGACTTGGCCT
>Ga0126381_100011064_pt1 | contig 10186 bp, 7 predicted proteins | sample PanSoiMetPlot_28_FD_96465 | JGI IMG/M metagenome (GOLD analysis project Ga0126381, IMG submission 96465) | Tropical forest soil microbial communities from Panama - MetaG Plot_28 | ecosystem: Environmental > Terrestrial > Soil > Tropical forest > Bulk soil | place: Panama | collected 2016-02-17 | reverse complement strand
CCTGACGATCGTCAGTATCCAGGCTCGGGGATTGCCCCCGCGGAAACGTTTAAACCCTTTCAAAGCTCGTATGTAAGCGTCTTGAACAACATCCTGTGCATCTTGATCTCGTTTTACCAGGATCCGCGCAAGGTTGTAAGCGGCATCCATCTGGGGCAGAAAGAGTTCTTCGAAACGCGAAAGTTGTTCTTCCATCTCAGACAAAAGGTTGACCGCTGGGTTCTTGTTTTATTCCTTAAATTTAGCTCGAGTGTGAGTGCGAGTGCTAGAAGCGGCGGAAGCCGCGGTTTCAATAGAGCCTAGGGGTGAAACGAGAAATCGCAACCACTGGCGCGCACTGACCTGTCTGCCGTAGTCCGGCCGTGGCCGGACGAAGGCGGAAAGTGCAGTTCAATCCCAGGGGGTTTAGCCCGTGGTTGAATCACGCCTTTGGCGCCACGGCTCTAATTTACATAATTTCCTAGGGCTACACTTCGTTTCGCCCTAGGCTATATTGAATCGCGGCTTTGCTGCTCCATGCTTCTAAAACGAATCCTTCTGTTGCTCTCGCTTACAGGTGGCTTGCCTTCTGCTATTGCGGAACCGATCGCAACGGGAAAGCCGCTGACGCTAGCGGAGGCAATAGTGTTGACGCTACAGCGCAACCCGGAACTGTCGGCGTTTTCCTGGGACATCCGGGCTGCCGAAGCCCGCATCATTCAAGCCAAGCTGAGTCCTAATCCTGAGATTACTGTAGAGGGTGAGAATCTGACGAAAACCGGTGGTGAGGGCGAAGGCATCCAAAACACAATTCAACTGAGCCAGCTAATCGACCTTGGCGGAAAGAAAAAGTCGCGGATTCGAGAAGCGCAATTCGATTGGGAAGGGTCACAGTGGGGATACCAGGCGAAGCGATTGGAGGTGTTAAAAGAAACGAGCACGGCATTTGTAGACGTGCTCGCCGCACAGAGTAGTCTACAGCTGAAGCAAGACAGCCTTGCTATAGCTGAAGCCGCAGTGCCCGCGACTCGGACCAGAGTGGATGCCGGTAAAGCGGCTACTGTGGAACTGGTACGAGCCCAGACTGCGGTTGGCAGCGCACGAATCGAGTTAGAGGAAGCCAAACGAGAGTTGCAGACAGCGCGTTTAAATTTAGCGGCTCAATGGGGCGAAAAGAAAGCGAGGTTTCCAAATGTGATTGGCAATCTGGAACAAGTCAGGGAGCCGCCTCCGCTGGAATCGTTGAATGCAAAGCTCCAGCGTAACCCGAATCTCGCCCGGTGGACGACCGAAAGCGAAAAAAGGAAGGCGACACTGCATGTTGCTCGCAGCGAAGGCAAGCCAGACATAACGCTGCAAGCTGGTCCGCGTCTGATCGGTACAAATCCCATCGATGTTACCCTGGTAGCAGGGTTCTCGATCCCATTACCTCTCTGGAACCGGAATCAAGGCAAAGTCGCCGAAGCTGAAACCAACCTCGGGAGGGTCGCGGACGAGCGGGCAAACGCCGAGGCTCGTGCGTATGCGGACCTGAATGAAGCTTACCAGACGCTTGCCGGTTCTTCGCACGAGGCACGGGTGTTGCGCGAGACCGTTTTACCCGGAGCTAAGAGGACGGTGGATGAAACCACTCGAGGTTATGCGGCCGGGCGCTTCAGCCAGTTGGATGTTCTGGAAGCGCAAAGGAACTACAACGAGAATCGGACACAATACGTTCGGGCTCTTGCTTCCTATCAGAAGGCACAGGCGCAAATTGATGCTCTGACCGCGGGACCAATTGAGTTGCCAAAGCCGGCCAAGCTAGGACAGGGGCTTATCGAGAACCAGAGAAGGAAGGCTGTCCGAAATGAATAAGCAAATTTTCTTGCTTATAGCCTTCGTAGGACTGTTGACGCTCGCCCGCACGGGAATTTCCGCGTCTGATCAGCCACAAACTAAACAAGAGCGCAGTCCTCGCTCGAAAGACAGAATTGAGGACCTGGACTCCGGGCGGAATATCAAGGCGAAGGCGGTACCGAACGAAATTGGACGGGTAGAGCTGAGCGAGAAGAAAATACAGAACGCTAACTTGGATGTAGAGACAGCCGGACCGGCCAAGATTGGCATGACACTCGAACTGACCGGTAAGATCGCATTGAACGAGGACGCGGTCGCGAATGTTTCGCCGCGTTATACCGGAGTGGTAAAAGCGGTCTACAAGCGCTTGGGCGACCAAGTGCAAAAAGGTGAAGCGCTGGCTACGATCGAAAGCAGCGAGAGCTTGCGCGAGTACCAGGTGAATTCCGAGATTTCCGGGATGGTGATCAAAAAAGAGGTGACGGTTGGAGAACTGGCGCGAGACGAGAAGCCGATCTTTACCGTTGCCAATCTCAGTACGGTCTGGGTTGATTTCAGTGTATTCCCGCAAGATTTCAAGCGGGTGAAGCCGGGGCAGCTGGTTGAGATCACGTACGCTGATCATCTCAGTGCAAGAGGCAAAATCAGTTACATCGCTCCTGTAGGCTCGGAAAATACACAGTCAATGCTTGCCCGGGCGGTTGTGCAGAATCCGGATGGGTTACTCCTGCCTGGGTTATTCGTTACCGGAAGGCTTTTTGTTGAAGAGATCGACGCACCGGTTGCGGTTCTGGCCAGCGCAATTCAAACCGTAGATGGAAAGACGGTGGTCTTTGTCGCCGATGGCGCCATATTTCAGGCGCGCCGGGTAGAGCTTGGTACGAGGGATAACAGCTACGTGCAAGTGTTATCGGGCCTACGTGCCGGCAATCGCTACGTTGCAGCAAACAGCTTTCTTTTGAAGGCGGAGCTGGGCAAGAATGAGCCTGAGGAATCAGAGTGACGGCGATTGTTATCGAATAGTTCAGCAAGCGTTCAACTCATGATTGGGCGGCTGATTAACTTCTCGGTGCGTTACCGATGGCTTGTTCTGCTTGCCTCGCTGGGAGTTGCTGGTTTCGGTATCTACAGCTTGGAGAACCTGCCGATCGATGCGGTGCCAGACATAAGCAATGTGCAGGTCCAAATCAATACGGTTGCTTACGGACTCTCTGCGCCGGAGATCGAACAACGGATCACCTATCCGATCGAGACCGCAATGGCTGGGTTGCCGGGCCTCGAGAATACGCGTTCACTTAGTTACTATCAGCTGTCACAGGTTAGGATAATATTTAAGGAGGGAACTAACATCTATCTGGCTCGCCAGCTCATCGCAGAGCGCTTGCGCGAGGCTGAAGAGGATTTGCCGGAGCACACTCGGCCGGAACTTGGGCCGATAGCCACTGGTCTTGGTGAAATCTACGTGTGGGCAGTCAATGCCCGACCTGAAGCGAAAAAACCGGACGGATCGTTCTACACACCGAGCGATCTTCGTGAGATTCAAGATTGGGTTATCAAGCCCCGGCTCAAGAATGTTTCTGGTGTCGTCGAAGTGAACAGTATCGGCGGTTTTGAGAAACAATATAACGTTACCCCCTATCCAGACCGGCTGATAGCATTTCGGCTCAGTTTTCGAGATCTGGTTGAGGCTCTGGAGAAAAACAACGCCAACATCGGTGCAGGTTACATCGAGAAAAATGGTGAACAGTACCTGATCCGTTCCCCTGGCCAGGTAAGGAGCCTGGCGGACGTCCAAGCAATTGTGGTGTCTACGCGAGGCGGTTTACCGATCCGAATCGGAGATGTTGCCGACGTCAATGAAGGTAGTGAGCTACGCATTGGCGCTGCAACCAGGAACGGCGACGAAGCGGTACTGGGGACGACATTCATGCTGATGGGCGAAAACTCTCATGAAGTTGCCCATCGAGTCAGGCAGCGGATCGAAGAGATTAACCGCATTCTGCCGACCGGGGTTGTGGCGACTACCGTTTACGATCGAACTGATCTGGTGGACGCTACGATCGAAACGGTCCGTCAGAACCTTTTTGAAGGCGCAGCGCTGGTTTTAGTGGTTCTTCTCGCGTTATTGGGCAGCTTCAGGGCGGCATTAATAGTCGCCGCGATAATTCCGTTGTCGATGCTCTTTGCCGTGACTGGAATGGCGCAGAACAAGATCAGCGCCAATTTAATGAGTCTCGGCGCGATTGACTTTGGCATCATTGTCGATGGCGCAGTCATCATCGTCGAGAATTGTGTGCGCACGTTGGCCGAAGAACAACGCCGGCTCGGCCGGGTACTGAATCTCGATGAACGTCTTGCTACCGTGGTCCGTGCTTCCAAGGAAGTCATCACTCCGAGCATCTTTGGCATGTTGATCATCATGGTTGTCTATCTGCCGATCCTGAGTTTGAGCGGCGTTGAAGGAAAGATGTTCATCCCGATGGCCCGGACAGTGTTATTGGCGCTTCTCGGAGCAATGATATTTGCAACTACGTTTGTGCCGGCCAGTGTGGCCATTTTTCTCGGGGGCAGGATGAGAGAAAATGAGGGCATCCTGATTCGCTGGGCGAAAAAAATATATCTGCCGCTGTTAGATGTTTCCCTCAAATCTCGTGTAGTGGTCATAGTTGCGGCGGTCTCATTGATTGCGCTGTGCGCACTTCTTAGTACCCGGTTGGGTACAGAGTTTATGCCGAGCTTGGATGAAGGCGATTTCGCATTATCAATCAACCGATTACCTGGAATCAGCCTGACCCAAGCCGTCGACATGCAGAAGAGTTTGGAGCGGGCTTTGCTAAAGGTTCCAGAAGTCAAAGAAGTGTCTGCGCGAATCGGTAATGGAGAAATTCCAACAGACGCTCGCCCACCAAGTGTTGGAGACGGCTATGTGATTTTAAAACCGCGCAGAGAGTGGCTGGATCCGAGCAAATCGAAAGACGCGGTGGCTCGAGAGATCAACGAGGTAATAAACGGCTACATCGGGAATAGTATTGAGATCTCGCAACCGATTCAGATGCGGATGAACGAATTGATATCGGGGATAAAAGGAGACGTTGCGATTAAGGTCTTCGGTGAAGACCTGGATGAGCTCCAGAAAGCTGGCAAGAAGATTGCCACCCTATTAACTCGGGTACAGGGAGTTGAGGGAATCCATCTGGAACGCGTTGCCGGTTCGCCGTTTCTCACGATTCAGCCGAAATACGAAGCTATTTCACGGTATGGATTGAGTGTGAATGATGTGCAGCAAATCATCGCAACAGCTGGTGGAGGCGAGGGTGCCGGCCAGTTTTTCCAAGGTGATCGCCGATTCCCGATCGTCGTTCGCCTTTCAGACGCTCTTCGCAGCAATCTCGACGCGCTGAAAAGAATTCCGGTTTTGCTTCCCGCGGCGGAAACACCTTCCAGTGATGAACGACCAGTTTCAGTAAACGGTCCTGGCTATGTTCCTTTGGGCGCGATTGCCGATTTTGAGATCAAACCGGGACCGTATCAGATCAATCGGGAGAATGGAAAGCGGCGCGTCGTTGTGACATGCAATATTCGTGGTCGAGATATCGGATCCTTTATTGCTGAGGCGCGAAATAAGATCGAAAGCCAAGTACGCCTTCCAACCGGATACTGGATAGAATGGGGCGGTCAATTCGAGCAGCTCCAACGCGCCACTCAGTGGGTCACCGTCGTGATTCCGGCAGCGTTGATTTTGATTTTTGTGCTCCTTTTCCTGGCGTTCGGAAACGCGGTTGACGCATTGTTGGTTTACACCGCCGTCCCGCTGGCTTTGACGGGCGGTATCCTCGCGATCTGGTTCCGCGGAATTCCTTTTTCCATTTCGGCTGGAGTAGGCTTTATCGCATTGAGCGGAGTGGCGGTTTTGAACGGTGTGGTCATGATCAGCTTCATCCGCCGTTTGCGGTCGGAAGGTAGACCGGTTTATGAAGCAATCCGAGTTGGCGCCTTGACTCGGCTCAGACCGGTCTTGATGACAGCTCTGGTCGCATCATTCGGATTCATTCCGATGGCTCTTGCAACCGGCAGAGGAGCTGAAGTTCAACGACCGCTGGCTACTGTTGTGATCGGCGGGATCATCAGTTCGACGTTATTGACCCTCTTCGTTTTACCGGTGCTTTACTCGATGCTGCACGGGAGTGAAACGTCGGAATCGCCGGGATCGCGCGTGAACGCCGGGAACTGATGGGTCAACGAAAACGGCGAAGGGCGAGACGGCGACGAGCGAGAGAGGTGAGATGTGAGGTCACTCAGGAACGATTGGCGACCGAGCACATCCACCGCAGTGCCAGTAAAAAGCTGTAGGTAGTCATCGGACTCTTCTGCGCAAACGCATGCGCCGTCGATAGCGGCGTTGGCCTGGCGCTGGATCATCCACCTTCGTTTACTGCGGATGAGGTGGTCGAAAAGCTTCGCCGTTTACTCAGAGAAAGCAGCTTGTGTGAACGCGCTCAATATTGGGGCGGGCAGCTGCGAAAAGCTGGAGGGGTGGGACGGGCTGCGGATCTTGTTTTGAAGGCGAGCACTAGCACCAACACCAACACTAACATTCATCCGACATCCAACGCTGCGGGGCACCGTGACGCGGAGCGTTCACGGTGCCCGTGGTGCCTTATGGGATAAAACAGCTAGGACCTGAGCCCTTTCTATCGTCAGCCAACCCGTAGAGCACTCAAGGTCGTATCGTCGATATGACCGGTAACGGGCAGTTTGTCGACGGATTGAAACCAGCGAATTGCTCTTTCCGTTTCTGGGCCGATCACACCATCGACACTACCATGGTAATAACCGAGTCTTGCCAGCTCCTGCTGCACGGCTATGACCGTGTTCATCGTGTCAGAATAGTCGTTGGAGTCATCGGAATAGTAGCCGTAATGGCCGTATGGATAGTAGTCATACGGATAATAGTCATAGCCGTAGTACGGAAAGTCATACCCGTACGGCACTCCGAAAAAGAAATCTCGATCGTGTCTGAAATGGTCTCCGTGCCGAAAATGACCGTCGTGCGATGCAAACCGGCCTCCGCGGTCTGCGATGAAGTGATCTCCGGCAAACCTCCGTCCTGTAAACCCGGCGAAATGACCGCCGCCAAAATGACCCCCGGCGAAATGGCCTGCGCTGGCGAAATGTGCTCCGCCACCGCCGAAATGGCCACCGCCACCTCCGCCACCGAAATGCCCACCACCGCTTCCACCGCCAAAGCCGCCGCCTCCGCCAGGGTGGCCAAATGCCGCGGCGGGCGCGAGCGCCAAAATGCCGGCCAAGACCAGACCGACAAGTGAACCCTTGAATGATTTCATAAGTAACCTTTCCAGTTACAATATGGCTGGGATCACGAGGACGACTAATTGGATAGTTTGATTCGATATCAGCGGACGTGATGCTGTTGCCTCTCGCATTTTGGCACGTTGCGTTTCGCAACCTGATTCGGGGTGGTAGCGCGTTGGTTTTCAGTTTTTTCCGCCTTCGCCAAGGCTTCCGACTTCGTCCCGCCGCGGCGGGACTACTTCGGACAAGATGGAGGACAGGTCGCCGCTTATTCAGGTTCAGATCTCGGCGTTGTCGGCGCTACCGGCGTTCCTATAACCTAGGGGGTGAATGCTGGTACTGGATAGTTCGTTGCGGATCGAATTGGCGAATTGATAGAACGCGCCGGAGATGCCGCCGAGTTCGCCGCTGGGGAGAGCCCAAGAGAACATACGTCGAATCCACAGGCCGGGGATGTCGACCGGTCTTATCAGTCCAAGCGCAATTTCGTGTTGGATTTCCCAACGAGAGAAGAATCCGATTCCGAGGCCGGCTATGATCAGTGTTTTGATCGCTTCCGGACTTCCCAATGAAAATCGTTGATCCAAATTTTTCTGGTTCAAACCGCTGTCGATTAACGCACTTTCGACGACCTTTCGCGTACCTGCGCCGGGTTCGCGCCAAATCAGCGGGAGGCCCTCAAGATCACGAGCGGATTTCAATCCTGAAATCGCCCGGCGAATCGTTGGGTCGGGGATGCGAGTTGCGCAAACTGGCACGATTTCGTCGGGTAGGAACTCCTCGAGCCGTACACCGGGGCTGTGTTGATGACCTTCAACCAAACCGAGCCCAACCCGATGTTCTCGAAGATACTCCAGAACTTGTTCGGTGTTTCCCATTATAAGGCTGAGACCGGCTGCCGGATGGTACTTATGGAAGCGGAGAAAAATTCTGGGCACAAAATATCTCGCCAAAGTTGTGCTTGCGGCCAGAGTAACGATTCCGGATACATCCCGGCTCAGGTCTAGTTCGCCTAACACCTGCTCGAGTTCGGTAAATACATGTTGCAGGCGCTCTCGGAGATGGGCGCCGACCGGAGTCAAAGTTACACCTCGGGCTGAGCGGATGAACAGGGTTGTTTCCAGGTTGCCTTCCAACCTGCGGATGTGACCGGTTACTGCCGGTTGCGAAAGATGGAGGCGGCGAGCGGCTTCAGAAATCTGGCCAACCTCAGCGACTACGAAAAAGGGTTGTAATAAGATCGGGGGTACGCGGTTGAGGTCCACGGGTGGCAATTAACGCCGACATCGCTGGCAATGCCAACAACGCCCAGGACGAAGAGATATAGAGTGTCGGCGTGTCGGCGTATCGGCGTATCGGCGTGTCGGCGTGTCGGCGTATCGGCGTGTCGGCGTGTCGGCGTGTCGGCACTGTCGGCGTTCTCCCACTCGCACTGGGGCCCAAACTTATGGCCGCGAAAACTTTGGGTCTTCGAAATAGCTTCCGTAGTTTACTGCCCGATCGAAGACATTTTGAACGGTTGCTGGTGGTGGTGCCGTTGGGGCAGACGCATCGCTCGGCCCGAGAAGACCTGTGGCCTTTACACATTCTTCGGGTCCTGAAGGCGAGAAGATGATTAGATAGTGATTTTCTATTTTACCAGAATTGCGCAGTTGGTGAGAGAGGTTGCGCGGAGCAATAACCGTGTCGCCAGGTCTGAGAAGAAAGACCGCTTCACCGACAATGACTTCAAGTTCGCCGGAGAGAACAAAGTAAGCCTCTTCACGCGTATGTGTGTGCCCCGGTACGCTCATCCCAGGTGCGAGACCGAGTTCCAAAAGGCAGTATTTTCCCCATGTATCAGCGCCTGATATACAGATGGAACCGATGCCAAAGTCAAAATAAGAGCGTTGGGCTTTTGGCTGATATTTGACAGCCGGGGCCTGGCGATGGCCATTGTTCGATGAGCCGGTTGGTTCCTTGTCAGTTAACTTGCTCATTGCTACTTAGCATTTGGTCGGTGGCGAGCGCTGAACTTTCTAGTTGTTTTGGAAACAATCGTTTGGCTCTCTTACGCTGCAGGTTTTTCGCGCCTGCGCTCTGCCGAATGAATTCCGGATGAACACCAATCGGAAGCGGAGCAGGCGGTCCACTGATCAGCTTGCGATTCTGGACGTTTAGGAAAGCTTCGTTGGTTTCCTTTTGATTCTCTTGAACGTGATCCGCGTCGATCGCGTGCAGTCCATAGGCAGACATGATGATGTACCCGTCCGCTTCGGTGAGTCGAAAGAACTCCAAGACTTCTGCCGCCATAGACCGGAAAATCGCCAACGCGAAGGAGAGGAGACGGATCGTCTTCAGGATTACTTCATTCAAGAATGTATGGGATACTATTTCTCTTGATTGAGTGGTGGTCGAGAAATTCACCGTTTTAATAGACAGCAGGATAGGAGTGATGGGTCGTTTCCTGTTCCATCTGCCGGAATGGGTGTTTCTTTGGCGAGTCCGAGTGTGAGTGCTAGTGCTAGTTGCCGCGCAGGGGGGTTACCGCTGCGTCTTTAGAACGGCGGCCAGGCGGACGGCTCCTGAACGGGAGGCGCTGATTTCGGTTCCGGCTCGGTCGCGTAGCCGGACGCGGTAAAGACGGTCACCGTAATGAATGACGTGTTCGATTGCATGCAAGTTCACCACCGCATGCCGGCCGACCTGAATGAAAGGATCGCCACCCAGCCACTGCATAATATCGGCCAACGGGTAGTAGGTGGCAAACTCTTCCCGCACCGTGTGAACCCAGGTCCGCCGGTCGCGTCGCAACACCGCTGCAATCTCGTTACGAGCCAGCAACCGTATCCGATCGCGATCTACGTCTTTAACCCGGAGCAGCTGATTGCCCGTACCAGCCAAACGGATTTTGTCCGATTGCTCTTCGTCCCTTTGATCGACCGAACCAGGAAAGGAGCCGGATTCAAACGGTCTCAGGTACGCCAAAAGGCGATTGACCGTTTCGTTGACTTGCTCCGGGTCCAAAGGTTTCAAAAGGTAATCCACCGCTGCTAATCGGAAAGCTTCGGGGCCACGG
>Ga0126381_100011063_pt1 | contig 10187 bp, 8 predicted proteins | sample PanSoiMetPlot_28_FD_96465 | JGI IMG/M metagenome (GOLD analysis project Ga0126381, IMG submission 96465) | Tropical forest soil microbial communities from Panama - MetaG Plot_28 | ecosystem: Environmental > Terrestrial > Soil > Tropical forest > Bulk soil | place: Panama | collected 2016-02-17 | reverse complement strand
TCGCTCGCGTCGCTCGCGTCGCTCGCGTCGCTCGCGGCGAACTTTCGATCCGAGCGAGACCGTCTAGTAACATTATGTGATTGGTGTGGCGGGCAAGTTGGCGGCGAAGGCACGTCTCCGCGGCCAGCCAGTCACCATGCTTGATTAGTGTCGTGGCGAATTCAGCTATAACTTCGGGTTGGTCATCAAACCAGTCCAGCGCTCTCCGAGCCCACTGTTTTGTGTCCTCGGACCTGCCCATCAGCTCAAGGACTTTGACCAGCGTCCGAACTGGACGAGCACACGCATCCAGCCGGATCATTTCCATGAGAGACGCGATCGCCCTCTCTCCATTTCCCATTGCCAACAGGACCAGAGCGTCATTACAGAAGGTGTCCCGAATGTCGCTTCCAAGCGTGAGAAACCCGCGGTGCCGCTCTAGCGCCTGCTCCAAGGCCGAACGGTCTGGCGTTCTCGGCGGCATTTCGCGCAGGAGTCGGGCGATGCCCGGCTCCTGTTGCTGGAAGGCGCGGAATGCGCTGTCCGCCTCAGCCAAGTTACCGCGCCGGAGCTGCAGCTTTCCTAAACAGAACATGATCGGACTCGCGTCCGGTGCATGAGCAACCATTGGCGCCAGGCTCGCGAGAGCAACATCGCTTCCTGCCAACCGCAAAACTGCCTCGACGATCTCCAATCTGATATCCGCAGAGCGCGTCCTTGGGAGCAGGTCGTCCAGAAATCGCGAGGCTTCTGCGCCGCTCTCTTGCGCAACGTGTAACGCGGCGAGAATCAAACGGACGACGACGTTCTTGGCGTCGCTCCCAAGCATTCGGCGGCACTCTCGTTCGGCATCCCGCCACTCAGCCCGACGCAGCATCGCCAGAACGACGGCGAAATTCCTGGTTTCGTGTGCGCTAGTCATGTGAGCAACAGCTTCGGAAAGCCGTGAACTATCCGCCCGCGCTGAGTGAATCTGGACTAAGCGTACTACCGTGCAGTTGCAATGATCTCAAGTGGCCGCACATCACAGTCGCACTCTGGTCAACAATAGGACGCGCGCAACCTACGGCCGTTTCATCCGAACCAAGTTGCCCGCACTCAGCAGATCACGGCAACGCCGGAAACGTCAGCGTGTGCGGCCGGCGTCCGAGGGAGAGGCGGCTTGATCTTCTCCATCCGCCTCTGATGCGAGAACTTTGCTTGGGATGCAGCAAGCCGCAGTCGATGACGAAGCGGGAACTCGAGAGATCTTCATCGCCGAATAAGGGATACTTGAACAGGCCTGCCTGCTGCTCCAATCGCAACCTGTTCACGGATGGCTCTCGTTGCGCGCCTCTCCGCAGCGCGCGTCAAGAGCGCCCGCAGCCGCAACTGCCAGATTCCGCCTGGTCTTGTTTGATCTTCGGGCAAATTCTAATAGTGTGACTCCAATCCCTTTCGTCCAGGTTATATTGCCTGAATAGCTGTTTGCGCATATCTACCAATGCGCGCTTGATTGTCTGGGCGGTTACATCAACGTCCGCCGCTTGACTTACGTCGGAGAAATCTGTGACTGTTTCGTGAGGGTTGTTGTCGGGTCTGCCCATCTTACCTCTCCTTCCGCTTCCATCCGGGCCCGGCGGGCCCTTCCAACTCTTAAGCTAGCTTTGATCCACGATCGTATCCGCAGGCTCACTCGATCACCTCCTCGGCGCGGGTGAGCATTGTCAGCGGCACGGATATTCCGAGCGCGCGGGCGGTCTTGAGATTGATGATCAGTTCGAGCGTTGTTGGTTGCTGCACGGGAAGGTCGGCGGGCTTCTCCCCTTTGAGAATTCGGCCCGTGTAGACTCCGAGCAGGCGATAGCTCTCCGTGCGGCTTGCCGCATAGCTGATCAGGCCGCCGGCCTCGGCAAATTCCCGATACTGGAACATCGCCGGGATCGCGTGCCTGAGCGCGAGGGCGGCAAGCCCCGAACTCCGCTGAACAAAAAACGAATCGGGACTGATCACGATTCCTTCCGCGCGCAGCCCGGCCAACGCCGCGAAGGCCTTGTCGAGATCGGGATTGGTGCTCGCCCGTAAGACCGGCAGCGAAAGCCCGAGCGAGCCCGCGGCGGTCTGCACCGCTTTCAGCAAGGACTCCGCACCAGGATTGTTGGGATTGACAAGGAGCGCGATCGTTCTCGCGGCAGGAATGAGCTCATGCAAAAGCTGCAGCCGCTTGGGCTCGAGCTCGCTGCTCAATCTCGCAGCTCCGGTCAGATTGCCGCCCGGGCGGGCGAAGCTCGCCACCAGGCCCGATTCAACCGGGTCGGTTCCGATTCCGAACACGATCGGTATGTCGCTTGTCGCCGCCTTTGCGGCCTTCGCGGTCACAAGGTCCGTCGCGGCGACAAGAACGTTCACCCGCCGGCGCACGAGCTCGGCGGCGAGCTCAGGCAGCCGATCGTAATGTCCCTGCGCCCAGCGATATTCGATCGCAACGTTCCGGCCGTCGATGTAACCCGTCGCGGCGAGGCCTTCTGCGAATATCGTCGCACGATCCCCACCGACCACTCCTCCGATACCGCTGCTGAGATATCCGATCACTGGCGAGCCCGGCTGCTGGGCCCAAGCGGAGACCGGCCAGGCGACCCCTGTGCTGCCGAGCAGAGTGATAAACTCGCGCCGCTCCATTTGCCTGCTCCATTTGCGAAGCCAGGATCGCAAGCAAGAACTTACCACATTACGCTGCCCATGGCTGTGATTTAAATCACAGCCAAATGAGCAGTGCCGCCTCCGAGCCTCAACCTGAAGTACGAGGCGAGATCACGGCAGCATCGGAAACGTCAGTGCCCGTGGCTGCGGCCGGCCGCGCGCGTCAACGAGCGGCCAAACGCCGCGCTTGGTCTCCGCCGCCAGGTGGACGATGCCGATCGTCTCGTGTGGCGGATAGGGCTCGAGCAGAGACTTCCCATCGGTGGAGACGAGCGGGAAGGCCCGGCTGCACATCCAGTTGCAGCGCGCCGGCAGGAGCGCGACCGGTGCCTCGTGCTGGCGAATGCAGGCATTGAGCGCGGTCTGCTCGGCGAAGAAAAATGGCTCTCGCAGGCGCGCCAGCACCTCTCCCGTGCGCTTGGCCCACAGCCCCCAGAGCGGGGCGTCGTGCCTTGCGGCGAACACCCCGCAATTGAGGAGCGGATATCGGGCGAGCTCACTGCCTTCCTCCTCGCCGAAGCATTTCACGAAGCAGGAGCGCGCCCAGTCGGCGAACGTCCGCCCGTCGTGGAGGAGGGGCGTGTAGCTGCGGTCCATTTCGGGCACGATCGAAAAGCCCCAATGCTCGGCCGCCGCGCAAAGGAGCTTCACGGCCTGCCAGTCTTGCACCCAGCAATCGGCATCGATCCAGGCATGGACATCGTACCCGCCGAAATAGCGAGGCAGGAACGGTCGCGCGGTCATCGCCTTGAACATGGGCTGCGGCTTCACCGAAAAGCCGGAGACATCATAGTCCCAGTCCGCGCGGATCACGTGCGCGCCGTAACGGCGCAGGCGGTCGAGCGGCTCGTCCGCAAGCCCGAGATCGAGAATCCCGACCGCCATGCCGGTCGCCCGCCGGCGCTTGTCGATCGAATGCAGCAGACCGCTCAAAAGCGGCCAATAGGCCTGGTCGGCCGCGGAAATCAGGATGGTCTTGGCCACGGCTTGTTGGCCTTGAAGCGATCGCTGTGTTGGGTCAGATGACCTTCGTCACCTGCAATGGCTCGCGCAGATGGGCGTTTGCCCCGGTGATGGCTTGCTCGGATCCCAGCACCACGACCTTTGCATGCCGGGCGAGCTCGGTGAGCGCATCCGCGAGGTTGCGAAAATCCGCGGGGGCCGCGCTCAATACCTCCTCGCGCCGGCGCTGATTGTATTCATCGGTCGCGCCGGTCAGCGAGTTCGCCAGTGAGGTCCAGCCCTTGGCGTCGGGCGTCAGGTAGGTATCGAGGTCTCCGATCACCCCGATGATGCTGCGGGTCAATTCGGCTTCGCCGAGCGCAGTCGCGCGCAAAAAATCGGCGGACTTGTCATAGATGTCCAACGTCGCCTGGAGATTGGGGTCGCGATAGGACACGAAGACGAAGCCGCCGGAATGCAGATCGCATTGGCAGGACGCCCCATAGGCGCCGCCTTCAACGCGCAGCTTGTCCCAGAGCCAGGTCGTATTGAGGTGGTTCATCACCACCCAGACCGCGCCGGTCGGTCGATACCCGAAGCGAAAGATGTCGCCCCCCTTGCCGACGAAGTTGACGGTCGTGGGAACCGCAAGGCCTTCGGAGTTCCCGCGCATCTCCATCTGCCAGGGGGAGGAGGCGCTGCGCATCATCGGCAGCGCGCCCAGGAAGTTGCTCAGCTGTGGCTCGAACCGACGCCAGTTGCCGGCGTCGGTCGTGACGTTGCACACCAGCGCGTCACGGTCGATCAGCATTCGGCGGATGCGCTCCAGCACCGCCTGCACCCCGGGCCAGTTGGTCTCGACCTCCTGGGCGAGCTTGCGCAGGAAGAACAGATAGCTGATGCCGCCCATCTGCTCGTAAGCCCAATACGCTTCGTGCAGGCTTGCCTGCAGGCGCAGGTTCACGAAGCCCGATCCGCCCGGCACCAGCGAGGCCTCCCGCGACGACTTGGTCTCGAGCACCATCTGGCGGAAGCGCTCCCGGTTATCGAGCCGCGCCTTGGTGAGCACGTCCTCCAAAATCCCGAACAGCTCGCCGGTCTTGTCCGGCATGGCCTTGGCCCGCAGCACCAGCCTCGCGGCGCTGGCGCCGGCCGTGCACGTCGCCGAGGTCCAGGTCGCCGCATAGATGCCGCCGGTCGAGCGATCGATCCGCTCCGACAGCGCGACGAAATCCTGCTCGCCCACGCCGGTCTCCAGGAGCGCCCGGCCGAACAGCGGCAGGTACGGCAAAAGATCTCCAGGAAGCCGGTGCAGGTCGAAGGCGAGGTCGAGATAAATCACTTGGTTGGTGGGAAGGTCGTGAAACAGCGTCCTCGTCTCGGCAGACATGCCCTCGAGGCACGGGATCAGGCGGTTTTGCCTGGGCAAATCGGCAAGCTTCAGGCTCGGGATCGCCGCCAGGGCCTCGGGCGGATCGGGCGTTGCCTGCAGCTTCTTGAGCTGATGGGTCGTGTCCACTACGGCGAGCAGCTCCGCCTCGTTCATGCGAGCGCGCAGCGCGTCGAGCCGGGCGCGCTCGGCAGCTGCTTCCCGCTCACCCTGCTCGGGATCGGGCTTGAGCAGCACGGTGGTGCGATGGCGGTTCTCAAGGAGATGCTCCTTGATCAGGTGCTCGAAATAGCGTTCGCCTGACTTGAGCTGCGTCTTGATCGCCGCGAGCGGTTTCTCGAACGCGAGCGGAGCCATGGAGTTTCGATCATAGAGCCAGGCCTGCAGCGAGGTGAGCATCATCACGATCCCGCGCGGGAACGAGCCGGTGTTGTATTCCCGCAGCAGGAACTCGGTGATGTTCATGGCGGCTTCGACCGTGGAGCGCTCGATGCCCCGCTCGGCGAGGCCCCCCAGGGTGTCGAGGACCAGCCTCTCGACCTTCTCGCCATCGCCGGGATCGATGCCCTTCAATCCGACCGTGTAGCTTGGCTGGCGCAGCTGGCTGTTGAGCCCGCCCGTATAGGCCTCGCCAAGGCCGGAATCGATCAGCGCCTTGTAGAGCGGAGAGGCCGGGGTGCCCGCCAGGATGTAGTTGAGAACATCGAAGGCGAGCGCGCGCTCGACCTCGGTCACCTCGTCGAGCATCCAGTTGATCGTGACCATCGCCTTGTTGGCGGCCGCTTCCTCGCCGGCCGCATAGGTGTTGGTGAACCGCCTGGGCGCGCCAAATCGGGGCTGCAGGCCGACCGCGGAATCGACCTTGATCTGATCGAACGCCCGCAGGAGGTCATCGAGTCGGCGCAGCCGGTCGTCGGGATCATCGTCGCCGTAGAAGAACAGCCTTGCATTGGAGGGGTGATAGTAGCGGGCGTGGAACGCGCGGAACTGGTCGTAGGTGAGATCCGGGATGCGCTTGGGATCGCCGCCGGAATCGAGCCCATAGGTGGTGTCGGGATAGAGCGAGCTCTTGGAGAATTGCTGCAGCATGTTGTCGGGCGAGGAATAGTTCCCCTTCATCTCGTTGAAGACGACGCCCTTGTAGGCGAGCGGCGAGGCGAGGGTCTCCATCTCGTAATGCCAGCCCTCCTGCTCAAAGGTCTCGCGCGCTATCTTCGGAAAGAACACCGCATCAAGATAGACGTCGATGAGGTTGTAGAAATCCTGCAGGTTCTGGCTCGCGACCGGATAGCAGGTCATGTCCGGAAACGTGAACGCGTTGAGGAAAGTGCTGAGCGACCCCTTCTTCAATTCGACGAACGGTTTCTTGACCGGATACTTGCGCGAGCCGCACAGGACCGAGTGCTCCAGAATGTGAGCGACGCCGGTCGAGTCGTGAGGCGGGGTGCGGAAGGCGATTCCGAACACCTTGTTCTCGTCCGCGTTCGCGAGCGAGAGGAGCTCGGCCCCGGTCTTCGCATGGCGGTAGAACCGTGCGGTGGAATTGGTTTCCGCAACGGTTTGCTCCTGCAGCAGATCGAAGCCGTGAACCGCCATGATGGCCCTCGCATCGCCAAAAGATCGAGATCGAGCTTAATCAAAGAGGGGAGATCATGGCAACGCGCCAAGCTGCGCGCGCGACGATTGCCTGCGGTGCGCGGCGCTCAGCCCGGCGCGGGGGGCGCGACCGAGGCGTCGGGCTGGTTGCTGCGCTTGAGCGCGTCGGCGACGAAGCCCGTCGCCTTCATCTCCTCGACGAATGCGCGCAGGTAGCGCGCGCCGGCGCTGCGGCCCTTGGGCGTGCCCATCGCCTGCTGGATCTCCATGAAGCGTCCGTCCATCACCCGCACGTTCGAATTGGTCTTGGCGAAGGCGACCAGCGGCTGCTTGACGCCGGCCGCGGCCTCGAGCCGGTTCTGCATGAAGAGCTCGATGCCGTTCTCACCGCGAACGAGCTCGGCATGCTTGAGGGTGCGGGTCAGAAAGAGGTCGTAGGCGGAGCCTTTGTTGACGGCGACGCGCACGCCCGCGCGGTCAACGTCCGCGACGGTCTTGAGCCCGGAATCCCTGGGCACCATGTAGACGCCCTCGATGATCACGTAGGGCGCGGTGAATTCGATTTCGGCGGCGCGTACGGGCTCGATCGCCAGGAAAACGATGTCGAGCGCGCCCGTCTTGAGCGCGTCGAAGACCTTGCCGGCGGCGTCGAAGGGAGTGAGTTCGAGGGGAACGCCCAGGCGGGCGCCAAGCTCGCGCGCGAGATCGACCGTGATGCCAGTCGGCGGTCCGGCGGCGTTCCCTTGCGCCAGGACGATGTTGCCGAGATTGATGGCCACCCGCAGCTTGCCTGAGGGGGAGAGGTCCTTGACGACATCGGCTGGAACACCGCTCACGGTTAAGTCTCGCTGCGAATGGGTGGGTTTGGGTTCGAAAGGGAATGCCGAAGATTCCGGCAATGCCCCGCAACCGTAGCGGATTCCTCCCCCCGCATCCATCCGTCAGGCCCTTGCTCCGGCGGCGTTTTTCCGCTGGCGGGCGTGATCGGCCCCCGATTGGATAGGTTTGACCTCAGTCCAGGGATACAATTTTACCGCCCGTGGGCGTGCATTTTGGCGGAAACAAAAATGAAAACAATGGCTTGCGGGACGAAGCTCAACGGCTGGACAGGCTCCATCACGCCCTGCTTGGTCCTTGCCTCCGGTCCAAATCTGCAATAAAAACAGTCGCGTACGGGAAACGTAGCGACCTGCATGGTATTTTGCTACTTTGAGGTTGGAAACGAAGTGTAACGTTTTTTGAGCGTTTCGGCCCGTGCCAAGGCCGGAAATTGGGCTTTGGTGCGCGACAAGCGCTCAGGTGTTCTGGAGGCCACGGTGCTGGTCCTGTTCGACCGGTTCTGGTCGGCTTTCCTGGTTCGATCCCTCTAAGGCGCCGGATCAAGGTGCGCCGATCGCCGATACGGCGGTTGAGGGCAGGGAGGTTACCTATGCGCAAGAATGAACGAGCGAGCCGTGCAGCCAAGCGGGCATCATCGGCCAAGACGCGCGGATCGCAGGCCAAGCGCAAGGCGAGCGCGCGCAATCGCAAGCCGGCTCGGCGGGTCGCGATGTTCAAGTCGACCAGCTGGTATGCGGCGGCAGCGCAATCGATCGGGATCAGCCCGCGGGCGGCGCAATAGCTTTCCACAGCTGGCGCCATAGCTTCCCATCGTTCCAGAGGTGCGCACCGGGCTGGCGCGGTTCGCTCCGCCGCGGCGCGGGCAGGCGCCGTCGGTGGGCGTCGCGGCTCCCTCCAGCAAGACTGATCCATCCGGAGTTGGACGCCGGTCCGCAAAACCCGTGACCGGCAGACCGCTTTAAACGCGATTGCAGCCGGCTGGCTGTCCCAGCGGCACGGCGCGTGTCAGCTCCCGTCGGGCAGCCCCGGAATCGGTACGCCGATGACCTGCAGGATCAGGATCGCATTGAGCCCCAGCACCACCGCCGTTGCGGCGAGCGCCGCGAGCCGAGTGATCCTGCCATTGACGAAGCGGCCCATGATGTCGGGCCGGCCCGTGAAGATGAGAAGCGAAATCATCGGCAGCGGCAGCGCGATGCTGAGCATGACCTGACTGATCACGAGCGCCTGCGTTGCGTTGACGCCGAGGCCAACGACCACGAAAGCCGGCGCCATGGTGACGAGCCTGCGGACCCAGATCGGGATCCGGAAGCCGACGAAACCCTGCATGATCACCTGGCCGGCCATGGTTCCGACTGCTGAGCTCGATATTCCGGACACGATCAGGGAGGTGAGGAACACGCCCGCGGCCCCGGCGCCGAGCAGCGGCGCGAGCGTGTGATAGGCGCTTTCGATCTCGGCGACATCGCTGTGGCCGGCATGGAAGGCGGCGGCCGCCATCATCACCATCGCCAAATTGACGAGGCCCGCGAAGGCGAGCGCGACCACGACCTCCTGGTTGGAGAAGCGCAGCACCAATCGCCGCTCGTGCTCATCGCGCACGGGCGTGCGGGCCTGAGTGAGGCCGGAATGCAGATAGACCGCATGCGGCATGACGGTCGCCCCGATGATGCCGACCGCGATCAGAAGCGCGCCCGCGTCAGGGATCTGCGGCACGACCGTGTGGAACGCGGCCGCGCCCCAGTCCACCGGCGCGATGAACATCTCGATGAGGTAGCAAAGCACGATCAACGCGACCATGCTGCCGATGATCAGCTCCAGTGGCCGGAAGCCGCGGCCTTCGAGCATCAACAGCCCATAGGTCACGATGGCGGTGACGATCATTCCGGCGAAGAGCGGTATGTGCAGCAGAAGGGCAAGCCCGATGGCGCCGCCGAGAAATTCGGCAAGGTCGGTCGCCATGGCGGCGACCTCGCTGACCGCCCACATCGCCCAGACTACCGGGGTAGGAAACTTCGCCCGGCACATTTCTGCGAGATTGCTTCCCGTCACGATGCCAAGCTTGGCGGACAGCGCCTGGAACAGCATGGCGATCAGGTTCGCGGTCAGGACGACCCAAAGGAGCCCGTAGCCGTACTTGGCACCGGCCTGGATGTTGGTCGCGAAATTGCCCGGGTCGACATAGGCAACCGAGGCGATCACCGCCGGGCCCACGAAGGCGAGGCGCGCGCTCGCCCCCTTGCGCCGGCCCGCAAGGACCGCGCGCGCGGCCGCAACCGTGCGCCCGGTCAGCGATCGCTGCGGCAAGGGCTCCATGGATGTCGACTTATCCAGCATATACACGAACTTGTAACCTTTGCTACATTAGAGGATATGCAACCGCACTCGGAAGTCAATGAACGAAATGTAGCAATAGCTACATTTTGATTTTTGCGTTGCAATCAGCGGCGGCGAGGCGCAAGGTTTTGCGCATGTCACGGAGCCTCAAGACAAGGCAGGGCGCGGCCGCCATGGAGCTGCCGGCCGAGCTCATCCAGGCGCGCCGCTTCGGCAAGGCGCGCTCGGCTCAGTCGACCGCGCTGCTCGAGGATTATGTCGAGCTCATCGCCGACCTCCTGGCCGGCACCGGCGAGGCGCGTCCGACCGACATCGCGCGTCGGCTCGGGGTCTCGCACGCAACAGCCATCAAGACGATCTCGCGGCTCAAGCGCGAGGGGCTTGCGACCGCCAAGCCCTACCGGGGCGTGTTCCTGACCGCGGA
>Ga0126381_100011062_pt1 | contig 10187 bp, 26 predicted proteins | sample PanSoiMetPlot_28_FD_96465 | JGI IMG/M metagenome (GOLD analysis project Ga0126381, IMG submission 96465) | Tropical forest soil microbial communities from Panama - MetaG Plot_28 | ecosystem: Environmental > Terrestrial > Soil > Tropical forest > Bulk soil | place: Panama | collected 2016-02-17 | reverse complement strand
GGTCTCGCAGTCGGCCAGGTAGCTGAGCACGCCCCGGTCCAGGTGATGTAGCCGGTCGCGGGCCGCGCTCAGGTTCGCGCTGGGGGAAGACACCGGGCATCATACTGCCCGGAGGCGGGCGGACTCGGCGCGCTCGCGGTCGCTGCCGCTGCGGTCTTCGACGTCGGCGGCGGCCAGGCGCTCGGCGCGGTGGCGGCGCAGGTCGGCGAGGCGGGTGAGGATGCCGCCGCCGGCGGCGGCCAGGCGGCGGTTGTGGACGGCCTCGCCGGACTGGACGCGCAGGGACACGGCCTGCTTGGTGCGGCCGTTGATGCGGGCGATCTCGGTGAGGCTGTAGCGGGTGGCGGGGTTGCGGTTGGCCAGCCAGATGCCCCGGTTGATCTCGTCGCGGAGCGAGTCGAGCAGCTGCTGCTCGTGGACCAGGGCGGCGGGGTCGTTGCCGATGCGCTCGCCGTAGGCGCGGTGCAGGCGCATGATGGCGCCGGCCAGGTCGCTGGTCTCGGTCGCGCGGCGGGGCCGCGGTGCTGCGTGCTTTCCGGTCATGCCGGTGCTGTCCTTTCATCGGGCCGGGGGTCAAGGTGGCCTTGACCGGTGCGGGCTTCGGCTTGCTCGACCAGGCGGCGGAACCAGGCGATGGCGTCGGCTGCGGGCTGCTGGTCAAACAGGTGCAGGCCGTCGTCGTTGCCTGGGACCTCGTGCCAGATGGCGTCGCCGTCGATGCCCAGCAGGTCCTGGGCGAGGTCGCTGACCTGAATTGGCTGGACGATCTGGCGGTCCCGCACGCGGCGGAACACGTGGATGAATTCACCGGCGAGCGTGGTGTAGGGGACCAGTTCGTATTCGCCGGACAGGATGAGGGTGTGGCCGGCGAGGCACGCGACGGTGCCGCATTCGGTGAGGTCTCCCCAGGTGTTCATGTCGAAATTGGCGGGGTTGCCGGTGACGTGGTCGAGTATCGCGCGGCCGAGCTTAGCGTTCTCCATTGTTGTCCTCCTTTCGCGGGGCGGGGATGTTGTCGGGGCAGCACCATGCGTGGTGGCGGTGGCCGTCTTTCTCGCATGTCTCATATGGGTAGACCTGCTCTTTGCAGGCTTTGCAGATGGTCACGGGTCAAGCCCGGAGATGTCGTCGGGGATGATGGCGGGGACCAGGCCGGGGGCGGCGGTGGCGATGGTGTTGCCCAGCAGGATGAGCTCGTTGCGGGTGCAGTCGGTGCGGACCAGCAGCGTGCCGGTGCCGGGCTGGGAGGGGTCGGGAACCGCGGCTACCGCGATGTACTTGATGATCCCGTGGGGGGGGGTGGCCATGATGGCGGCGATGCCGGCGCGGGTCGCGTCGACTTCCTCGGGGTCGGCCTGGATTGCCAGGCCGGGGCCGCTGATGCTGAGCCCGTCGCAGCATTGCGCGGGGTAGCCGGTCGAGATTTGCTTGGCGTGCTCGAATACCTTGTAGAGCAGGTCTTTCTTGTCGTCCGGCGGGATGTCCTCGGCGACGTTGTCATAAATGTCGATGGACATGTCGCTGGTGACGGTGATGATGATGGCGCCGTCGATTTGCTTTCCGCTGCCGGGCGGCAGCAGCGCGCGGAGGGTTTGGAGGTCGAGTTTCATCAGCTGGCCTTTAGCAGCGCGGCCAGGAGGCGCTTCTTGGTCGCGTAGGAGTTGTCCCATTCCTGGGGGACCGGGGTGACCTCCGGCGGGGCGGGGGGGGCGGTGAAGTACCTCAGGGCGCGCAGCGGGCCGGTGGGGCGGTAGCGCTCGCGGTCGGGCCGCTGGGCGGGCAGCTGCACGGGGCTCAGCCGGGGGGCGCCGTGACGGTGCTTCGGCACGTGCGGCTGCACGTGCTGGTGGCGGTCTGCCTCGGTGATGGCGCTGGCGGGGCTCGCGGCGGCCAGGTCGTGGCGGCCGAGCCGGTAGCCGGTGATGTAGCCGGCCACGCCGATCGCGGTCATGGCGACCGCGACGCCGGCCAGCAGCGCGAGGAACCCGGCGGCGGTGAAGCCGATCACAGCGCGGCCCCCGTCTCGCCGAAGCTGACCGGGGCGGGGCGGTCGGCCCACCCGGACTCGACCAGCAATTGCATCAGAACGTGCAGTGGCACGATCGCCAGGGAGTTGGCGGTGTTCTTCTCGCCGATCCCGGCGGGGAAGTAGACCACGACGGGGATGTCCCCGCTGCCGGCGGTGCGGGCCTCGGACTGGCGGATCCAGGCCAGGGGCCGGAACTGCTCCTTGAAGTTGACGGCGGTCTTGCACTCCCAGTCGATGCCGGGCGTGCCCAGGATGTCGGTGCCCTGACGGCCGGCGCCGGCTGACTCGGCGTGCGGGAACCAGGTGCGCAGGTAGGCCGCCAGGGCGTTCTGCAGCGCCCAGCCGCGGGCGCGGGTCACTGGGCCATCTCCAGGGGCGCGGCCTTGTCGAGGGCGTCCATGGCCTGGGTGAGGATCTCCGACAGGGTGACCACGTGGTCGTGGGTGACTGCCTGGGTGGCGTCGCGGCGGGCGACGATCCGGTCATAGACCGGGGTGCGGGCGGCGATCGGGGTGAAGTTGCGCTTCGGCTTGGTGGCTTCGGTCATCAGGTTTCCTTTCAGTGCAGGGGGCGGGCGGCGGGGCACTCGGCGATGCCGCACGGGTCGCGGTGGTCATCCTGGCCGCAGGGCAGGTCATCGGGGGCGGACTCGCAGTGCTCGCAGCAGGCGTAGACCGCCGCCAGGCCGCTAGTCATCATCGTCGCCTCCGGGGGGGGCAGTGGCCCGGTTGATCGCGGTGATGGCGCGGCTGACGCACTCGGGCTCCCACCCTTCGCCGGCGGTGCGGTGCGCGGCGATCCACCCGGCCAGCTGCAGCGCGTCGTCGCGCTGCAGCCGGATCTCAACGGGGGGGTTGAGGGCGGACATCAGCGGCGGTGGTAGTCGGGGTAGTCGCCGCGGGTGGCGGCCTCGAACTCGGCCAGCAGCGCGGAGTCCTCGTCGTCCTGCTGGCGGCGCCGGCGCTCGTCGTCCGCGGCCCGCTCGGCGGCGGCGGCGTCGATGCGCTTCATGTGCTGGTGGGCGCTGCGGGCGCCGTCCATCAGCCGCTGCCAGGTCTCGAGCTCGCCGTCCTGGCTGAGGTCGAGCATCCCGGCGAGGGCGGACAGGTGCGCGACCTTCTGGAAGGCGGCGTTGGAGCGGATCAGCTCGGCGGTGTTCATGTGGTTCCTCCCTGGCGCTTGCTGTTGACATGCACAGCATATCAGCATCACTATTACGATGCAACATAACGGGGAGAATCCCGGGAAAACCATCCGCAACCATCCCGAAACGCCCGGTGACTGCCCGTCCCGGCCGGCACCCGGCCGGATTGCGATCACGGCGAGAGATGGCTATTCACTCAACGTAAACTTAAATCGGACACCTACGGACATAAGCGGGCGATTCCCGCGCGTCAACTACCTCTGCTGTGGTCGCTGTCCGTAAGTGGTTACCGGTATCTCTACGTTGATAAGCCACCCTTATCAGTCCAAGACGGCGAAGCCGGCTTGGGAATGCTAGGGGGGTTGAAGGGGGGAGCAAGCTCCCCCCTGGACAGGCACTGCCACGCCGCCCGGCGGGCCGAATGCCTTTCCAAAAGGGGATGCTCCGCGAACCCGGGGCTGTATAAGGCTATGCAAAGGCGCCTAAAGCCGGGGGTCTGCTATGCTGGGGGACGCGTTCCTCAGGTGGTGCGCATGCTAGCCGGCGAGCTCAGGGCCCGGTCAAGCACCCTCGGCCCCCGGCCGTGTCGCCAAGACCGCCCGCTGTGTACCCAGCGGGCGCGAGCGCTCAGCCGGGGGCCTGGTTGTTCACTGCTCCCAGGTATGGTCCTCCGACGTCGACTGGCGCGACGTCGGGTGCCCGTCGTCATCGACCCACCGGCGGCGCATCGGGATGTCATCCTCCTGGGCGGCGCGGGTCGCGGGCGGGCCGCCGGCGTGGATCGCCAGCCGGATCGCCCACCGCCGCGCCGGCCACCCCGGCTTCAGGACGCGGGCGCCGGTGTCCCACTCCGGCCGGACCGGAGCGTGCCAGCCGCGCGTCCCGGCGCCGATGTTCGGCAGCGGGTGCAGCCCGTCGACCCCGCCGTAATGGTTCACCAGGTGGAAGCACGACCGCTTGAAGGCGCGCACCCACCGGACCTCGCCCCAGCGGTCTTTCTCCATCGGGTCGATTTCCAGCGCGGCCAGATGGCGGCGCTGCTCGATTGTCGGCGGCGCCAGGTAAACTCCGGCCCAGTCCCCCCGGGCGATGTAGGCGCGCTCCACAAATCGTTCCGCGGCGGCGTCGAACCACACCGACACGGGATCCCTTGTCCATCGATTCATGCTGCCAATCGTGGCATACCGTGATGTATCCTGCGGCCATGCCAACCCGGCGGATCTTCCTCATGGCACTCGGCGTCGTCGTCCTCGCGACGCCGGCCAAGTCTGTCGTGCGCCACTGGGGACGCATGCAGCTCGCCCGGCCGGAGGGCACGTTCCGGCACAGCGTCGGAGAGGTCCTGGTGACCATCACGTGACCCAAGCCACCGTGGCGCCCGGCGGCACTGTCGCCGGCCGCCCGCAACCGCAGACCACCGCTGAGGCGCAGGGCGGCCCGTTCATCCGCCACGCCCCCGACGGGCGCCGCGCGCAGTATGTCGACAACCAGGGCTTCGGCGGGTTCATGTCCCGCCCCACCGTCTCGATGCCCGGCTACGCCAAGGGCTACCGGATGGTGGTCGCAGGGACCGGCACCAACGGCGGCACCACCCCGACGATCTCCCCGGACTTCCCGGAGAACTCCGCGCAGCTCGTGCAGATGAAAGACGCATTCGGCACGCAACTGCTGACCGGCCCCGGTTACGACATCCTCAACCTCGTGCCCCTGTACAGCGGGCAATTCGGCACCGACGAAATGCGCTCCCCGCATTCATCGCCGATCCTCACCCCGTACAACACGACCATCTCCGTGGGCACCTCCTGGCAATGGTCCACCTACCTCTCATTCGAGTTCGCGAAAGCCTACGGCTGCATTTCCGGCGCGAATGCCGCATTGTTGCCGGTGCTGCAGGTGAACATGAACGCGATCGCGAACGTGTTCACCGCGAACGCGCCGACCGGCACCGCGATGACCGAGACGGTGGACAGCGACTTTTACTGGCTGCCGTCAATGCCGACCGACCCCCCCGGGCTGGGAACCACGTGTCAGTGGATTTACCAGCCCTGCAACCCGACCATCCCGTCGGGCGGGTCGCAATTCGTGCAGCTGCCCCGGCTCGGCGGTTACCTCACGGTGCTGATCTGCGACCTGCGGGACGCGGCCGGCGCCAGGCTGACCGAGAACGGCACCACCAACCAGGGCTGGCCGTCCCGGCCCAAGCTCCTGGTCGACGGCGTCCCGCTGATCGACACGCTGATGACGACCTGGTTCGAGGACCTGGCCATCAGCATGCAGATCGGCGCCATCGGCAACCCGGTCCTGTCGGCCGCCGGCGGCACCCAGTCCGGCGTCTCCCAGACCGCCCGCCCGTCGGGCACGTTCGCGATCTCCCGCAAGACCAGCCTCGCCCAGCGCGACTTCGGGTTGCTGGACACCGGGGAAATCTTCATGAACACCAACCCCGGCACCCAGCTGGAGATCGGCGGGTTCCCCTGGGGAACCGTCGTGTCCGGCCCGATGACCCTCAACGTGATCGTCGGCCAGGTCGTGCCGTCGGGCACGCTGATCCAGGGCCTGCCGGAGGTCTGAGCCATGGGCCTGATGCTCGACATGGGCGCGTTCGGGGCCGGGCGCGCGTCCGTCAACGGACTGCCCGCCGCGCAGACCCCCGCCGCCGCCGGCGTCCCCCCGCAGGGCCCGACGACCGTCGGCCAGAAGGCGTTCGGGATCGTCACCGGCAGCGAGGGCAGCGACCTTGGCGTCCCGTACTGGGCGCTGTGCACGGCCGGCATCTTGTCCATCGCGGGCCTGTGGTGGATCTGGTACTCGCTGCCCCGTTAGGAGGGATCGGCAATGCGCGCAGGTTTCTGGACTGGCGTCGTGGTGGGCGTCGTCGCCTACTGGGGCATGCAGCACTTCACCGGATTCGGCAACACCGGGAAGGCAAAGGCAGCCTGATGGTCGCCAAGGTATTCGGGGCCATCACGCTCGGCATAGTCGGCATCATCATCGCCGACTTCCTCATTCACCCCGGCCCCACGTCCCAGCTGACCCAGTCCGCCATCACGGCGGAAAAGGTCGGCACGAACGCGCTGCTGGGCAAGACAAGCTGATAGGAAAGGAGTGCCCGTGGAAGCCTACACAGTGCCCGGCTGGCCGGTAAGCGTCCCCGGGCATTCCGCCGTCACCCCGCACATGAACCGCATGGCGGGCGGCGGCGCCATGCAGTATAAGGACGGGATAACCGGGCAGCCCGGAACCCAGCGGATTCCCGTCAACCCTGTCGTGCCGCTGCCTGACAAGGGCGACATAGCGATGATGGGCCTTTCCCGGTCCAGCGACGCCCCCGGTAACTGGTTCCTGCCGAACCTGTATTTCGCCCGGCCTCAACGCCAATTCTGGCCAGGCGCCGGAATGCCCGTATCGGTGAACTCCGATAACCTGATGCCGATCCCGGCGACCGACCCGCGCGGCGTCCCGGCCCGCATGGCGATTCCCGCCGTGCAGCGCGGGAACCGGCAGGTCCGCGCCCGCCGGCCGCTGACGACATGGCCGGACTATGGCCGATAGCCCAGCCGCGCGCCCAGCGTCATCATCGGGGAAGATCCTCGGGCTCCGGCCGCGCACCGCGCTGATCGTCGCCGGCGTCGCGGTCGCCGGAGGCGTGGTGTTCTTCTGGTGGCGCAACCGCTCCAACGCCGGCAGCGCGACCGCCACCCCGGCGACCGGGAACTGCACCGACTCGACCGGCGCCACCGTCCCGTGCCCTGAGGAGGGCGCCGCCGTCGACCAGTCCGGCGAGCTGTCGGCGATACAGACCGAGCTGGAGACGCTGCTGGGAGAGCAGGCCGGCACCACCGGCAGCACCACCACGACCGGCACCGGCACCAAGACCGGCACCAAGCCCGTCACTCCCCCCTCCAAGCCGGCCCCGGCATCCCCCCCGCCGGAGCCGGCCGGAGTGCGGATCACCGGCGTGACCCCCACCGGGTTCACCGTGTCGTGGACCAGGGCCGCCGGCGCGACATCCTACGGCTGGCGGGTCACCTACCAGTCCAAGCTGGTCGGTTCCGGGACCGTCACCGGGACCAGCGCCAAGGTGTCCGGGCTGACCCCGGACCACACCTACACGGTGCACATCCGCTCGATCGGCCCCGGCGGCCAGTCCGCCGAGACCAACGGGCCCGCCGCCAAGACGCCCAAGGGGTGATGATGACATGAGGGTCACCCGGCCGATCACCCGCGCATGGGGCCACCGCCACCCGGTCGTGCTCGCCACCCCCGGCGGCCGGCCGCTGCCCGGCGGCACCGTCGGCATCACCCACGCCATGACGTTCACCGACGCCGGCCCGTCCTACAAGGGCATGGACCCCACCGACCCCGCCACCTGGGTCCGGATGTGGAACCCGGCCCCGGGCATGATCGCCCGGCTCAACTACGACGGCGCCGCCTTCCAGGGCCGCACCCCCACCCAGGTGCAGCGCGGAAGCCAGCGGCGCGGGCGGCGGGGCACCTCATGAGGGGCGTCCGCCGCAAGCAGGGCCGCGCGCAGCGGTTCAGCAGCCCCGGGCAGGCCGCCCCGATGCCGGCGCTCCCCGGGCCGGTCACCGGCGGCCAGGCGTCCCCCCCGGCGCCCATGGTCATGCCCCTCGCCGAAGTCCTCGTGAGCCCGGTCACCCAGCCCGGCTACGTCACGCTCGGGTACCGCGGCCTGGTCCCCATCTGGGCGCCCGACGGGCAGACGATCCCGGCCCGCGCCCCGGGCCGGTGGGCGCAGCTGCGCGCGGCGGGCAGGACCTGATGGGCATCGACGAACTCGAGCGCAGGGTCGCCGAGCTCGACCGGGAATCGTGGGTGATCCTCGGGTGCGTGGCGCTGCTGGCGATCGGGTTCATCATGCAGACCCGCGCGATGCGCGAGATGGACCAGGAAATCCGTGACCAGCAGGAGGAAACGGCCTTCCTGCGGACAGCACTCAAGACGATGGAGGAGATGAGCGATGGCTGACCAGACGCTGCCATCAGGCCCGGCCGGCCCCGGTTCCAGCGAGGCCGACGTGGCCGCCGAGCTCGCCGCCAAGCAGGCCGCGGCCCAGGCCGCCGCCGAGCACCAGGCGGCCGTCACCGGCCAGCCCGTCAGCAACCCGCTGACCGGCGCCGACGCCATGGCGATCCTCGCCGCGCTGCAGCAGCAGGTCGCCCAGCTGCAGGCGCAGGTCGCCGCGGCCCAGCCACCCGGCGAGCACGGCCTGCTGGCCACCGCCCGGCTGCTGCGCCACCACCTGGCCGACATGGAGGGCAGCGACGCCCACGCCCCCGGCATCGGCCTGGCCGACGACCTCATCGAGGCGGCCGGCCACGCCATCGACTCCGGCGACCTCACCCACGTGCGGAGCATCGCCGGCCGGCTGGACCGGTTCTTCCGCCGCGCCCCGCAGCGCGCCGGCGATGACCACCACGGCTACCACGCCCGCCAGGTCCTCGCGTTCCACCTGCCCGACCAGCTTGACTCCTTCACCCCGCGGCCCCGGCAGCCGCAGGTCGCAGGGTCAGCGCCCGTCCCGGTCACCGCCGGCACGGTGGTGTCCGGCTGATGAACGGCCAGCGGTTCTCCTGGGTGGTCGTCGCCGAGATCGCCGTCGGCGTCGTCGCCGGCGCGCTCCTGGGCGGCCTGGTCTTCTCCGTCATCGGCCGCCGGTAGCCCGGTGGCCCTGGAGATGGGCGGCGCCGCCGGCGCCGGCCCCGCGGTCCTGCTCGGCGCGGGCATCGTCTACGAGATCGTGGCATCGGCGTGCAGCTCGCCGCAGACCACCGAGCTCAACGCCGACGCCCGCGCCCCGACCCTGATGAAGTGGGTGCACCTCGGGCTCGGCCAGGCCGCCGTGTTCGTGGTCCTGGCCGCCGCCTGGGAGAGCAAGCGCAAGGGCGGCAACGCCAAGCCCATCCTCGTGGGCGGCGCCCTGGCCGGCGCCATGATGTACGGCAGCTACGTGCACGCCAAGAAATCCGGGCAGGCCAGCACGGCGCCGGCCACCGAGACCTACGCGTGGGGGAACCCGACATGATCGCGGTCGCCGTGGGGGGGGTCACGTTCGCCGGCTACACGCTGGGCATCTGGGGGTACTGTCTCGTGCGCGGCTATGACGTTACGTTCTCCGCGCTGTTCCACCCGACCTGGCCGGCCGGCGGCGGCGGGTCGGCATCAGGCACCGCGCCGCTGCCCGCTGATCCCGGCACTGGGGTCTACAACGTCTAGGCTGGACGTTATGCACCAATACCCGACCGTTACCCGTGACGGGGCGACAGCGACCGGACTGGATGTCCGCTGGCAGCAGGGGCCGATCATCGGCGGCCAGTTCACCGGCGCGTCGGTCGAGGTGATCGTGCGAACGGCAATCGCGCGGCTGGAGCAGTACCAGGCGTCACCGACCGCCTGTGATGAGAACCGGCAGGCAGTCGAGCACCTGAACGCGGTCCTCGGGCTGCTGGACGCCCGCACGCGGGACCGCTACCGGCGTGGCGTGATGGGCACGGAGGCCACCTGATGGGCGGCCTGGTCCTCGCATGGCTGGCGGGGGAGAGCCTGCTGATCTGGCGGTGGGCGAAAGCAGGCGCCCCGCCGACCCCCGGCGCGCTCGCCGAGTCGTCGCTCGTCTACCTCGGCCTGGCGGTGCTGGCGCAAGCGGAGCAGGCCCGCACGACCGCAACCGTGCTGGCGTGGGGCTACAACATCGCGATCCTGATGCAGGTCAGCCCGGGATCCAAGGTCGCCGCCCAGACCAACTGGCCGCCGCCCGTCATCACCGACCCGTCCGTGATCCTGCCGACTGGCAACAGCCACACGGCCGCCGCCCCGTACGGCAACCAGTCCGGCGGCAGCGCGACCAACGGCGGCAGCGGCGGCCCGGTGCCCAGCGGCCCCAACACCACCGTGCCGGGAACCCCGGCCGCGCCGAACCAGGGCGTCATCTTCCCGCCCGGCTCCGGGAACCTGTGATGTCCTGGTGGGTGGTCCGCAACGCCAGCGGGATCG
>Ga0126381_100011061_pt1 | contig 10187 bp, 10 predicted proteins | sample PanSoiMetPlot_28_FD_96465 | JGI IMG/M metagenome (GOLD analysis project Ga0126381, IMG submission 96465) | Tropical forest soil microbial communities from Panama - MetaG Plot_28 | ecosystem: Environmental > Terrestrial > Soil > Tropical forest > Bulk soil | place: Panama | collected 2016-02-17 | reverse complement strand
GCATCGAGGCCAAGGGGGCAGGTGATTTCGCCTGGCTCACGGACGCCATGAGCGCCTGCGAAGGGCAGGCCCAGCAGGATACCGAGACGCTCTACTTCCTGCTCCTGCCGCTCGCCTCGCTGGCGGAGGATGACGCGCAGTGGCGGGCAAAATCCATCATCGATATCGGCAATGCCATCCTGCTGCGCTCTGACGACGCGCTCGACGGCCTCAAGAGCGGGGCGCTTCGCGTCTATACCGGCACATACAATTTCAAGATCCTCGATGTCGGCGCCAACACGGTCTACCAATGGAAGCCCTCAACCGGCGTCACCAAGGTGTCGGCCCCCGATTCCAGTACGATCACCCAGTTCAAGCTCCAGTTCCAGACCCCGGGCTCCGAGGCGGATGCGCAATGGGGCGATCCTTTCAACCGGCAAACCGGCACCTGCTACTGGGTCAATGCCATCATCGCCAAGTGACCCTGCCTTCGCCCGCCGAAGCGGCGGGCTTCGGCAGTAAGCGCCAAGCCAAACGATCAGCGGCGCCCAGGCTTCGCGCAGGCGAAGCCGCGACACATTGATGAAAATTGAGCCCATCGGCTTGTGAGATTTGCAAGCGATCTCCCGCTACGAACGCTGGCCCCGTGCGGAGTCGGTCGTGTCGGACAAGCAATACGAAAAGCTGATCGAGCGTCTCGGCCTCCTGGTCGTGGACCAGAATCAGTACATGCGCAAGCTCACCCGCATGATGCTCATGAACATCGGGGCGAAGTCGATCTACGAGGCGGCCGACGGCCTTGCGGCGCTCGATGTGGTGCGCGCGGTCAATCCCGACATCATGCTGCTCGACTGGGACGTGCCGGTCTTGAGCGGTCCGCAGATGATGCACATCGTGCGCTCGCCCGGGCTGTTCGCCAAGCCGTTCCTGCCCATCATCATGCTGACCGCGAAGGCCTCGCGCTCCCACGTAAACGAGGCGATGCGGCTTGGCGTGAACGAGGTCCTGGCCAAGCCGACCTCTCCCAAGATGCTGCGCGACCGGCTCCTGTCGATCCTGGTCAAGCCGCGCCCGATGGTGCAGGTCGGCAAATACCTGGTGCCCGAGCCGCGCCGACCCGCCGGCGCCGGCGAGGTTCTGACGGCGAGTTAGCCGGTGTCCCGGGCGCAGCGCAGCATGGAGCGCGAAGCGCGGAATGGTGCGCTGCATAACCGGGACCGCCTGTCCCCGCGAAAGCGGGGATCGCCACAGACGCGGAGCTTGGAACGGTCCCGGCTCAAGGCCGGGACAGGCTTGGAACGATCCCGGGTCGGGGGCGCAACGCTTTCGCGTTGCGCCTTGCCCGGGAATTAGCGTCATTGCTGCCGCAGGAGCTCGGGCAGCCGCCGCAGGTCGGGCGCCGTCTCCATGTGCAGGATCAGCTCGACCAGCTCATCCTGCCGGGCATCCGTCATCGTGCCGCGCGCAAGCTTGCGGAATTTCTCCACGATGTCGGCGGCGCCCGCAAAGGCATCCTCGCCGCCGCGCGGCGTTTCGCGCGTCTCGGCATGCGCCGTGCCGTCCGTGAGACGCACCTCGACCTTCACCTTGTGGCGGAATTTGGCGCCAAGCGCGGTGATGGCCGGATCGTGGACCACCCGCACCTTGCGCGAAAGGTCGATGCGAGTGCGGTCGTCGACCGCCTCGGGCCTGAACTGGTCCACGAACACGTCGCCCTCGATGAGGAGGGTGGCGACGCAGAACGGAAGGTTGAGCTGCGCCGAAGTAAGCCCCTCCGGCCGGTAGGGCCAGCCAACATGATCGACGGTGACCTGCGAGCCATGGACCACGATCTCGGCGACCTCCTCGGGGCCAAACGGCCGCCGCGCCTGAATCGCCCGGATCGCGTCGAGGCTCGTGTGATTGCTGGCGACGCAGGAATAGAATTTGAGCGCGATGCGCATGGTCTCGAAGCGCTCGCCAAGGCCTGAGCTCAGGGCGGTGAGGTCGAAGCGGTCGGTGGAACGCGAAAACGTGGTGCAGAAGCCCCCATAGGGCGTCTCGAGCACATCGAGAATCCCCGTGAACCCATCGCGGGCGAAGAGCGCGCCATAGAGGCCGCTCTGGGAAGAACGGCCCGCATGCATGCGCTTGACCATGGAGCCGTATTGCGCCGCCATGAGGCCGGCCGACTGGGTGCCGGCGATGCCGAGCGCGTGCATGGTCTGATCCGCATCGAGGCCGAGCGCCCGGGCGGCCGCGGCCGCGGCCGAGAACACGCCGAGCGTGGCGCCCGAATGCCAACCCTGACCAATGTGCTCCTGGCCCATGCAAAGCCCGACGCGCGGCCCGATCTCGTAGCCGGCGACCGCCGCGGTCAGGAAATCTCGGCCCGAGAGCCGGCGATGGCTTTCCGCGACCGCGACCAGCGCCGGGAGCGTGACGGCGCCCACATGCAGCACCGCCTGCCGGTGCACGTCGTCGAGCTCGAAACCCTGGATCTGGGTGCCGTTGACCAGCGTCGCATGCGGCGAGGAGAGCGAAAGCGGCGTCCCCCACACCGAGGTCGTGCGCGTTGCGTCAAGCCGCCCGAGCGTCTCCTGCAGGATCGCGCACCAGGGCAGGCGCGCCCCATAGATGCCGCAGCCGATTGCATCGAGCATGAGCAGCTTGATGCGCTCGCGCACCTCCTGCGGAATCGCCTCGTAGGCGAGCCCTGAGACGAACTCCGCGATGGCGCGAGTGTGCGAGGTCTGCGATCCGGCGGGGTCGGGAGCATGCATGGCGGGCGGCAACTCCGTGGATTTGCGGCCTGCCGCCGCGAGGGTCGAAGCGGCCGCGTTCTAACATTTTCCGCCGGCAAGTCACCTGTCCCGAACCCTGGTTGGGCAGCCCTACTTTCGCCGCTCCTGAATTTCGCGGAACCCGGAGCGGGGCATCGCGTTATGGGATGGCTGGACGGGGCTGGGAAACACATCATCGAAAATCTGGACCAAAGGAGCAGAACATGCATCGCATGCTCGTGACGGCCGCTGCCGTGGCCGTTCTTGTGGCCGCTGCGGCGGTCAAGCGCGCGGAGGCTTTCCCGATCGGCGCGCTTCCGGCGGCCGATCCGGTGCAGAGGGTGGCGGAATGCTTCTACCTGAATGGCTGGCATGGGCCCGGTTTCTATTTGTGCGGCTATCGGTTTCGGACGGGCGAAGGCTGGCTTCGCGAGCGTGAGGAGCGGCGCGAGCGGCGTGAGGAGCGGCGCGAGGACCGCCGTGAGGACCGCCGTGAGGACCGCCGTGAGTATCGCGAGCGTGACCGGGACTACGGTCGATGACGCAGACTTTGGCGGATTGGCGCCGCAAACCGTGACGACGCAAGCCCGGCCCGGCCGCCGGGCTTGTTCTTCGTGGATCGGACGGGCCGCCGAAGCGCGAAGCGAGCACCATCAGCGCGCGTCCGCACCAGAGGCGCTTGCCCGGGTTGCGGCGCGGGTCCAAGAAGGAGGGCATGAACGTACAACTGCTCGCGGCCTTTCTGCTTATCACCATCATCCTGCTGCTGACGCCGGGGCCGATCGTGACCCTGGTCGTTGCCACGAGCGCCAGCAAGGGCTTGCGCGCCGGGCTCATCACGGTGGCGGGGAGCTCGACCGGCAATGCGATCCTGCTGGCGGCCATCGCGTCCGGGCTCGGCTTCATCCTGCAGAACGCCGTCACGGTCTTCGAGATTCTGCGCTTTGCCGGCGCCGCCTATCTGATCTGGCTCGGCATCCAGGCCTGGCGCGGGGCAGGGGGCAAGGTTGAGGCCTCGCCCGGGCATCGCCTCCAGTTCTGGCGCGGGTTCCTGGTGGCGCTGTCCAACCCCAAGACGATCGCCTTCTTCACCGCCTTCCTGCCCCAGTTCATCGACCCGAGCCTGCCGGCGCCCCGCCAGCTTGCCGTCATGGGCGTCCTCTCGGTCGCGCTCGGCACGCTCACCGATACCGGCTGGGCCGTTCTTGCCGCCTTCGGCCGCACCTGGCTCATGCAATCCTCGCGCAGCGCCCTCATCGGCCGGCTCTCGGGCGTCGCCCTGATCGGGGGCGGCATCTGGCTCTCGCTGGCGCGCCGCCCGGCTTGAGACGCCGTCCGCGACTGTCCTATCTTGTGGGGGCGACGGAGAGCCCCGCATGACGCTGACCAAGAACGGAATTTGCGACTTCGGCTGGAAGGCGCGCGACTTCGCGCTCAGGGGCGTGGACGGCAAAACCTACGCGCTGGCCGACGTGCGCGGCCCCAAGGGCACGCTCGTCGTCTTCATCTGCAACCATTGCCCTTATGTGAAGGCGAGCATCGATCGGATCGTTGCCGAAGCCAAGGCGCTCAAGGAGATCGGCATCGGCACGATCGCCATCATGCCCAACGACCCCACGGCCTATCGTGAGGATTCCTTCGACAACATGCAGGCGTTCGCGGGCCAGCACCGCTTTGGCTTCCCGTATGTGATCGACGAGACCCAGGCGACGGCGCGCGCCTATGGGGCGCAATGCACGCCCGATTTCTTCGGCTTCAATGCCAAGGACGAGCTGCAGTATCGCGGCCGGCTCGACGCCGCCCGCATCGAACCGATGCCGAACGCCCGTCGCGACCTGTTCGAGGCGATGCGGGAGGTGGTGGAAACTGGCCGCGGACCGGCCGAGCAATTTCCTTCGATGGGTTGCTCGATCAAGTGGAAGGACTGAACATGGCAAGACGACCCCCGGACTCGCGCGAGGCGGCCGAAGCCGCCTTCAAGGCGGCCACCACCAAGCCGGTGCCCGGCCCGAGCCTGGAGAAAAAACCTTCCCTTCCCAATGCCAAGGAGCTCGTGTCCCTGCGGATCGACCGGGACGTGCTCGATTATTTCCAGGAGGCTGGGCCGGGCTGGCAGGAGCGCATCAACGAGGCGCTGCGGCGGGCGGCCGGAAAGTAGAACCGTGCGATCTCGCGGCAAAGCCCTCATTCGATTGTGGCAGGCCTGGAAGCGGCGCCGCGAGCTGGTGCGCCTCGATGCCGAGATGCTGATCGAGAAATACGGCCCGGTCGCCTACGAGGTGGCCTGGAACATGTCGCGCGACGTGCGCGACGGCGAGCTCATCGACGCGGGCAGCGACGATCATTGGGAAGAGGTGCTTGCGTTCATCGCCGCCCAGGGGTTCAAGCGCAAGGTCGACGCGGCCGCAGACTAAACCGTCCGGCATTCACTCCGGCTGGAGATTGAATTCCACGATTGTCGCCGTCGCCTCGGCAAGCGTCTGATGGATCGCTTGTCCAAGCCCTTGGGGCGTCGACGCTATCGCGATCTCGCCGGCATTCTCGATTAGCGCTTTGTATTCCGGCATCGCGACAATCGGCGCGATTTCCCTATTGAGACGATCGATGATCGGCTGCGGCGTGCCATCGGCGGCGCAGATGCCCAGCCAGCCAAAACGAACGTAATCGAGCCCGGCTTCCTTCAATGTCGGAACTTGCGGCGTGCTCGGTAGCCGCGTCGGCGCCGAAACGGCAAGCAACTTGATCTGGCCGCTTTCATATTGCGGGGTCACCGCCAGCATCGGGGCGACATAGAAGTCGAGGCGTTCTGCCACCATTTCCTGCACCACTTGCGGGCCGCCGCGGAACGGAATCCGGTTCATGGTGATGCCGGCAAGCTTCTCGAGTTGCCGTGCCAGAATCTCCTGGGCGGAGCCGGCCCCGATGACCCCATAGGAGACCTCGCCCGGATGGGCCTTGGCATATTGCACGAAGGACGCGAAGTCGCGGGCCGGGACCGAATGGGACAGCGCGAGCCCATAGTAATATTCGGCGATCAGCGAAATGGGCGCGATATCGCCGATCTTGAAACCCGCATTCTTGTAGAAGGCCACGTTGATGGGCTCAAAATGCGTGCACAGCAGGAGGGTATGGCCGTCCTTCGGCTGCGACATGACTTCCCGGGTCGCAAGCATTCCGGCGGCCGCTGGCTTGTTCTCGACCAGGACACGCTGACCGAGCCTGTCGCCAAGCTTCTCGGCGATGAATCGGGCCGGAATATCAGTTGGTCCGCCGGGGGGAAACCCGACGAACAGGCGGATGATCTTGCTCGGATATTCGGCGACGGCCGCCGTTGTCGCTGCGGCAAGAGCGCATGCGGCGAGCCCAAGATGGATGATGGCGACCGTACGCGCCGATGATCTGCGTTTTGCAAGCATGGCTCTGTTCCCGTCTCGCCGAGCATCACACCCTATCATATCGCCTGCCTGGGGCTGTATTGTGCGTCACAGCAAAAAAGAGCCATCTTGAAGTCTGGGAGTGGATTCCGGTTTCCCGCCTGTGCGAAGCCCCCCACGGCGCGTCACTTGGCCTCTTGCTTCGGCGGGCGAAGGCAGGTCGGCTAGGATCATCCAACCGTCAAGTGAAGTGAAGAAAGCGATATGAAGCGAAAATCGCAGCACGCACCGAGCATCGTCCCTGGCCTCATTGCGGTCGCGCTGTGGGCTGCGGCCGGCGCTGGCCCCGCGGGCGCCGATCCGGTCTCGGATTTCTACGCCGGCAAGACCCTGTCGCTCATCGCCGGCTTTCCGCCCGGCGGCGGCTATGACGCCTATGTGCGCACGCTCGCCCGGCATTTCGGCCGCTTTGTTCCGGGCCATCCGGCGGTCGTGCCCTCCAACATGCCGGGCGCGGGCTCGCTCCTTGCCGCCAACTATCTCTACGGCAAGGCTCCCCCGGACGGCACCGTGCTCGGCATGTTCGCCTCCTCGGCCGCCATGGAGCCGCTGCTCGGCAACAAGGCGGCGTTGTTCGACGTGGCGAGGTTCAGTTGGCTCGGCAGCATGTCCCAGGACATCTCCTATTGCGGGGTCTGGCAATCACCCAGCGCGGCGAAATCGTTCGACGAGATGCTGACCAAGGAAACGATCTTCGGCGGCGGCGCCACCTCGGCGATCACCTTTCAGCATCCAATGATCCTCAAGAACGTGCTGGGCGCCAATATCCGGGTCATCCCCGGCTATCCGGGAACCCGCGAGATCGACCTCGCGTTGCACCGCGGTGAGGTGAACGGCATCTGCGGCCTCTACGCCTCCTCGATCCGGTCATCCTACTCCGACGACGTCAAGAGCGGCCAGCTCAAGCTCGTCATTCAGATGGGCAGCAAGATCTCGGACGCGTTCGGAAAAATTCCCAGCGTCTACGATTATGCCAGGACCGACGCCGACCGCGCCGTGCTCGACGTTCACTTCAAGCAGCTCGTCCTCGGCCGCCCGGTCGCCGGGGCGCCCGGCATTCCCGCCGAGCGGCTCAAGGCTTTGCGCGAGGCTTTCCAGGCCGTGATGCGCGACAAGGATTTCCTGGCCGAGGCCGACCGGCTCGGCCTCGACATCGATCCGGCTACCGCCGACGAGGTCGTGGCAACCCTGCAACGCCTGGCCGCCTTCCCGCCGGAGATTTTCCGCAAGGCCCAGGAAGCGATCGGGCGGTAACGTCGCCTCCTATTCGCCGATCAATTCCCGCCGACGCATCTCCAGCTCCTCCGAATATCGCCGCAGCGCGTGAGCCTCGGAGAGAAGGCCCACCACCTTTCGGCTGTCGCGGGACTGGATCACCGCCAGCGCCTCGGCCTCCGCCGTGTCGAATGCCGCCACGGCCTCCTTCACCGTCATGGTCGGCAGCAGCGGCATGTCGGGAAAATGTAGGATGTCGCGAATGCATTTCGTCTCGTCCTGCTCGGCGGCGTGTGCCTCCGCCACCACCGCGATCCCGGCATAGTCCTTGTTCTCGTCGACGGCGACAATGTGGCTATTGGAACCGAGCGGAAACGCGGCGCGAAAGCGGGAAAGCGTCGTGTTTGCCGGGACCGTGCGCACGTCTGGGCGCATCATGCGGCGGACCGTGAGATCGCGCAGCCAGCCCACATCCGCGGCGCTGCGGATGGTTTCCCCGCGCAGATGGAAGCGCCAGGTGGCGAACGAGTAGCCGAACATCTCGCGGGTCACCAGAGCGGAGACGATCACGGCGACCAGCACCGCGGCCGTGAGCCAGAAATCACCGGTGGTCTCGAGTGCGATGAAGGTCATGGTGAGCGGGGCGCCGATCACCGAGACCGAGAATGCGCCCAGTCCGATGATGGCGTAGATATGCGCGTCCAACGGGAGGGTCGGCCACAGCATCGAGGATGCGTCGGCGAACAGGCGGCCCAAGAGCGTCCCGAGCAGCAGGGAGGCGAAGAACAATCCGCCGCGGAAGCCGGTGCCGAGCGACACCATGGACGCAAGCGCCTTGAGGGCCAGCAGAAGCACGACTTCGCGCAGCGGGCTGTCGATCACGGCGGCGGTGTGGATCGCGCCATGGCCGGAGGAGAGCACCTGCGGCGTGACCAGCGCCAGGGTCCCGACGATCAGGCCGCCGATCCCGGGGCGCAGGTACACGGGGATGCGCAACCAGTTCAGGGTCCGCTCGCATTGCGCGACCCCGATCATGAGCGCAATGCCGGCGCCGGCCGCGAGGAGGCCGACCACTCCCGCGATCACGAGGTCATGATCGCCGACCTTCATGACGTAGGGGGCGCCGATGCCGAGTGAGCCGCCCGGCTCGATGAGGCTCGCCACCACATAGCCCAGCAACGCTGCGATTCCGACCGGCGCCAGGCACGCGATCGAATAGCTGCCGATGATGAGCTCGAAAGCATAGAACGCGCCGGCGAGCGGCGCTCCGAACGCGCCTGCAATCGCCCCCGCGGCGCCGCAGCCTACGAGCAGGCGCAAATCCTGCCGCCGAAGATGAAAGGCCTGCCCGACCCGCGAGGCCAATCCGCTGGCAAGCTGGGTGTAGCCCGCTTCGAGGCCGACCGAAGCACCCACCCCGCTCGACCAGACGGTCTGCAGCGCCACCATGAAGCTGCCGGTGAGCGACATTCGCCCGCCATGAAGCGCATTCGCCTCGATCGGATCGACCTCCCGGCCAGGGCGCCAGCGGCCGAGCGCATGCATGGCGCCCCCGAAGGCAAGGCCGCCAATGGTCGGGACCAGCAGCGCCAGCATCGGATCGAGCGCGGTCAGCGCCGACAGGCGCTGCCCGGCGCCCACCCCGAACAGAAGAGCATGCATCAGCGCGACCGCGAAGCTCATTGCGGCGACCACCAGGCCGGCGACGGCGCCGATCAGGGCGCCAAGCAGAGCAAAGCTCGCCTCATGGGCGCGAACGAGCGCGCGCAGCGCCCGCGGCACTTCCAGGCCGGCGAATGGTGGTCGCTCCTTCAAGGGACTGAGCATGCGGTCGCTTCATGCTGGCGGACTGTAACGAGGCTTGCAATCGCAACTGCGCCCGGACGAACGTAAAACGCCGGGGCGCCGGCTCCGGTTGCGCTCATGGGAGGGGTCGATAACGCGCGGCGTTGCGCGCGGCAAGGCGCGGCTCAGCGAGTGCGCAATTGCTCCCTCACCGGTCGATCTCGCCGAATACGATATCAAGCGAGCCGATGATGGCCGCCACGTCCGCCAGCATGTGGCCGCGCGAGAGGAAGTCCATCGCCTGTAGATGCGCGAAGGACGGGGCACGGATCTTGCACTTGTAGGGCCGGTTGGTGCCGTCGGCGATCAGATATACGCCGAACTCGCCCTTGGGGGCCTCGACCGCCGCATAGACCTCGCCCTTGGGCACGCGAAAGCCCTCGGTGTAGAGCTTGAAGTGATGGATCGTGGCTTCCATGCTGCGCTTCATCTCGGCGCGCAGTGGCGGCACGATCTTGTTGTCCTGGACGGCGACCGGGCCCCGGCCCCGTGGCGAGCGCAGGCGCTCCAGGCACTGCTTCATGATTTTCACCGACTGGCGCATCTCCTCCATGCGCACCAGATAGCGGTCGTAGCAGTCGCCGTTCTTTCCGATCGGGATGTCGAAATCGAGCTCGGAATAGCATTCGTAGGGCTGCGACTTGCGCAGGTCCCAGGCGGCGCCGGAGCCGCGCACCATCACGCCGGAGAAGCCCCAGCCCCAGGCGTCTGCAAGCTTCACCTCGGCAATGCCGACGTTGCGCTGCTTGAAGATGCGGTTCTCGGTCAGCAGCTCCTCGAGGTCGTCGCAGACCTTGAGAAACGGATCACAAAAATCCCAGATGTCGTCGAGAAGCCTTGCCGGCAGGTCCTGATGCACGCCGCCCGGCCGATAATAGGCCGCATGCAGCCGCGCGCCGCTGACCCGCTCATAGAATTCCATCAGCAGCTCGCGTTCCTCGAAGCACCACAG
>Ga0126381_100011060_pt1 | contig 10187 bp, 11 predicted proteins | sample PanSoiMetPlot_28_FD_96465 | JGI IMG/M metagenome (GOLD analysis project Ga0126381, IMG submission 96465) | Tropical forest soil microbial communities from Panama - MetaG Plot_28 | ecosystem: Environmental > Terrestrial > Soil > Tropical forest > Bulk soil | place: Panama | collected 2016-02-17 | reverse complement strand
TTAGCCCGAGCGGAAAGATTCTCGGCTACACCATCGGAAATGATATGAGTTCGCGGGATATCGAAGGCGAAAATCCCTTGTATTTGCCGCAAGCGAAGGTCTACGAGCGCAGTTGCGCGCTCGGTCCGTGCATCCGGATTTCGTCGGAACCGCTGTCATCCTTAACGGAAATTCGTCTGGATATCCTGCGCGCGGGGCAGACGGCATTTGCCGGTTCCACTAATCTGAGCAATCTGAAGCGAGAACCTGCCATGCTGGTCCACTATCTTTACCGCGACAACCCGTTTCCAAATGGATGTTTTCTCCTGACGGGAACCGGGATTGTGCCGCCCGATTCGTTCACGCTAAATCATGGAGATGAAATCAGAATCAAGATTGACGGCATCGGAACGCTTATCAATTTTGTGGGCTGACCTCAGAGAGGCTTATGGCTCTTCACGGAAATAATTTCATCGGAATGCAGTTGTCTTCGGCTGGTCCAAAGACGTTTTTTGGCTTCGATCCGCGCAGAGGCAAACAACTCGACACTCCCTTTCACGAAGCCAGCGAAGAAGAAATCAACCGATCCCTGGAACTAGCCGCGAAGGCTTTCCCGGCCTTTCGCGAAAGCACGCCACGGGTCATTGCAGGATTTCTGGAGCGAATCGCCAGCGAAATCGAACAGCTCGGCGATCGGCTGATCGATCAGGCGGCAAGCGAATCCGGCCTTGGCCGAGACCGGCTCACCGGCGAGCGCGGACGCACGGTCAATCAGTTGCGCTTGTTTGCCAATCTCGTTAAGGACGGATCCGTTGTGGACGCGCGCATCGATCCCGCTTTGCCCGACCGGAAACCTGCACCGCGCCCCGATCTGCGCCGGATGTTGATTCCGGTCGGTCCAGTGGTCGTCTTTGGTGCAAGCAACTTTCCACTTGCGTTTTCGGTGGCGGGTGGCGATACGGCGTCGGCTTTTGCTGCAAGGAATCCGGTGGTTGTGAAGGGCCATCCGGCGCACCCGGGAACTTCCGAACTGGTGGCGGGTGCTGTTGTTCGTGCGGTCGAGACCGCAGGTTTGCCGGAAGGCACTTTTTCTCTGGTGAATGCGGTCGATCCCGCAGTGAGTCTCGCACTGGTGCGCCACCCGCTTGCGAAAGCAGTAGCGTTTACGGGTTCCCTACGCGCTGGCAGGGCCATCTTTGACGCGGCAACGCAGCGCCCCGATCCCATTCCGGCATATGTCGAAATGGGCAGTACGAACCCTGTATTTCTGCTTCCGGGTGTCATTCAAGAGCGCAAGGATGCACTAGTTCAAGGACTCACCGCTTCGGTGAATTTGGGGGCCGGCCAGTTTTGTACTTGTCCCGGGCTGATTTTTGCACTCCATGACAATGCGTTCGTGCGATTCAAGGAAGAGCTGGCAGATGCCTTCCGGCAGTCAGTTCCGGCTACCATGGTTCACCTCGGCGTTCTCAAGGGCTACGAAGAAGCGACTTCACGAGTAGGCCAAGTCAACGGAGTTGGCGAGAATCGGGCTCGGCAGATTGCTGACCCTCAATTAACGGAAGCTACCCCTGTTCTCTTTGAGACGGATTCGGGGACATGGCTTGCGAACGACGCTCTTGCTCATGAAGTGTTTGGCCCCAGTACGATCCTTGTACGTAGCGAAACGGAGGACGAACTGTTGCGAATTGCGGAGTCCTTGCCTGGCTCGCTCACTGCAACGGTACATGGCACTCCGGAAGATTTAAAGAAATACCGGAAGTTGATTGCGCTGCTTGAGACGAAAAGTGGGCGGTTGATCTTCAACGGATATCCGACGGGAGTTGAAGTGAGTCACGCAATGCATCACGGAGGACCTTATCCTGCGACGGGAGATCCAAAATTCACGTCTGTCGGTACGGCCGCGATCTTCAGATTTCTCCGCCCCATCTGTTATCAGGATTTTCCAGATGAGGCATTACCGCCAGAGCTCCAGCGGGGAAATCCGCGGAAAATCTGGCGAATGATTGACGGACAACTTACTCGCGATTCCGCTTGACCAGGCAGGTTAACCATGAAAATAACGCGCCGAGATTTCAGCCGCGTGGTGGGGCTCGGTACGGGAGCGCAATGGCTTCCCAGGATTCCCTTTGTTGCACAAGATCGGAGAATTGGCTACTGCATTGTAGGGCTGGGCCGGATTTCGATGCAGCATTTCATGCCGGCAGTGAAGATGTCGGGCAAGTCGAGGATCACGGCCCTGGTCAGCGGTCACCGGGACAAGGCCGAACGCATGGCTGCCGAATATGGCGTACCATCCGGCAGCATTTATAACTACGAAAACTATGATGAAATTGCGAAGAATCCGGACATTGATGCCGTGTACATCGCCTTGCCTAACAGCATGCACGCGGACTACAGCATCCGCGCGGCGAAAGCTCGGAAGCATGTCCTTTGCGAGAAACCTATGGCCACGAGTGTCGAACAGTCCCGCGCCATGATCGAGGCTTCCGAAAGTGCGCGCAGGAAGCTCATGATCGCCTATCGCTGCCAATACGAACCGACGAATTTGCGCGCCGTGCAACTCATTCGGGAGAGGAAGCTCGGCTCGATCGAATCCATTGAAAGCGCGTTTGGTTTCCCCATTGCGCCAAAGGAATGGCGACTCGACAAGAAATTGTCCGGAGGCGGTCCGCTGGTGGACGTGGGGATTTATTGCCTGAATGCCTGTCGTTACCTCACCGGCGCGGAACCCAGCGGCGTAAAAGGGTTCTCATCTGTTGTGGACCAAGACGGGCGGTTTGCGCAGGTGGAGGAGACGCTCTCCTGGACCATGGAGTTTCCCGGTGGTGCTTTGGCGAGCTGTACATGCACTTATGGCAGCCAGATGGGCGGCTACTTCCGCGTGCGGGGATCCCGGGGCACAGTTGTCGTGGAGCCAGCATTCAACTACGACAAGCTGCATTTGTTGGCGCAGTTCGAGGACGGACAGTCGCTGGAGTTGGCACCCGACGACCCGGATCCGACGCAGTTTCTCCGCGAGGCAGATCACCTGGCCGATTGCATTCTGCAGAACAAAGAACCGAAGACTTCAGGCCAGGAAGGGCTGCGCGATATGACGCTGATCTCGCAGATTTATCGTTCATGTGAGAGAAAAAGTGTGTGATCCACTAGGAGGGGATGACACGATTGCCGGACGGTTGGCGCTGGCGCAACTGGCGGCAAATCTCCTGTGGCGCTGCCCTCGAAGAAGGTTGTCGCGGAGAATGCATCCCGCGAACATCGCAGCCGCTTTATCGCAATGTGCGCCGGGTGGTTGTAGCGAATCGCGTGCACTCAGGTCCCGATTCTCGTCGAGTCAAGTCAGGGATCCGGAAGCTATCCGAGATCCGGCGGGGAAGCAGGCCGGGCAGGAGGCTGAGCCCAGCTTGCCCGCGATAAAAGCCGTACGGCAGAGCTACGAATCGCCTGACGGCCGGCATCGGACACAAACCGGGATTAGTCGCCCCTGAGCGACAGGGGGCACAAAAAACCCTGGAGTCGCTCGAACTCTTCGATCGCCGCTGCTTAGTTGGGCCTTTCGGCCTTTGCACCGGGCAGGCGTGCATGCGTCCCGGGCATCGCTCTTCGTTCTCAGCTCGCCGCACCTGCAGACGCTTTACGCGAGACGGTGTTCTTATCAGTTTCCTCTGTCGCACTCTTGTCGATTTCGATAGAGCCTTTGAAGTCCGCGCCGTCATCGATCAGAACCTGAGCGGTCCTCAAATCCCCGATCACCGACCCGCCCTTCTTGATCTCAATCCTCCCCGTCCCGTGCACGTTACCTTGCACACAGCCGTATACCACCACCTCGCGGGCGTTGATGTCAGCCTTTAGCTTCCCCGCCATCCCCACCGTCAGCTTGTGCTCATTAAGCTGGATCATTCCTTCAATCGCGCCGTCAACCAGCAGATCTTCCGTGCCCGTGAGGTCGCCCTTTACGCGCAAGCTCGGCCCTAGCCACGCTGTAGACGGGTCCGCTACGGAATCTACCGGACGCCTCGTATCCGAGCTCTTCCTGTCACTCTGGGAATTTTTCCGTTCCGGGACCACGGACTGGGACTGTGGCTCGTTCGGTTTCTTCGCATTCCAGACAAATCCTTTCATGGCTTTACCTCTGCTTTTGGTTGAGACGCACACAAACTACAAGAGGGTGAGCCCGCCGCCGACCCCAAAATAGTTCGCCAACTCCCGATAGGTGGCGCCTCACTCCTCGTAGTACGTGACTTCGGTGATTATCCCGCTAGCAGGACCGAGCGGGCCATCCTAATTTTTTCTGGCGTCTCGTCGTAGTACACCAGCAAATCCATGCTTGCGGCTTCTGCCCCGAGCTGGCGCACCACGGCGGCGATCTGGCTCGATGCTACCTGGAATGGTTGACAACGTGGACATCTGCTGCCAAAGCGGATATGCGTTGCGCTGACCTCTCTGATTGAGATACGCCAGCTCTTCAACTAACCGCGTTGGCGTGAGCGCCTCGATAAACTGCGCTTGATCACCTTCTACTGTTCCCATCTCGATTCTAGTGACTGCACTTGTAGGGAGTCCCCCGGATGAATTAGCCGTTTCACCAGATTCATTTATCCCTTTCCAAACGGCAACGGCCGGCACGAGCGCCCGATTTGGTCCTATTCGAACGGAGAAAGGTAAGACTGGCAAATTCGGACACTCGGTTCACACTCCCATCTCGAGTTGCTCAGGTTCGAGGGCTGTCTCCGATCCCGGAAAGTTCAACGGACAACATCAAGAGGACAACTAATCGGAGTGAATCCATCCGCATCGACAGGACAGGGTTGAAACCCATATCGCGAAATGAGCACCTTTTCCGATGCCCATACATTTCGCTTGAAATCACCGATGGATGTATTCAAGAGTTTGTCTTGTTCACTAAGCTGTCCAGATTTCTCAGCGGCTTGAATTCGCGCTGCCCTCGACATTGCCATCGCTTCGTCGTCCAAGCATTCCTGCACTGTATGAGGGAATTTGGTCTTACACCAAATTTCGTGGGCTGCGTGTGCTTCAATAATATCTTCGGAAATGTGCGCCCAAGGCACTTGGGCTTCGCGGACCTCGCGGTTATGAGCAATTACGCGGTCATAAACCAACACCGCCAGGCATCCCGCCACCAGAACAAGCAGCAACGCTCTAAATACTGTATTGGTCATCGTTCCTCTCTTTGCAGAAGCACAGGCTTGGGCTGCACACGTGGCACAGCCCGACGGTATGAAGACGCACGTTCACCGCGTCTTAGGTGTTTTCCAAATTTTCTCATGAGAGCGCCGGAAGCCCGCAAGCAACGTCGGCCTGTGTTCCTGAATCGGCACCTTCTGAACGTGAGAATCCGACTATCCCTGGGCTCTAAAATGGAGCCTGGAAGCAGATATGTCCCAAGCTAAAGATATTGATTGGCGGAGGAACCCGCCATGGCGAGAGCCGGCTTCCCGGTCATCGTTGAGCGCTTAGCCTCGATCAGATCCAGCAAAACAAATATATTGGGAACCTTCTTTGCCGCGATGGCTATGTTGTCCAGCCATTTGCCTTCCGCTTTCATGCGCAACATCGAACCATCAATTTTGCATTTCATAATCGCCGCGTAGGGAATAGGTTCTTTCGATTTCCAGATGACACCGGCATGCGACAGCGAAATTTTCCCAAAAGACACAGTTCCGCCGGAATTGAGAATGCGCTCGGCATCCTGGCGCAGCCGGGGGTTGACAGCCGCGAGCGACAGCCGTACGACTTCCTCCACATCGCGAATATTCGAATTGATAGTCATTTTCTGTGGGCCGATCAATTCAAACGACCGGATCATTTTGTTGTTGCCGCCAGCCATTGCCGCCAGAAGCCACCCAACAAGCCCGAAATGTACGCTCGTGTTGAGGGGCCGCTGGCCGTAGCGAGTCTCCGTGATTTCGTCCCATCGAAGATCCTTCTCCCTGAACGGAGATTTGTAACAGATCCCTTCCTCATGGACAGTGACTCTGGTCTTCGTCCACCACCAGGCGTACGCAAACAACAGCCCAAACAGGGCCGTGAAGAAAGCCAATACCGGGTCCACTTGGCGGCTCTGGTAGAAATCGTAAGCCGCCCACAGCACAAGGGGAACGAACACCAGGGCCGCGACGATCAGCCAAGAGAATGTGTATCGGAACGTGTTTCGAGGGGGCGACATAAACATGGACACCTCAAAGGAAAGCCATTGTTTGCTCATAGAATGGCTGGCTCGAGTCGCGTTGTCACTGCTCAATGAAAGCGTGTGTTGTTAGAAGCTAACCCGGGAGGCAGTTCGCCAACTGCCCGCCTGGCAGCCCGGACTGTGGTTGTCCCCGCTGTTCAACAGGCTGTTTGGGGTGATGGCAAAAGCTTGGTCAATGTTGTCGATGTTCAGGCTTCCTTTGCAGGATAGCAATTCCACTGTATCCTGTGGCTCCCCGCTTCCGCTGGAGGTCATATGGACCGGCAGCGGAAATACGCAATCCTTCTTGCGGCAACGGTTCTGGCAGCACGGAGAACTTATCCGGCTGGTCGTAAGGGACGGTCACAAAGTCGCGATCGGTCGCCTGTACGGGTCGGTAGATGAAAAGTAACTAACGAAGGCTTCTGGCTCCCGTTCCTGGCCGTTAGACCAGTAGACAATGGAAGCAGACCCAAGTAGATTCCGTATTGAAGCGCTCGCGGACGTCCGGGCGGGTCAGTACGGCATTTACAACGGGGAAACGGACGAACGGCTATATTAGCGCTCCGTCAGAACCTTGGTACTACAGCGGCCAGGAAACTGAGTCAGTTACTCTTGCCTCGGAGATACTAACCTCATGCTGGTACACCTGATTGCAGTGGCACTTACGGTAGCTACGATTGTGGTTCCCGTGTGCCTGTTCCGCCTTGTGTATCGCTTTGTGAAGAAGCCTGTGACTCGGCGATAGGCCACCTTGCCAGTGTCGATGCTACCGCAGTTCGCTATCTGCACGTTTTCGTTGCGCTGGTGGTGCCGGTCGGTTCGCCTTGTTGGTCATTGGCGCAGTGGCCGAGCCCAGAATCGTTATGCGTCCCCGGTACGAGCAAGGTCCAGTCCCAACGCGAAAGTGTTCGGCGCAAGACACTGGCAGTAAACGACTCGCGCAGTCGCCCCCAGACCGCCCATCGTAGCTTTGACCCTCAAGCGACTTTCCGGCCTCCAGGGCCGTGCTGTTTGGACGCGCATTCCGCTCGGGCTGATGTTTTCCGTGGAAGCTCGCTCCCCGAACACTTTTTGCTCGCCATCGGAGAGCCACACTTCCAACGTTTGGCGACTGCGCTTTTCTTTTCGGCCACCATTCATGGCTTCGACTGTCTCGCGGCGACGGGGGTAAGTCGGCTGGAGGGGTGGGCGGCAACCGAAAACTCGCCTCCGGTGATCGTCTGCAAAATAAATGTAAGGGGGATGTAAAAATAGTGTAAGGCGCAAGTCTAGCAAAATTTAGGCACATTTCCGCTCCGCATCGGAATCCGGTTGTGGAGAAATATTGGCACGAACGGGTTGCCCTGGAGTTGCCACTCTTTTCTGAGCAGCATGCCGGCGTGATTCGAACTCGGTAACCTGAGAGCTTCTGGGTCTTTACCTGATTGGCCGTTGAATGGTTATTCGTTATTCCTAAGACTCATACGGTCCCGTTTCCAGCCTCTGAAGAGAGGTCACAATGCTGCTGGAAGGCCGGAAACAACCGCGTACTCCCGAGCGACTCCTGATGCAAATCTCTGCCGTGCGTGATCCGCTCCTGACCGACTTGGCGAAATCGGTGAGGGATGATGGAGGTGACCGATGTGGACAAGTCTTGCGCTCTCGGCGTTGATGGGCCTTTCCGTCCAAAGCTGGCGCTACGATCCGCAACAGAAAGCTGTTGTGTTGCGGCTGGTGAATTACGTTTCGGGAACCGAAGGAGAAATTGAGGCGTTGAAGCCGCACACGAAATTAAAGGAGGGCAGTGCGCAGCAGTTCCTCACAATCTCTGCGACCGTCTCGGCCGTCGCGCGGTTGAGCGACTTCGTAACGAAGATTCCGTCCGTGATGGAATGTTTTGGCTGATCTTGGCCTTACCATCATCGGTTTTCGGCTCGGTTGAGTGCTGGGCGTTTCTGCGGTTTGCCTCGATCTTACCCGGCAACGTCGTTTTGTTTGGCTGCTTCGTTTCTTCGTTAGACATGCGGCCTGTCTCCTCCTAACTATTCCGGGTGCCTAACTTCACTCAGTAAGATGCCACACGTGTGCTAGGAAGCTTTGTCGGCAAGCGCACAGCCGGTTCGAGGGGGGGCGTTTGCCCTGGTCGCCTCTCTTTCCCTTGAACTTATGGTCCAGGACACCGAATGGCGCACTTCGAGTTTGGGCAGAACCGGCTGACCGCGCCGCTGGTCGTGAGACATGTGCCATTCCCGAGCACGGGCAGCATATATTCCCTTGACCTTGGAATAGTTCAAGCCTTTAAGCTCTCCATGTGAGACCCAACGTTTCCAGAAATCGCCTCCTGTATTCCGGAGAACTGGCGCGTCTGGCTGGTGTCAGCGCCGACACTGTCCGCTTCTACGAACGCCATCACCTACTACCAGCCGCGCGTCGTTCTTCTTCAGGATATCGCCTGTTTCCCGCCGACGCCCTACTACGCGTGCAAATGATTCGTGGCGCCCTGTCGGTCGGGTTTTCGGTCAGGGAGCTTGCAAAAATATTCGCTGTCCGTGACCACGGCGGAACTCCGTGTCACCAAGTTCGTGTGCTCGGAAGCGAGAAACTTCGCGACATGGAGGTCGAGATTCGCAACCTGCGGTCTAAACATCGCGAACTGAGACGCACCCTTGCCGAGTGGGACTGCCTATTGCGCAACACACCTCGCGGCAAACGCGCAGGCCTGCTAGAAGTTTTCTCCGCAAAACACAAGGAGAAATCGAAATGAATCCATTCACGCTCGCTCTCATCCTCACTATTTGCTGGCTGGGTCCGGAACCGCCCAAAGGCAAGCCCAACACACAGGATTGCCCCATGCACAAGGCTCACGATTCACACGACACCATGAACGCTCGCGGCGAACACGCTATGGGCTTTTCCCAAACCGCCACCACTCATCACTTCCTGCTGACAGACACGGGCGGAACAATTCAGGTCGATGCCAATCGCCCCACCGACAAAGAGAGCATCGAAGAGATTCGTATGCACCTGTCCCACATTGCCAAGAGCTTCGCGGACGGTGACTTCGAGATTCCCATGTTCGTGCATGATACCCTCCCGCCCGGCGTCCCCGAGATGAAAAAGTTGAAGGCGAACATTCACTATTCGTTTGAGGAAACCCCGACCGGTGGTCGCGTCTTAATCTCGACCTCCAAAAAGAGTGCCCTAGAGGCCATTCATGCCTTCCTGCGTTTCCAAATCGCAGAGCACAAGACAGGCGACCCTACCGGGACTCACAGATAAGCCAAACTTGACCAAACCCGAAGTAATCAGCTCCTCCTACCTGAGCGTGGACAACGGCGGAAGATAGGTAACGATTGGTCGCCAAGGGTTTACGAACGAAACCGTCAACACTGCGGCGTTAAGGACTAATCCTGATTGAGACGCAGATAGGCCCAACTTCCGGTTTGCTCGTGATTCGTCCGGAATCGACAGTCATGAGCCGACTTTGCGGGATCGATCGATGCGATGACACGTCAAGTATGCCAGAATGCGTCGGTAAGGTTCTGGGTAGCGAGGGGGCTCGCAGGGCTGCTCTAGTCTGGGTCAGGACAACAAGGGGCGTCACATGATCTACAAAACACTCGGTGGCGTCGTCCTAGTGCTGGTTGTGCTCGTTCTTGTTGCCCTGGAGGTCCGTACAACTGGTTCCTATGAACGCACGTTCGATGCTTCCCAGGACAAGGTATGGCGAGTGTGGACCGATACGGATTCGATGGAGCACTGGTGGGGGCCGAGGGGTTACACGGCCCCGTTCATCAGAAATGATCTTCGAGTGGGCGGGACATATCTATGGGCGATGAAATCACCCAAAGGAGAGATGTTCTGGAACACAGGGGTTTATAAGGAAGTAGTCCCAAATAAAAGGATCGTCTCCACCATTTCGTTTGCCGATGAGACCGGTAAAGCCATTCCTGGATCGAAGGTGTCAGTGCCGGGCCGTTGGCCGAATGCGGTCGCGGTCACTGTGGAATTCAGTGAGTCGAGCGGAAAGACT
>Ga0126381_100011059_pt1 | contig 10188 bp, 7 predicted proteins | sample PanSoiMetPlot_28_FD_96465 | JGI IMG/M metagenome (GOLD analysis project Ga0126381, IMG submission 96465) | Tropical forest soil microbial communities from Panama - MetaG Plot_28 | ecosystem: Environmental > Terrestrial > Soil > Tropical forest > Bulk soil | place: Panama | collected 2016-02-17 | reverse complement strand
GCCGGCTGGGCCTTCGAGTTCGACAACGACGGCTACCCGGACATCGACGACACCGCCGAGGTGCTGCTCGCGCTGCGGCGGGTTGCGCAGCACCCCGACTCCGACGCCGACGTGGCTAGCGCGAAGGCGCGCGCTGTCACGTGGCTGGATGGCATGCAGTCGCGCGACGGCGGGTGGGGGGCATTCGATGCCGACAACACCAGGAAGCTGGTGAACAGGCTGCCGTTCTGCGACTTCGGCGAGGTCATCGACCCACCGTCAGCGGATGTCACCGCGCACACAGTAGAGGCGCTGTGTGCCGAGGGGCTGGCAGACAGCAAGGCGGTACGCCGCGGGGTGGCCTGGATGTTGCGTGCGCAAGAGCCGGACGGATCATGGTTTGGCCGCTGGGGGTCGAACTACGTCTACGGCACGGGCGCTGTGGTGCCCGCGCTGCTTGCGGCAGGCGTGCTGCCGTATAAGCCGGCCATCACGCGCGCGATCGACTGGCTGATCGGTCATCAGAACCCCGACGGCGGCTGGGGTGAGGATCTGCGCTCCTACATCGAGCCAGGCTGGGCCGGGCGAGGCGAGTCGACTGCCTCGCAGACGGCGTGGGCGCTCCTTGCCCTGATCGCGGTCGGCAGCGACGACGCCATGCGGGCCGCCGAACGCGGCGTTGCGTTCCTCGTGTCGAGTCAGCGGGCGGATGGCAGCTGGGACGAGCCGCAGTACACCGGGACCGGCTTTCCCGGCGACTTCTACATCAACTACCACCTTTACCGGCTGGTGTTTCCGGTGAGCGCGCTTGGCCGGTACGTGAGGGCTGTGGCATGACAGGTCTGACTGGACTGACCGTGTGCGCACCGCTGCGGGTTGAAGCGCGGGCGCTGCGGCGTGGCCTGCGCTCAGCGGACGGGGTGCCCGGCTGGCCAGGCGGGACCGGACAGGTCCGCGTCGTCAGGGCCGGCTACGGGCCGTCCCGGGCCGCGGTCACTGCTGGCCGGGTCGCGCAGTCTGGCCCCGGCATGCTGGCGGTGGGTGGTGTGGCCGGCGCGCTGACCGAGGACCTGCAGCCAGGCGATATCGTCGTCGCCTCCCAGGTCAGCGATGGTGCCCGGACGATTGACTGCCCGTCGGCTCCGCTGCTAGCCGGAGAGCTGCGGCGGGCCGGGCTTCGCGTCCAGGTCGGCCCGATCGCCACCGTGGATCACCTGCTGAGGCCCGGCCAGCACGCGGCGCTGGCTGCGACCGGCGCGATTGCCGTCGACATGGAGTCCGCGCCCTTGCTGGCCGGCGCCGCGGGCGCGCCCGCCGTCGTAGTCAGGGCCATATCTGACACTCCAGCGCACTCGGTGGTCAGCCCGCACATAGTTTCCGGCGGGCTGAAGGCGCTAAGGTCCCTGCGGCTGGCCGCGCCGGCGCTGACCCGGTGGGCGGCCGCCTGCAGTGAGCGGGAGGTCGTGCTCGCCAGTCCGCGCTCGTTCTGCGCTGGCGTCGAACGCGCGATCGAGATCGTGGAGCGTGCGCTAGTGCTGCACGGCGCGCCGGTGTATGTGCGCAAGCAGATCGTGCACAACACCCGAGTAGTCGGTGACCTCGCTCAGCGGGGCGCGATATTCGTGGAGGAACTCAGCGAAGTGCCTGACGGCGCGACCGTGGTGTTCTCCGCGCATGGTGTCTCGCCTGAGGTACGCACCGAGGCCAGTACGCGTGGCCTGCGCACGGTCGACGCAACCTTCCCGCTGGTGTCAAAGGTGCATGCCGAGGCACGGCGCTTTGCCAACGACGGTTACCTGGTCGCGCTGATCGGCCATGCCGGCCACGAGGAGGTCGATGGCACGCTGGGCGAGGCGCCGTCTTCGACAGTGCTGGTCGAGACCGAGGCCGACGTCGCAGCGCTGCGGCCCGACGATCCGAGCAAGGTGGCCTACCTCATGCAGACCACGCTCTCGGTCGACGAAGCTGCGGGCATGGTGGACGCGCTCACCGATCGCTTCCCGGACGCGACCGGACCAGGAAGCGACGACATCTGCTACGCGACCACGAACCGGCAGCAGGCAGTGCGTGCTATCGCCAAGGAGTGCGATGTCGTGCTGGTGGCCGGGTCCGCGAACTCGTCCAACAGCAAGCGCCTGGTCGAGACCGCGGAGCGCGCAGGTACTCGGGCCTACCTAGTCGACGGGCCCGAGGACATCGAGCTTGGCTGGCTGACCGGCGCCTCGGTCGTCGGTATCACAGCCGGGGCGTCCGCGCCGCCGGCCGTTGTCGGCCAGATCATCCAAGCCATGTCGGGTCTTGGCTCCACCCAGACCCGCGAGGTGACAGTTACGGCCGAGTCCGTTCAGTTCGGCCTTCCGAAGGAGGTGCGGTAGTCGTGGCGATGCCACTGCGTCAGAGCCTGCGAGTTGGCAGCTACCTGATGCGCCAGAAGCTGGCGGGTAAGGAGAAGTTCCCGCTGCTTGTAGAGCTCGAGCCGCTGTTCGCCTGCAACCTCAAATGCGCTGGGTGCGGCAAGATTCAGCAGCCCGCCAGCCTGCTGAAGCAGCGGATGCCGGTCGAGCAGGCCGTCGGGGCCATCGAAGAGTGCGGCGCGCCCATGGTCTCGATAGCGGGCGGCGAGCCACTGATGCACCCGCAGATTGACGTGATCGTCAATGAGCTCATCAAGCGCAAGAAGTTCGTGTTCCTGTGCACCAACGCGCTGCTGATCCCGAAGAAACTGGACAAGTTCAAGCCCTCGCCGTACTTCGCCTGGGTCGTCCACATCGACGGACTGCGCGACCGGCACGACGAGTCCGTCTGCAAGGAAGGCGTTTTCGACGAGGCCGTTGCCGCCATCAAGGAATGCAAGCGGCGCGGGTTCCGGGTGAACACCAACACCACCTTCTTCAACACCGACACGCCGCACACGGTCATCGACGTGCTCAACTACCTCAACGACGACCTGCAGATCGACGACATGCAGATCTCGCCCGCTTACGCCTACGAGAAGTCTCCTGACCTGTTGAACGTCCTCGGCGTCACCGAGACCAGGGAGCTGTTCCGCAAGGCGTTCGCCGACGGGAACAGGCGACGGTGGCGGCTGAACCACACTCCGTTGTTCCTGGACTTCCTTGAGGGCAAGACCGACTTCAGTTGCACGGCGTGGGGCATTCCGTCCTACTCGCTGCTCGGCTGGCAGCGGCCGTGCTACCTGATGGCCGACGGCTACACCAAGACCTACAAGGAACTGATCGAGACCACCGACTGGGACGCCTACGGCCGGGGCAGGGATCCGCGCTGCGCGAATTGCATGGCGCACTGCGGCTACGAGCCTTCGGCGGTGCTCGCCACCACCTCGTCGCTGCGGGAGTCGATCCGCGCTCTTCGGGGCGCTTAGCCGTGACCCGCGTCGGCCACATAGGTAGCCGGTTCTGCCGAACGTGGCTGGCGCGGGGCCGCCGGCCCAGGTGTCAGACCATGCGCCGGACGTGCCCGCGCAGCCGGGTGCCGCTGCACTGCTCAGTGGCACGGCGGGGCTAAGGCTCCCGGCATTGCCCGCTAAATGCCAGGCGGCGTGCATTGGCTGCCCGAATGCTGGGTAGGCGGACTCTTATGGCTGCGAGCATCACCGAGACCGAGACCAAGTACGACGCCGCAGCGGATGTCATACTGCCCCGCCTCGACGGACTACCTGGGGTCGTGCGCTCTGCAGAGCCGGAAGAGCAGCAGCTGAGAGCCGAGTACTTCGATACCGAAGACATGCGCCTGATCCGCGCCGGAATCACGCTGCGCCGGCGGACCGGCGGTAGTGATGCAGGCTGGCACCTAAAACTCCCGGTAGGCCCGCATTCGCGTACTGAAATCCGGCTGCCGCTTGGCCACGCCACCCGAGAGGTCCCGGCCGAGCTTGCCGAGCTTGTGCGCGCTCGCACCAGGAACATGTCTCTGCTGCCGGTGGCGACACTGACCACTCGGCGCCAGGTCACCACGCTGCTGGACAAGGCCGGGAAGTCGCTGGCCGAGGTTGCCGACGACGAGGTCACCGGCAACCGGCACGGAGATCCAGCATCGATCACGCGCTGGCGGGAGGTTGAAGTGGAGCTCACCGCCGCCGACCAGGGACTGCTGCTGGCTGCCGACCGAGTCTTGCGCGAGGCAGGCATGCAGCCGGCCGCGCGCGCAGCGAAACTCGAGCGCGTGCTCGGCAGCGCGGTCCCGCGGCAAGAACCTGAGCCTGAAGTAACGGCGTCGGCGCTTGCCTGTCAGGTCGTCGTGGCCTACCTGCGCAAGCATGCCGACGCACTCCTGCGTCTCGACCCGATGGTTCGCCGCGACGAGCCGGATGCTGTGCATCAGATGCGGATCGCTACTCGCAGGCTGCGCAGCACCCTGCGCACTTTCGGTCAGGTCGTGCGCGACCAGGACACCGAGCGACTGGCTATCGAGCTGAAGTGGCTCGGCGGCGTGCTTGGCGAAGCCCGCGATAGCGAGGTCCAGGCCGACCGGATGGAGGAGCACGTGCGCCAGACCGGCCCCGAGCTGCTGATTGGCCCGGTTCAAGCGCGCGTGGCAGGTCATTTCGGCAAGGTAGGAGCGCTCGCTCGGGCGCAGGTCCGGTCCGCGCTCAACTCGGAGCGCTACTTCTCCCTGCTCGACATGCTGGATACCGCGGTCGCCCATCCGCCGCTCGGTCCCGACGCGCAAGCCCGAGCGACTTTCGTTCTTCCAGTCGCCATTGGCCGTAGTTATCGCAGGACGAGGCGGCGTATGCGGCAAGCTGAGCGGATTCCCTCCGGAGAGGCCAAAGACGCGGCGTTGCACCAAGCGCGGAAGGCGGCGAAGCAGTCCAGGTACGCCGCCGAGGCCGCCGAGCCCGCGTTCGGGAGCACCGCGGCGCGGTTCGCCAAGCAGATGAAGAGCGTCCAGTCGGTGCTGGGAGACCATCAGGACACGGTGGTCGGCCGCGAGCTGGCCAGGCAGCTCGGCGTCGCAGCGAACCTCGCTGACGAAAGTTCGTTCAGCTATGGGCTGTTCTACGGCCGCGAGGTCTGTCGCGCCGAGGCGTTGCAGGAGCGAGCGGTCCGCGTGTGGCGCCGGAGCTCGCGTCCGCGCTACTGGAGCTGGCTGGACGCCGGATAGCAGCCAGCCAGATTGTCGTTCGCGGGCCGGCGTGTAGAGATGGCGGCCCAGCCGGGCCGTGTGCTGGAATCCCTCCGGCAGTTGTTAGCGTTGCCCTTAGCCGAGACCCCCTAGCGACCCGCGGGATTGGCCTGGTGTGAAGCAGAGAGTGTCGGTGCTGAGCGAACGAGTGATAACGGAGCTCTACCTGCTCGCCTGGACGGTTGTGTGCAGGCTGCCCAGGTCATGGGCGCGACGGATATTCCGGGCGCTCGCTGATGTGCTGTGGTGGCGACAGGGCCCGAGCGTGCAGCGACTTGAAGCGAACCTGCGCCGGGTCATCGGGCCCGCAGCCTCATACGAAGAGTTGCGGCGGATGAGCCACGACGGCATGCGCTCTTATCTGCGGTACTGGCTCGAAGTCTTTCGGTTGCCAGTCATCCCGGCGCACGAGATCATGTCCAGGATGCGGATGGACGGCGACCAGGTAGAGGTCGCGCTCCGCCACCTTGCCAACGGCCGCGGGGTGATCTTCGCGCTTCCGCACATGGGCAACTACGAGCAGGCCGGAGCCTGGGTCGTCCGCCGCGGTGCGGGCCAGTTCACCACCGTCGCTGAGCGCCTGAGCTCAGCGCTGGTCTACGACAAGTTCGTCGCGTTCCGGGAGAGCCTGGGCATGGAGGTGCTGCCGCACACCGGCACTTCAGGGCCGTTCGGCGTGCTGGCGCAACGCTTGCGCCAGGGTCGGCTTGTGTGCCTTGTCTGCGACCGCGACCTCACCGCCGGTGGCATCGAGGTGCAGTTCTTCGGAGAGGCAGCGCGAATGGCGGCCGGCCCGGCAGCGCTCGCCGTGCAGACCGGCGCCGCCCTCATGCCGGTGGTGCTCTGGTTCGAGGGCGAGGACTGGGGCGCCCGGATCTACCCGGAGATTCCGGTGCCCGAACGCGGTGACAAAAGGGAGAAGATCGCTGTGATGAGTCAGCAGATGGCGCAGCGATTCGAGCATGGGATCGCTGAGCATCCGCAGGACTGGCACATGCTGCAGCGGGTTTTCGTGGCCGACCTTGACCCGGAACGGCTTGCGCGGCGGGTCGGCGCGGGCGTCATGTGACGCTGCCTTATTGACCCGCGCCGTCCTGCCGCGTGCGTCGACCAGGAGCGCTCAGCTGGTCTCGGCCGGTTCCTTCTGCTCGACGAGTTCGCCCTCGATCAAAATCTGGATATCGTCGCTGACTACCCAACGGCCATCAAGAAGCATGTTAAACGTGAGGCCGAAGTCCCTGCGGTCAATCTTGGTCTGCGCGCCGTAGGCAATCCGGTGGCCCATCATTCCCGGGTCGTTGAACTCCCCGTATTTGGTGACCTCAAGCGAGACCGGCTTCGTGGTGCCCTTGATAGTGAGATTGCCGTTCAGCATGTACTTGTCCGCGCCGGCCGCCGCGACGCCCGTGCTCTTGAACGTCATCGTCGGGTACTTCTCTACCTCCAGGAAGTTCGACGAGCGCAGATCGTTGTCACGCACCTCGTGATTGGTGTGGATGCTGGCAGTCAGGACGGTGATCTCGACCGAGGCCGTCTCCGGATGATCAGGGTCGATCTCGGCAGTCGCGCTAACTTCGGAAAAGTGGCCACGCACCGTCATCATTCCTAGGTGCTTTGCCGAGAACTCGACCTGGGTGTGATACGGGTCGAGCTGCCAGTTGCCCATTCCGACCTCCTTGCATCACCGGTTGTCTGGGCGTGTACGCGCACGCCTGGGGGTACCGATCTAGTCCGACCCTAACCGAACTAGGGCATACCGGCGCAGCGATCGATAACGCCACCTTGTCGCGGGCTGGCACCTGAATGCTTTGCGCTCCGCGAGGCTTCACCACCGGGGGAACGGGGCACGAACAAAACTCCTGTCGTCTACCTCTGATACGTAACCCCTAATGGCGGCTGTGCCGGGGCTAAAAACGATGTGGAGGTAGCCTCCGGAAGCTGATAGGGTTAATTCAGGAGAGGACCTTCCATATAGCCAGTTTTCCGGCCGCCTGCGTTCAGCTCGCTGTCTGTCAGGCCGAACGGGGGAAAGCATGGAGACTAGCCCGGCTCTGGGGATCGGGGCGATTGGTTACTCCCACGCCTCGCTGCGGGTCGATCATGACATCGTCGCACGTCATGGACCATTGATGCCGATCCGGGCTAAATGTGGACGCCCGCGCACTGTGCCGACGGGCGGCACTCTCGTTGCATTAGGGCACGTCTTTACCGGGTTCTGACCGACCGTGGTGTCATCTTGCATCGCGTTGTGTAACGGGGTGCCTGCCGACGCCATCGTGCCGCCAGCAGAGGTGGCTGCTAGCGGCGAACTGCCAGCAGGGGGCCGGGCACATGACTGAACGCGACAGCCGCATGGCGGCCAGTCCATCGGAACTCAAGTTGGCGCAGGCTGCCTCGGGCGAGCGCACCTGGCATGCCGGAGGGCAGGCAGTGCCACTATCCGAGCGGCTCGCGGTCCCCTGGTGGGCGCTGCTCAGCGCTGCGCTGTCGCCGGTCCTGCTGACGGTCGGATGGCTGGTCGCGGACACATTTCAGCCCGCCTCCTATAGCCCCATGCACCAGACCGTCAGCGTTCTGGCCGGTCACACCGGCGCGGAAAGCTGGATCATGACGACTGCCATGCTGCTAGCAGGTGGTACGTATCTGGCAACCGCGGCCGGGATGGCTGGCCTGTGGCTCCCGGCGCGGACTTTGCTGGCCGTAGCTGGGGTCTGCAGCATCGGGATAGCAACTTCGCCGGAGCCCGCCACCGGGCCGACTGCTGTGCACCTGGCCTGGACGATTATCGGCGCGGCGACGATCGCTGTCTGGCCAGCTACCGTCGGCTGGCATGCTCCTGCATATCCGATCATCGCGAACGCACGCAGCTCAGCCATCGTCACGGTTGTCTTCGCGGGCATGGTCGTCTGGGTGCTGGCGGAAATATGGGGCGGCCATGACCTCGGGCTGGCCGAGCGGCTGACCGCATCCGTGCAAACCTCGTGGCCATTTGTCGTCGCGGTCGCCGGGCGTCGGGCTGCGGGCGGCGGGATGCAGCCCAGCATGCAGATAGCAGGCCCGGCCGGCGTTAGCCAGGGGCGGGTGCCCAGCGCAGCCAGCGAAACGCAGGTGTACCGCCGCCCGCGTTAGGTTGTGGCGGTCGCGGCCCAGGCATGCTGCAGCGCAGTGGCGATCGTGTCGGCAGGCTGCGCACCGGAGATTCCAAACCGCCTGTCGATGACGAAGAACGGGACGCCGTTGGCGCCGAGTGAGCGAGCCGTGAGCTCGTCCGCAGTGACGTCATCGGCGAACTCGCTGGTCGCTAGCACTTTCTCCACCGTCGTCGGATCCAGGCCGGCCTCGACCGCCAGCCGGGTGAGCGACGCGTGGTCGAAAACTGAGTCCTGGTCGGTGAAGTACGCGCGGTACAGAACCTCGATCAGCGCGCTCTGCTGGCCGTTGCGCTTAGCGAGCTGAAGCAGCCGATGCGCGTCCCTGGTGTTGCCGCTGCGCAGGTCGTCCATGCGGAAGACAAGCCCGTCCTCCGCAGCTCGCTGCTCCATTTGGCGCTGAATGTCTGCTGCCTGCTGGGCGGTCATCCCGTACTTGCTGGCGAGCACCTGAACGGTGGGTGTCGTGACTCCCGGTGGCACGGAGTCATCCAGCTCGAACGAACGGTAGACAACCTCGACCTCGCCGGCGTGACCGAAGGATTCCAGTGCCTGCTCAAGGTGCCTCTTGCCGAGATAACACCAGGGGCACACGATGTCGGACCAGATCTCAACTTGCATGCTCTAGCTCAACACACGCCACTTACCCTGTGTTCTGCAGCCCTGCCGCTACGCCATTCACGGTCAGCAACAAGAATCGCTCAAGGGATGCGCGCTCCAGCGGATCGTCGGCGGCGCGGACGGCGGCCAGCGCGCGCAGTTGCAGGTGCGACAGCGCGTCCACATAAGGGTCTCGCAGTGCCACTGCCCGCGCGAGCACTGACCTGCTTTCGAGCAGCCGGCCGTGGCCCGTCACCCGCAGGACGAGTTCGCGGGTAAGGTCGTACTCCCGCAAAACCCGGCTGCTCAGCTCCTTATTTTCGCCGAGCGCCAGGTAGCGAACCGCGATCCTCCTGTTGGTTTTGGCCAGGCTCATCTCGGCGTTGTCCAGCAGCACGGCAAGTAGCGGCCAGTCCCGATAGGCGTCGCGGACGGCATCCACGCCTGCCGCGGTGTCGATCGCTGCGGCCAGCCCGCTGCCGAGCCCGTACCAGCCAGGCAGATTGACCCTGGTCTGTGCCCACGCGAACACCCACGGGATTGCCCGAAGGTCGGCTAGGTCTGCGGGTGCTGTCAGGCCACGCCGGGCTGGCCGGGAGCCCAGGCGCATGCTGCCGATCTCGGCGAGGGGACTGAGGCGGGCAAACCACTCGGCGAACCCGTCCGCTCTAACCAGCGACCGGTACGACTCGAGGGCTCCCGCGTCGAGCGCGTCGGCGACTTGTGCGATGCCAGCCGTGTCGGCCGCATGTGCCTGACCGTGCCGCGGCGCCGAAGGAGCCGCGGAAGCCAGCAGCACCGCGTGCGTCACTTGCTCCAGATGCCGCTGGGCGATTACCGGATTGCCGTATCGCGCGAAGATCACCTCGCCTTGCTCGGTGACCTTGAACCTGCCGTCGACCGAGCCAGGCGCCTGGGCCAGGACAGCCCGGCCGGCGGGCCCACCGCCCCGTCCGAGCGCACCGCCGCGGCCATGAAACAGCACCAGGCTGATGTCGTTGTCGGCGGCCCACTTGACCAGCCGGAGCTGCGCGCCGAACAGCCGCAGCGTCGCGCTGACGGTGCCGAGCTCCTTTGCGGAGTCGGAATAACCGAGCATGACCTCGAGTCGGCGTCCGGTTGCGGCCAGGCGGCAGGCGACCGGTTCCAGCCTGACCATGTCGGCCAGAATTGGCACGGCATTGGCGAGGTCTTCGCCGCTCTCGAACAGCGGGATGACGTCGAGGACAGGCGGCGATCCGGCACAGGCTCGCGTCGCCAGCTCGTAGACAGCGGCGATGTCACTAGCCGACGTGGTGAAGCTGACCACGTAGCG
>Ga0126381_100011058_pt1 | contig 10188 bp, 4 predicted proteins | sample PanSoiMetPlot_28_FD_96465 | JGI IMG/M metagenome (GOLD analysis project Ga0126381, IMG submission 96465) | Tropical forest soil microbial communities from Panama - MetaG Plot_28 | ecosystem: Environmental > Terrestrial > Soil > Tropical forest > Bulk soil | place: Panama | collected 2016-02-17 | reverse complement strand
AGGTCGACCCAGCCCTTCTCGCTGAACGGTGCAAAGTAGACGAAGATTTGAGCGCCGGGGCACAGGCCCGCAACAATCTCAACGTCCATCATTACTTCGATGCTTGCACCCAGTTCAGCTATTCGCTCCTGTCTTGGCATCTCTGCGATCTGTTGCAGCGTAAGGGCTGGAAGGCCCGTAGGCACCGTTGTTACGACCGGTTCAGGGAAATTCTCACGCTGACAGTAAGCGGCGAGATCGGCAGCGAAATAACCGCCCTCGAACTCGGCGATCCCAATCTTCTGGCCAGTGCCATCCGCCGCCGGGAAGCTGTAACGGTTTATGAAGTCGGCTGGGCGTAGCGCCGCCGCCCGCGCCGGACCTTGAGCCGCGCGACGGGCAACGCGGCGCTGGTCGAGACCGAAAACACCAGTCACAATTCCAGTGAGCTGAGCCGGGATCTCGATCGTTCCCTCACGCCCCCGGAACTCGCCCTGATCCGGGCTGCGATAGATGCCAAGCCCCGGATGAAATGCGGCCTCTATCTGTGCCGCAGTGCCAGATACGCGCATGCTGTGGGCGATCAGAGACACGTCTTCGACCCGGAGGCCGTACTCCTCCAGGACACGCCGCACCTCATCGGCGTCTTCCTGGCTGGCGCCGTAAGCCTCTTGGAACGCTGATCGTTCCATGGCGGGAGTGCCGGCGCTTCCGGGCTCGTCAAGTTCCGGCGCCCGAAGAGTGATAGTGATCTCCACAGGTGCATCAGCTGTGACATCCCGGACTCGTACCGCCCCCTGCTTTGCTGGCCGGAAGCTGCCGTCCAGATCGACATGACCATTGCTCATCTGAGCCTCCTCGCGGTTGAAAGATGATTGACGACCCCCGATAACGCCCTGGCGCACAGGCGGCAGGGCTGCTAGATCACAACAACCGCAGTCTCGAACCAGCATTCCTCCGTATCACTGATTACGCAAGTACAGTCGGCACTGCAATCCGAGCTGCTCGCGTCAGGGCACCAGTGACGAACACTCAGGGTGTCAGGTAGTAGCGATGTGACATCTATCCGCACGGGCCTGGGGGCCGTGAGCTGTTTGCTTGCATCGCGGCTAGAACCGGAAGCGGGGAAGGTAGCCGGAAGCGGGGAAGGCAGCATTTAAACACCGAGGCCGCTGGAACCGTCTGGAAATTCTTCAATCCAGCCAGAAAGCAAAGACAACGAATCCTTAAGGTAGTAGGAACACCAAGAAGCGGCCCCTAATGAGCCCAAGCCGGGAAGCAGCGGCTGAACTGCGAAGGCCGTCCCAGGGTCGTGGTCGGCCGGTCCCGGCAGCAGACGCCACAGGCATGCCCGGCTGGCCAGACCGGTGGCGCTGGCCCGCTACATCAGTGCGGGCCATGCGCTGGGCGTCGGCCAGCTGGTTGAGCATCACGGCAATGTGCCGAGGGCTTTAGGAGACCGGCGAGCCTCATAGGATGCCCGGTGCTCACCGATCATGGGGGTGTGACGGTCGCGTCCTGCCAGGTTCATGCCCTTCCGACTGTGCCTCGCCGGCCCGGTCGGCCAGGGTTGACAATAACCCGAGACCATGAGATCATTTAAGGTGAACTTAAACGGGGTTATGCGCCGGCAGCGTCGCAGCCAGTTATTACACCTGGATGGCGGGCATGCTAAACGTGGTCCATTTTGAGATTTGTGTAGATGACCTGGAATCAGCCGTCGCTTTTTACTCCAGTGTCTTTGACTGGAAGATAGAGCCAGCAGAGGATGACACAGACTACCTGCTGATTGACGGGGGAGAGAACGGCGAAGGAATCCCCGGAGGGCTCAGCAGGCGTTTCGACGAGCTGAATTCAACAATAAATACGATCGAGGTACCTTCGCTAGACAGCTACGCCAGAAAGATCACAGAGAACGGAGGCAAGGTACTTGCCCCGAAAGTGCCCATACCTGGCCAGGGATACGTTCAGTACTGCCATGATCCAGAAGGCAACATCTTCGGCATCATGGAGTTTGATAAGGCAGCTCAATAGAGCTGGCTTAATGACCGGCCGATGAGTCGGCGCCAGTTCCAGGTAAGCCGCCCGGGGCGGAAATAACTTCTACGAACTGTATGGGAACGAATCAGCCGAGTTCTCATGATTAGTGAAAGTCTTGACATTTTGGATGATGTCGCGACATGCAACAGGCCCAATCCGAATGCCCTCCTTCGCCTATTTTGCTTTCCATTCGCAGGTGGTGGCGCATGGGTCTTCAGTTCCTGGGCTGATCAACTGCCTTCAGACATTCAGCGCGAGACCGAGCTGTGGTCGGTTTGTCTTCCCGGACGGGAGCCCGGACGAACCTCCCCGCTCCTTACTGACCTATCCCCTCTGCTGGATACGCTGACTCCGCTGCTAACCTCCTTTCTTGCCCCACCATATGCATTCTTTGGGCATAGCATGGGCGCGCTTGTCAGCTTCGAACTTGCCTGTCGGCTGCGTTCGCAAGGCACCGTGGGCCCCCTTCACATGATCGTGTCAGGACATCGGGCGCCACACCTTCCCGATAGGCATCCTCCAGTTCACGACCTGCCGGATCAAGAGATCCTTGCAAGAGTCCGGAGTTTGGGGGGCACCCCCGAAGAGGCGCTGCAGAATTCAGAGCTCATGGATATGTATCTTCCTCTTCTGCGAGCCGACTTTGCCGTCTGCGAGACCTATGTGTACGAGCACCGGGAGCCACTTACCTGTTCGGTCACGGCGCTTGGTGGCACCACTGATTCGTATGTGAGCCGACAGGACCTCTCGGCTTGGCGCTCCCATACTCGCAGCTCTTTCTCGCTGCACATGTTCCCCGGCAGCCACTTCTTCCTGCAGGCCGTTCAGGGTCTGGTGCTGCGAGTGCTCGCCCAGGACATCAGACAGGTCCTGCGGCAGATCCCTAGAAGCACGCCATCGCCGCACGAGTTGCCGGGCGCCCCTGAAGCCGATCGTACCCGCACGGATCCGCCCTAGCACGGGCTGCGGCCAGATAGGCCCCCCCGGCCCGAAACGAAGGAGGCCTGCATAGATGAACCAGGCTGAGGATGAAGACACCGCTCTTTATCAGGTGGTCGTCAACCACGAAGAGCAGTACTCGATCTGGCCCGCGGACCGCGAACGCCCTCCCGGGTGGAGAGATGCTGGCATGAAAGGGCTGCGGAGCGAGTGTCTGGCCTACATCAATGAGGTGTGGACCGATATGAGGCCGCTAAGCTTGCGAAAGAAACTGTGAGGACTGGTGAGGCATCTGTATCCACCAGAGGCTTGACACTGGGTAAGATTAATGATCCTATAGTATAGGTCCACTGTAAGTGGGGGATCGGGGCGCCGTCAATATTGTGAGCGGCCACGCAATGTCGTGTGGGTGGGGCCGATGCCAAAGGCACTACGTTTTTGGATCTGCACGGGTGGCATCCAGCCCGCCCGCTCCTATTCAATCATCTCCACCAGGGGGATCAAGCAAGTAGGGTGCGACTGGTTCGACCTCAAGGCGCATCGATCCGCCTGGAGAGCGCGTTGTCATAACCGACACGAGCCTCGTGAATGAGGATCGATGGCTGGCCCCGCCCAAGTCTATGCCTTCCCTGCATCGTACGCACAGCGAGGGCTCTGGTTTCTTGACCAGCTGGCACCTGGGAGCTCGTTCTACAACGTCCATCTGGGGATTCGCCTCCAGTCAGAGGTAAGCGTTTCTCGGCTCGAGCAGAGCATCAATGAAATTGTGCGGCGTCATGAGTCTCTGCGAACGGCCTTTAAGACGGTGGATGGAGAGCCGGTTCAGCTGGTCTCGCCGGAAATGCATCTCCCACTACTTCTCACAGACCTCAGCCAGCTGGCCGAATACGAGCGGGAAGACGAGGCATTCCGCATCGCGATGGAGGAAGCTAACAAGCCATTCGACTTGGCAGTGTGGCCGCTTTTGCGGGCCAGGCTGCTGAAGATGGGCGCCGAAGATTATCTCCTGCTTGTGACGCTGCACCACATTGTATGCGACTTCTGGTCCCTGCAGATACTTCAGCATGAATTGTCGGCCCTTTACCAGGCATTCTCCGCGTATGAGCCTTCACCCCTTGAGGAGCTTCCAATCCAGTACGCCGACTTCGCGGACTGGCAGCGGCGCTGGATGCAGGGGCCGGAGGGTCAATCCCACCTAGGCTACTGGAAAAAGCAGCTGGCAGGTCTCCCGGTACTGAGCCTGTGTACTGACTGGACCAAGCCGGAAATCTCCAGCTTCGAAGGGGCCGCGTATGATTTTGATCTGCCAGCATCTCTCCGCGCAGCGCTCCTAAGATTGAGCCAGCAGGAGAACGTGACACTTTTCATGACGATGCTGACCGCGTTCGGAGTCCTGCTCCATCGTTACTCCGGTCAAGACGATATCGTAGTCGGCACGCCATTTACGAACCGTGATCGTGCTGAACTCGAAAATCTCATCGGTTTCCTCGTGAACTCCCTAGTGCTCAGGATCGATCTCTCCGCCAACCCCACCTGCCGTGAACTGCTCGCCCGGGTACGTGAAGTAGCGCTCGAGGCTTATGAGCACCGGGATATGCCATTTGAAAAATTGGTAAGTGAGCTCCGGCCAGAGCGTGGCCTGGGTTATAATCCACTCTTTCAGGTACACTTCCAGCTGTTTAGCGAAACGGGAACCTATCAGAGCACAGGACCGCTTGATGGCGAGCTGACGGAAACAGAGATAAATACAGCGAAGTTCGATCTTGCCCTCGACATCTGGGAATATGCCGATGGCCTTTGGGGGCATTTTGAGTATAGCACCGATCTATTCGAGGAAAAGACCATTGTACAACTAGAAGGCCACTTCCGCTCGCTTCTAGAAGCCATCGTTACCGACCCAGACAAGCGTTTGTCCGAACTGCCTTTTTTGAGCGCCGATGAGCGGCACCAGATACTAGTTGACTGGAATGATACCCGCATCGAGTACTCTGGAGAGTTGTCTCTTCAGCACCTCTTTGAGGCTCAGGTGCAGCGATCGCCGGATGCAATTGCAGTCAGTTTCCTCCAGGAGGAACTGACGTATGATGAGCTGAACAGAAAAGCCAATCAGTTGGCGCATCACTTGCGTGCGTCAGGAATTGGGCCGGAGAGTATAGTAGGAATTTGCACCGAGCGCTCGATCCAGATGATTGTTGGCTTGCTAGGCATTCTAAAGGCTGGCGGGGCTTATCTTCCAATCGATCCAGCGGATCCTACAGGTCGGCTCTTTTTTATGCTCGACGATGCGCAGCCACAGGTTCTATTGACGCAGCAGCGGTTCGCTAAGGCCATCCGCCGCGCTCCGCAACAGTGTCTATTCCTGGATGCGGACTGGAATGAGATCGCGAGCCTTAGCGACAAAAATCCAGCAGTTGAAATGAGTGCACAGAATCTCGCATATGTGATCTATACGTCCGGTTCAACTGGCGGGCCCAAGGGAGTCCTTGTTTCCGCCCAGGCTGTGTGCAACCATTTGCTCTGGATGCAAGCGTCGTTCCCACTGAGCGATGCCGACGTCGTCCTGCAGAAATATCCCTTCAACTTCGACGCTTCAGTTTGTGAGATCTTCGGCCCGCTGATAGCAGGGGCCAGGCTGATCATTACGGAGCCGTCAGAGCATTGGGATGCAGCGGAGTTCGTCCAGCTCGTGCAGGACCGGAACGTTACCGTGCTTGACGTCGTTCCCGGCATGCTCGACGTGTTGCTCGAAGAGACAGGGTTTTTGGCCTGCCGTTCGTTGCGGAGAGTCATCAGTGGCGGTGAGTTCTTGTCAGCGGAGCTGAGAGATCGCTTCTTCGCCCAGATGGATGCTGAGCTGCACAACCTCTACGGCCCTACCGAGGCGACCGTCACGGCGACGTCATGGACATGCCTGCCGGAGCACGCCGAGCCCTCTGTCCCGATTGGCCGCCCGGGCGCAAATATGCAGACGTACATTTTGGATGACTTCTTGAATCCCGTGCCTGCCGGGGTTCGTGGTGAGCTCGTCATTGGAGGTGACGGGCTCGCCCGGGGTTATCTAAACCAGCCGGACCTCACTGCTGCCAAGTTCATTCCCAATCCATTCTCAAATGCGCCTGGCGCTCGGATGTACAAAACAGGAGACATGGCCCGGTACCTGTCCGACGGGACGATCGAGTGTCTTGGGCGGAAGGACAGTCAGATCAAGGTTGGTGGCCGTCGCGTTGAGCTAGGCGAGATCGAGAGTGCGCTGGCTCAGCATGAACTGGTGCGGTCATGCGCCGTCGCGGCAATCGAGGACGAGTACGGTCATACGAGGCTTGCCGCCTACGTCGTCCCGGTGCGGGAGCAGCCCGAGTTGTGGCCTTCTCTGGGTGAGTACGACATTTACGATGAGCTTCTCTACTACGCGATGACCCATGATGAACTCCGGAACCGTGCCTATCGAGCCGCCATCGGCCGGGCCGTGCCAGGCAAGATCGTCCTGGACATAGGAACCGGTGCAGACGCAGTCCTGGCCAGATTCTGCATTGAGGCTGGTGCGGAAAGGGTGTATGCGATAGAGGTGGCGGAAGGCGCCTACCGCCGCGCTAAGAGCCTGGTGGAGCGTCTCGGGCTGGTAAACAAAATCTCTTTGATACACGGAGATTCGACCCAGGTGCGGCTGCCCGAGAAAGTGGATGTGTGCGTCTCCGAGATCGTGGGAACCATCGGGTCGTCGGAAGGCGCGGTGCTGATCTTGAACGACGCATGGCGGTTTCTGAAGGACGGCGGGACGATGATTCCCCGCAGATGCGTTACCAGAATCGCGCCCGTCTCGCTGCCGGAGGGCATAGCGGGCTCGACCCGCCTGACTGAGCTTCCGGCTTCCTATGCCCAGCAAGTATTCGACAAGGCCGGACACCCGTTCGACCTGCGAATGTGCATTAAAAATTTCCCCGAAGAGAATCTTCTAGCTTCGCCAAGCACATTTGAAGATCTTGACTTCTCCAAGCTTGTGCCACCCGAGGAGGAGGCTGAGATCGACTTTACTGTCTCTCGGACGGATATACTCTGCGGATTCGTCTTGTGGTTGAATCTCTATCCCGGAGAGGATGAGCTACTCGATTCGCTGAACGATAAGCTGAGCTGGCTCCCAGTATTCTTTCCAGCATTCTATCCTGGCCTCGCTGTCTCGGTAGGTGATGTTATCCACGTCAGGTGCACGCGTCGCCTGGGCACCGACGGACGAATGCCGGATTACGCGGTCCAGGGAGTGGTCACCAGAAGGCAAGGACAGCCAGTTGCCTTTGCCTACACGTCGAAGCACTATGCAGGTGCCTTCAGGGAGAACCCGTTCTACGCGTCCTTGTTCGCCGGCTCCGATGAGGGGCTATGGCAGGTTGCGGATGATCAGAGCGGTCCGCGGCTGGCGGACGCCGACGACGTAGCCGGCCTGAGGCCCGGAGCGTCCAGGGGCGGACTCGTGCCGACACTACGCCGGTTTCTGCAGGATCGCCTGCCAAGGCACATGATTCCCTCGTCGTTTGTCGTGGTGAATGCGCTGCCACAAACACCGGCCGGGAAGATTGACCGACAGGCCCTCGATATCGCGCTGCGCGGCCGCTCAGGCTTGGAGGAACCTTATGTGGCGCCGCGGGACGGAGCCGAGGAGGCCCTGGCTCACATCTGGGCTGAGCTCCTAGGGGTCGAGCGCATCGGAATCCACGACAATTTCTTCGAACTGGGCGGAGACTCCATTCTTAGTATTCAGATCATCGCCCGCGCTAATCGAGCTGGCTTGGGGCTGAGGCCTGCGCAACTGTTCGAGCACCAGACGATCGCCAAGCTCGCCGCGGTGGCCGGTTCGGCGCCCTCGGTTCGGCCGGAGCAAGGCATGCTGACCGGAGCCGTCGGGCTGACACCGGTCCAGAGGTGGTTCTTCGAGCAGGGGTTCACCGATCCGGGCCACTACAACCAGTCGATGTTGATCGACCTACAACAGTCTGTGGACGCAGCCACAGTGCGAACGGTCTTGGAGCACCTCACGGTTCATCACGATGCACTGCGGCTACGTTACACACGCACAGAGTCGGGATGGCACCAGGATTTGGCGGAGGCACCGGACAGCCTGACGCTGACACAGCTCGATCTGTCGGCCTTGCCAGCAGCCGAGCAGGAGGTAGCCCTTGAAAGCGCTGCCTCCAGGTTGCAGGCGAGCTTGGATCTCTCGGCAGGGCCACTGCTGCGAGCTGCGCTGATCAACCTCGGTGACCACAGTGTGCCGTACCTGTTGCTGGTAATCCACCACCTCGTCGTCGACAGCGTGTCATGGCGGATTTTGGTAGAGGACTTCTGGACGGCCTACGAGCAACTATCCAGCCTCCAGAAGGTCCAGCTCCCGCCGAAGACGACCTCCATTCAGGATTGGGCACGACGGCTGGCAGAGTACGCTCAGTCCGCTGAGCTCGACCAGGAACAGGCGTATTGGCTGGCGCTGTCTCATGCGGAGGTCGCGGGTCTGCCCGTGGATCACAGAAGGGGCACGAACTCGGCAGAGTCGGCGAGCACGGTCTCTGCTGTGCTTGACGTCGAGGAGACCCGAGCTCTGCTCGAGGACATTCCCAAGGCGTTCCATAGCCAGATCAACGACGTGCTGCTGACCGCCCTTGGCCAAGCCCTCGCCCGGTGGACAGGTAACGATACATTCTTGATCGATCTCGAAGGGCACGGCAGAGAAGACATCATTGATGGCGTGGACCTGACTCGCACGGTTGGCTGGTTCACTAGCATTTTCCCTGTTCGCCTGAAACTGAATTCAGCCATGAACCCGGAAGAAGCTCTGCGATCGATCAAAGAGCAACTCCGGGCAGTCCCGCACCGGGGAATAGGATATGGACTGCTCCGGTACCTCAAGCAGGATGAGGAAGTGCGGGAGAGACTCAAGGCTGTGCCACAGGCCGAGGTGACATTTAACTACCTGGGCCAGTTCGGCTGGAGTCAGGACGATTCTGCACTGTGGCGCCGCCTGACCGGCCTGACCGGACCTAACCTCAGCCCGCAAGCCCATCGCCCCGGCCTGCTTGAGATCGATGGCAGCGTCGCGGATGGCCGCCTCGAGACTGTCTTTACCTACAGCGAGAACTTTCATCTGCGCTCCACGATCGAGATGTTGGCGAATTATTTCACTGAGGCACTCCGAGCGCTCATCGAGAAAGGTGGTGCGCCAGGCATTGACGGCTTCGCTCCATCCGATTTCTCCAAAGCACGACTGACTCAGAGGGAGCTCGACAAACTAATTTCACAATTGTAATGACACTTATCCGCTTGTCTTGGGCGGGAGAATATGACAGCCAAGGATATCGAGGACATCTACGAGCTTTCACCGTTGCAGCAGGGCATGCTGTTTCACACCCTCTACGATCCGGCCTCGCGCCTGTATTTCGAGCAGGAGAGCTATCCGATCCGGGGGTTCCTTGATATTCCTGCTTTTGTGCGTGCATGGCATCAGGTCGTGGCTCACCATCCAGTTCTGCGGTCATCCTTCCACTGGGAGGGCCTCGATAAGCCGGTACAAGTGGTTCACCGAAATGCGCGGCTCTCTGTAGATGTGCAGAACTGGAGGAGCGTTCCCCAGGATGAGCAGGAAGGGAAGCTCGACGCTTATCTCGGCTCGGACCGGCTGAGAGGTTTCGAACTATCCAAGGCGCCATTGATGCGCCTGGCGCTCCTCCATAGAGCGGAGGAGCTGGTGCAGTTCATGCTCAGTTTCCACCATATAGTGCTCGATGGCTGGAGCCACCGCCTGATCATGGATGAGGTCTGGGGTAATTACGAGGCGTACTGCGAGGGTAGCTATCTGGTCGTTCCGTCGGTGCGCCCGTATGGTGACTTCATCGCCTGGCTGCAGCGGCAGGATTTGGCCAAGGCCAAGGCATTCTGGTGCGAAGTGCTGAAAGGAGTCGGCGCTCCGACACGCCTGGGGATTGACCGGATCACCTCCAAGGAGGCCGTCGCCGACTCTGACCAAGGCGAGCACAGCCTGTTGCTGTCCAGGCAGACCTCGGCCGCATTGCAGCGTTTCGGGCGTCAGAACCGGCTGACCCTTAACACCCTCATACAAGGTGCATGGGCATTCGTACTCAGCAAATACTCCGGCGACGTGGACGTCGTCTTTGGAACCGTTGTCTCCGGCCGGTCCGCGGCGCTCACCGGGCTGGAATCGATGGTGGGACTCTTCATCAACACTCT
>Ga0126381_100011057_pt1 | contig 10189 bp, 8 predicted proteins | sample PanSoiMetPlot_28_FD_96465 | JGI IMG/M metagenome (GOLD analysis project Ga0126381, IMG submission 96465) | Tropical forest soil microbial communities from Panama - MetaG Plot_28 | ecosystem: Environmental > Terrestrial > Soil > Tropical forest > Bulk soil | place: Panama | collected 2016-02-17 | reverse complement strand
TTCGTCCGCAGCGCGCCCGCCACCGCACGGGTGATCTCATCCTGTAGCGCAAAGAGATCCTTGTAGGGGCGATCGTAGCGCTCGGACCATTGAGCGCTGCCATCCGCGGTGCTAACGAGCTCGGCACTCACCCGCACCACATCGCCGGACCGACGCACGCTGCCTTCTAGCAGGTGTGCGACCCCGAGCTTTGCACCGATGCTGCGACTATCCTCGTTGGAATCGCGAAACTGGAAGGAGGAGATGCGGCCGATGACCTTGAGCCCCGGGAACTGCGAGAGCGCCGTGATCAGGTCCTCAGAGATACCGTCAGAGAAGTACTCCTGCTTCTTATCGCCGCTCATGTTCACGAATGGCAGGACCGCGACCGAGTGCGCGGGTGGCGCGAATACGACGTTACTTGTTTCGATTGGACCGCTTGCTGGCGGCGCATGCGCTGCGGGGGCAGCTCGGGCCCGTTCGCGTGCAGGGTACGAGAAAAACCACCACAAGGCGCCTGCCAGCACCAGCAGCGCACTCAGGATCAACCCATACCGCAGCACGTTGCGGCGCTTGGCGACCTCGCCCGCGTCAGACTTAGGGGACGGCACCCGTTGAAATTCGTCCTTAACCGGAGCCTGCCCCTCGAGTGACTCTGCTTCCGCTGGAGACTCAGCCGGCAGTCGCTGTGGATCGTGCGTACTCGCGTCCGCCTCAACCGGTGCAACCAGCCGGTATCCCTGACGATGTACGCTGGCAATGTAGGTGGGAGCCTTGGGGGTGTCCCCGAGCGCCCGCCGGAGCGCCGCGACAGCCTGATACACGGAATACTGCGTAACTACCAAGTCTCCCCATACCGTGTCGAGCAGCTGATTGACGCTCACGACCTCGCCGGCACGCTCGGCGAGGCAGACGAGGACGCGCATGGTGCGCGGCTCGAGTTTTACGGTGCTGCCGTCGCGCGAGATCTCGTTGCGAGCCGGATCGACCCGCCACTGCCCGGCTCGAAAAGCCGTGTTGCCCAAGAGCTCGACGGGAGGCACTCGCTAAGTCCTTAACGTCACAGGTAATTTCGAAGTGCGGAGACGCGACCCGATTGGCAGTTCCCTGGCGCTGCACACAACATTATCGCGCTTCAGCGTATGAGCCTCACAGACCTTCAAGCCATTGTTTAACAGCCTTTAAGCGCCTTGACGACAGCCTTTAGGACGGCGCGCCTGTGAGTCGGCATCGTAGCGCCCCGTCGGCAGGGGCGTGACCGTCCGTTGCCGGGCACCACCCCGTAAAGTCGTCAACATCAGGAGGGTACTTGTATGAATCGTGAATACCGTCAGAGGGGCGCTACGGCCAAGAGCATCGGCTTCGGCCTGAACTCGGCCGCCCTTGCGTGCGGACCGCGATCGAGATCGGAAGGACTGCGGTTGGTGATGGGTAACGTCAGTCGGCTGTGGCGGCGTTCGGCGCAAACCGCTCGCATCATCATGGCCGGCGTCCCCGACTACGAGGTCTATATCGCGCACCGGCGGGCGCATCACCCCGTCGAGACGATCATGAGCTACCCGGAATTTTTCCGGGAGCGTCAACAGGCGCGATACGCCTGCGAAAAGGGCTACTTCGGCGGCTGTTGCTGAGCAACCGTCGAGGAGCGGGCCCATGTCCGTCGCGGTGTGTACGGCTATTCACAGACGTTGCGACCGGGCAGACGAAGCCTGCGCTGCAGCAGCGCCGTACCACAACCCTGACCAGAGAGGACTCCAGATGAATATCTTGCGAGCTGAGCTCGTATCGACCGACATCACCGTGCTTGGGACGACATTTCCGCAATTCGTGGCGCGGGCCCGTCACACGACGATGCACGGCAAGCCATCGGACATGTCAGTCCATATGACCCTTACTCGAGCGGTTGAGCTTGCTGCGGAGGCCGCGCGCCAAACCCGGGTGCAGCAGCTGCCGTGAGTGCGCTCAGAAATGCCCCTTTCTTTCTAGGAGCGTCGAGACGGGGGGTGCTGTGATGGAACGTTTTCTCATGACGGTGAGTGCATCGCTGACGTTGGCTACTCTGGCTTTGGTTGTATACGAACTGCTGATAACAGTGCTCTAAACGATGCGCGGACTAGAGATTCGGCATCAGCTCATGTGTCGGGCCTCCGGGATGAGAAGAGCCGTAGTTCACTTTCCCAAACGGACCTGGGCTGTCCGCCATGAATGTCCGCTCTTTCGCTCTTGAATGGCAGCTATTGCGTACGGCCGCCCCAAGCGAATCGCTATAGGCCGCGGTTGGTCAGTTCCTGCCGGAGCCACTCCGGGAGCTGTCTGCGATCGCGAAACTCCCACCGATCGCCACACTTTCCGCACACGGCTTCTTTGCCGTCAATCTCCATGTGGCCACTGGCGGTGCGCCGCAGGTGCTGGGCAATCGAAAGCACCTCGGTGTGCTGGCATGTAGCGTTACTCTTCATAGACTCAATTCCGGTTGTGCCGCAACCCCTCGAAGCCAGCCGATCAGGTAGCCAATAACGCGACGTCTCCATTGGTTTCATCGCAGGGGCCGCACGGTGCCATTAGCCACTTGTATTCGATGCGTGCCCACCGGGGCGGCGGAAGCGACGGAGCGATTCGGCGGATGACCCTCTCGCGTTGAAGAGATGAAGACGAGCAGCGCATATCCCATACGCCATCGTGCGACCGCGGCGTTGCTGGCACCAAGTGGCTGTATGCCTCCCCACGCCTACCAGCAATACCCGAGCACGCCCGTTGCTGCAGTGCTGCGCAATCGGTTGCAAAACAACCACGTAGGTTGAGTTAAGTCTATGGAGGGCTTGCCGCGGACTCAGCGCGGATCACCGGGCAGTAGCGCGCGCTTGGGAAATTTCATCGGGCGGCTCACGGTCGCTCGGCACATCTGGCTTGAGAAGCCTCCACTTGGCACCAGTATCACGTTTCGGCAGACTGGTTTTTTTGAGGAGCGCCAGATGGCTACCGGCTGGGCAGGAGAAAACGCAGTCAACGAGCAGATTGACGCGACCGTAAAGGACGGCATACGTCGGGCCCAGAGCCGCCTGCCGCAAGGTGAGTCCCTCACCCAGTGTGCGAACTGTGCTGCCGCAATTCCGGAGGCGCGCCGGACCGCAGTACCCGGCGTGCGCCTTTGCATCACCTGCCAAGAGAACGACGATCGGGACACCGCGCATTTTTCCGGCTACAACCGCCGCGGCAGCAAGGACAGCCAGCTGCGCTAGCTCCAACCCTTGGAGTCATGAAATCAGAGCAACCGCTTGCGCGACTCGGCTGCGCATCGGCTGCGATGCCGGACACGTTGACAGTTAGCAGACGGCCCAGGACGGGTCATCTCTGATAACTGTTCAGCTTCCTCAAAAGCCCACGTACCCTTCGCCACTCCGTTGGAGGGATGCGCGCATGCGCCTGCCGATAGCAGCACGCTCTGTCGCCGGGTTGATGGCTGCACCCTTCACTTTCGTGCGTGCAGTACTAACCACTGACCGATTGTTGACTGTGCCCGCAGCGCCTATCGTCGGCTCACGATGTTGGTTGCACGCGTCAATTGGATCAGTGGCGTCACAACGGCGTTGCGCGAGCTCGGCCCTTACGCAGCGATCGCCCTGCTGCTCCCTGGGGGCACTCTGATTGTGGTCTCGTTGTGGATCTTGCACCATCGTCCGTGGCTTTTCGCCCAGGTGCGGCGCGGCTTCGCCATCGTTTTGCCGCTGTTACCCACCCTAGTGCTCTCCGGCTCGACGCTACTGCCAGGCCTTACATTCGCTACTGGATAGTCGACGCTGACCGCGTGAGGTCCGCCGTCGCTAAACGCAGTATTTTCCCTTGCCAACTCGCACGGACGATGGATATGTCGGCGCCTGGCTGCTCATGTCACCTCCGTAGCACCGCGGTAGCAAGACAGTCAGTGAGACAGGGGAAAGCGGCCAGTGCAAGCGCATCCAGCGCGCCGCGGAATCGCCTTTAAGACTCAGGGTGGAAATTTCAATTCCCGCTCGATGGCCTTGAAGCGCGGCTCCTGGCGCAGTGGATCGAGGAGCGGGTCGGTCTTCAGGGAAACCAATTGCGCATCACGCAGTCGCAGGGCCGTTTCCAGCCACCCGAGTGCTTTCGGCATATTGCCCCACTGCGCGTAGATCGTGGCGTAGCCGTATGCACCGGCGTCGCCCTGCAGCGCCTTGAATCGTGCCAGCGCGGTCTCAGCGTCGGCCTGCCGGCCGAGCTTGTGGTAAGCCAATGCGAGGCAGTCTTGGAAGTCCTTGACGGCCTCCCCGACGCCCTCGCACACCGCGCGCATCTTTTCGAAATCGCCGAGCGCGTAGTAGATCATTTGTCCCGTGCTGGCCGCCCACCAGGGACCCTTTGGCCGGAGCGACAGACCGTCCTGATGAGCCGCGAGGGCCTCGTCGTACCGCCTCGCAAACCGCAATGCGCTGCTGACAAAGGCGTGAGATTCGACGTTCAACGGATCGAGCGCAGCCGCGCGGCGCGCAGCGGCGATTCCAGCGTCAGTGCGGCCCATCTGCACGGCAAACTCACCGTAGTCTCGCAACACCCTCGCGTTGCCTGGTGCCAAGGTCATAGCCCGCTGGAATTCATCACTCGCGCCCGCGAAATCGAGAGATCTCGCGCGAACGATTGCCAATGCCAGGTGGCCTTCCGCAAGCTCGGGAGCCAGGGCGACCGCCTTGAGTGCCGGCGCCTGCGCCTGACGATAGAAATCGCCTACCGCAGGTCCGTGGGCAAAATTCCCGGCGTATCCGCCGAGGGCCAGCGACCACGCGGCGTACGCGAGGGCGAAGTTGGGATCGAGACGCACCGCTTCCTGATAGCCCGCACGCACTGATTCATTTTCGCTGGCGCTGCTTGCCTGCCAGTAAGCGCTCGCGGCGCGCAAGTACGCATCATAAGCGGCCGGATTGCGCGTCCCGCCCGACTCGATCCTCTCTGCCGTGTCGCCAAGCAGCTTGATCTTGAGCGCCTCAGCCACCGCAGTGGCGATCTCGGTCTGCAGCTGTAACACATCGCCGAAGTCGCGATCATAGGTCTGGGACCAGATATGGAAGCCTGTCACGGCGTTGTTGAGTTGTGCGGTGACACGCACGGTGTGCCCCGAACGCCGCACGCTCCCCTCCAGCACCGATGCGACATTCAGCTTGCGCGCCACGGTAGTAAGGTCCGGGTGTTCGCCCTGAAAGGAGAATGAGGAGGTGCGTGCCGCGACCTGCAGCTCATCGATGCGCGACAGCGAGTTAAGGAGCTCCTCCGTGAGGCCGTCGGAGAAATACTCCTGGTTGGGGTCACCACTCATGTTTACGAACGGCAGCACCGCAATGGAGTGGGGTGGCGGGGAAAAAGCAACCGCGCTAGGCGGTGCGACGTTCGCGGGGAGTTCCGACTGCGACGGTGCCTGTACGGGGGCGCTGGTGATGCTCGCTCCCGAACGTGCGCGCCAGAGCGCATAGACGCCGGTGAAGAGCGCTGCCACAGCCAGCGCTGCGACCAGAGCCAGGGCCGGTAATCGCGGACGCCGAGCCGCAGCGCCCGTCATCGCTGTCGATGAAGTCGCTTCGTCCCGGGCGGCCGGATCGTGCCCGCTCGGCATCGGCCTGGGCGCAGCCGAGGCGCCCGAGGTAGCTTCAGGGTCGGAGTCGAGTGCTCCGATAAAACGGTAACCGCGTCGCGGGAGTGTCTCGATATAACGCGGCGTCTCCGACGTGTCTCCGAGCGCGCTACGCAGCTTGCGGACCACGGTATTGAGACCTGTGTCGAAGTCCACCACGCCTTTGGGCCAAAGCAGCGCGATTAGCCGCTCGCGCGGAACGACGCTGCCGGCGTGAGCGATCAGCTCCCGCAGCACCTGAACCGGCTGCTCCTGCAGGCGGATTCGGGCTCCGCCGCGCTCGAGATCCCCGGATTCCGGGTCGAGAATCCACCCATCGAAGCGGAGTTTGCTGCTGCTCACGCCAAATCAGCGTCTGGTCAGAGTTATTTCAGAGACAGGTCAGCCGCAGTCCATGGAGTGGCGTCGGCCGCGCGGTAACGCTGTACGGTGCAAAGAACCCCCGCCCCTCGTGCCCTGCACCGGGCGCGCCGAGCGGGCACCGAAACTATAGTCCCGGCGGTTCCTTCCGGCACGCATATTCATCAGGAGAATAAGATGTACGTCAAAGCAGTGGCCATCAGGGCCCGGTCTCGCCTCGACGCAGCCGTCGCCACCCCTTTCGTAGCCGCGCTGATGCTGTCTTTCGGACTCACATCACCTGCGCAGGCTGACGAGCCGGTCGCAACTCCCGTGCAGATCGTGGCCCTGGACGAATGCGATCCGGCCACCTTCAATGCCGTGGTGGGACCGGATTTCTGCAAGAACGTCGCGCTCGCGTTCGTCGCGCCATTCGCCACGACACTTGCAGATCTGTTCGCCAAGGCGGCAGCTGGCGCACCTGACCCCAGCTGGGACTTCGAACCCGATAGCCTCAGGATAAAGCAGGGAACCCCTCTTGTTGTCGTCAACCAGGGTGGCGAGCCGCACACCTTCACCCCTGTGGCGAATTTCGGCGGTGGTTTCATAGCGGGCCTCAATGGAGGACAGGCGGCGGTGCCCGAGTGCGCGGCCGGCTTTAAGGACGTCGCGGTCGCACGCACTCGACTCTTGCAGGGCAGCCAGCTGCAGGTCGCAGGTCTGAGCAAGGGCGAACACCATTTTCAGTGTTGCATCCACCCGTGGATGCGGGTGACGGTCAAAGTCGACTGATTGCGGTAGACATTAAAACTGAAGAATGGGGGAGTCCCGTGAGAGTTGCTAACTTGCGCTTCGCGCTGGCCACAGTCGGCTGTTTGGCTGTGAGTGGTCCAAGCCTGTCTCAGCAAGCGCCTGAAGTGGTCGTCGAAGCACCGCACGTCGTGACGACCACGGACATAGCTGGTCGGGAGCTCTACTCGCTTGTTTACAAGGTCAACTACGCCGATCTGAATCTGGCGACCCATTCAGGGGCGGTTGAGCTGGAGAAGCGCGTCAAGGACAGTGCCACCAAAGCATGTGCGCAGCTCCACAAGCTCTATCCCAACACTAAGGAAACTAATCCGCCCTGCGTTGACGCTGCAACCAAGAGTGCGATGACGCAAGCCAACCAGGCAATTGTGGCAGCGGAAAAGGGCGCCAGGTAGAACGAACGCGGAAGCCGACACAGCGAGCGCGGTAGATCGATAGCGGGCTCGCGGATTGAGGCGCCGCTAAAGGATGACTCCGTATATACATCCATACAGTCAATGGGTGACTGCATGATGAGTTAAGAGCCACAAAGCTCGGGGCGATTGACGATGCGTGCCCCCAGGATCGAACTCGCAAGCCTCCAGGGCAATTTCTGCCCACCGTTCGGCGCAGCACTAGATGGAAGTGGGCAAGTCGGAGGAGACCAACATGAGCAATGCGGTTGAGGGTCCGCATCGATTCATCGTTGGTCGCGCGCGCGAACTGGACCTTTGCCGCGCCGCGTTCGGCCGCATGCTCGCGGGCCGGCGTCAGATAGTCCTGATTTCGGGAGAGCCCGGAATCGGCAAGACCTGCTGTGCAGAGGCCGTCACGGAGTCCGCCGAGGAGCAGGGCGCGCTCGTGCTCTGGGGGCGTTGCCATGAGGAAGCCGGGGCGCCCCCCTACTGGCCGTGGGTACAAATCCTTCGAGCGTATGTCGATGCCTCGTCCCTGGACGATGTACGCCTCAATTTGGGCGCGGCGGCGCATGACATCGCCGCGCTCTTGCCGGAGCTCGTCGATGCGCCACGTAGCCGGTTGCCCGATTCCGAACGCGACGTCTTGAAACGCGGTGCCGCCCCCAGCGAATCGACACTCAAACGCGACCACCATACCGGCACCGGCCCGCGTGCTGCCTTCATAAGCTACGCCTCGGAAGATGTCGACGCCGCGGCGCGAGTGGCGACGAGTCTGCGCGCCGCCGGCATCGATGTGTGGCTCGACCAAAGCGAGCTGCGCGGCGGCGAAACCTGGGATTCGGCAATCAAGCAGCAAATCAAGGCGTGCGCCCTCTTCATTCCACTCATCTCGGCCCATAGCAACGCGCGCGTTGAAGGCTATTTTCGACGCGAGTGGAAACTGGCCGTCGACCGCACCCACGACATGGCGGACGACGCCCCGTTTCTGGTGCCGGTCGTGATTGACGCGACGTCGGACGCCCACGCGCGCACGCCGGACAAGTTCCGCGACGTTCAATGGACACGCCTGCCCGGCGGCGAAGCGTCCGCCAGCTTCGTAACGCGAGTGCTCCGTCTGCTGGCCTCAGATTCGCCGCCGGCCGAGCAGGCGCATCGCGTCGTTTCTGACACGGGTCGCTCGCGATTCCGCATCTTCGATGCCGTCCGTCAGTTCCTCAGTCAGGCCACCCAAAAGGTCCCTATCGTCCTGGTGCTGGACAACCTCCACTGGGCCGATTCGCCGTCCCTGTCTCTCCTCGAATTTCTGAGCGAGGAGCTACAGCGCAGTCGCCTCCTCATCGTTGGCACCTATCGCGACGTCGATGCGAGACGCAAGACACCGTTACTCAGCATGCTTGGTGGCTTGCGCCCGAGCGCCGATGTTCAGCGCGTACACCTGACGGGACTTCCCAAGGCGGCTCTGCGCGAGGTCGCCGAGCAGTTGTGCGGCCTGAGCTTGCGGGAGCCAGTGCTCAAGACGATTTACGAACAAACCGACGGCAACCCGTTTTTCGCCGCGGAGCTGATAAGGGTTCTCGTCGAAGAGAGTGGGGCCGGCGACATCACGACCGTCCCCGCGACGATCCCGGCTGGCGTGAATGAGGCCATCAGCCGGCGCCTGGTTCGATTCCCCGACGAATGTAATGAGCTGCTTCGAGTTGCCGCGGTCTATGGCCGTCAATTTACGGCGCGCGAGATCGCGGCCGCAGCGGACTGCGATATGCATTCCGTTCTCGCGGGGCTGGATCCAGCCCTACAGGCCGGTATCGTGCAAACAATCACCACCGGGCCAAGCAGTTACCAGTTCACTCATGCGTTGATCCGTGAGACGATCTACCAGGCCTTTACGACCGTCGACCGTCTGCGCTTGCACGCGCGGGTCGGTGACGCGCTCGTCAGTATTCACGCCGCGCACCTCGACGCCGCCCTCACTCGTATTGCGCACCACTACTATCAAGCCGCCGCGCTCGGCAACACAGATAAGGCTGTTGATTTCGCATCGCGTGCCGCGGGCAGCGCCGTTCGGATGGGTGCCTACGAGGAGGCGCTCGTCCACTACGACCACGTAATTGTGACGCTCGAGCGGGACGACCTGAGACACGATCAACGCCTTGCACGGGCCTACATCCTCAAAGGGTCCGTGCTGCGGAACCTAGGACAACCTGCGGAGGCGACTGAAGTCCTGGTTGAGGCCGTGAATCGGACGCGGTTGTTGGGAAATGCAGAGCTGTTGGTCGACGTCCTGGTCTGCCTCGCCCTGACCACGCGACAAGGTGACCAACAGCGCCTCGTTCCGCTGCTCAACAGCGCGCTTGCCTTGCTTGCCGAAGGCAATCCGGTTTGCCGTGCCAAGGCGTTGGCGACGTTGGCGTTCGCTCAGAGGGCGTCTCTCCCACAGCTCCGGCAGGTCGTGGATGACGCCCTCAAGCTCGCCAATCACGCGGGTGATGCGCCGGCGCGCTGCGCTTGCTACCAGCTGGCGGTGATGGCTCTGCGCGGTCGCCCCGAGACCTTGCAGCGTCGGATTCGACTCGGGCAGGAATATGTAGCCGTTGCGCGTGCTGGCGGCAGCACCGATTTACTGGCAGATGCGTATCAGTGGCAGGCTCTGAACTACTTTGAGTCTGGGCAAATTGAAGAGTTGGAACCGCTGCTGGAGCATTACGAGAAGCTGACTGAGGGCAAATCCGCGCTGCATCAATACCAGGCCCGAGCGCATCGCGTGACGTTGGCACTCTTGCACGGAGCGTGGACCGATCTGGAAGCGCGCATCAGCGAGTTGCTCGAGTTGGGAATGAAGACCGACCGTCGCGAGGATGCTGACGGTGTAAACGGGGCCCAGATGTTTGCGCTGAATCGCGACCTGGGCAGACTGGAAGCACTGGTCCCCGAATTACGGAAAATCGCTGCGTGCGCGGACGCGCGCATGTGGCAGCCGGGTCTAATGCTGATGTTGGCTGAGACAGGCATGCTCGCAGAGGCACGG
>Ga0126381_100011056_pt1 | contig 10189 bp, 14 predicted proteins | sample PanSoiMetPlot_28_FD_96465 | JGI IMG/M metagenome (GOLD analysis project Ga0126381, IMG submission 96465) | Tropical forest soil microbial communities from Panama - MetaG Plot_28 | ecosystem: Environmental > Terrestrial > Soil > Tropical forest > Bulk soil | place: Panama | collected 2016-02-17 | reverse complement strand
TACCTTTTATATCTGCAAAGTACTGCGACCATAGGGATCAGCACACAATAACTTTTCTGCGCGGCGAGCTGAAGAAAATCTTCCGATGCGAGACTCGTGGCGGAAAAATCGACCACCATTGCTTCGGTGGAAAGATCGATCAGTCTGTAGAAGTAGTCCCAAAACGGATCGCCGTAAGGAAACAAATTCTGCAGTTCCCGGTTGAAATGGGTGTACAGGGATGTTAAGAGTGGTAGCAACTGGCCCGATTCAAAGTGCCCATCCATGGCATCGTCCAGAATACGAACATAGAAGTACAGAGCGGTCGCTGCATACGCGAGTTCATATTGAAAAGCAGTGTCCTGCGCCGGCGATATTGACTGTTCGACCCAGAAAGGGAATAGAAAAACTGGCGTGGAAATCGGATTAAGAAAAAGGTAATCGGGATTCCCTTGACCAAGCTCTTCGGCCCGAGCCCAGAAAACCGCGCTGGCGGCTTCCATAGGTTTCAATTCTTCGCGGAGCCGGTCGATGCTATACCGAACCAGCTGAGGAACCATCAGCTTCGAGGCGCTCGAGGCATGCGAATCGCCATTGTTTTCCTTCTGGCTGAACATTGTCACATGTCGTCTGCTAAACGGTGTCGATCTTTTCGCCCAACTCCTCGGCTAGCTTAGCAAGATCCTCTTTCAGGTCCTGGAGTATGCTCAATATGCTCTCGGTGGGCTCAATGCCAACAGACCTCAAAGCCGTTTCCGGGTCGTCGATCAACTGTTTCCTGAAATCAGGCTCTGTAATGAATCTAAACTGTAAGTGCTGGATCGGATTCAAGAGAGTCTCCGTTCTTGCCGTACTCAAAAAATATCCAGATTTTAGGGGACCTCGATTTCACCACGACCGAAGCCTGCGCGTCAAGCGCCGATAGCTTAGGCAACAAGTTGTTGCGCTGAGCCGCATCGGCTGCCTGCGCCAACACGTTAAGGATCACCAGCACCACCCGAGCGGACCAAACTGGAAGTGACGCAGCTAGATCGAAGTAAGAATGAGCTCGATGGTCCACACAGTTGCTGCCACCAAATAGAGTTGATAGTGCTGAAGACTATCGTACAGGCGAAATCGTACCCAGTAGATACTGGAGTGCCCGATCTTTTGTGCCGGTCGGTCAGGGACGCCTTTTTCGGCATTTGTTTAAGTCGTATCCCGCATAATCAATCCTCGGATATTCTTCTCAGATGGAAACAACCCAGATACTCGCAGCAATAGATGCAGAGATTCAGCGGCTTAAGCAAGCCAGGATAATACTAAGCAGTTCCCCGAAGAGTCCAGCTAATCGAGTTGCGGCTTCTCGCACAACTAAGAAGCGCCATCTCTCTCCCGAAGCTCGCGCCAGGATTGCGGCTGCGCAAAAGGCGCGGTGGGCGAAGGCGAAGAAAGCAACGAAGTAAGATCGCCTACCAGACCTTCCACCTCCCGTGATCTAGTTGCCGCCAACGAGAAATTGATCGAATTCGGGCTTCGTCACATCGCCCCACTGTGTTTACCGCCCAGGCGATAAACCGGATTATCACGCGGTGACGTCCCGATGGAGATTCATAGCGACCCCGAAACATATTGCAAGCCGTGCAGATAACGATACAGATACGACGATTCATATGGCTGCGCTACTATTTGTGGACAGCGCTGCGCAACCGACTGCGAAGTGAAACAGGTCCGAGCTTCAACGAGGGGCCATGAACAATCCTCATTCCGATGCGCTGGTTTTCTTCGGAGCGACCGGCGACCTAGCGTACAAGAAAATCTTTCCTGCGCTGCAACTCATGGTCCAGCACGGCAGACTCGAAGTCCCAGTGATTGGCGTGGCTAAAGCCGGCTGGAATCTCGACCAATTCAAAGCCCGGGCCAAGGATAGCCTAGAGCAACACGGCGGGCTCGATCCGAACGCGTGGCCGAAGCTGAGCGCCTTGCTCCGCTATGTCGATGGCGACTATGTGGATCTCGCCACGTTTCAGGCCCTCCGCGCTGCGCTCGGCGCGGCCGAGCACCCCGCGCACTACCTGGCGATCCCCCCTTCTCTCTTCGAGGAGGTGATAACCCAACTAGTGAAGTCGGACTCTGCCAAAGGAGCCCGCATCATCGTAGAGAAACCCTTCGGCCACGACTTGGTTTCTGCACAGGAGCTCAACCGGATCCTGCATTCCGCCTTCGACGAGTCCGCTATCTTTCGTATCGATCACTATCTCGCCAAAAACCCGGTCAACAACATGGTCTCTTTTCGGTTCGCGAATTCCTTAATGGAGAAGATGTGGAACCGCGACCATGTCGAGAGCGTGCAGATCGCCATGGCTGAAGACTTCGGCGTCCAGGACCGCGGGGCATTCTACGACCAGACCGGCGCCATCCGCGACGTCATCCAGAATCACGTCTTTCAGGTGCTATGCAATCTCACGATGGAACCCCCTGCACGCGACGACAGCGAGTCCCGGCGTGATGAGAAGGTCAAGGTGCTCAAGACAATCCCTCCTCTCGAGGCGAAGAATCTCGTTCGAGGCCAGTTCGTGGGCTATCTCCAAGAGAAGGGAGTCGCCCCGGACTCCAAAGTAGAGACCTTCGCAGCCCTCCGCCTGGAGCTGAACTCATGGCGGTGGCAGGGAGTGCCCTTCTACATCCGTGCGGGAAAGAATCTCCCCATGACCTGCCTCGAGATCATCGCCCGCTTCCACCGCCCTCCAGCCACCCCCATCAACCCCGACCTGCCGCAGAACTACCTCCGCTTCCGCCTGAGCCCGGAAATCACCGTGGCCATGGCCGTTTCCGTAGCACCGTTCGTTGAAGGAGGGCCACGCGCAGACGTAGAGCTGATAGCCAGCCGCAATCCACGTCCCGGCGAGATGGCCGCCTATGAGCGGGTGCTCACCGATGCCATGATGGGCGATGCGACCCTCTTCGCCCGTCAGGACTACGTCGAAGAGGCATGGAGGATCGTTGATCCAGTCCTCAAACAGCCTACGCCGCTCTACCAATACGAGGCGCATACTTGGGGGCCCGATGAGGTGAACCGCTGCGTCGTCCCACCCGGTGGCTGGTACGAGCCTCAACCCGAGATCCCCGAGGGCTTCCGGGTAGTGAAGTCGGGTTCGGGGTAGGGAGTCGGCCAGGTCTCCCGCCTTGACTCGCCTCCGTTCGCTACGTAGCACACCTTCATCCCGACGTGCCCTAATCCCATCAAACCGTCTCTAACAACACGACTTCCTAATCCCTCTGATACATATGATCCAGTCTCGCTGCCTGAAGGCGCATTCACGATGATCAGGTTACCCTTCTCCTGCTGCCTGAATTTGTGCATGATCAGGGATACCTGCTAGAGGACGGCCTGTGCGGTCCAGTCGAAGGTTTCATCGAGCCAAGGTTCTGCTTTCTTGCCGTGAATGTATTTCCACGGTGGAGAAACCTCGATTCCCAGGCGCAGGCGTTCCGCTGCGGGATCCGCAAATTCAGCAGCGAGAGGAAAGCCTTGAGCTCTCCATCCCTCCAGGCCGCCTGTTAAAACATGGATGTTCTGAATCCCGTGCTTGCGCATCGCCGCCGCGACACGCGCGGTCACAAAGCTGTTCTTCGATCTGCAGTAAAGCACCAGATTCACATCGGGCGGCATAACGATGTGCTTTCTGCGTCTCAGATCGAGCGGATCAAGGCGCACTGCTCCGGGAATTGCAGCGACGCCATCAGGGTCCTCCTCGAAGCGCAACAGGTCGATGACGGCAACCTTCGCTCCTGAATCCAACCTTGACTTCAACAATTCAGGACCGATGTGCAGGGGGCGAAGCAGCCGGATCATCAGCACCAACTGTGCAAGCCTCAGAGTGAAAAAGACCAGGAGCGGAGCGCCGAATATCAGAATCACCCAGGTGGCAACAGCCGAGATGTGTTGTGCCACTTGGTCCAGCTGCTGTGCAAAGATGAAGCCGCAGCTAATGTAGGCGGCGGCCCAAAGAGTGGCTCCGCCCGCATCGTGTACAAGAAAACCGACTCGTGAAGCGCCGAACATTCCTGCCAACGGGGGACAAATGCCATCGAGGCCAGGCACAAACTTGGCAATCAAGAGAAGCCGGAGACCTTTCTTTGCAAACATCTCTCTTCCTCTGCGAATGCAGTAGCTGGGATCGGATGTCAACGCGCACAACAACCGCAGGACGCGTTTCCCACGCAGGCGGCCAGCCTCGAACCAGAACAGATCTGCCAATAGGCATCCCAGAACAGCAGCCGCCAGGATTCCGGTAAAGCTCAATTTGCCCGAGCCAGCTAGTGCTCCGGCCGAAAGCAAGAAGAGGAGGGCGGGAACAGGAAGACAGAGCTGGCGTGCGAGGACCGCAATAAACACCATCGGATAAGTTGTGTGGACCAGATAGTAGTTCATACATGCCTCAGTAGCGACCAAAGCCCTATCGCCCGACTTCCAACCTCTACGACGAACCGCAAACCGTTCGATTACACTTCGAGCGGCACTAGCGGTTAGTCTGCACCGTTAATTGCTCCAATGATTGTGGAGCTGGCTGATACCTGTGGGATCAGACGAAGTCTGCTTGATTTTCGCCCAATTCGATCAGTCGCTTGAGTCTTATCTCCTCTTCAACTACAGCGGCGATGGCTTCCAGATCCCTGCCATCCAGGTCGCCGTCTCTAAGAGTGCGAAGGCAGTAGTTATCGATCTCGCCGCTGAATTTAAATGTTATCGATCCTCTCATCGCCCTTCCGTCCTTCCTTTGACCCCGGTAGGCACGCTCAGTGCGAAATGCTTTCCGGTTGACGATGGCTGATACTGTCGCAGATTGCATTCCAGCGCACATCACGAGATCCGGCGTTTTTTGGTTGCCTCCATTGACTCCTGCACGCTTACCGCAATCGGGCGATAAGGAAGCAATTCTTTCGGGGGGTAGTGGCTGGAAGTTGCCGCTTTTGCCACTTCACCGGACGGCGCTCAGTGAACTCCAAGTACAGAACAAGGCGCATCCTGCGCAACTTCGTACACCGTGCTCCATAGACGCGATATATGCGACGTACGACGATGCAGCCCGATCACGAGGAGATCGGTTTTGTGATCGTGAAGGAAGCTGACAATGGCAGCGCACTCGCTCCCTTCCAAGAGATGAGTAACGAGTTTGACACCGCCCTGTGACGCGATGTCTCGCGCTTCAGCATGCAGCCGATCATAGTGCTCTCGCTGGTCCTCCTCGAGAGTGTGCGCAAGCGAGGAATCGGCAGCGGTCGCATATGCTGCGTAAGCGGGCCTATCGTCCTTGAATGTAATGGCCCGCAACTCAGTGCCGAGCGTCTTGGCGAGATGAATGGCGGTTTCCAGCGCGCGACGAGCTTCAGCAGATTCGTTATAGGCGACGGCGATCTTGTTAAACATGAGTTTTGCTTTTACCTTGCATATCTGAATAGTTGATTTTGCGACTCTAACAAGCGTCGACGTACCGTTCCTTCGTCCAGGATTGGCCGCAAATCACTGGTCGCTGCCGGCACTGACGTCCTGATAAGTGCGCATGATGACAATCCTCAGGAATACCGCAACCAACGCGACCATCACCACCTGCAAGTCAATCGTCATGACCACTCCCTGTCCGTACCGCTTCACACATGCCGAGGGTGCAAACCAGAGACCACTTGCAAATAGGTGAAAACATGAGCGATCAGAGCGTGTGGCGTGACAACTTCTCGACAGATGCCAAATGGTCAGCACCTCAACTGCTGGACACGACGCGCAACTGTGCGGTGTCTGGTTGAAGCGAAGTCTAGCTATGGGCGAAGGTCACGGTCACAAGATAAAGCGCACTCCAGACCAACAGCATTACGGTGATCATTCGCACCTTACGGTCCACCATATTGATTCGTTCGCCTCTCTCCCGGCATTTTTGTTGAGGTGGGAGGTCACATTCGTCCCTCCTCCGTGTCTGTGGGAAATATGCCCTTCACGTGCAATGCAGAGACCGTTCACAAAGCACTTGAAGACAAAGGACAGACGGCTTTGAAGGTTGGCGAGATTGAGCGAAGGAATTGTCACCTGCCAATCTATATGCGCGTAATGGGCTACCCAGAGGCTCCCGTTTTCAATCGTTTGCAATTGGTCAGGTTCTTGCATGCTGGGACCAGAGACCCGCTGATGTGGGGAGGGAAGGGGCTACGCTTGCATCTTTTGGCGATTGCGTTTGTGGCAGCCTCCCTGAGATTGGGAGTGATCATTTGGATACCGTGGTGTGCCATAGCGAAGGACCTTCGCAAACGCATCGCGGCTTTTGTTTCAAAGCCCGGGAGTTAGCCCGGCGTTGAGGAACTCGCCGGAGGCTTCGATAAATTGGCTCATGTCAATTCGGCGGGGTTCCCGAGGAAAAGAGATTTCGTTTCAGAAAGTGAAACGCGTCGTTTGAACGGAGAACGAGGCATGGAAGGCGGCAACGCGCCAGATAGAGCCGCCGGGGGTTCAGCGGTAAGGCCAGGCCTCAATATCGCGAACCACTCCGGGATCAATCTTCAGCGCCAACTTCCGGTAGCTCGGCTGCTTATATTTGACGGCCGCCAGGATCAAGACCGGAGAGATTTCTCGGTCCCGGTATTCTGCGATTTGTTGGTACGGCCACTTCTTCTCGCCGGCGACATACGGAACGAGAAAATCCAGTGCTTTGCGCAGGCTGCGTCCGTCCGCGGTTTGATAAGTCCAGAGATCCAAGCCAGCTTGTTCTCCGAGCAGGGCCAGCTCGCACAGCCCCGCCAGATTCATCGTGCTGTAACTCAGAGCTTGGGTTCTCTCGATCTCCAGAGGCTGTTGGCCATCCGGTTCGACCTGCGTCGCGATCCGCCTAGGGCCGACCGCCTGCAGAACGTTGCGGGCCAGCCCGGCTCTGCCGGTAAAAAGAGCCAGTGAAGCAATTTGCACGTCATAGTATGTTCCGTGGTTGTTCTTCGCGACGGCTTCGTCCTTGCCGTTCGCAGATTCGATCATCCAGTCGAGGAACTTGCCGCACCAGCTCTCCATGCCTTGCCTGGTCAGTTTTGCTCCAAGACTTGGAATCGTGGAGCAGGGCCACGGCATCCACCAGCTGATAGATGTCGTGAGTCTCGATAAGTCCCGTACCGCGTCCGGTGTAGCGCCCGGGAACGTTTTGTGCGAACTGCAGGTTGGGATTCATCCGCGTCTTCGGGTCGAGAAACCACACCCGCAACAACTCTGAGGCCCGTGCCGCGCAAGCCTCATCGCCCAGCAAGTAGTAGGCCAGCCCCAGCGTATGGGTCACGGCGATCAAGCGCGAAAGGTTCCTGTGGTCCGGGAGTCGCTCGATCTCAGGATTTGTTTCACCGTCCCGGCGAAGGTAAGGTAGGCCATGCGGTTTGGCCGGGTCCGGCCACCAATACGGCGCTTGGCTCATATAATCGTGATTGTCCCCGCTCGGCGGATTCACGGACTTCTGCGTCACCGACAGCGGTTCCTGAGCTAGCCCGGCGTCCGCATCTTTTCGCAGCTGTTCGAGAGCCGGGTCCGTTATCTTTCCTGTGGCGATACCGCGCCGCAACTCCGCCAAGGCGACCGCAGGGAGAGAAAAGACCCGCGGCAATTCTGCCGGCTTAGCGCTCTCCTTCTGTGCCGCTGCGCGAGCACGTGGTAGAAATGCCAGGGCCGCGCAGCAAACCAGAGCCGCGGTCGCGATTCTCCTGCCGGAAAGCCGAGTTCCTGCTTTCGAAAGCGAATCTGTTTCGAGCTCCATGCCACCGCCCCCTTCCGGCCGCTGCGCAGCCACGGCCAAACATACAAGATCAGCGTGTATCTTAATTGCAACACATGTAGTTAGCATGCCTTCACCAGCATCTGCCCCTTACTCAATATAAGGGTGCGCACACCACGATCTCAAAGACCTGGTCTTCACTCAGGCCCGACACGCTCGCGGCGTCGATGTCCTCGTCGGTGATTCGCCAAGCGTTCATGGCAACCTTGTCGACTAGCGATTCCAGAGGTTCGGAAAGACCGCGGTTATTGAAAGCGGCCCGACGTTCGGAGGTCCAAGCCTTACCGGCTCCTTCCAGGATTCGGCTTACCAGTACTTTTCGTGCTTGTTCGATATTCGACACTTTGTTAATCTCCCCGAGGTCGACGCTGCAGAGGTGAACGCCTCAAGGAGCCGCCCCCGATCGCCTTCGGTGGCGTAGATGCGCCGCATTTCGTCGCGACGGGCCTCATAGCGGTCAAGGGGCCGATGCTCCAATTCGACGCGCGTGGCCGTTTGCGATGAACCGCACCTCGATTTCAGTGTTCAGGGTTGGGTCATACTTCCAGTCTGCGCTGATGTCCCATCTCGGTGAAAGCAAAATCGCTAAGGCACTCACCGACTATGGAACACGAGCCACCTGGACGTATTGTCGGCAATACGGAGTTTGGCTACTCCAATGCAATCACCCACACGACTGTAACGATGCCGCCTGCGTAATCCGCAAGTTTATTGCCGTGCGTCCCGCGTGTGCTATCGTTCGGTCACTCATATTTTTTTCTCCTTCTGTTAGCCCCGTCGGCCTCTTCATCCGGCGGGGTTTCCGTGTCTCTGGCGCTGCATGTCCGCTACCCTCTTGTGGAGTTCCGGCTGACCGAACGGTTTTCGCTTCAGGCGCGAGGCGATCTGTTCAACATCCTGAATCACCCGAACTTCGGCAGCCCGATCAACAACCTGAGTTCACCTCAATTCGGGCAGTCGACGATAATGCTGGCAAGCTACCTGGGAAGCGGCGGCCAGAGTGGAGGTCTCAATCCCCTTTACAAAATCGGCGGACCGCGCTCGATCCAGTTGGCTCTAAACCTCGTATCCTCTTGGCCTCTCTTATTCGCATTGAACCGTTGTCCAATATTGGACGTAGAGAGATGCTGCATTTGCGGCTCTCTCATTTCGAAGTCATCACCGATTGCCGATCCGAATTAGTTGTCCCTATAGGGAATCTCGCCAGGGCTGTGACCTAGAGCGTAGAGGTAACTGTTTATATCTAGCTAATAAATAAGGAGATATCTGCGCTCTCGATCCAATGACGCACTCTTCCTGCTTCCGATTCTCTCCTCGCGAGTTCGCAGAATTGTGTCACCGGGCCGGAGTTCAGGACTCCTGAGATGGCGAAGTGGCCCGCCGAATGTGACGTTTCGACGGAAAAAGGAGCAAGTCGGCCCCCCATGCTCCTCTGAGCCTCTCTCATTCGCAGTGATCACCAAATTGCCGATCGGGACGAGATTTCCCGATCTTCTCGAGATCCGAATTAGTTGTCCGTATAGGGAGTTGTGCCTGGGCTGTGACCCCTTTTGATGGGTTCCAGAATACATTTAATAGCGTGGCAGCGTTCGCTCATCTGAAACCACTTACCCGTGCAAGAACGGGGCAATAATGTTTGAAGAGAAAAAGAGGGTCCTGAACATCGGAGATGATCCATGTCGCATCATTATTCTGGCCCCGACTGGGGGTTCCCGCGCGGGGACGCCCGCCTCGACCTCACCGATCTTTATGCCTTCCCCAAACCGGGCGACGCTGACAAGTCGATCATGATCATGAACGTGCATCCGTCCGTTCGTGATTACCTCGACTGCGAGGGGCCGCTCGCGCCGACCACCACCGACCCATTCGCACCTGAGGCGCTGTACGAACTCAAGATTGATACCGACGGCGACGCCGTCGCTGATATCGCCTACCGCGTGCGTTTTTCACCTTCCGAAGGCGCGACGCTGCGACGCGTTCAGGGCGCGGGTGCCTGCGTGGCAAGCCACGCAGGGGAGGCTATCGTCGAGGGTGCGCCGGTCTCGACAGGGCGGGAAGCGCAAGTGACAGAGGCCGGCGACTATCGCTTCTTCGCGGGCTGGCGCAGTGATCCCTTCTTCTTCGACAGGCGAGGCGCGGTGGACAACCTGCGGTTCACTGGCGACGATTTCTTCGCCGACAAAAACGTGTGCAGCATCGTGCTCGAAATTCCTAACTCTGCCTTGGGGCGCAAAAAGGTTAGCGCGTGGCACCGCACGCTGCTTCCGGCGGACGACGCGGGTGGGGGCTGGATCCAAGTGGAGCGCGGCGCTCGGCCTCTGCAACTCTTCCTCGTCCTCGGTCTCTCCGCCGCGGAGAGGGATGCCTATCTCGGGGGTGAACCATCGGACGACGGCCGGTTCGTGGCCGCTTTCGCGCACGCCCTGGAGCATACG